>Ga0308417_1001099_pt1 | contig 18799 bp, 11 predicted proteins | sample HotsprSampleOS65_FD_203528 | JGI IMG/M metagenome (GOLD analysis project Ga0308417, IMG submission 203528) | Hot spring phototrophic mat microbial communities from Octopus Spring, Yellowstone National Park, Wyoming, United States - 20090730_OS65 ... | reverse complement strand
CGATGGAACACTCTTCGTCGCCACCACGCTGGGCGTGGCCGAGAGCCGCGACCGCGGCCAGACCTTCACCTACTCCCGCGGCGCCGACTGGGGCGCCAAGGTCCGCGGCCTCTACGGCGGCCCGCCAGCGGGCTGGACGGAGACTCCGGGGGCCATGTACCTGGAAGACTACGTAACCTGCCTGGCCGAGGGTGCCGATGGGCTGCTGTGGGTCGGGTATCGCACCAAAGGCTGGGAGGCGATCGATCCAAGGACCGGCCGCCGGCCGGATGCGGTCTGGGCCGCGGGCACGGAGTTCGCCAATGCCATCGTCCCGGCCGGGGATGGGGCGTATGTGGGCCTCTATGGCGGCGGGCTGAGGCATCAGGGCCAGGGCCTCCCGATCGCCTCCGCTGTCGGCGTTTCGGACTCGCCCGCTCTGCCCAGTGGCGCGAAACCGCCGACGGTTGAGGAACTGGAACGTATGGCGGCCGCGATTGAGGCGTTGCCGAGCGATGACGCCCAAGTGGCGTATCGCGGCGAGGACTGGACGACACAAGGAGACTGGATGGGGCGCTACGGCAGGCAGTTGGCGGTCCTCTGCGCCGCAAACTCGCCACTGAATCACTACGTCGGGTTGGGCGATCCTTATGAGGTGCTCGCCCGCATCGGGCCCCACGCGCCCTCAGACGACGGTCTGCGGCATTGGGTGCATTGGTTGACGACTACCGATCGTCGCACGCTTTGGAACCCGTATGTAGGAAGCCGACGACAGGCGGAATGGGATGACCATGGCGAGGCGTTCGCCATCACCCACGACGGCCCTGACCTTTGGATTAAGATTGTTCTGCCAGAAGGTGTGCATCAACTCAGTTTCTATTTCGTGAATAAGGATGGTCGTATTGGTCCCAACAGGCTCCGCGACTATCGATTGGAGTTGAGGCGATTCGCGGAGCCTGTCCCCATGGCGCGCACTGAACCTCCCCTTCTTGCACGCTGTCGCACGGTGGATTTTTGGGGCGGGGTCTACAAGCGCTTTGTTGCTCTCGGACCAACCGAGTTGCACGCCTGCATTGGGCGCAACTGGAGCTTCAATACGATTTGCAGTGCGGTTCTCCTCGACAAGTTGTCCGGCCCAATGACGCTCCACGATACGATGGCTCGCGCGATGATGGGCAACCTCCATTACGACGCGCCCTCGTCCTCGCTCACCGTCGCGTCGCCGATGCCAGAGGTCACTGTGGCGGCCGAGACCTGGAACCGCACGGTGCGCCCGGGCCGGTTCGCCGTCGGTTCGCACGAGATCGTGCTGCGTTTGCTGACGATTCGATTCGCCATGAGCGCTGGCGTGCCCGAAACAGTCCTCGAATCCTGGCGCTGGACGGCTCGCCTGTGGACACCAATCGACCGGCAGAAGCATGACCGGATGATGGAAGCGGCGTGGGAAGCCACCCTAAGAATGAACCCGCATCTCAATGTGAGGTTGGAAGGCAGACCCAACTAGCTAGTCGATTGGAGGATCGCCCATGAAACCGTTCCGCGCCGCGATGGCCCACCAGCGAGTGCTTGTCTTCATCTTGGTGCTGACTCTGGTCCCCTTGGCGAAAGCAGAGGAGCATCCGATCACTGTGGAAGCATGGAAGACCTCAGGTCCCACTCCTGCGGTGGTACCTGTCAACGTTAATACTACCGCAGGTCTGACTGCTTCGGTGACTCCCACTGGCGTAAGCAAAGAAGCGTTGGCCAACGGAGTCACATGGCAGTGGGAGGTCATTCAGAAGACGCCAACGGATCCATTCGGGACCAATCCGGTCTGCGTGGCGGATATCGCGCACGCAAGCAGCACCTCGCCCATCGCCACGCTGACTGCGCGCGGCGACGGCGCGCCCGCCGCCGCAGTCTGGACAGGGACCTGCAAGGCGACAGCGATGTACAGTGACGGGGAGGACGTGTGGAGAGGCTCCGGAACAGTCGAGGTTGAGTTCACGGCCGTTGCCCTCTGGCTTCTCTACTATCAGAGTGGCGCGGAATGGGTTTCCATTAACGACGCGGAGCCATTTTACGTGATGAAGGGCACCTCGGTGACCTTTAAAGCACGCAAATGGCCGGACGCAGCCATCTGGCCTGATGGCAAGCCGGCCTGGGGCGGCTCCTCGGGTACGACTGGAACCGGCGAAACGAAGCCAGTGACGTTCAACACACGTTCGAATCACCTGACGGACTACAAGACGGTTACAAGCGAATGCGGCAACACCGTGACGTTGAATGTTGTGGTCTATGAGCTCACTCCGACGCTGGAGCCAGTGGCCGATTTCGACAGACGGTCCTACGATCGGCTCGGTATCATGGAGTTGGCGGACCTGGGATTTGCGGCTGTGCCGGACGTTACCGCAGCCCAAGCTGGCGGGTTGAACTGGGTGCATTCGGGGGTCGGTGTTGTTGCGACGGGTCAGTACCTCGCGGGCCCGACGGCTGGTGTCGCGACGTTGAAGCTGCGTGTGCAGAGCGGTCCTTCGGCAGGGCGAGATTCGAGTTCTCTATCGCTGACGATTGTCGCTCCCAATGGCGGGATCTGCGTTCAGAAGAACGGGGTCTTTCACCGGCAGGACCGCCTGGCGATCGGAATCATGACCGATTTCTTCCTGACTCCGAAGGATGTGTCATTCTCCGGAATCACGTTCATCGAGGGGTATTGTGAAGCGCAGACGACTGGGTGGTTCACTTACTACGGATATGAAGGGTCGGCGCACGATCCCGTCCAGAATGAATGGGAATGGTGCAGTGTCGCAATCCCGGAAGACGCGCTGAGCGGTTCGCGCGTGGTGTTTCCAGGACCAACCTTCGATACTGCGGAGTTTGATGAGCACGAGCCGGGCGTCGGGGATTACTGGGACGGCATCTTCTTCTGGGAGATTCCGTGGCTGTACTCAACGGACAACGGTCAGACCGAGCATGAGATCATGTTGATGCTTCAGGCGTTTGCGGTTTACGACGACTGGCTGACGGCCGCGCTTAAGGGATACGGCGAGGGCGCTCCGTATGGCCAAGCATTCATTGACGATCCTGACAGCGACTACTGATAATCAAACGGTCTCTAACTAAATAGCCGATAGGGTTCGGTCGAGCTTGCAGGAGGTGTTGGATGTGGCTACGTCAAACACGATGGATTCTGATTGCGGCGTTGGCATGGACGGGAGCGGCGGCGCGAGGGGCTGAGCCCGCGGCCCCGGCGCCGCGATCGGTGCCGCCCCTGGTGGAAAAGTACACGCAATTGCGGGCGCGCATTGACGAGCTGGTTGAGGCCGGAAACATGGCCGAAGTCGATGCGCTGACGCGGACAATCCACGCCGAATGGCCGCAGTTGAGTCCCAGCCTCTACGGGCACCTGATCGATCACGTGTGCGCCCGGGTGGGGTCCCTGATGTCGCGCTCCCGAGAGCTCCAGTCGGCCTGGCCAAACTGGGTGGCGCGGCAGTCGCTGCTTGCGCTGAAGGCGCCCGTGTTGCTTCCTATCACGATTCGAGCGAACCCGGCCGAGAGGGTCGTGGACGGTCTGCTGGCAGCGCACCAGGCCACGGATGATTGGTCGAAGCAGCGATCGTCGGACATGCTGGTGTATTTCCAGACGTGGAAGAGCATCAATGACGCGGTCGACTACGACTTCGACTACAACCGGGATGGGCCCAGGCGGGTGCCTCCGCCGAAGGGCGTGCCTTGGGCAACAGGTTTTTCCCCAAGCCTGATCGAAGACCCCAAGGTGCGCGCGGAGTATGAGGCGGCGCTGGCCAAGAACGCCCAGAGAGTGCGACGAACGGTTGAACAGATGAACGCCACACGGGTCCAAGCGACCTTCGCCAAGCGGGCGGAGCGCCTCGTTGTTGAGGTCTACTCGGCGCCGCCGGGCAACATGGCGGAACTGGAGCGCTACCTGGAGACATACGTCTGGAACGCGCAGACGAAGCAGCCTGCCACCAAGCCGTCCGGGGACAGCGCAGTGGCCTGGCCCGCGCCGCCTCAACTGAAGGAGGTGACAGACCGCATCATCAAGCAGGTGGAACAGAACCTGGCCGCGATCAAGCCGCCCGATCCGGCGACGCAGGGGCTTACGTTGGAGGAACTGCTCAGACGCCGCAGATCGCTCGAACCGCCGCCACCGTCGCCGGCGGATGCGCCGCGAGGAACCACCGAGCCATGATTGTCGCGCGCAATCAGAGGATGGCGCCCCGATGTCGCCTGTGCTGCTGGACCAACTGAGCCTTGCCGATCCGTCAGCGCTGATGACGGAATTTCTGGTTGAGAGACGATTCCCCCCAGTCGCTGCGCTCTGCAAGATTGGGAAGCCTGCGAGTGTCGCGGCGGCACAAGCGATCGGCAGCGTGGAGTTGCGGGATGACGATGACGGCCGCAGCTTGCTTCGGCTACAGCTTCTAATGGCGCTGATCGAAGGGGTTGAGGGGCCGGCGCTCGGGCGGCATCTGGTCGAGCTTGCCAGGGTGAAGGCCCCGGAGCGGAAACACGCAGTGTTCGATCGCGCGCTGGGGTTCCTCAGAGAGTGACGCGACCGACGCATCGCTCATACGTACCTCAACGATCTCCCGAGATGCCGCCCCGGGGCGATCAGCCCGCTGGCGGATCGTGGGAACGCCCCAGGGTCACGCCGTCGCCAGAGGCGATGGCAGGACCCGCAAAGGAACGGGGGCCGCAGCCGTCGGCTCCGAATGTGGGGGCGATGGCCGCGGATCGGCCCGTCGGGCCGTCTCATACGCACGGAGCTGCGCGGCAATCTGGTCGCGCACGGCCTGCCGGTAAACCAGAAAGTGCTCGGCCTGGGCACAGGTCGAGAGGTAGCTGCCGACCCCGCGCCGGTGAAGCCGCAACACGCGCAGCAGTTGTCCCCAGAACTGCCAGCGCGTCCCGCGCAGCACGCCCTGGCGCCAGGACAGCGTGAGCAACGCCTTGAAGTTGCGCCAACTCATGCGCCGGCGCGCGGAACGGGGAATCCGCGGACGGCGGGACTCCTTCAAGAACATGTAGTGCCGCAGAACGCGGTCGAGGAACACCTCGGGCGAATAGAGCTTCCAGAAACCCTCGACGAACTCGTTGGCGATCTGGCTCATCGGCCGGGTTGGCACGAAGTTCATCAGCGTGGTCTGATTGATGTCGCCGTCGCCGCCCTCGAGGAGCCGGCCTTCGCGCTTCAGGCGATGGAACAGCGCGGTGTCCGGAAGGGCCTGAAGCATGCTAAAGACGGCCGTGGGGATCGAGGTCCGCTCGACGAACTCGACGATGCGCTGCCCGGCGCCGGGCTTCTCGTTATCAAAGCCGATGATGAAGCCGGCCATGACGCGCAGACCGGAGCGTGCGATGCGGGTCACGGCGTCAACAAGCGAGCCGCGGTTGTTCTGGGTCTTGCGGGTGAGGACCAGGCTCTCGGTGTCGGGGGTCTCGATGCCCAGGAAGACGGCGCCGAAGTTGCACGCGACCATGGCATCCATCAGCGGCTGGTCCTGGGCCAGATCGACGGACGCTTCCGTGGCGAAGGAGAACGGATAGCCGCGCGCCTCCATCCAGGGTCGCAGCTCCTCGAGCAGGGCGCGGACGTTGCGCTTGTTGCCGATGAAGTTGTCATCAACGATGAAGACGCTGCGCCGCCAGCCCAGTTCGTAGAGTTTCTCCAGCTCGGCCAGCATCTGTCGGGGGGTCTTGGTGCGCGGGCGCCGCCCGTACAGCACGATGATGTCGCAGAACTCGCAGAGGAACGGACACCCGCGGGAGAACTGCACGGGCATTTCCATGTAGGAGTCGAGATCGAGCAGGTCGAAGCGAGGGATGGGGGTGGCGGTCACGTCGGGCTTCACGCCCCCCGAGCGGAAGGTGCCGCCGGTCTCGCCGCGATCCAGTGCGGCCAGGAACATGGGGATCGTCACCTCTCCCTCGTCAAGCACGAGGAAGTCGGTTCCCGCCGCGCGGCATTCGTCAGGCAGCGCGGTTGGATAGGGTCCGCCGACGACAACGACCCTGCCGCGCCGTTTGGCCTCGCGAATCTGCTCGAGCAGATCAGCCTTCTGCACGATCATGGCCGAAAGCATCACCATGTCGGCCCATGCCCACTGTTCGTCGGTGACGTCGCACACGTTGCGGTCGACCAGGACAAACTCCCAGTCGGCCGGCAGCAGCGCCGCCACCGTGATCAGCCCCAGCGGCGGCAGCATGGCCTTTCGACCGGCCAGGGCGAGAGTGCCTTCAAACGACCAGAAGCTTGCCGGGAACCGCGGATACAGGAGCAGGACGCGCATGCCGTGTGCCTCGGGCGTTCGGAATCGCCCATATCGGACTGACCAGGAAGGAACGCTCGGTACGAAGCCGCGTCCTCGGGCGCGGCGCACAACAGGATGAGCGGTATTGTAGGCGCAGCACGCAAGCGCCAGCGAGGCCGCGGCGCTTGACGGAACTGGGCGTCAGGGAGGCGTCAGTACAGCCCGCGGCCGCGCACGAGCCGCCGCACGACGTGGTGCCGGGCCTGGTCAACCAGACCATACCGCAGCGCCTGCCGAAAGGCTGGCACATTCGCATCCGGATGGCCATGCTTCCTCCGCTGCAGAGTCAGCTCGCGCCATCCTTCTGCCAACCCATGTTGCCCCGCTACGCCGGCCCATGCCGCTTCTACAACCCATACAGCAGCTTGATACCCACCCACACCTGCAACCCGCCGGCCGCCAGCACGGCCAGTGCCAGCAGGCCCACGAGCAGCTTCATGCCGCGCGAGGCGCGCGTCAGCACGGCCAGCAGCAGCGGGAGCAGAAGCAGGGCCGCGCCCAGCACCAGGTGCCAGAACAGGACCATGTTCTGACTGCGCATCTGGGCGTTCAGCAGAATGTCGCGGGGCTCTTCCCAGTCCCAATGACTGTGCCACAGGGCGGCCGTCGCGGCCGCCGCCGTGCCCAGCGCCGTCAGCAGCCAGAAGCGCGCCGGCGGGACAAACACGCCCTCCGCCGGCCGCTCATGCTGCTCCGCGGGCTGCTGCTGTGTGGGGCGCAGCTCTTCGCCATTGAGCTCCAGTTCCGTCCGATCGCCCACGGCGGTGGCCGGGGGCTGCGCCGACCAGCGACGCAGGGTGGCCGCCGTTGCCGCCAGACTGATGGCCAGCACGAACCCCGCAGCCAGCAGATGCGCCTGCATGGGCGGGGCGGCCGTGCGAATGCGGTCGGCCCAGGGCTGGGTCTGTGCGGCAAGCGGAGCCTGGCCGCTGTCGGTAACGGCCAGCCCCATGGTGTAGACGGCCTCGCCGGCGTACCAGGCGCCGACGCCCAGCAGGGCCACCGCCACGACCAGCACCAGCAGCACGGGGGCGTGCAGCCGTTGGCGCGTGGGGTCGGAGGCCGCCAGCCAGCTCAACGACGCCACCAGGGCCAGCACACTGCCGGCGCCGGTGAGCCAGATGTGCCAGCGCATGTGCTCCCACACGTGCGGCTCCCAGATGCTGCTCTGGACAGTCGTCTGCCAGGAGGTTGGATCGCCCGCGCTCATTTTGGCGACCTGCTCAAAGGCATAGATGCCGGTGAGGGCCGCCGGCAGACAGGCCAGCGCCCCCAGGAAGATCATCCAGCGTGCCGCCACCCGCACGCCGCTGCGCTTCCAGAGGAACGCCAGGATTTCGATGGCCACGCCCAGTGTCAGCAGAGCCATGGGGTAGTGGACCATCACCACGTGCCAGTTGGGATTGATCAGTTGACCTTCCAAGTGTGCCTCCGGAAAAGCTCGCCAATGCTATGGTAAGCCGCCGCCCGAAAAACAAAAGCACGTGTCGCCTGGACGTCCACTGTTGCACCGCCCGGACTATGCGTAAAACCCGTAATCCATTTGGCTCCAACGCATTCATGGGTTAGACTTGCGTGAGCAATCTGGCCCACGCCCGCGGGCTAGCATGCCCTGGCGGCGGGGGCTCAAGCCGGGAGTAGAGACATGCTGCGACTGGGCACCCGCCACAGTTCCGATAACCGCCGACATCTCCTGCTCGCGTGGATCGAGGCGCTCGAAATGCGCCTGGTGCTCGCCGGGACACCCCTGGACACACCCGACTTCGCCCCCTTGGGCGATGACGATGGCTCCGCCGAGCTGGCGCCGGCGTCCATAGTGAATCTCCTTACCAACGGCGGCTTTGAGACCGGCACCACAAGCGGCTGGAGCGGCGGCACCATCACCACCGCCAGCCACAGCGGCAACTACGCGGTCAGACTCGACAATATCTCCATCAACCAGAGCATCAACAGCACTGTCCCTGGCCAGCAGTACAAGGCCACCATCTGGGTGCGCATCGAGAGCGAAGTGGTCGACGGCAGCGACAACTGGGGCGGCTTCCGCGTGGAAATCCAGGATGCCAACTGGCGGACCCTGGCCCACTCCGGCTATATACGCCAGTCCACCGTAGGCAGCGACTGGTTCGAGGTGGGGCTCAACTTCACCGCCAACGGCACCATCGCCCGCCTCTACGTCGGCCGATTCGCCGGAGCCAACCGCAAGATCGTCGCCTACGCCGACGATGCCATGCTGTTCCTCAAGCCTGCCGTCAACGCGCCGCCGGTTATCAACGTCGCCACGGTCAGCTCCATCACCAGCCTCTCGCAGCTTCAGAGCTTCTCGGCGCAGGTGGATGACCCCGACGGCGCGGTCCAGCAGGTGTACTGGGATTTCGGCGACAGCGGCCTGCGCGCCTTCACCGCCGGCGGCACCCGCAAGGTCACCTCCACCGGCTCGTTCACCGCAACCGTCTACGCCATTGACGACGACAACGCCGTCACCAGCGCCACCGTCGCCTGGACCGCCAGCGATCCGGCCGTCCCTGCTCTGACTCTTAACAGCACGCCGAGCCAGGTGGCCACCTCCAGCATCGTGCTCAGCGGCACTGTCACCAGCGGCGTGCCGGTCAAGATCAGCACCGACCGCGACGTGATCGTGAATGCCTCGGTCGTCGGCGGCAACTGGTCGGCCACCGTCCCGCTCAAGAACGGCAACAACCGGCTGATCGTCCAGGCCACCAACGCCGCCGGGCGCATCGCCACCATCGAGCACACCATCCGCTACAGCCCCGCGGCCGCCCTGCAGATCGCCAACGTGACGGCCGCTGCCACGGTTCAGCAGTATGACACACTGAACATCACCTTCGACCTGAACAACAGCGCCGCGACGCATCCGCAGTTTCCCTATGACCCGACGCCGGCCGCCGGGCTGGACTTCATCGATGGCGTGAGCGTGGACGGCGTGTTCTGGCGGGTGGACGATCCGGGGACGCTCTATCGCCGCCCGGCGTTCCTGTTCCAGAACTACGACCGCCAGCTCAAGAACAACCAGGAGTGGCTGTATCCGGTCGGCCAGCCCGTCTGGACGCTGCGTTTTGCGCCGCCGGCACAGGGCCAGTGGGAATATCGCATCGAGGCCATCGAGGCCAAGGGCTCGGCGCTCTGGCAGGGCGGATCGTTCCTCGTCACAGCGCCCACCGACCCCAACAACCATGGCCCGGTCGTGGTCTCGGCGACCGATCCGCGCTATTTTGAGTACGCCGACGGCACGCCTTTCCTGGGCAACGGCCACGCCTTTGGAACATCCGAGGAGCGCTACTCGTTCGACGCCATCAGCCGTCTGACCACGATGGGCACAGGTAATCAGCAGCTCCTGCGATGGTGGATTTCCGGCAACATCTGGGGATCGGCCTGGCAATCGTGGAACTCTCGAACCCTGGGCTACGACGGCTATCTACCGGCTACGCAGCTCAGTCTGACCAGTGCCTATGGGAAGGGACTGGCGGCCGGAAAACTGGATGTTGCCAACCCGATCCTGTTTCAGGGGTGGATGTCGGCCTTCGGCGCGGTTGTGCCCGGCAAGACCTACAAGCTGAAGATTCGCCTGCGCACCGAGGGCATTACCGGTCCGGCCACGCCCGGAAACCCTTATGGGGTGACAGTCAAGTTCACCAACTGGCCCGAGCCGTTCATCATCAACTCCGGGCCGGCGCTGATCCCACACGTGTCGGGTGACACACCATGGCACGTGAGCGAGGGCACGTTCGTCGGCGACGGCAACTTCGTCGGCGCCGGCAGCCGTCGGTTTGTCACCATCACGCTGGAAAACGCCACGGCCGGAAGCGCCTGGATCGACGAGATCGGCATCCACGAGGTTCTGCCCGACGGCTCGCTGGGGCCCAACGTGCTCTATGACCCGAAGTTCAACTCCCACCTGTGCTTCGAGGACCTGCATGCCTTCTCGCTGGAATCAGTGCTGGCCCAGGCCCAGCAGCAGGGCATCGCCTTCAAGCTGGTCATCAGCGAGAAGGGTGAGTATCTGATGAACCACCTGAGCAATCAGGGCCTGCCGCTGCCCGCCGGCGGCAACTTCTACGGCTCGGTCGGCTCGCCCAACCAGTGGCTGCACGAGGCATACTGGCGCTACCTTTTCGCTCGTTACGGCGCTTCGCGCGCCGTCCACTCCTGGGAGCTGGTCAACGAGGACGACCCCAATAACAACCGCAACTACGCCATGGCGGCGCGCATCTCCCAGCTCAGCGCGGCCGACGGCAACCCACACCTGGGCAACAGCTCCACATGGGCAGGGCTTAACGAGAACAAGTGGAAGGACCCGGCCTTCGCCGCCATCTCCTACGCCGATTTCCACGCCTACGTGCGCGGAACGGGCTTTGAGAATCGTTTCAGCCCACCGGGAAACGAGAACGTTCTGGCCAACGACTCAGCGCTGTTCTTCTCGGAGTACGACCGCTTCGTACTCAGCCAGAGCATCGGCAAGCCGGTCGTCTGGGGCGAAATGGGCATCGACGGTAGCGGCAGCACCGATAACGAGGACCCGGGAATCAGCAGCGATACCAACGGCATCTGGCTGCACAAGCTCGTCTGGGCGCGCACCGGTCCCGGCGGCGTCTATCCCCTCTACTGGTGGATCGACAACATTTTTAAGAAGAACCTGCATGGCATCTACGGGCGATGGAACCGCTTCATGGCCGGCGTTCCACTGAGCAACGGCAACTATGTCAACGCGGCGGCCAGCTCATCCAACCCCAACATGCGCGTGCTGGGGCAGAAGGACCTGACGGCCGGCTGGGCGCACCTCTGGATCGACAACGCCAACCACACCTGGAAGAACGTGGTAGACGGCGCCGCCATCCCCTCCGTCAGCGGCACGGTGCAGGTCAACATGGGCGTGGCCAACCGGGCCTACAACGCCTCCTGGTACAACACCTACACCGGTGCCATCAGCTCCGTGCAGACCCTGACGGCCAACGCCAGCGGAGTGGTGACGCTGAACATCTCCAACCTCGGCACTGACACCGCCGTGCGCCTGATGGCGCTGCCGGCCGTCATCCCCGCATTCGGCGGCAACGATTCGTTCTATGTTCGGCTCGACCCGCAGAACCAGAACAGGGTACAGGTGTACCGCGGTGCCTCGGCCGCCGGGACGCTCGCCCACGTCTTCGAACTCGCGACGCTGGGAAGTCTGACTTTCAACACCGGCGGCGGCGACGACACCCTCACCATCGACGCCGCCCACGGCAGCCCGGTGCCGCCCGGCGGTATCATCTTCAACGGCGGCAGCGGCCGGGACGTGCTCAACGTCAACGGCGGCACGATCACCTTCGCCGGCGACGCCGGGGCCAACACCCAGCACCTGACTCTCAACCTGAACAATGCCACCGCCACATTCAACGCCACCCAGCGCCTGGCCGCACTCAACATCGGCGATGGCGGCACTGTGATGGTGGGCACAGGCGGCGACAAGGTCCTGCTCACCCAGTCGCTGTCGATCACAGGCACCGGCCGGCTAAACCTCAAAGACAATGATCTCATCGTCGGCTCGGCATCGCTGCCCGCTGTACAGGCCCTGATCCGCTCGGGCTACAACAACGGCGCATGGAATGGCCCGGGGATCATCAGCGACATGACAGGCGGAGCCAACGCCGACAAGGCCCTCGGCTATGCGGCCGGGAACGATCCGGCCATCGCGCATCTCGGCGGCCAGCTTAATGGCCAGCCGTTCGGGCCCAGCTCCGTCATCGTGAAGTACACGTACTTCGCCGACGGCAACCTCGACGGACAGGTGGATGTCGTGGACTTGGGGATTCTCGCAACGCACTGGCAGGGCGCGGGCAAGACCTGGACCACAGCCGACTTCAACTACTCCGCCGATGGCAAGGTGGACGTGGTAGACCTGGGCATTCTTGCGACCAACTGGCAGAAAGGCGTCGGCAGCCCACTGGGTCTGCCGCTGGACGTGAGCGCCTTCGGGCTGGCCTCGGCCGGCGAGTCGGGCGAACCGGCGCCGCTCGCGCCGCAGGTGCGTATCGCGGCCGGGCGCAAGGTTGGGATGCTGAGCTCCGGCATCGGTGCGATCGACTTCGGCACGGTGTTCGTCTCGTCCCAGAAGCCCGGACCCCAGCGCACATTCCGCGTGAGCAACAACGGCGATGCCCCGCTGGAACTGCGTCTGCGGAAGCTGCCCAAAGGCTTCACGCTGCTCGAGCCGCTGGATCGCACGCTCATGCCGGGCGAGTCGGACACGTTCACAGTTCAGATGTCGCGCAAGGCTCCCGTCAGCCACGCCCGCGCATTGATTCGCATCGACACCAACGATCCGGACGCGGGCATGTTTGCGATCCCGCTGACGGGAGTCGTCGCGTCATCGCTCAGGCCACCGATGGCGGAGAAGCCATCGTCTACAAGCTCGCCCGCGAGGACGCCCGCACCGGCCGCTCCACGGGCCTCCGTCTTCAGTTCTCAAACCCCCATCGCCGCGCCCGCCTCGCCTTGGGACTTCGGCCGCCGACAACTTCTGGCCTGAGCAGTATCCGGCGGCCGACCTGCCCGCCTGCGTAACCCTCCGTCGGTCGCCGGCTTCTCGCCACCGGCCAGGTCGGCCAGGCATGCGCATATCCATCCGATCAGGAGGAACGTGGCGAAGCCGAAGGCGACGGTGGAGGCGATTGAGGCACTCTCCCTCAACGCCCCGCCATCACCGCCGCTATTACGGGCGCTTGACCGGAAGGCCCCTATGATGATCCGATACTCTCTGCTCGTGCTCCCGCTCGTCGCGGCTCTGTTCGCTCTGGCCCACGCCGCCAACGCCCAGGTGAACATCACCAACGAGGCCAACGAGGCCGTCCTCGACAACGGCGCCGTCCAGGTCCGCATCGCCGCCGACGGCGCCATCGTCGCCAACCGGCGGGACCAGCCGGCGCATCGCCTCAGCAGCCGCCCCTCCGTCTTCATCCGCGGCCAGGACCAGAATCTGCTGGCCGGCCTCGTGCCGAGCATCCGGACCATGCAGACGCGCGATTCCCTGGGCATCGGCGCTGTGGCCGAGCTGACCTACGCCACGGCCGCCGGTCCGGTGCGCGTCGATCTGGTTCTGTATGAGGGCGGCGAACTGTTCACCGTCGAGGTCCGCATCATGCCGACGCGGGCGGTCGAAGTCACCGGCTTCGTTCCGCTGGAAGGCACTGTGAGCCTCGGCGCCGGCGAGGTCCGCGCCGTCATGCACGACCGCATGTGGGAGGCCACCGTCCGCACAGTCTCCCAGCGGCGCGACAGCCAGTTCTTTACCATCCTCTACAACCGCTCCACACGGCTGGGCGCCGTGCTGGGGGCCATGACCGGCGAGGCCGAATCCACCGTACGGACCGCCGCACAATCGGCCGGCACCGCCTTGCGGCTCTCGACCAGCTACGGCGGTCCCGGCGCCGGCGTGCTGCGCGTTCCGGCGGGCGGGACGGGCCGCAGTGGCGCCTTCGCGGTGATGCTGCCTGGCGACATCTTCGCGGGCATGGAAGCCTACGGCGCGGCCGTGCGCAGCTACAACGGGATCCGCCTCTACAACCCCATCCCCGCCGGCTGGTGCAGTTGGGACGCCTACGGCGCAACGGTCTCGGCGAAGAACATCCTCGACACGATTCAGGTCATCAAGGACCTGCGCCTGACCGAATACGGCTTCAACGTCCTCCAGATCGACGATGGCTGGCAGTGTGGCTTCCGCCGCAGCGGCGACTGGCGGCCGATTCCCAGCCGCTTTCCCGAAGGCATTCCCCCACTCACCCGCGCCGCCAACGAGATCGGGGTTACTCTGGGCCTGTGGATCAGCCCGTTCAGCGACGAGGATGCGCCACAGTCCGCCGGCCCGGATGGCTCGCTGAAGCCCGGCTCGCCCGGATGGATGCGCAACCACGTTCCGGTTCTGGTGAATCATCCCGAGTTCTCAACCTATCCCGACAAAAAGGCCACCGTCGTCGGGCGCGAGATGCTCGAGTACGACCTTTCCCTGCCGGCCTTCCAGCAGTTTCTCACAGACACGATGCGCCAGTTCACCGAGGAATGGGGCTCGCGTTACATCAAGGCCGATTTCCTGGCTTGGAACTACGCCGTGCAGCACGACCGCTCCAGGCCGCATCACGACGTCTTCCGCGACGCCCTCAAGGCCATGCGCGCCGGCATGGCCCCGGGCACCTACTTCATGACCTGCATCAGCCACGAGTGGAAGAGCCTTGGCATCGCCGACAGCCAGCGCATCGGCAACGACGTCTCCAGCGGCTGGAACGGCATCCGCCCCACCATCCGCTGCGCCGCCCCGCTGTACTTCATGAACGGCAACTTCTGGTGGAACGATCCCGACCAGCTCCACGTCGCCGGCGGAGTCGGCCCCGACGGCCGCCGCCGCGGTCTCACGCTCGATCAGGCGCGGGCCTGGGCGGCGATGATCGCGCTCTACGGCGGCGTGACCCTCACCGGCGACCGCCTGACCGAGCTCGCGCCCGAGCGCATGAAGCTGTTCACCCAGTGCATGCCCGCCACCGGCCGCACCGCCCGGCCGCTGGACCTCTTCGATGTGCTCACCAGCGTCAGCCCCGAGGGCCACAGCAGCGTGTGGGCGCTGCCCGTGAGCAAGTCCTTTGGCAACTACCACGTCGTGGCCCTCTTCAACTGGACCAACCAGCCCCAGCCCCGCCGGCTCGACCTGACGGCGCTTGGCTATGAGCGCGACGCCCGGCCGATGGTCCTGGACTATTGGAACAACTCGCTGGTGAGCCAGGCCCCCGTCGACGGCGTGCTGGAGCTGCCCGTGGCTCCGACCTCCTGCCGCCTGCTGGTGGTGCATCCGCCCTCCGACCGGCCGAGGTTCCTCTCCAGCGACCGCCACCTGACGGCCGGCATGGTCGACGTGAGCGAAGCGGCCTACGACGCCGATCGCCGCAGCCTCGACGGCCGCAGCGCCCGCCTCGTCAGCGATGTCGAGTTCCAGTACACCTTCCACGTCCCCGACGGCATGCGCGCAACCAAGGCGACCTTCGGCGGCCGCGCCGCCGATATCCGCGCCGAGGGCAACGTGGCCGTAGTCAGCTTCAAGCCACCCGGGGCCGAAATCCAGTGGTCGGTGCAGTTCGCCCCGGCGCCGTGAGAGGGGTTCGGAGTCCAAGTTCGGAGTACAGGTTCGGAGTACAGGCTTCAGCCGGCTTCAGCCTGTCTGCTCCAAGAGCCGGCTTCAGCCCGCCCCCCCTCCTGCCTTGCGCGAGCGTCCCGGCAGCGGGGGCGCGGGGGCGCGGCAAGAAATCCGGGAGCCAGTCGAACGCCGCCCCCTCAGCCGCGAAGCGGCGACAGCCAATAGCCAGCGGCGTAAGCAGCTGGGAAAGCGCCCGGCCGACGCGCCAGCCCCCAGCGGGGGCGGCAGTAGCTTCGCTCCCGGAAGAATCGCCACCTCAGCCGTCCCTCGCGGGCGTCCGGTTGATGGTCTACGCCATCGCCGGGAGGGGTCTGCGGTGTTGCGTCTGTTCTCCTTGCCAGCATGCCCTCGCCACTACCCCGGCGGACCCATCGGCTCGCGGGCACCTGGAAATAGGTGGGCCGACCGGTCGAAGACACGCCACAGATCACTTCGCGCATCTGCGGCGTCTGTCCCATGGCCCATCACATGGCCGCCACCAAGGCTCTGGACGACCTGTATCAGGTCGAGCCGACGCCGGCCGCCCGCGCCATCCGCGAGCTGGTCTACAACACCTTCATGGTTGAGGATCACGCCCTGCATTTCTTTTTCCTGGGCGGGCCCGATTTCGTGGTCGGTCCCGATGCCCCCAAGGCCACTCGCAACATCCTGGGCGTGCTGGGCAAGGTCGGGCTGGAGGTGGGCAGGAGAGTGATCGCCATGCGCCGCGAGGCGCGGGAGCTGATCAGCCGTCTGGCCGGAAAAGTCATCCATCCGGTCTTCGGTCTTCCCGGTGGCGTTTCGCGCGCCGTCAGCGCCGAAGGGCAGCGAGTTCCTGAAGTTCAACGCCCGGGATTACCTGAAGCACGTGGCCGAACACGTGGAGAGCTGGACCTACGTCAAGTTCTGCTATCTCAGGGACGTCGGTTGGAGAGGGTTCGAGGAAGGGCCCCAGAGTGGCGTGTATGCGGTGGCGCCGCTGGCGCGGCTGAACGTGGCCGACGCCATGCCCACGCCCAGGGCGCAGGAGGCATATGAACGCTACTGTCAGACCCTCGGCGGTCGACCCGTTCACCATACGTTGGCCAATCATTGGGCGAGGGTCATCGAGCTGCTGGCGGCGGCGGAGATGATGCTCGAGCTGGCGCATGCGCCGCAGCTGACCGATCCGAAGGTGCGCAACCTCCCCGGCGCCGTGCCGGCGGAGGGGATCGGCGTTGTGGAGGCCCCGCGCGGAACGCTCTTCCACCATTACAGGACCGACGCCCGGGGCATCGTGACCGGCGCCAACCTCATCGTGGCCACACAGAACAACGCCGCGCGCATTGCCATGTCGGTGGAGCGGGCGGCGCGGAGCCTGATCCGGGGCGGGCGGGTGGATGAGGGCATCCTCAACCGCATCGAGATGGCGTTCCGCGCCTACGACCCCTGTCACGGCTGCGCCACCCACGCGCTGCCGGGGCAGATGCCCCTGGTCGTGCGACTCTTCGATCGGCAACGCCACTTGCTGCGCGAGATCCGCCGCAGCTTCTCAGGCGTCGAGGAGGGGCTGTGAAGACCCTGGTGCTCGGCCTGGGCAATGACTTGCTCGCCGATGACGCGGTAGGCCTCCTGGCCGCCCGTGCGCTGGCCGGGTCGATCGCCGGCAGAGCGGACGTCGCATGCTCGTCGTTGCACGGGGTGGCCCTGCTGGAGGTGCTGGCGGGATACGAGCGGGCGTTCGTGATCGACGCCGTGCGAACCGGAGCCCATCCCCCCGGTACGCTGCTGGAACTGCGGGCAGAGGACCTTGCCCCGGTGGTCGCTAGATCGCCACACTACGCGGGTCTGCCGGAGGTGCTGGCCCTGGCCAGGGAGCTGGCAGTGGATTTCCCCAACGAAATCAGGATCTTCGCCGTCGAGGTGGAGGACCCGTGGACCATCGGCGGCTCCATGGCACCCGCCGTGCTTCGTGGCCTTGCCGAGGTGTGCGCGCGGGTGCGCACCGCCGTGCTCGGCGGTACGCCGACCACGACGGCGTAATCGGAGGTTATGGTGTGCATCGCAGCACAGACCGGGAATCAGGTCCATGCAGAGGAGAATCCTCCGTTTTTCCGCGCACGTGAAGGGGGCGGCTTCCGCTACACCGTTCACAACCTCGCGCTTCAGTACGACCTGCGCGGTCCAGCCGCGTGTTAGGCGCCCAGGCATTCCACCGGCGCTCCGCACCGATCTCAAGATCGCGCCTCGGCGCTTGACGGCGCCGAGGGCGGCGATACTCTGTCTTCGGATTGCCCGGGGACGGTCCCCAGGCCAGGAACACCCGTAGCGCATGAAGGCGCAGGCACTTGCGGCGACGAGCCCGGCGCCAAGCCTGATGGCCGGAGATCGCATTTCCAGAGCAGTCCCACACGGGCCTTTGACCCACCCGCATAGCATGAAAACCGGCATACCCAGGGTGGATCTGCGGGGCGAAGGTCGTGTTACCGAGGTCGCTTCGAGGCCGCAGATGCAGTCTGAACCTGGCACCTCCCTGGGCGCCCCCTATTGCCGCTCCGGCCCCCCGCCGGAGGCACGCACAGCAGACTGTACTCATCTGCCATGGGTGCCGCCGGCCGATCCGGCCTCTTTCACAACAGTGAGCGATCATTGGTCCGCGGCGCTCGAAGTCAACGCCGACGAGAACCAGGAGATCGCCCAGAGGGTCTTGCGTTCGTATCGGCGCATTCGGCCCTTGTTTCTGAGCGTCTGCCGGTGGGTTTTCAAGATGTCGTCGGGTCTCCGCGTCGTGGGGCTGGAACACCTGCCCGCTACAGGGCCCTGTATTCTTGCGGCCAACCACGAGTGTCATCTGGACAGTTTGTTCGTCGCCTGCCAGTTCCCTCGCGATGTCCAACGCCGGATGGTGGTCCTCAGCAAGAAAGAGCATTTCGTCCATCCGGCGACGCGGTTCTTTGCCAGACTCTGCCACGGCATTCCCGTGGATCGCGCGCAGATGCAGATCTCGCCCGATGTGCTGGGCGTCTGCTGGCAAGTGCTCAGGCAGGGCGGCGTGCTCATGATCCATCCCGAGGGAACGCGCAGCCCCGATGGCCGGCTCCAGCCCTTCAAGAAGGGGGTGGCGGTCCTGGCCCATCATGCCAGGTGTCCCGTCGTCCCGATCCACATCGAGGGCGGCTATGAGTTCTGGCCCAAGCGCTCGTTTTTCCCCCGAAGCCGGGGCCGGATTGTCGTTACCATCGGTCCGCCGATTTATTGGCGGTCGATCTCATCTCCAACGGCCAGGGAGTTCATCCAGAAGTTGAGGACCGCGATCGCGGCGTTGGGCGAGGGACCGAGGGGGCGAATCGGTTCCGGCGGGGCGGACTCGTGA
>Ga0308417_1001096_pt1 | contig 18839 bp, 17 predicted proteins | sample HotsprSampleOS65_FD_203528 | JGI IMG/M metagenome (GOLD analysis project Ga0308417, IMG submission 203528) | Hot spring phototrophic mat microbial communities from Octopus Spring, Yellowstone National Park, Wyoming, United States - 20090730_OS65 ... | reverse complement strand
GCCGGATATGGTCCCGATGGCGGCCGCCCGGGACAGGCTCGCGGCGGCATCAGCGAATCGGGCTAGAGGGCTTGCGATGGGCAACCTGTTTGTCAGCCTGAGGAATGCCGCCGGGGCGATGAAGGTCTTCGAAAGGGCCGCCGGAGTGGTGCAGTCCAATGTCGCCAACGCCTCCACGCCGGGCTACGCCAAACAGGTGCAGGTGCTCACGGCGATGCCCATGGACCTCGACCGCGGCCTGCCCGGAGGCGTGGCCTCCGGCGGCACGTTGAACCTGCGCAATGCCTACGCCGAATCCACCGTGCGGCAGCGGCTCACCGCATCGGGCTTCGCCGACGAGCGCCGCGCACAGCTGGAACAGCTCGAGCCGCTCTACGACATCGGGGGCGACTCCGGACTGGGAGGCGCCATCAACCGGTTTTTCCAGTCCTTCGCCGCGTTGACCGTGGCGCCGAATGATCTGGCGGCCCGGCAGACGGTGATCGACCGCGCCGACTCGCTGGCCCGCGCGTTCCAATCCATGGCCAGCGGGCTGACGCAAGCGGCCCGCTCGGCCGAGCAGGCGCTCGAACAGCGCGTGGCCCAATTGAACCGCACCCTGGAAGAGATTGCCGGCATCAACTCGATCTTCCGCCAGGACTACCGCGCCCAGGACGATCCGGGATTGCAGGCGCGGCTGCACAACCTGCTCGAGGATCTCAGCGAGCTGGCCGGCGTCACCGTGCTGCGCCGCGAGGACGGCACCGTGTCGGCCTACCTCGGCGGCCAGACCATGCTCACCAGCAGCGACCGCTTCTTTCCTTTGTCAGTGGACACGAGCAACCCCGGCCGCGTGGACCTGCTGGATTCGCAGGGCAACGTGATCACGGAACAGTTGAGCGGGGGACGCCTGCAGGCGCTGGTCGACGTCCGCAACAACGTGCTCCCCGCCGAGCAGGCGCAGATCGACCGCCTGGCGCAGACGCTGGCCGACCAGGTGAACGGGCTGCTGCTGGCCGGAGCGGACCTGAGCGGCAACCCGGCCACGCAAGGGCTGTTCGCCTACAACGCCTCGCTCGGGGTGGCCCGGACGCTGTCGCGGACGTCCATGACCGCGGCGGAGCTGCCCGCCGCCGATCCCTTGGCGCCGGGCGGCAACGCGGTGGCCGTGCAGGTGGCCGAACTGGCCCAGGCGAAGCTCATCGACGGTTACTCCCTGGTCCAGTTCTATGCGGTCCGCGCCTCGGCCGCAGGACGCCTCATCGCCGAAGGCCGCGAGGCGGCCGGCGTGGCCGGACAGCTCGTGCAGCAGGCGCGGCAGTTCCGGGAGGAGATCCAGCGGGTGAGCCTGGACGAGGAGGCGGTCGTCCTCATGCAGGTGCAGCGGGCCTACGAGGCGGCCGCCCAAATGATCCGCGTGCTCGATGAAATGACTCAAACCGTGCTGGGGCTGGTCCGTTAAGTAGACAGGAGCGCGGCATGATCCGATCCCTCGACGCAGCCACCAACCGGTTTCTCGACGGCCTGAGAGACCTCAACGCCCGCATGGAACGCGCGCAGCGGCAGGTCGCCGGCGGCAAGCGGGTCGCCGCGCCCTCCGACGAGCCGGACAGCGTTGTCAGCCTGGTCAGCGCCAAGGCCGATCTGGCGCGCCTGGATCAGATCCGCGCCAACCTCTCCCGGTTCCGCACGGAGGTCGACGGCGCCGAGGGCATGCTCCAACAGGCCGTGAAGCTCTTCGACCGCGTGCGCACGCTCGGCATGACGGGCGCCAGCGGCATCCAGACGGAGACCACCCGCCAAGGCGTCGCCGATGAACTCCGGTCTTTGCTCGAGCGCATGATTGGCATTGCCAATACGCAGGTCGACGGCAGGTACGTGTTTTCCGGCAACGCCGATCAGACCCCCGCCTACGGGCTGGACTGGAGCGCAACGCCGCCGTGGGGCGCCTATCAGGGCGCGGCGGCCACGCGCGAGGCGATCCACCCGACCGGCGTGACGTTCCGCGTGTCCCTCGACGCCCAGTGGATCTTCGACAACGCGGACCCGGGCAAGAACGTCTTGGCTTCCATCGAGAACCTCCGGCAGGCGCTGCTGTCGGGAGACGAAAACGCGATGCGCACCGCCCTCGAGCCGCTGGCCGATGTCGCGGCTCACCTCAATGCCGCCCTCATGTTCTACGGCAACGTGCAGACGCAGGTCGCCGAGGCCTCCGAGACGGCTTCGGCCATGTCGCTGCGGCTCAAGACGCAGATCGGGGGCATCGAAGACGCCGACCTCGCCGAAGCCATCGTCGAGCTCCAGCAGGTCCGCTTCACGCAGGAAGCCGCGCTTCAGGTGCGCGCCGCCGCCCCGCGCCGCAGCCTGTTCAGCTATCTTGCCTGACCTGCGCCGCTCCCTCTCGGCCAACAAACCCGCAACTTCCAGCCGTTGCGCCAGGCCCCCGGACTGCCGCCAGCCCTGAAGCCTTCCCGTCGCCACACGTCATCGGATCCTCGCGCGATGCTCTCGACAACACTGCTGCCGCAGCGATTCGTCCAGGCGTGCGAGACACCCCCATCGGTCAGACGCCCACAGACGTCGCTCGAAAGGCGCGACACGAGGCCGGCTGCGGGCATCCCGGCGATTCACCCTCGGGATTTCGCGGCCGGCGGCGGCAAGAGCCAGGCACGGCAAGAAGCGGGACCTTGCGCAGAAAGCCCCGGATCCTCATGCCCTCGTGCGCGTCACCACGCAGCACGCCGCTGCCTCCGATCGCTGCCTTTCCGTGCAGGTATCCGGTGTTGGCCAGGACGGACCGCCGATACTTCCTTCCTCATGGCGGCGGGAAGGAATGCCTCTATCCCTGCTGACCGGGGCCCGGCTTCGTTCTGTGCGCGCCCGGGGAGAAGAACCGCGCGGCTCCGGCGCGCCTATTTGCTCCAGGAAGGGAAGCATTGCGGCCGGGCGCGCACGGTGCCCAGCAGAAGGTCTTCAATCCGCCTCCGGCGCGCAAACAGTTTTTCCAGCACCTGTTGCCACTCGTCTTCTTCACCCTCGATCCAGGACGGCGGAGTGGTTCGCAGAATCTCGTCGAAAACGGCCTCCGGACAATGGCGCGCGCGGGAAAGGAACGGCTCAAAATCGTCCAGCGACCGCACACGATGGTAAACCAAAGGCCGAAAATACAGCCCCTGGATGGGAGAATCGGGAAACTCCCAATGCGGCCCGTCGAAAACGTAGCCGTGGTCCACCATCTGGGCGATGAACCCCTTCTGATTGGGATGGGCGTCCTGGTCGAGGAAATCCTTGATTTTTCTCCGAAAGAAGATCGCTTGCCGGGCGTCGGAATTCGCCGCCCACTTGTCGAACACGAGAGCGCCGCAGAAATGGCCCAGATTGACGACCGAAGGCAGGAGCGCATCGGGCAGGAAGTCGTAGACGGCGTCGCGGTCGGGTTCACCGGGAAAGAGAGAGCCGAACTGCAGCCCCGGCTGGACAGGCACGCGGCGCGATCCCAACTGGAAATGCGCCTCCGGCTCGGAGTCGAGGAACCGGGTATCCACGGCGATGATTCTCGCCTCGGGGGCCGCGATGCCCAGATGGCGCAAGAGAACCGTGGCCGCCCATTCGTTGGGCAGTATGCGGCGATGCTGCGGATTGTTCAGGAATTTGGTGACATAGAAGCGGCCGTCCTCGCAGGCCAGAAGGTGCGCCTGCGCGCCGCCGCGCATGCGGCGTGACAGCCGCCTCGCCTGCACCGGCATCTAACCACTAGAATAAACGTGTTGGGGCCGCCTGCCGCTCGCCGGCAGGCCGCCGCCAGTCTTCGCAAGGAATCAGGCATGCATGATCCACAGCCGGCCGCCGAACCGCGGCCTCGATCGAGCGACGAAATCGCGCTGGAGTTGATGAAGTTCATTGCCACGGCCACCGGCTATGCCAAGGGCGCCCAGGCTGTCGGCTTTTCCGGCAAGCCGCCGCGCACGCCGGAAGAACAGGCCGAGGCGCTGCTGGAACTGTTCGAAAAATGCCGGCAGGCAGTGGCGAAGACGTCGGCGGCAGCTTCCGACAGCGCCGTACGGTGACGCTGCCTCGACCGGAGGGCTGCGCGCCGGGACAGCCGCGGGCGGAGGCTTGGCGAGGGGAGGCTCCTGAGAAGCTGAGGTAGCCCGCCGCGCAATCAAGCTCCGCCGCGGTGGCTCGCCCGCTTGCCGCTGCGGGTTGTCATAATAGGCGGTTTGAACCATCTCCAGTTTGCCTGCCAGCCCGGCTGCACCCGCTGTTGCCAGCAGGAGGGGTTCGTCTACCTCAGTGAAGACGATCTTCGCCGGGCTGCGTCCTTTCTCGGCGTTTCCGCCACGCAATTCGAACGCCAATATGTGTATCGCACGCCCCGCCGGATGCGCCTCCGCAAGCCTCGCGGGCGGCAGTGCCCGTTTCTGCTGGAGGATGGCTGCTCGATCCATCCCGCCAAGCCAACGCAGTGCCGCCTGTTTCCCTTCTGGCCCGAATTGGTCTCCTCCCGCCGGGCCTGGCAACGCACGGCGCGCCTCTGTCCGGGCATTGGACAGGGGCCGCTGATCCAAATCGGGACAGCGCTTGAAACAGCCTCCGAAATGGAACACGCCTATCCGGCCCTGTACAGAACGGCCCAAAAACCTCGCGCCCGCCGCTAAGTCACTCAACAGCACACAGATTCTTCCTCAAGCTTCAACTCCGTGAGCCGATAAGTCCTACTCCGGCCCCCTACCTGCAAGACAGTCTGCGCCATGCTCACGCCGCTTGCCCAAGATCTCGGCCGCTACATGGATTTGTTGGCAGAGCGGCAGCGCCTGGTCGCGTCGAACCTGGCCAACATTGACACGCCGGGCTACCGGACCCGGGACATCGATTTTCAGTTTGAGTTCCTCTCTCTTGGACCGGGTGCGCGCCCGCGCGTGATCGAGCCGCTCGACCTGACGGTAAAAAACGACGGAAACAATGTCAGCCTGGACCGCGAAACCCGGCTGCTGGCGGAGAATGCGCTGCGCTTCAATGTGGCCTCGCAGATCGCCCGCGCCGAGATCCGCAAGATCCGCATGGCGATAGAGGAGGGACGCCCGGCATGAGTCTGTTCCAGTTGCTCTCGGTGAGTGCCTCCGGCCTGGCCGCCCAACGGGCCCGGGCCGAAGTCATCGTTGAAAACCTGGCCAACTCGGAAACCACGAGGACGCCCGATGGCGGTCCGTACCGGAGGCGGGATGTCGTCTTCGAGCCCAGCGCGCAAACCTCGCCCTTCTCCGCTGTCTTCCAAACCGAGCTCGACTCAGGATCGGCGGGGGTTGCCGTGGCCGGCATCATCGAGGATACCCGCCCGCCGGATCTGCGCTATCAACCCGGCCACCCCCACGCGGACGCCAACGGCTACGTGGCCTATCCGCGCATCAACCCGGCCGAGGAGATGGTGGACCTGATGGGCGCCGCGCGCGGCTATCAGGCCAACGTGGCCGCCATGACGGCGGTCAAGGACATGCTGTCGAAATCCATTGAGCTGTTGCGATGACTCCGTTGACACAGATTTCTCCGATCCGCCCCCCGGATTCCGTCGCGCCTGTCAGGCCGGCCGGCCCCGCTCAGGGTGGATTTTCGTCCGTTCTGTCAGGGGCTCTTGATGGCGTCGACTCCTTGCAGAAGAGCGCCGAGGCCGAGATCGGCCGCTTCCTGCGCGGCGAAGGCGTGGATCTTCACCAGGTGGCCTTGGCGCAGCAGCAGGCGCAACTGGGTTTCGAGCTGTTTCTCCAGGTGCGCAACAAGGTGGTGCAAGCCTATCAGGAGATCATGCGCATGCAGATCTAGCGCGCGGATTCAGGATCTAGGCCATGGAACAGCTCACAAGGCTCTGGCAATCCCTTTCCTGGAAGCAGCGCGCCTCCCTCGCGGGCGCGCTGGCTGTCGTGCTGGCGTTGCTGGCTGCTGCCGTGCAGTGGAATCGCCAGCGGGATCTGCGTCCGCTGTTCACCAGCCTGGCGCCGGAGGATGCAGGCGCGATTGTCGAGAAACTCAAAACCTCCAACGTGCGCTACCGCGTTTCCGACGGCGGCACGGTGCTGGTCCCCTCGGACCGGGTCGCGGAGCTGAGGCTGGAGATGGCCGCAGCCGGCTTGCCTCGGACGGGGCGGGTGGGCTTCGAGCTTTTCGACCAGACCAACCTCGGTGTCACCGATTTCGCCGAGCACATCAACTTCCGCCGCGCCCTGGAGGGCGAACTGGAGCGCAGCGTCATGGCCCTGTCGGAGGTGGAGCGGGCCCGCGTCCATGTCACTTTTGCCAAGGAATCGATTTTCAGCGAGCAACGCCAGCCGGCCAAGGCCAGCGTGCTCGTCAAACTGCGCCCGGGCGCGCGTCTGTCCGCTCAAAACGTGGTGGCCATCCAGCATCTGGCCGCCAGCGCTGTCGAGGGGTTGGCGCCGGAGGCGGTATCCGTCCTCGACATGGCGGGCAATTTGCTCAGCCGGCCCGCTCTCGAACTGGAAGGGGAAGGCCGCCTGACTTCCGCCATGCTGGAATTCCGCCAAAGTCTGGAGAAGGAGTACCTGGCCAAGATCCGCGCGACACTCGATCCGCTTCTTGGGCCCGAGCGCTACCGCGCCGGCGTCAACGTGGACTGCGACTTCACCTCCGGGGAACAGAGCGAAGAGACCTTCGATCCCTCCAAATCGGTCATGGTCACATCCGCCCGGACGGAAGATGTCTCCGGCTCCGCCGCCACTGCAGGCATACCCGGAACCGCATCCAACCTTCCGCGCCCGGCCCCGCGTCTGCCCGGCTCCACGTCCGGGGTATCGCGCAAAACCGAAAACATCACCTATCAGACCAGCCGTGTCGTCAAGCATGTAAAAATCCCGCAGGGCGCGGTCCGCCGTTTGTCGGTAGCCGTTTTGGTGGACCACAAGGTCCGGTGGGAGGGCGAGGGATCCGTCGCCCGCCGGGTTCTCGACCCCCCTTCCCCGGAAACGCTGAAAGTGGTTCGCGACGTCCTGGCAGGTGTCGTTGGGTTTCAGCAGGACCGGGGCGACCAGATCCTGGTTGAGAGCCTGCCATTCGAGGCCACGCTTCTGGCCGAACCGCCCCCGGGACGCGCCCCCTCCGCGGCGCCCGCCCCGCGCGGCTTCGTCGCGCCCGCGTGGGCCAAGCCGCTGCTCGACAAAGCGCCGCTGCCTGTCTGGCTCGGCGCCGCTGCTGCAATGCTGATTGTCTTACTTGCCATCGGCTGGCTCGTCGTCCGGCAGCTCTTTCGCAGGACTCCTGCAGCCACCGTGGCCCCCTCCAAACCCGCAATTGCCCAGGGCGCCTCTCACGCCCAAATTCCGGCCGGCGATGATGCGGCGCTGGAGCAACAGGCTCTGGCCGCCATCGAGCAAAGCCGCGCCGAAAGAGAGCGGCTGGAGCGCGAGGCGCTGCTCGCCTTGCAGAAGCAGATCCCGGCCCAGACCAAGAAAGCCGAGGTGCTCAAGAAAGCCATTGCCGAACAGGCCAAGAAAGATCCGGAGGCCATCGCCCAGCTCGTCCGCACCTGGATCACGGAGAACCGCTGATGATTACCAACGCGCTTTCCGAGAAAGAGTCCGTCCAGCGCTACTCCGGATTGCAGAAGGCCGCCGTCCTGATGGTGACCCTCGGCGAAGAACTCAGCGGCATGGTTCTCAAGCACCTGGAAGAGGACGAAGTCGCCGCCATAGGCAAGGAGGTCGCCCGCATTCCCGCGATCACGGCTGTGGAGGCCGAAGCGATCCTGGACGAGTTCTACCAGATGTCGATGGCGCAGGACTATGTCCTCAAAGGCGGCATCGAATACGCCCGCAAGATGCTCGTCAACGCCTTCGGGCCGGAAATGGCCACCCGGATCCTCGATCGTCTGGTGAAACTGCTCGGCCACGACACGGCGAGTTTCGATGCGTTGCAGAAGGCGGATCCCCAGCAACTGGCCAAGTTCATTCACAGCGAGCACCCGCAGACCATCGCGCTCATCCTCAGCCATCTCGGCCCCTCTCAGGCGGCCGGTTTGTTGTTCTCCCTCCCGGTGGAGCTTCGCGCCGACGTGGCTCTCCGCATGGCCAATCTGGAGCAGATCTCGCCCGACATCATCTCCAAGATCGCGGGCATCATCGGGCAGAAACTCAAGGCGCTTGGCGAATTGAGCCGCGAAAGCTACGGCGGCGTGCGCGCCGTAGCCGAAATGTTCAACCGCCTTGATTCAGCCACCAGCAAGGAAATCCTCGACACGATCGAAGCCCAGGACCCCAACCTGGCCGAGACGATCCGCCACCTGATGTTCGTGTTCGAGGACCTGCTGTTGATCGACCAGAACGGGATCAAGGAGGTGCTCGCCCGGGTGGACCGCAAGCTCCTTACGGTCGCCCTGAAAGGAACGAGCGATCAGCTCAAGAACCATTTCATGCAGTGCATGTCGCAGCGCGGCGCCGAGATGCTGCGCGAAGACATGGAGGCGCTCGGGCCGGTCAAGATCAAGGAGGTCGAGGCCGCCCAACAGCAGATCATCGCCGTTGTGCGCCAGCTCGAATCCGAAGGCGTCCTCAGCCTGAAGGGCGCAGTCGGGGAGCAATATGTTGTCTGAGATCATGGCCACTCGAATCCTCCGCTCTGTCCCGCCCCCTGCTGCGCCGCCTTTGGCATGGCCCCAGTTGGGGCCGCGAGTGCAGGAGGCCGAGCTGCAGACGGCTGCCCCGGCGCCGGAACCGGCAACCGGCGCCCGTTGTGACGGCGCCTGCCGACAGCAACAGGAGCAGTGGGAGTCCCGGCTGCAGGCAGAGACCGAAGCAGCCCGCCGCGACGGGATTCGACACGGTCTGGAAGAGGGCCGCCGCCAGGCAGCCGCGAGTCTGGAAGGGGAATTCGCCCGGCTGGCACGGGCGATCGAGGAAACGGCCGGGATCAAGGCGCGTCTGCGCGCGGAGGCCGAGCGCGAGCTGGTGGAACTGGCCCTGGCGATTGCGCGCCGCATTTTGCGGCGCGAACTTCATGTGGACTCCGAGGCAGTGCTGGGGCTGGCGAAGGCTGCGCTGGAAAAGGCCTCCCTGCGCGAAGTGGCCGAGGTTCGCCTTCACCCTGCCCTCGCAGCGCCGGTGCGGGCGCACCTGGAGCGGATCGGCGCCCCGCAGTCGATTGCCGTGCGAGAAGATCCTTCCCTCGAGCCCGGCGCCTTGCTGGTGGAGACTGTCCGCGGCACGATCGATGCCTCTCTCGAGACGCAGCTTGACGAGATCAGCCGCGGTCTGGCCGATGCTCTGGGCTACGGAGCTTCCAGATGACGGTTCCCGCCCGCTGGTTCGACGCCTCGCGAGTCCTGCGGACGCTGGACCGGATCGATCCCGTGCGCCTGTGCGGCTCGGTCGTGAGAACCGCCGGATTGTTGATTGAGTCCCAGGGGCCGGCCGCTGCGGTGGGGGATTTCTGCGAGGTCGTCACGCGGGCCGGCGCTGTCATCCGCACTCAGGTTATCGGCTTTCGGGATGGACGGATTCTGTCGATGCCGCTCGAGGAGACAACCGGATTGCAGCCCGGCGACGTGATCATCGCCCGGCCGGAAGCGGCGCGGGTGCGGGTCTCCTCCCAACTGCTGGGCCGAGTCCTCGATGGCTTCGGTCAGCCGATGGACGGCGGGCCGCCAATCGAATCCGCCGCCCTGTACGATCTGTACGCGCCGCCCCCCGGGCCGCTGGAGCGCGAGCCGATTTCCGAGCGGCTTGAAACCGGGATCCGCGTGATCGATGGTTTCCTTACTGTCGGCCGCGGACAGCGCATCGGCGTTTTCGGAGGCAGCGGCGTGGGCAAGAGCACGCTGCTCGGCAGCCTGGTGAAGAACAGCCAAGCCGAGGTGTGCGTGCTGGCGCTGGTTGGCGAGCGCAACCGCGAGGTGCGTGATTTCATCGAGCACGAGCTGGGGCCGGAAGGGATGCGGCGCTCGGTGCTCGTGGTTGCGACTTCAGACCGCCCTTCGCCTCTCCGCGTCCGCGCCTGCTTCGTCGCGCTGGCTGTCGCCGAATTCTTCCGCGACCAGGGCCGCCACGTGCTTCTCGTGGCAGATTCCGTAACCCGGCTTGCCATGGCGCAGCGCGAGATCGGCCTCGCGGCGGGGGAACCGCCCAGCCAGAAAGGCTACACTCCCAGCGTCTTTCAAATGCTGCCGCGGGTGTTCGAGCGCGCCGGCAATTTCCGGCGCGGCTCGATCACCGGCTTCTTCACGGTCCTGGTGGAAGGCGACGACCTGAACGAGCCCGTGACGGACGCCGTCCGCGGCATCCTCGACGGGCACATTGTTTTGTCGCGGGCGCTGGCCAACGCGGGCCATTACCCGGCCATCGATCTGCTGCACTCTGTCTCGCGTCTGGCGCCGCGCCTGGCGACGCCGCGCCAGCGAGAGGCCGCAAACCGGCTGCGCGAGGCGCTGGCTGTCTTGCATGCCTCCGAAGATCTTGTCCGCATCGGCGCCTACGCCGCCGGCACGAATCCGCAACTGGATGCGGCGCTGCGGCTGGAAAGCGAGCTCAAGCAGTTCCTGCGGCAGAGACCGGATGAGCGGGCAGAGTTCGAGCAGGTCGAGGCCAGGATGGCAGCGCTCGCGGGGGGAGCATGACTCTGCGCTGGATTCAGGCGATGACGCGGAATGAGCATGGCCGCCGGCCGTCGGGCCCTGTTGTTGCCTTTGACCCGCGGGTGATCGCCCTCAGGCGGGGGGCGGCGCCGCGGGGGAGCAGGCCAGAGAAAAAGGCTTTGCTGTTCGGACAAACGAAAAGCTGCGGAAAACAACAATGAAGAAATTTCGCTTCCCTCTGCAAAGACTGTTGAACTACCGCCGCAGCCGGCTGGCTGGGGAGCAAGCCGTTCTGGAGCGGCTGCTGGCGGAGCAGACGGCGCTCCAGCAACGCCGCGCCGCCTTGGAGCGCGAGGAGCGCATGGTGAACGAGTCCATTCGGCGGCTGCCTGTGCTCGATTCCGATCAACTGGCGGCCGTGGCTGCCTTCCGCCGGTTCGCGGCAGCGGAGGCCGTCCGCCTGGCGGAAGAGGCATCGGCGGCTTCGGCCCGCGTTTCAGCCCAGCGCGAGGCTGTTCTCTCGGCGCGCCGCGAGGTGGAGGTGCTCGAAAAACTGCGCGAAAGGAGGCTGCACGACTGGCGGCTCGAACTGGACCAGGAGATGGAAAAACAGACTGCCGAGCTGGTGGTGGCCCGCTGGAGCCTGAGCCGGGAAACAGGTTGAAGTCCGCACAGGGGCGTGCCGGCGTCTCCGAACTCACGAGGCGGAAGGAGGAAATGCCGCCTGCGCGGCGGACTCTCACAAGCTGAGGACAGGATGGGCGCTTGCCGCACAGGCGGCTTGGATGCAGATTCTGGTCAAAACGGCTCGCCGCTGCCCGGCGCAGCAGGACACGCACGGCCGGCGAGGGAAGACGCAGCCGCTTTGACTGCCAGAGCAGGGCAGCCAATGCAGAGTCTCCACCTCCGCGCGAGAGCGGCACAGCGCAACGGGCAGGTGGCTCGCCAGGCACACCTCGGTCAGCCGGGTTTTTCAACAATCCATTGCGGGCGGATCCGGTCACCTCGCGTCCTGAAAAAAGCCGCGAGCGGGCTCTTGCATTCACGGCAGATGTCAACGCGCGAGCGCGCGAACCCGCCGAACCGGAGACTCACTCCTGGGACGAGGGCAATTGCAGCGTCTGGGTTCAGCCCTGCGGAAACCCTGGAACATACCATGGCTCCATCTCCCGGCGGCGCCAGCCCCATGCCGACCGCGGCGACCGGGATCCTTGCCGTCCGAGCGAACAGCCGACGCCCCGCGGAGCCACCGGTCAAGAAGACTTCGGTGTTCGCAAGGCGCTTCCGCCTTTCCACAAAACCGGCAGCGTCACGTTTCGGCGGCCGTTCCGGAGTCGCGAAAAAAGAAGGCAGCCCCGCAGGGCTGCCCTCTTCACGCCGAGAGAAGGAGAGCTTATCTCTCGATCCGCATGTTGTAGAACGAGCGGTACACGAAGGTCATGGAGATCAGCAAGAAGACGACGGCCAGGAAGTGGGTGAGCCCGGACTGGCCCTGGTTGCGCATGCTGACGGCGAGTTCGACCGCCAACAGGCCGAACAGCGTCGTGAACTTGATCGTCGGGTTGAGCGCCACCGAAGAGGTGTCCTTGAACGGATCGCCCACCGTGTCGCCGACCACCGTGGCCGCGTGCAGGTCCGTGCCCTTGGCCTTCATCTCGGTCTCCACGATCTTTTTCGCGTTGTCCCACGCGCCGCCGGCGTTGGCCATGAAGATCGCCTGGAACAGGCCAAAGATCGCGATGGCTATCAGATAGCCGATGAAGAAGAACTCTTCAAGGAAGGCGAACGCGAGCGTGCCGAAAAAGACGGCGATAAAAATGTTGAACATGCCGCGCTGGGCGTACTGCGTGCAGATCTCGACCACTTTCTTCGAATCGGAGACGCTCGCCTTGGTCGTGCCCTCCAGCTTGATGTTGCGCTTGATGAACTCGACCGCGCGGTAGGCGCCGGTGGAAACGGCTTGCGTGGAGGCGCCGGTGAACCAGTAGATCATCGCGCCGCCGGCAATGAGGCCGAAGAAGAAGGGCGCGTGCAGGATCGACAGGAAGCCGACGCGGTCGGGCGAGAGTCCGTCGGTGAGGGCCACAATGATCGAGAAGATCATCGTCGTGGCGCCGACCACCGCGGTGCCGATCAACACGGGCTTCGAAGTGGCCTTGAAAGTGTTGCCCGCGCCGTCGTTCTCTTCGAGATTGTCCTTGGCCTTCTCGAACTGCGGGCGGAAGCCGAACTGCTTCTCGATCTCGTTCTCGATGCCCGGGATCTGCTCGATGGTGGACAGCTCGTACACCGACTGCGCATTGTCGGTCACCGGGCCGTAGGAGTCGACGGCGATGGTCACCGGCCCCATGCCGAGGAAGCCGAAAGCCACCAGGCCGAGCGCGAACACGGCCGGCGCCATCATCAGCGCGGCCAGCCCCATGGTGGACATCCAGTAAGCAATCGACATCAGCGCGAGGATGGCGAAGCCGAGCCAGTATGCCGAGAAGTTGCCGGCGATGAAGCCGGACAGGATGTTCAGCGACGCGCCGCCCTCTTCGGAGGCCTTCACGATCTCGCGCACGTGCCGCGAGCCCGTGGAGGTGAACACCTTGACGAACTCCGGAATCAGCGCGCCCGCCAGGGTGCCGCAACTGATCACCGTCGCCAGCTTCCACCACAGCGTCGTGTCGCCCTTCAGCTCGGGGATCATCAGGTAGCTGACCACGTACGTGAGAGCGATGGAAAGCAGCGATGTAATCCACACCAGGTTCGTCAGGGGCTGCTCGAAGTTCATCTTGTCCGCATCGGCGTACTTGGCCTTTGCCACCGCATCGTTGAGGAAGTAGCTGACGCCGGACGAGATGACCATCATGACGCGCATCATGAAGATCCACACCAGCAGCTGCACCTGGATGGTGGCCCAGGCGGGGCCGGCCACCCGCTCGTTGATGCCGAGCAGGATGAAGCTGATCAGCGCCACGCCGGTGACGCCGTAGGTCTCGAAGCCGTCGGCCGAAGGGCCCACCGAGTCGCCCGCGTTGTCTCCCGTGCAATCGGCGATGACGCCGGGGTTGCGCGCGTCGTCTTCCTTGATCTTGAAGACGATCTTCATCAGGTCCGCGCCAATGTCGGCGATCTTGGTGAAAATGCCGCCCGCCACGCGCAGCGCCGCCGCGCCGAGCGATTCGCCGATGGCGAAGCCGATGAAGCAGGGGCCGGCCAGGTCGCCCGGAATGAAAAGCAGGATGAACAGCATCAGCAGCAGCTCGACCGAGATCAGCATCATGCCAATGCTCATGCCCGCCTGCAGCGGAATGTCGTAACAGGGGAAGGCCTTGCCGCGCAGGCTGGCGAAGGAAGCCCGCGAGTTGGCGAACGTGTTCACCCTCATTCCGAACGCCGCCACGCCGAAACTGCCGCCGATGCCGATCACGCTGAACAGCAGGATGATCGCCACGCGGTAGGCTTCCATGTGCTGCAGGAAGCCGAAGTAGAAGACGATGATGACGGCGATGAACAGCTCCAGGATCAGCAGGAACTTGCCCTGTGTTGCCAGGTAGGTCTTGCAGGTCTCGTAGATCAGTTCGCTGACCTCGAGCATCGACTTGTGCACCGGCAGGTTCTTGAGCCGGGTGTAAATGCTGAGGCCGAACAGCAGGCCGAACGCGCACACCACAAGCCCGATCATCAGCAGGCTTCGCCCGCCCATGCCGAAAAACTGCGCCTGATCGAGGTCCGGCAGAACCAGGTTGGCCTCGCCGCCGCCGTGATGGGGCTGCTGAGCCAATGCCGGCATCGCGCCCGCACCGAACATCAACACCAGCAGCAGGAGCCATGAGCCGGCGCGCCGCCATGCGCCTGCCGCGCCAATCGTCTTCGCCTGCCTTGAGAAACTCGACAGGCTCGCAGTGGGTAGCATCAGGTGAATCCTCCCGAATCTTCCGGAATCACGATCCCGCCCGGCCTGGGCCCGCCGCGGCGGGAGATCAGAACTGTAGAAGTCTAGCAAGAAGAGGCCCAAGAATCACTATATCGGACGCCTGTATCTGGAATCAACACCTGCCCGCACGGATTCTGAACTGCTATGTACTGATATGGCACTTGCCGCGCTGACCCGATCCTTCTCCGCCCGAAAGCGGAGCGGCGTCCGGCGCCGTCCTCCGGCATCCCCGATTGGGCCTGACGGCGAAGCGAACTGATTCCCGCACGGCCGGCGATTTCCTCAGCCCCCGCCCGGAAAAAGCATGTCATCTACCACCGTTGCCCCGGGCGCAACCAGGCACGAAACTCGTTTGTGCCTCGCGCGGCCTCTGCGCTGACGGCCCCGGTACCAGGCAGCTATTTTCCCTCTTGTCAATGGGTTCGCAGGCGAACCACGGCGACGCCGCCCGGAGGCAGCCGGGGCGTCCGGCCACGCTCAACCGGGGGGTTTCAGATGGGGTTGGCTTGCCGCTCCGGAAACTATGCCCTCTGCTTTGTCACCTTCAACAGTACGCCTGCATCCGGGAGAACGAGGTCTTTTGGTCATGAAAAGACGGACGTTCCTCCAGATCACCGCCGGGGGCGCTGCCGCAGCGGCCGGCGGCGCCGCCCTGGGGACCCGCTCCCCGGCCCGGCCGGCTGCGAGGGAGACCCGCAAAGTCGCCACGTTCTGCGAACTTTGCTTCTGGAAGTGCGGCGTCATCGCCACGGTGGAAGACGGCGTCGTCACCAAGCTGGACGGGCACCCGGCGCATCCGCTGTCGCTGGGAAGGCTGTGCCCGCGGGGCAACGGCGGCACGGGTCTGCTCTACGACCCGGACCGGCTCAAAAAGCCGCTGATCCGGACGGGCGCGCGGGGCGAGGAGCGGTTCCGCGAAGCCACATGGGAAGAAGCGCTGGACTTCGTGGCGGCGAGGATGCGGAAGATCCGGGCCGAGCACGGGCCCGAAGCCCTGGCGCTGTTCACCCACGGGCACGGCGGCTCGTTCTTCGGCCAGCTCATGAAAGCTTTCGGCTCGCCCAACATCGCGGCGCCCAGCTACGCGCAGTGCCGCGGTCCGCGCGAAGTGGGATTTCAGCTCACCTTCGGAACGGGCATCGGGTCGCCGGAAAACACCGACATCGCCAACACGCGCTTCCTGGTCCTCATCGGAAGCCACCTGGGCGAGAACATGCACAACACGCAGGTGCAGGAGTTCGCGGAGGCGATCCGCCGCGGCGCCAGAATCGCCGTCGTCGACCCCCGCTTTTCCGTCGCCGCTTCCAAGGCGAACTGGTACCTGCCGGTCAAGCCCGGAACGGACATCGCCCTGCTGATGGCCTGGGCCCGCGTGCTGGTATATGAGGACCTGTATAACAGGCCGTTCATCGATAAATTCGCCACGGGGTTTGCTGAATTCAAAGATGCAATTCGAGACATGACGCCAGAATGGGCCGAAACAATTACGGAAATTCCGGCCGATCTCATCCGCACGGTGGCTCGGGAAATGGCAGCCGCGCAGCCTGCCGTGATCGTGCATCCCGGCAGGCACGTCACCTGGCACGGGGACGACGCGCAGCGGAGCCGCGCCATTGCGATTCTGAACGCCCTGCTGGGAAGCTGGGGCGCCAAGGGAGGATTCTTCCTCCCCTCGGGCGTCGAGGTTCCGCCCTATCCGGCGCCGCCGCTGCCGAAGCCGCAGCGCGGAGCGATCGACGGGGCGGGAAACCGGTACCCGCTGGCGGATGAAACTCTTGCCTCCGGCTTGTGCGACGCGACGCTTGCTGGAGCGCCGTACAGGGCGCGGGGCTGGCTGGTATACGGAACGAACCTGCTGCAGTCGCTCCCGCAACCGCAGAAGACGCTGGAAGCGATTCAAGCGCTGGACCTGCTGGTGGTGATTGACGTGCTGCCGGTGGAGATCGCCGGCTACGCCGACGTCGTTCTGCCGGAGTGCACCTATCTCGAACGGTACGACGACCTGTACGCCGGCGCCTTCAGGACGCCTTTCGTGGCGCTGCGCCAGCCGGCGGTGGCGCCGATGTACGATTCGAAGCCGGGCTGGTGGATGGCCAAGGAGTTGGCGAGGCGGCTGGATCTGGCAGCGTATTTCCCGTGGAAGAGCGTGGATGAGTATCTCGACACGCGTCTTCGCGGACTGAACCTGAATCTGGCGGACATGAAAAAGCGGGGCGTCGTGGTGTACCCGGAGGAGGCCGGCACTCTTCCACCGGACCATAAATTCGACACTCCGAGCGGAAAAATCGAGCTGTATTCGAAGCTGCTCGCGGAAATGGGCGTGGACCCGGTTCCGAAATACTATCCAAAACCGGAGCCGCCGGAAGGCCATTTCCGCCTGCTGTTCGGCCGCTCGCCGCTCCACACTTTCGGCCGGACCACGAACAACCGCATTCTCGGCTCCGTGGTGCGTGAGAACGAAGTCTGGATCCATCACAAAGCGGCGGCGGGGATCGGGATCCGGCACAACGAACGCGTGCGGCTGGTCAACCAGGACGGCGCGAGGAGCGCGCCGGTGCGGGCGCGCGTGACCAACCGGATCCGTCCGGACTGCGTGTACATGGTGCACGGTTTCGGGCACACGGCCCGCAACCTGCGCTTCACCGCCGGCAAGGGCGCGTCCACGACGGAGCTGGTGACGCGCGTGGATGTGGATCCGCTGATGGGAGGCACGGGGATGTTCAACAACTTCGTCCGCGTCGAGAGGGAGGCTTGATCCATGCCCCGCTATGGAATGGCCATCGACCTTCGCACCTGCATGGGATGCGCCGCCTGCGTGGTGGCGTGCAAGGTGGAGAACCGCGTGGACGAGGAGGCGTTCCGCTGCCGGGTGACGCAGCGCTCGCGGGGCGAGTTTCCGAATGTGCATCTGGAGATCCTCTCCGAGCGGTGCAACCAGTGCTCGGACGCGCCCTGCGTGTGGAACTGTCCGACCGGGGCCAGCCACTATGCCGAAGGCGGCGTGATTCTGGTGGATGAGGACCGCTGCACGGGCTGCAAGGCGTGCCTGGCGGCGTGCCCGTACGATGCACGGTTCATCAACTCGCGCGGCGTGGCCGAAAAGTGCACGTTCTGCCTGCACCGCGTGCAGCAGGGGCTGGAACCGGCCTGCGTGTCCACCTGCCCGAGCCGGGCGATGATCTTCGGCGACCTGGACGATCCTTCCGGCGCGCTGGCGCGCACGCTGGGCGTGCGGAAACACCGCGCGCTGAAGCCGGAGGCAGGCACCGCACCGAACCTTTTTTATCTGGAGTAGCCGCGATGACGCCACTCGACGTTGACATTGCAGGGAAGAACGCAGAAACGTTTCCCGTGCTTCATGTTTGGGGCTGGGAGATCGCGCTGTATCTGTTTTTGGGCGGCCTGGCAGCGGGGCTGCTCATTCTTTCCGGGTGGATGCACCGCCGCGCGGCGCCGGAGAGGCTGAGTCCGGCCGTGGCCTGGCTGGCGCCGCTGCTGGCGCCCGCCGTCCTCAGCATCGGGATGCTGGCCCTGTTTCTGGACCTGGAAAACCGCTGGCACGGGTGGCGGTTTTACGCGACGTTCCGGTGGTCGGCGCCCATGTCATGGGGCGCGTGGATCCTGGCGCTGGTGTATCCGGCGGCGCTGTTGTTCGCGTGGGCGGCGTGGAGCGAGTTCGGTCCGGCGGGCCGGCAGTGGGTGACGGGCGCGCCGTTTCCGTTCCGCCGCGCCATTGCCGGGCTGAATGTGGTTCTGGGAGCAGCGCTGGGCGTATACACCGGCATCCTGCTGGGTGCGCTGGGAGCTCGGCCCTTATGGAATTCGCCCCTGTTGGGGCCGCTGTTCCTGGCGAGCGGCCTCTCGGCGGCCGCGGCGCTGCTGGCGCTGCTCGAAAAGGACGCCGCATGGCGGCAGGATCTGGCGCGGCTGGACGCGCGCTTCATCGCAGCAGAAGCGCTGGTGCTGGCGCTCTTCTTCCTGGCGCTGCTCACCGGGGGTCAGGCGCAACGGGCGGCGGCGGGACTGTTTTTCGGCGGGCCATTCACGGCAGTGTTCTGGATTGCGGTTGCGTTTGCGGGCATGGCGCTGCCGGTATGGCTGGAACGGCTGGAAAGCCGGGGGCGGGCGCCGCACTCTGCGGTCGCGCCAGCCCTGGTTCTGTTTGGCGGCCTGGCGTTGCGGGCCGTATTCGTGTTCGCCGGACAGGCGAGCCGCTGGGAGGTGCTGTTGTGAAACCGGCTGAATCTTCGTACTGGAATCCTTATCTGGCCGGCACGGCCATCGGGCTGACGCTGTTGGGCGCGTTTTACGTGCTGGGCACCGGCCTCGGCGCATCCGGCGCGTTCACCCAGTTTCTGGCCGCTG
>Ga0308417_1001093_pt1 | contig 18855 bp, 16 predicted proteins | sample HotsprSampleOS65_FD_203528 | JGI IMG/M metagenome (GOLD analysis project Ga0308417, IMG submission 203528) | Hot spring phototrophic mat microbial communities from Octopus Spring, Yellowstone National Park, Wyoming, United States - 20090730_OS65 ... | reverse complement strand
GCCCGCTTCAGGGCCGAACGCGCAGCGCGCGGCATCGCCGCCTGTATCCCCTCAACGCGCTCGCGCAAGCAGCCCATACCGCACGACCCAACGCTTTACCGCCAGCGCCACCGCAGCGAAACCATGTTCGGCAGACTCAAGGACTGGCGACGCATCGCCATGCGCTAGGACCGATGCGCACACACCCTCCTCTCCGCCACCACACCCCCCGCAACCGTCACATTCTGCCTCAATCAGTAAGTCCCAAGCTAGGCCCAGAGTTGCGCCGAAGCCACCCCGGTGCGGGCGTGCGCGAGACGAAGCCGCCGCCCGTCCGTTCCGAACAGGTGGAGCTGTTCCGCCGGCAGCACGACCGGTAGGGTGGCGCCTGGAAGCGGGGCGCACTCCGCCGCACGAACCGTTAGTCCCTCGCCGGACGGCAGCACGCCATGGATCAGGTTTTCCGCGCCGAGCGGCTCGACGAGATCGACCTTGAGCGGAATGGCCGTCGTAGCCCCGTCGCTGCCGATGCGCACATGCTCCGGACGGATGCCGACGGTGACCTCGGCGTCGGTTGCTGCAGCGGGCGAACCCGCCAGCGGGAGCGCGGGCCCGGCGCGCAGATCGACCGCTCGCCCCTCCTCGCACAGACGGCCGTGCAGAAAGTTCATCGCCGGGGCGCCGATGAAACCCGCGACATACATGTTGGCCGGCTCCCGCCACACCTCCATGGGTGTTGCCACCTGCTCGGCCCGTCCCTGGTTCATCACCACAAGCCGATCGCCCAGCGTCATCGCCTCGACCTGATCGTGTGTGACGTACAGGCTGGTCACTGCGAGCTGCCGCTGCAGCCGCTTAATCTCCGCCCGCATCTGGACGCGCAACTTGGCGTCGAGATTGGAAAGGGGCTCGTCGAACAGGAAAAGTTTCGGCTCGCGAACGATCGCCCGCCCCATCGCCACCCTTTGCCGCTGCCCGCCCGACAGCTCGCGCGGCCTTCGGTGTAGAAGCTCGGCAAGCCCCAGGAGTTCGGCGGTGCGTCGGACTCGGGCCACGATCTCCCCCCGCGGCAGCCCCCGTATGCGCAGCCCATAGGCCATGTTGTCGAACACGCTCATGTGCGGGTAGAGCGCATAGTTTTGGAACACCATGGCAATGTCGCGGTCCTTCGGCTCGAGCGCCGTCACATCCGCCCCGCCGATCAGCACCCTGCCCTCGGTCGCGGTCTCGAGCCCGGCGACGATCCGAAGCAGGGTCGACTTGCCGCAGCCAGAGGCGCCAACGATAACAATGAATTCGCCTTCCGCCGCCTCGAGGTCTATGCCGTGCAGGACCGGGACCGCGCCGAAAGACTTTCGAATGCCGCGAAGCTCCAGCATCGCCATCGGGGCTTTCCTATTTCTCACTCTCGACAAGGCCTTTGACAAACCAGCGCTGCATGAAAATCACGACGGCTACGGGCGGCAGCAACGCCATCATGGTCGTCGCCATGATCACGTGCCAGGGGCTCTGCGCGTCGCCGGAGCCGATCATCTTGGTGATGCCGACGACGATGGTCTCGAGCGAACGATCCGACACCATCAGCAGCGGCCAAAGATACTGATTGTAGCCGTAGATGAAGAGGATGACGAACAGCGCCGCCACGTTGGTCATTGAGAGCGGCACAACCACATCCTTGAAGAAGCGCAACGGGCCCGCCCCATCCATCTTCGCCGCCTCGACGAGCTCGTCAGGGATGGTGAGAAAGAACTGGCGGAACAGCAGGGTCGCTGTCGCCGAGGCGATGAGCGGGATGACGAGCCCGCCGAAGGTGTTGACCATGCCGAGATTCACCATCACCGCGAAGGTCGGCATGATGCGCACTTCGACGGGCAGCATCAGCGTGATGAAGATCAACCAGAAGAACACCATCCGCCCGGGGAAGGCGAAGAACACCACCGCATAGGCCGAGGTGAGCGAAATCGCGATCTTGCCAACCGCGATCAGCACCGCCATCGCCAGCGAGTTGAGGAGCATGGTCTCGACCGGCACGCGAAAGCCGGTCCGCGCTCCGCCCCCGCCCTCCCACCAGGCTGCGGCGTAGTTGTCGAGCATGTGCGCGCCCGGCAACAGCGGCACCTCGCCGCGACCAATTGTCGAGGCGTCATGCGTTGAGCCGATCAGCGTGATATAGATCGGCAAAGCGAAGATGAGCACGCCGAGGATCAGGAAGGCGTGGACGAGCGTGCCTCGCGGCAGGAGCCGACGCGGCTCTGCGGCCGCCCTAGCGATCGGCGCCTCCGCGGCGGCGGCCGGGGCGCGCATCAGTAGTGCACCTTCCGCTCGACATAACGGAACTGAACCATCGTCAGAAGGATGACCGCCGCCATCAGGATCACCGACTGTGCCGAGGATGCGCCGAAGTTGAGGTTCTGCACCCCATCCGCATAGACCTTGTAGATGAGCGTCTCCGTCGCCTTGCCTGGCCCTCCTTGCGTGAGCGCATGGATCACGCCGAAGGTGTCAAAGAACGCATAGACGAGATTGACCACCAACAGAAAAAATGTGGTCGGCGAGAGCAGCGGGAAGACGATCGTCCAAAAACGCCGTGTCTCACCGGCGCCGTCTATGGCCGCCGCTTCGATCACACTTTTCGGAATGCTCTGCAGCCCGGCGAGAAAAAAGATGAAGTTGTAGGAGACTTGCTTCCAGGCAGAGGCGAGCACGACCAGGATCATCGCATGCGTGCCGTTCAGTTTGTAGTCCCACGGTATGCCGAGGCCGCGCAGGGCTTGCGAGAACAGCCCGAAGGAGGGGTGGAAGATGAACAACCACAGCACAGCCGCCACCGCAGGCGCGATGGCGTAGGGCCAGATGAGCAGGGTCTTGTAGACGGTCGCGGCACGGATCTGCCGGTCGGCGAGAACCGCGAGGCCGAGTGCCACCGACATCGAGAGCGCGGTGACCGAGACGGAGAAGACGACGGTGTTGCGGACGGCGTTGAGGTAGAAGGGGTCGGACAGGACGTCGGCGAAGTTCTCGAGGCCGACGAACTCGACGTTCAGCCCGAAGGCATCCTCGCGCAGCAGGCTTTGCCACACCGCTTGGCCGGCCGGCCAGAAAAAGAACACGGCCGTAATCGCAATCTGCGGCGCAAGCAGCAGATAAGGCAGGGCCTGGTTCTTGAAAATGACGCGCTTGCGCATCGGGAAAGGCCGGGGCTGGCGGGGAGGGCTGACCTCCCCGCCAGTTCCGCTCAGCCGCCGCGATTGGCGCGCTCGAAGTTCCGCAGCACCACGTTGCCGCGCTGCACGGCGTTGTCCATGGCAGCCTGGGCAGTCTGCTGGCCCTGCAACGCGCGCTCAATTTCTTCCTGCATGATCACGCGGATCTCGACGAAGCCCCCCAAGCGAATGCCTCGGCTGTTGCCCGTCATCTGCCCGCCGCCGCGGAGGAGCTGCTGGATGGGGATGTCGGCGCCCGGGTTCTGGGTGTAAAAGCCTTCCGCTTTCGCGGCCTCGAAGGCAGCGAGCCGAACGGGCAAAAACCCCGTGTCCTTGTGCCACTTTAGTGCCACCTCTGGACGGCTGATGTAGCGGAAGAACTCGGCCACCGCGCGCAGCTCATCGGCCGACCGCGGGGCATTCGGCCCGCGGTTCATCGCCCAGAACGAGGCGCCGCCGATGATCGAGTTGAGCGGCGCGCCCTCGACATCCGGATAGAAGGGCAACATCGCCACGCCGAGGTTGGCAAGTCCTCCCGGCAGCTCGCGCACGAAGCGGGCCCGCGCGCCAGACGAGGCGTGGATGATCGAGCACTCGCCCGAAGCGAAGAGCGCATCGCCAGCACCGTCGCGGCCGCCCCAGCGGAACGTGCCCTCGCGGCCCATTTCGACTAGCGTGTTGATGTGGCGCACCAAGGTCGGGTTGTTGACGCGAAGCTCGGCGCCAAGCCCACCGAAACCGTTGTCGAGGGTCGCGAGCGGGAGGTTGTGGATCGCCGAGAACTGCTCGATCTGGGTCCAGGTCGGCCAAGCGGTAGTGAACGGGCAGGCAAGGCCGGCGGCGCGGAGCTTTTGCGCCACGGCCCGCAGCTCGGGCCAGGTCGCTGGCGCCTTCTCCGGGTCGAGACCAGCGCGGCGGAAATGCTCTTTGTTGTAGAACATAATCGCCGTCGAGGAGTTGAACGGCATCGACATCATCCGCCCGTCACCGAGGCTGTAGTATCCGCGCACGGCAGGGAGATAATCACTGAAGTCGATGCTCACCCCGGTCTCGGCGAGGAGCTCGTGCACGGGCTTGATGGCGCGGCCTGCGGCCATCATCGTCCCAGTGCCGACCTCGAACATCTGAACGATGTGGGGGGCGGTGCCGGCTCGGAACGCGGCGATCGCTGCCGCCATCGTCTCCGGATAGGAGCCGCGGAACGAGGCGTTGACCTGGAACCGGTCCTGGCTTGCGTTGAAGTCGGCAGCAATCTGCTCGAGCATGCCGCCCAAGGGTTGGGTCAGGCCGTGCCAGAACTCGATCTGGACGCGCTGCTGCGCGACGGCAGGGCTGGCGGCGATCGCAGTCAGAGCGAGCGCGGCGCCGGCCAGAAGCGACCTGCGATGCATGGCAAACCTCCCGTGTTGGTAACCTTGCTGCCTTTAGGCCCTGGATGTTACGTCGCGGTGACGTTAGAATGAAGGTTCGGTGTCAGCCGCTGCGGCGGTCGGCGAAGGCCCAGCGCAGCAGCCTTCCAGCTGGCCACGCCCACGCCACACCTGCGACGGCGAAGTAGAGGAGCTCGGTCGCCCAATGGCGATCGACCACCCAGTCCGCAAGAGTGACGGCCAGCCAGACGTAAAGCCCGGCCCCAATCAGGCCAACAACGAGGGCAACCGGCTTGCGACGGACGGAAGGCTGCACGTGGTTCTGCCCCAACTCGCTCCTCCTCTCCATCCCGACTGAGCGCGATCCCGGCTGAGCGCGGCGTGACGGATTGCCGCACCGCAAGGCCTGCCGTTAGACTCAAGCCGTCCGTGTTGCACGCGGTGTTCACGGCACTGTGGCGGCGAGGCGCCGCAACGGAGACAGGGTCCCGCATGGATATCAAGGAGCACATCCGCGGCATCCCCGATTTTCCCAAGCCGGGCATCCTGTTCTACGACATCTCGACGCTGCTCGCCCATGCCGACGCCTGGCAGGTGGCCATGGGGCGGATGGCCAACCGCGTTCGCCGCCACCAGCCCGACCTGCTGGCTGGGGTGGAAAGCCGAGGCTTCCTGGTCGCAGCACCGCTTGCGCTGAAGCTCGGCTGCGGCTTCATCATGCTGCGCAAGAAGGGCAAGCTCCCCGGCCCCACCATCGGCTACGACTACGCGCTCGAATACGGCACCGACCGCATCGAAGTGCAGGCCGATGCCGTCAGCCCTGGGCAGAGAGTGGTGGTGGTCGATGATCTGCTGGCGACCGGCGGAACGATGCGTGCCGGGATTGAACTCCTGCGCCGGATGGGTGCCACGGTGCCGGCGGCCGCCGCCCTGATCGAACTCACGTTCCTGCGCGGCCGCGAGAGGCTCGATGTCCCGTTCGACAGCCTCGTCGCCTACGACTCTTGACGCCTCCTCCTCCGGCGCGCGCTCGGTCGCCTCGCCGGCCTTCGAAACCCTCGGCGTCGCGGGCCTTCTCGAAGCCGCAATCGCCGCTGTGCCCACAGGCGTCACCATCGCAGACCCCTCCCTACCCGACTGCCCGATCGTCTACGTCAACGACGCCTTCAGCAGGATGACGGGCTACAGGCCGCAGGAGGTGCTTGGGCGGAACTGCCGCTTCCTGCAGGGCGAGCGCACCGACCTTGCGGCCGTGGCTCGGGTGCGCGAGGCGATCGCCAGCCGCATCCCCGTCACGGTCGAACTCCTCAACTACCGCAAGGATGGCACGCGGTTTTGGAACGAACTCCACGTCGCCCCCGTGTTCGACCAAGCCGGGGCGCTGAGGGCCTTCATCGGCATCCAGCACGACGTCACCTCCCGCAAAAGGGCAGAAGCCGGGCGGGAACGCGCCCGACGACTCGCCGAGCGCGCCAACCGCACGAAGTCGGACTTCCTAGCCGCGATGAGCCACGAGATCCGCACGCCGATGAACGGCGTGATGGGCACGCTCGCGCTTTTGCTGGAGACCGAACTCAACGCGGAACAGCGCGCCTATGCCGAAACTGCCCGGCAATGCGGCAAAGACCTTCTCGCCATCATTAACGACATCCTCGACATCAGCCGGATCGAGGCCGGCAAGCTCGCGATCGAGACGGTGCCGTTCCAGCTGGCCGAAGTGGTTCGGGCTGTGCTCGACCTCGCCGCCGCCTCCGCCGCCGAAAAAGGTCTTGCGCTCGAAGCCCGAATGGCGCCGGACGTGCCGGACACGGTGATTGGCGACCCGTTGCGTCTGAAGCAGGTCTTGACCAACCTCGTCGACAACGCAGTGAAGTTCACCGCCGTCGGCGGCGTGACCGTGACGATCGACCGCCTCCCGCCGGCAGAGGGGGGAGGGCTCGCCTTCGCCGTCAGCGACACTGGCATTGGCATCCCGCCGTCGGTGCAGAAGCGCCTCTTCTCCCGCTTTGCCCAGGCCGACCCATCGATCACCCGCCGGTTCGGCGGCTCGGGCCTCGGCCTGACGATCTGCCGCCGCCTCGTCTCGCTGATGGGCGGTGAGATCACGCTCAGCTCCACCCCCGGTCGCGGCTCCACCTTCCGCTTCGTGCTGCCTCTCGGCGCGGCAGAAGGCGCTGGCGCAGCGCCGGAGCGGGTGCTGCCGGACCCCTCGCCATCGCGTCCGCGCGCCGCACGCGGGCGCGTCCTGATCGCCGAGGACAGCCGCACAAACCAGCTCGTCGCCGCCGCCATGCTGCGCCGGGCCGGCTGGACGGTGGACGTCGTCTCCGACGGGCGCGAGGCCGTCCGCCGCGCTGCCGAGACGGACTACGCGCTGGTCGTGATGGATGTGCAGATGCCCGACCTCGACGGCAACGCCGCGGCGCGATGCATCCGCGCCCTGCCAGGCCCGCGCGGTGCGGTGCCCATCCTCGCGGTCAGCGGCGCGACCTCGGAGGCCGATCGCCGCGCCTGCGCAGAGGCCGGAATGGACGGGTTCCTGCCCAAGCCGATCGACCGGGCGGCGCTTCTCGATGCGGTCGAGGCCGTTCTCGCCACGCGTCGCCAGCCGCAGCCCGAGCCCCTGCTCTCGCCGCCCGAGCCCCACGCCCGGCAACCGGCCCAAGCCGCGCGTGAGGCGCCGCTGATCGACCGCGGCGTGCTCGACGAGCTGCGCCAGTCCGTTGAGCCGAGCCGGCTTCCCGACCTTCTTGCCCTGTTCGCGGAGGAGACGGAGGCCCGTCTCGCGCGCATGGCTGAGGCTTTGGCAGCGGGCGACCAGGCCGAGCTCGCCCGCATCGCACACACGCTGAAGAGCACAGCCGGCGCGTTCGGCGCAACGGCCCTTGCCCGCGCGGTCTCCGCGCTGGAAGAGGAGGCGCGGGCCGGCCGGGCCGAGGCGGTGGCGCGACGGGCGGCCGAGGTTGCCTCGCTCGCTCGCGCGAGCCTCGACGCTCTGCGCGCCCCGGACGCCGTCGCCTGACCTTTTCCCTCGTCTCTGGGGATCGCCGCCGTGCCGCTGCCCAACGACCCGGTGATTGGCTTCGCCCACGCCACCTACCGCCTTGCCGAGCGCTTCGCCGCGCGCGGCACGGGGCTGCGCATCGTCGAGGCGCGCACGCGCGAGGAGCTGGAGCGGCAGTTGCCGACTCTCGACGTGTTGGCGGTTTCCGGCCTGTGGCGGAACGACTTCGCCGCCCGCGCGCCGAGGCTCGTCTTCATCCAGTCGATCAGCGCCGGAACCGAGCATTTTGACTTGGCCCTGCTCGCTTTCCGGGGGATCCGCCTCGCCTCAGCGCGAGGGGTCAACGCCGAAGCCGTCGCCCAACACGGCATGGCAATGATGCTGGCGATCGCCCGCCGCCTGCCCGAGGCCCTGCGCAACCAAGACCGCCGCCACTGGCGCGGCATGGCCGCCAACCCGGCCGCGCGCGAGGACACGCTTCGGGGCAAGACCCTGCTCATCGTCGGCTTCGGGAGGATCGGCTCGCGCCTTGGCGAACTCGCGCGGGCCTTCGGCATGCGGGTGATCGGCATCCGCCGCGACCCGGCTTCAGGCGGCGCCGGCGCGGATGCGGTGCATGCGTTCGCCGAACTTCCGGCGCTTTGGGGCAAGGCCGACATCGTCGCCCTCACCTGCGCGCTGACCGCAGAGACGACCCGCCTTGTCGACGAGGCCGCCTTCGCCGTGTTGAAGCCCGGTGCTTGGCTGGTCAACCTCGCGCGCGGTCGGGTGGTGGACGAGGCGGCCCTGCTGCAGGCACTGCGCACTGGCCGCCTCGCTTGGGCCGCCCTCGACGTGTTCGACAACGAACCGCTGCCGGCCGACCATCCCCTCTGGGCGATGCCGAACGTTCTGATCACGCCGCACTGCGCCGGCGAGTTCGAGGGCTACGAGGACGGCGTGATCGACCTGCTCCTCGAGAACCTCTCAAGGCTGCGACGCGGCGAGCCGCCGATCAACGGCGTGGTGTGAGCGAGTGTTTCAGACGACCGCGCGCTCCTCCACCGGCCTGCCTTCGGCGAGGCGGTCAAACCCGAGCGGGGAGAGGTCCATGGCCAGGTAGCGCCCGAACAGCGCGAGTTCGGCCAGGCCCCGCCCTACAGCAGGGGCCTGCTGCAGGCCATGGCCGGAGAAGCCGCAGGCGGCGAACAGCCGCTCGACCCCCGGTACACGCCCAATCAGCGCGTTGTGGTCGAAGGCATTCAGGTCGTAATGGCCGGCCCAGGCACGCTCGAGTTTCAGCCGTTCGAGCGCTGGCACGCGGGCCGCGAGCGGCGCCCAAACCCGCTCCTCGAAGAAGCCCTGCGTGAGGTCGAAATCCCCCGCCGCAACCTCCGGGTCCTGCTCCGCCGGCGGCGAGGCGCCGCAGAGGAAGCCCTCACCCTCGGGTCGCACATACGCCCCCGAGGGGTCGATCAGCAGCGGGCAGCCGGGAAGCGCGTCGGGGCAGCGGACGAAGAACACCATCCGCTTGCGACGCGTAACCGGAAGCGCGAGGAACGGGGCCAGCAGGGCTGGGGTGTCGCAGCCGGCGCAGATGATCACGGTCCCTGCGTCGATCCGGCTGCCGTCTGCAAGCCTGAGGCCGGACGCGCGCCCTGCCGCGGCCTCGATCGCGACGACCTCGCCCTCCCGCCAGCTCACCCCGGCCTCGCGGCTTCTCGTTCGCATGACCCCGAAAAGGCCGAAGCCGTCGAACCAGCCCTCGCCGGTGCGGCCGAAGCTGCCGCCGACCAAGCCCTCCACGTTCAGCCAGGAAAAGCGCGCCGCAAGCGCAGGGGGGTCGAGCCAGAGGATATCCGCCCCCTCCGCCGTTGCCGTCGCATAGGTGGCGGCGAGCGCGGCGCGACCCGCCTCGGTCGCGAGGAACAGGTATCCCCCTTCGCGGAACCCTGGGTCGAAGCCGAGCAGGGCCCGCGCCTCGCGCAAAAGCGCGACCCCGTAGCCGGACAGGCGGACGTTGATCGCGGCCGAGAACTGGCGGCGAAGGGAAGAGGCGGAAAGCGCGGTCGCTGCGCGGGCGTAGGATGGATCCTTCTCCAGCACCACGATTCGCGCCTTCGCGCCATACCAGCAGGCGAGATGCCACGCGACAGAGGCGCCGACCGCAGCCCCGCCGACGATCGCGATGTCGAACACTTCGGCCATGGCGGCATGCTGGTTCGAACCTAGACGCGGCGGAAGGCGGGGCCGAGGATCGGCGCATGCGCGTGATCGATGGGGCTGAACTTGCCCGGCTCACCCCCTATCCCCTCTTGGCAGCCGCCCTCCGGCAGAGAATTTCGGGCGTGGTCTCGCCGCCTCGCGCCCATCTGGATCCGACCGGGCGCGGCGACTCGCTTCTGCTGATGCCGGCGTGGCGCGAGGGCGGCCTCCTCGGGGTAAAGCTCGTCACCGTCTATCCCGGCAATGCAGACCGCGGGCAGCCCGCTGTCGCCGCCTGCTACGCCGCCTTCGACCAGCGCGATGGCCGGCCTGTCGGGCTGCTCGACGGGACGGTGCTGACGCTCCGCCGAACCGCCGCCGCCACGGCCCTAGCCGCCTCGATGCTCGCCAAGCCCGACGCGCGGTGCGTGCTCATCTGCGGAACCGGCGCGCTCGCTCCCGAACTTGCCCGGGCCCATGCCGCCCTGCTGCCTGGCCTCGTGCGGGTCCTGGTCTGGGGGCGGAACGCAGCGAAGGCGCGTGCGGTGGTGCAAGCCCTCGCCGCTGACGGCCTCGCTGTGCACGAAGTCGCCGACCTCGAGGCCGGTCTGCGCGAGGCCGACATCGTTGCCGCCGCCACCACCGCCACCCGCCCGTTCCTGCGTGCGGACGCGATCCGACCGGGGATGCATCTCGGCCTGGTCGGAGCGTTCACCCCGGCGATGGCGGAGGCGGAGCCGGCGCTCCTCGCCGGCACCCGCCTGTTCGCCGACGACCGCGAGGCGGTGCTGGCCAAGGGTGGTGAGGTGGTGCAGGCGATCGCCGCAGGGCTCCTCGCGCCGACAGCGATCGAGGCCGACCTCTGCGCGCTCTTCGCCGCGCCGCCGAAGCGGGAGGCAGACGACATCACCGTCTTCAAATCGGTGGGCTTCGCCGCTCTCGACCTCGTCGCGGCGGAACTCGCCCTCGGCAGGCTTTTGGGCGGAAGCAACGCGGCGTGAACCGCACGGCGACAGGTGCCGAGATGAGACCCCCTCCTTCCTTCGCTCGGCCCGACAATTTCCGCTGTGAAAGGACGCTGCAGACGCGCCTTTGCAGCTGAAACGCGGCGCTGCACCTCGCCCGCCGCAGGTCCCGTGGCGCCGCTGGGCCATGCCGTGCGCGCGCCTCTGCGCCTCTTGTCGCGCCCGCATGATCGTTGCACATCGCTCCTCGCGCGTGAGGAGAAGAGGGTCGATGCCCCAAAGCCTGCCTCCGGCGAGCGAGCGGCGGCTTCGGTCGGCCCTGCGCGGCGAGGTGCGCACCGACGCGGCCACACGGGGCCGTTACGCGACCGATGCCTCGCACTATCAGGTCTGGCCGGCCGCCGTGGCCTTCCCGCGGGATGTGGACGACCTTGCCGCTGCGCTTGCATGGGCGCGCGAGGAAGGGGTTCCGGTGACCGCCCGCGGCGGAGGAACGTCTCAGGCCGGGCAGACGGTGAACCGCGGCCTCGTGCTCGACTGCTCGCGCCACATGACGCGCGTGCGCGTGATCGACCCCGCAAACCGGGTCGCGGTGGTCGAACCTGGCGTGGTGCTGGATCAGCTGAACCGCCTGCTGGCGCGCCACGGGCTGTGGTTCCCCATCGATGTCTCTACCGCCTCACGCGCCACGCTGGGCGGCATGACAGCAAACAACTCGGCCGGTGCGAGGTCGTTGCGCTATGGCATCATGCGCGACAGGGTTCGCGCGATCGAGGCGATCCTTGCCGACGGTGTGCGCGCCCGCTTCGACGAGACCGCGTTCGCGCTCCCCTCCCCGGCCGCCGCCCTCGCCGCCGACCTGCGTGCCATCGCCGCTGCCGAGGCTGAGGAGATCGAGGCGCGCGTGCCGAGGCTGCAGCGCCGGGTCGGAGGCTACAACCTGGATGCCCTGCTGCTCTCCGTGGCCCGGCCGAATCTCGCGGAACTCCTCGTCGGGTCGGAAGGTACGCTCGCCCTTTTCGCCGAGCTCGAAGTCAGCCTCTCGCCCCTCTTGCCGAAGCACCGCACACTCGGGGTCTGCCATTTCGGCGCGTTGCGCGCAGCGATGGAAGCGACGTCGGCGATCGTCGGCCTCGAGCCGGTGGCGGTCGAGCTCGTCGACCGCACCCTGCTCGAGCTTGCGCAGGACATCCCCCTCTTCCGGGCGACGCTGTCGGCGATGCTGCGCGGCACACCGGAGGCGCTCCTCTTGGTCGAGTTCGCCGAGGACGACGCCGCGACGAACCGGGCGCGCCTTCGCGATCTCGTCTCGCTGATCGGCGATCTGGGCTTCGGGTGGGACAAGCCCGGGGCGTGGTTCGGCGGCGTGGTCGAGGTGATCGAGCCTGCCTTGCAGGCGGCGATCGCGGAGCTGCGCACGGCCGGGCTCAACGTGATGATGAGCATGAAGGAGGACGGAAAGCCCGTCTCCTTCGTCGAGGACTGCGCGGTGCCGCTCGAGCACCTGGCGGACTATACGGAACGGCTGAGCGCCCTGTTCGCCCGCCACGGCACGCGCGGCACGTGGTATGCGCACGCCGGCGCGGGCTGCTTGCACGTGCGGCCTGTGCTGAACCTCAAGCTCGAGCGGGACGTCGCCGCGATGCGGGCGATCGCGGAGGACGCATTCGCGCTCGTTCGCGCCTTCAAGGGCAGCCACTCCGGAGAGCATGGCGACGGCATCGTTCGCTCGGAGTTCCATGCCGCGATGTTCGGGCAGCGCATCGTGCGCGCCTTCGAGGCGGTGAAGGATCGTTTCGACCCAGCCGGCATCCTCAACCCCAACCGCATCGTCCGCCCGCCGCGCATGGACGACCGCCGGCTTTTCCGTTACGGCCCTGATTATCGTCCAGCAACGCACCGGCCGGTGCTGGACTGGTCCGAATTCTCCCGCCCGACCGACGCCCAGGCGTTCCAGGCGGCCGTTGAGATGTGCAACAACAACGGCGCTTGTCGCGCGCTCGCCGGCGGCGCCATGTGCCCCTCCTACCGCGCGACCCGGGACGAGGCCGATGTGGTGCGCGGGCGGGCGAACACGCTTCGCCTTGCCCTTTCCGGCCAGCTCTCGGGCGGGCTTGCGTCCGAGGCAGTGGCCGAGGCGCTTGCCCTCTGCGTCTCCTGCAAGGCGTGCCGGCGCGAATGCCCCACGGGGGTAGACATGGCGCGGATGAAGATCGAGGTGCGGGCGGCGGCTGCCGCTGCCGGGCACCTTAGCTGGCGCGACCGCCTCGTTGCCTTCCTGCCGCGCTACGCGCCTTACGCCGCGCGACTCGGCTGGCTGGTGGCGGCGCGCGAGGCCGTGCCGGCTCTGGCGCGGGTCGGCGAGCGCGCGCTCGGCCTCGCCGCCGACCGCCCTTTGCCTCGGTTCGCGCGCCAGCCCTGGCGCGATACGGAGGCGCAGGGGCGCAATCCGGAAGTCGTACTGTTCGCCGATACCTTCACCCGCTGGTTCGAACCACAGGTTGTCCGCGCAGCGACACGGGTGCTGCAGGCGGGGGGGTTCCGCCCTCGCGCCGCTGCGGGTGAAGGCCGCCCGCTCTGCTGCGGGCGCACCTTCCTCTCCGCCGGGCTGGTCGACGAGGCGAGGGCCGAACTGAGGCGCACGCTTTCGGTCCTTGCGCCCTACGCGCGCGCCGGAATGCCGATCGTTGGGCTCGAGCCCTCCTGCCTGTACACCTTTCGCGACGAGGCGCTGGTTTTGGGCCTGGGCGAGGAAGCGCGCGCAGTGGCCGGCGCGGCCGTGACCTTCGAGGCCTTCGTCTCCGCCCACCCTCGCCGGGTGGCGGCGGCATTGCGGGAGGGCCCGCCGCGGCGGGCGCTGGTGCACGGGCACTGCCACAGCAAAGCCTTCGGGGCCTTGCCGGAGGTGCTCGACGCCTTGCGCCTCGTGCCCGGGCTTGCGCCGCGGCTGATCGAGTCCTCGTGCTGCGGCATGGCAGGCGCCTTTGGCTACCAGGCGGAGACGGCTGCGGTGTCGCGGGCCATGGCGGAGCTCGCTCTGCTGCCCGCGGTGCGCGCGGCCGATGCAGGGGTGGAGATCGTCGCCAACGGCTTCTCCTGCCGCCATCAGATCGCGGGGCTTGCGCGCCGCAAGGCGCTGCACCCGGCCGAGGTGCTGGCCGAGGCGCTCGCCGTCTGAGGCGTCGTGCCCCGGCACCAGCGGGCATGGCGGAGGATGGGGCGAGCGTGGGAGCTGACAACGAGCGTGGGAGCTGACAAAAGCCGGGTGAGAAAAAGGGGTGGCGCAAGGCCACCCCTTCAGCGCAAGGGTTGAGATGACGGATACGGGTCAGGCGGCGACAGGCTCGCAACGCCTGCGGGCGGCAAGGCCAAGGCCCGCAAGCCCCGCCAGCAGCACCGCAGCCGAGGCCGGCTCAGGTACGATCATTTCGCGCATCACCGCAAACACCGCAGTGTTGTCGATGTAGCGGCCGTCCCCATGCGCAAGGTAGGTGATGAGCCCGGGATCGAAGCCGACCACGTAGTCGTAAAAGCGCTCTGCGCCCCAGCCCTTGGCGAAGAACAGCGTGTTCTCATTGGTGTGGGAACCGGAGTGCCAACGCACGCCGGGCAATACGCCCACACCCCGCCCCTCGATCGGCTGGAAGGCAATGGTATCGGAGTTCGGGCCCATCGGCATGCCGTTGCCGTGGTCGGTGAGCACGATCATCAGCGTCTCGTCCCAGGACGAGAAGGCCTCGACCCAGGAGATGGCCCAAGCAACGGCGCGGTCAAAGTCGACTTGCTCCTCGATAAGGCGCGCGGTGGCGTTGGCATGCGCCGCCCAGTCCACCGCTCCGCCTTCGATCATGACAAAAAACCCGTCTGGGTCGCGCGAGAGGTGGTTGATCGCGCCCATGGTCATCTCGACCAGGGTGGGGACATTTGTATTGAAGGGCACCCCGGAAGCGTTGCCAGTCGCCACCGAAATGTTCGCCGGGTCGGACGTCCGGGAACGGTCGTACTGTAAGGTCGAGCGGACTTGGGCGAGGCCGAAGATGGGACGATCGAAGCGAACCGACCCATCGGCGAGGCCGCGGAAGGTGGCAAGGTCGTCAAAGAAGGTAAACCGCGCACCGGGCCCGGTCAGTTCGGCAAAGCGGGCCGCGCCGGTGCCCGGGCCGAACGCCGGGTCGCCGCCCACGCCGGCGCCGTTCTCCCACCACGAATAGTTTGGTGTGGCCACGCGCTCGCCGTTCGCATTTGAAGAACGGGTGGCCTGCGCCCATGATGAGGTCGAGGCTACGGTTGGTCAGCATCTGCGTGGCGATTTCACCGTAGGCGTCCCGCCGCGGGGTCTGTGCCCCGAACACCGCCGGTGTTGCATGGGTGAAGGGCACCGAGGTCACCACGCCGGTCGCCTTGCGGGAGGCCCTGGCGATGTCCGTGATGCGCTCGAGCGGGCGATTGTCGTTCGACCAGGAGATTGCCCGGTTGTAGGTCTTCTGCCCGGTGGCGAGGGCCGTTCCGGCAGCAGCCGAGTCAACGGCGTTCTGGTGGATGTAGCGATAGCCCTGGAAGGGCCGGGTGCCGCCGAGGAAGGCCGTATCCCACGCCCGCGCCGGGTCATAGGAGACGCGGGGGGTCATGTCCCCTGTCGGGGAGGTCGACATGTTCAACGGGTAGGTGGTCATGCCGAGCTTGACCGGGAAGTCGGCATAGGCTTGGCCGCGGCGCTGCCCCGTCGCCCAGTGGCTGGCCATGTCGTAGCAGCCCCAGGAGCAGCCGTCGGTGACGAACAGGATGACGTTCTTTGCCGGTGCGGCCGAGGCCGAGCCAGCGGATAGAACGGACGCGAACACGCCCGCGGCAGCCGCGCCCAGAAGCCATCGTCTGGAGAGCATGCATTCCCCCTGCAAAGACCCGCCGGCTCGCGAGGCCCTCACCCCGAGTTGCCCCTGCCGGCCCACATGCACCTGTAGGCTGTCAGCACGACACGTTCCGTCACGGAAGGATGACGGAGCGGTGACGTTTGTCGGCGCGAACGGATGAAAAGCGGATGAAAGCTCGATGAACAAACGACAACGGTCGTAGCGTCAGCGAGGCGGGTCTGCCGGCAGGCTGTAGAAGGCGCGGATCGCCTCCACCCCTTCCTCGGCCGTCTCGACCCAGGTGATGAGGGCGAGGTCGGCAGGGTCGATCAGCCCTTCCTCGGCGAGCGCGGGAAAGGAGATGACGCGCTGCCAAAAGGCGCGGCAGAAGAGGAGAATAGGCAGAGGTCGGATCTTTCCAGTCTGCACAAGGGTCAGGGTCTCGAACAGCTCGTCCAGCGTGCCGAAGCCGCCGGGGAAGACCGCCAGTGCTCGCGCCCGCATCAGGAAGTGCATCTTGCGGATGCCGAAGTAGTGGAAGCGGAAAGAGAGCCCTGGCGTGATCCATCCATTCGGCGTCTGTTCGCGCGGCAGCACGATCGACAGCCCGATCGACTTCCCCCCGGCTTCCGCTGCGCCGCGGTTGCCCGCGGCCATGATCCCCGGCCCACCGCCAGTGATCAGGCGAAGTCGCAAATGCCGTGCCTCTGCCCGCCTCCGGTGACAAGACGGGCGAAACGCCGCGCCTCCTCGTACCATTGTGACTGGCGGAGAGCGCGTTCGGCCGCCGCGCGCTGCTCTGCGGTGCGGGCGGCGGCGAGGCGGGCTTCCGCGGTGGCGCGATCGACCACCCGGGCCGAGCCGAACAGCACCACCGTCGAGCGGATGCCGGCCTCGTCCTGTGCGATGTCGGCCTTCATCAGCTCGAGCAGAAGCCGCACGCCACGCAGCTCGTTGCGCAGGAGGAAGTCGGGGTCACGGAAGGCGAGACGGAACGAAGGTTCATCGGCGAAGGGCGAGGGGTGTTCCGCCAGCCCCGGCTCGGGCTCTGCCAGCGCCCGCTCGTTTGCTTCCCCGCTCATGGCAAGAAGCGAGTGGTGACCGAGCCCAGCTGGTCGAAAACGACCTCGACCTCAGCCGGGCCAGTCAGCCAGGCGGGAACCGTGACCGAGCCGCAGAGCACCACCTGCCCCGCCCGCAGCCCGCCGAACACCGCTGCCGCCGGCGAGGCGGCGAGCCAGCGCAGAACGGCAAGCGGGTGGCCGAGCAGGTCTTCCCCCTTGCCTTCTCCGACCACGACGCCATCCACCACGAGGCGTCCGGCGACTCGGGCCAGGTCCTGCCCGGCGAGGCGCGAGGCCGGCCAGCCGGCGGCGGGCGGGCCGAGAACGGCAGCAGCGTGGAAAAATCGGTCCGCGATCAGCATCGGGGTGCCCATCGCCAGGCCGGCCGGATAGCGGTTCTCGACGATCTCGATCGCGGGCAAGACGTCTGCCACCGCCTCGGCGAGGCGTTCCAGCGCATGGTCGCCGGGCGCCAGATCGGCGCCGAGGCGGAGCGCGATCTCGGCCTCCACCCCGGGATTGACCAGACGAGAGAAGGAGCGTGCATGGCCCGAGGTGTGGATCGACCCGCGATCGAGAAAGGCCGCTGCCGGAGACCGGATGCCGAGGTGGAGCTGCATGGTCGCTGCCGTTGCGCCGACCTTAAACCCGGCAGGCGGCCAACAGCCCGCGCGCCGCGCCAGGGCCGCCTGGATCGCGTACCCCTCGGCGGCGTCACGCGGCGCCCAGTCCGCCTCCAGCGGCCGGACAAGACCGTCCGACGCCCTCTGCGCCGCGATTGCCTCCGCTGCAGCGTCGATCCGCGACCTGCCCGCTCCGCTCACGCCATCTCCGCTGGGTCGAACTCCGCCTCCAGTCGCGCCGCCTGCACGGCGTAGAGCGCGACCGCAGCGGCCACAGACACGTTCAGGCTTGCCACCGCACGCGACTGCGGCAGGCGCACCAAGAGGTCGCATCCGTCCCGGGTCAGCCGCCGCATCCCTCGGTCCTCGGCGCCCAACACCAGGCCAAGCCGGCGGCCCTCGAGCCCCGCCGAGGCGAGGGTGCGATCGGCCGCGGTGTCGAGCCCGACGATGAAAAGCCCGGCCTCTTTCAAGGCCTCCAGCGTGCGCGCGAGGTTGACCGCGCGCAGCACGGGGATGCGGTCGAGTGCGCCGGCAGCGGCCCGGGCCATCGCCCCGCTCTCGCCCGGTGCGTGGCGGTCCTGCACGATCACCGCCGCCGCGCCGAATGCAGCTGCAGAACGCAGCACGGCCCCCACGTTGCGCGGGTCCGTCACCTGGTCCAGGACCAGGACGGGGCCGGGCGAGGCGGCGATGGCCTCGGCCAGGGGGGGCGGCGAGAGGGGATCGACCAGGAGCGCAAGCCCCTGATGAACCGCATCGGGTGGCAGGAGACGCGCAATGGCCTCCGGCGTGACCCGCTCCGCCTGCAATGCCACAGCTTCGGGCACGTGAGCGGCGAGACGGGCCCACCCCTCTTCTGTCGTCAGAAGGCGTCGTTGCCGTCGTGCAGGGTTGCCCAGCGCCGCAGCAACAGCGTGCAGGCCGTACAGCCAGTAGGGGGCCGGGCGGTCGCGCCGCATCGGCGCCTCGCGCCCCGCTGGCGCTCGATCCGGCCCCTTTCCCCGTCCTCCCTTCGCCATAGCCCCAGCATGGGCGGTTCGCGACGCCGGCGGAAGAGCACGGCCAACGTTGACACGGCAGAGGAAATGCCTCACCTCACGGCGTCTCGCGCGTGACCCGCGCGGGGCGACCACCTCGCGTGCAGCCGCGGCGCGGCGTCGCGCAGGGAGGGGTGCCCGAGTGGCTAAAGGGGACGGACTGTAAATCCGTTGGCGCACGCCTACGCTGGTTCGAATCCAGCCCCCTCCACCAGATGCCGCCCCGCCCGGCGCAAGCGGAGACTGCCGCGCCAGGGGTCGACGTCACAACGCCGGAACGAGGGACTGCGCACGACGGCACCGCGGGTGTAGCTCAATGGTAGAGCCCCAGCCTTCCAAGCTGGTTGTGCGGGTTCGATTCCCGTCACCCGCTCCACCCGTCTCCTTCCTGCCCGATCCCTGCTCCTGAAACTCAAGCCGAAACGAACGGAACCAGACGAGGTCTCGCCATGGCGAAGGCGAAGTTCGAGCGGACGAAGCCGCACTGCAACATTGGGACGATTGGTCATGTTGACCATGGCAAGACGTCGTTGACTGCGGCGATTACGAAGGTTTTGTCGAAGACAGGTGGTG
>Ga0308417_1001091_pt1 | contig 18864 bp, 17 predicted proteins | sample HotsprSampleOS65_FD_203528 | JGI IMG/M metagenome (GOLD analysis project Ga0308417, IMG submission 203528) | Hot spring phototrophic mat microbial communities from Octopus Spring, Yellowstone National Park, Wyoming, United States - 20090730_OS65 ... | reverse complement strand
CGTTGCCGGTCTTCGGCGTGCAGTTCCACCCGGAAAGCATCGCCTCCGAGCACGGGCATCGGATCCTGGGGAACTTCCTGGCGCTCGCCCGGCGTGACAACCGCGCAGCCGTTCCCGCATGAGCGCCTTGCTTGCCGACCCGGCGAGACGGTCGCTCAAGCCGATTCTCGCGCGTGTTGCCGATGGCCATGCGCTGAGCGAGGCGGAGGCCGAAGCCGCCTTCGACATTCTGATGACCGGCGAGGCGACTCCTGCACAGATCGCGGGGTTGCTGATGGCGCTCAGGGTGCGCGGCGAGACCGTGGCTGAGATCACGGGCGCGGTCCGGGCGATGCGCGCGCGCATGAGCCGGGTCTCGGCGCCCGAGGGGGCGATCGACGTCTGCGGCACGGGAGGCGATGCGGCCGGAACGCTCAACATCTCAACCGCCGTCGCCTTCGTCGTTGCCGGTGCTGGTGTTCCGGTTGCGAAGCACGGCAACCGGGCGGTCTCCTCGCGCTCCGGAGCGGCGGACGTGCTGGCCGCGCTCGGCGTGAACCTTGACGCGCCTTTCCCCGTCCTGGAGCAGGCGCTACGGCGCGTCGGGGTCGCCTTCCTCCTCGCCCCGCGGCATCACCCGGCGATGCGGCATGTCGCCGGGCCGCGGGCAGAGCTTGGCGTGCGCACTGTCTTCAACCTGCTCGGTCCGCTCTCGAACCCGGCTGGCGTCTCGCGGCAGTTGATGGGCGTGTTTTCCCGCGCCTGGCTTCGCCCGCTTGCGGAGACCTTGGGCAGGCTCGGCGCGGAGCGGGCCTGGGTGGTGCACGGCTCCGACGGGCTCGACGAGCTGACCGTGACCGGCCCGAGCCAGGTTGCTGCCTGGGAGGAGGGGCGGGTGCGCGAGTTCACCATTTCGCCAGAGGATGCTGGCCTTGCGATCGGCAGCCCGGCGGCGCTGAAAGGCGGCGACGCGGCCGAGAACGCCGCCGCCCTGCGTGCCGTGCTTGACGGCATAGGCGGCCCTTATCGCAACGCCGTACTGCTCAATGCCGCTGCCGCCCTGGTCATCGCCGGGCGCGCGGGGACACTGCGCGAAGGCGCAGAGATCGCCGCGCGCGCGATCGATGAGGGCGCTGCGAAGGCGGCGCTCGAGGCGCTGGTGGCGATCACGCGGGAGGGCAGGGGGTGAGCGACGTTGCCGAACGGATGCCGGATGCGCTCGCGCGGATCTGCGCCCGCACCCGGGCCGAGCTCGTGCCGCTGAAGGCGGCGCGCCCGGCTGCTCAGGTCGAGCGCGAGGCCCTGGCGGCGCCGCCACCGCGCGGCTTCGCGGCCGCGTTGCGCGAAGCCGCCGCACGCCGATACGGGCTGATCGCCGAGATCAAGAGAGCCTCGCCTTCCGCCGGGCTGATCCGCCCCGAATTCGACCCGGCTTCGCTCGCCCGCGCCTACGAATTGGGCGGGGCGACCTGCCTTTCCGTCCTCACCAACCGGCCGTTCTTCCAGGGCGCGCCAGAGCATCTCGTCGCCGCCCGCGCTGCCGCCTCTCTGCCCGTCCTGCGCAAGGACTTCATGCTCGACCCCTGGCAGGTGCTGGAGGCACGCGCGATGGGAGCGGATTGCATCCTACTGATCATGGCCTGCCTCGAAGACCGCGAGGCCGCGGCGCTCGAGCGCCTCGCCACCGGCCTCGGCATGGATGTACTGGTCGAGGTGCACGACGCGCGCGAGCTCGACAGAGCCCTTGCGCTGGCCTCACCGCTGATCGGCATCAACAACCGCGACCTGCGCACGCTCCGCACCGACCTTGCCACCACCGAGCGTCTTGCCCCGCGCGTGCCTGCCGGGCGGCTCGTGGTCGCGGAGAGCGGGCTTGCCACGGCTGAGGATCTCGCCCGCATGGCCGCCGCCGGCGCACGCGCCTTCCTGGTCGGCGAGAGCTTGATGCGGCAGCCGGACGTCGCCGCCGCGACGCGCGCTCTGCTGGCCTGAACCGTCATGAGCGGGCTGACGCATTTCGACGAGGCCGGGAACGCTGTGATGGTCGACGTCTCTGCGAAGGATGTCACCGCCCGCGTCGCCGTCGCCGAGGGCCGCGTGGTGGTGGCACCGGCCACGCTCGCCGCAATCCGCGACCGCGCCATCGCGAAAGGAGACGTGCTCGCCGTCGCCAGACTCGCCGGCATCATGGCGGCCAAGCGCACGGCGGAGCTCATCCCGCTCTGCCATCCGCTGCCGCTCGCCTCCGTCGCGCTCGCTCTCGAGCCGGAGGGCGAGGACACGGTGCGGATCACCGCGACAGTGAAGGTGACCGGCCGCACCGGCGTCGAGATGGAGGCGCTGACCGCCGTCTCTGTCGCTGCGCTCACCGTCTACGACATGTGCAAGGCGATCGACCGGGCAATGCGCATCGAGGGCATACGCCTTCTGCACAAGTCGGGCGGCCGCAGCGGCACCTACGACGCGCCGTGATCCCGGTCGCCGAGGCGCGGCAGCGTATCCTCGCCGCGCTCTCCCCGGTCGGCGCGGAGGTCGTGCCGCTCTCCGCAGCCTGGGGGAGGGTGCTCGCCACCCCGGTCGCGGCGCGGATGGACAAACCGGCAACGGACGTCTCGGCGATGGACGGGTTCGCTGTGCGCGCGTCCGACTGCGTCGAGCCTCCGACGCGGCTCAGCGTGATCGGCTCAGCGCCTGCGGGCCATCCCTTCCGCGGGACCGTGGGCTTGGGCGAGGCTGTGCGCGTCTTCACCGGCAGCGTCATCCCAAGCGGCGCCGATTCGGTCGTGATCCAGGAGGACACGGATTTCTCCGCACGCGGCGAGGGAGCGGCGGAAGTGGAGATCCGCGTTGCAGCGAAGCCGGGCGCGCATATCCGCAGGCGCGCCGGCGATTTCGCCGCCGGATCGTTGCTTCTGTCGCCGCCGCGACGGCTGACGGCGCGGGATGTCGGAATCGCCGCCTCCGCCGGCCACGCCTGGCTCACGGTGCGCCGCCGCCCGCGCGTGGCGATCCTGTCGACGGGAGATGAGATCGCCCTGCCTGGCGATCCGGTTCCGGCAGGTGGGCTCGTCTCCTCCAACGGCTTCATGCTCGAGGCCGTGGTGCGCGCCGCGGGAGGCGAGCCGACAACTCTGCCAATCGCGCCGGACGACCCGGCCGCGATCGCCGCAGCCGTCGCCGCCGCGCGCGGCGCCGACCTGGTCGTCACCTCTGGCGGCGCCTCCGTCGGCCAGCATGACCTCGTCCGCCCGGCGCTTGCGCCGCTCGGCCTCTCGCTCGACTTCTGGAAGATCGCCATGCGGCCGGGCAAGCCCTTCATGTTCGGCCGGGTGGGGGAGGCGGCGCTGATCGGGCTTCCCGGCAACCCTGTCTCAGCCACAGTCTGCGCAATCCTGTTTCTCGTGCCTGCAATCGAGCGCCTGCTTGGCCTGCCCGGCGAGGCGCCCGAGACTGTGCGGGCGCGTGCCGGCGCCCCGCTTCCCGCCAACGATCATCGGGCCGACCATCTGCGGGCCACGCTCTCGCGGGACGAGGAGGGGGGGCTGGTGGCGACGCCGGCGACGAGTCAGGATTCCTCGCAGATGGCGATCCTCGCCGCCGCCGACGGGCTGATCCTGCGGCCGCCGAACGCGCCTGCGGTCGCGGCGGGGGCGTGGGTTGACGTGATCCCGCTCGGCGGGAGAGACATCTGAGCCGCCCGTAAGGAGCCTGCCGGGCGGGGCGGGGGCGGGGGAAGCCATGGGCGGTGACGCGCCGGGTCCGTCTGAGCAGCTCGCGGAGGTCGTCGCCGCCCGTCTCTGCCACGACTTGAGCGGGCCGCTCTCGATCATCACCAACGCTGCCGAGGTGGCGCGCCTCGAGGCCGGGCGCGAGGGCGGGCAGGCGATGGCGCTGATGCTTGAGGGCGGGCGGGGGATCGCCGACCGCGTGAAACTCCTCCGCGCCCTGTTCGGGCCGCCGGTCGGCCCGCTGTCCGCCGGCGAGCTCGGTACGCTCACGCGCGCAGCACTCGGCGGCGGGCGGGTCGTGGTCGATCTCTCCGCCATCCCGGCCAATAGCGTGTTTCCAGCCGCTGCGGCGCGCGCCCTGCTCGCCGCTATCGCGGTCGCTGCCGAGGCCCTGCCGCGGGGCGGAACCATACGCTGCCTCGGCAGCGCTGAGGATTTCGCGGTTGCGGTCGAGGGCGCCGGCGCGCGCTGGCCCGAGCACCTCACGGCCGTGCTCGCGGGCGCTGACCCTGTCGCGACCGCGGTGGAGGGGGGAGCGCGCGGGCTGATGGGCCCCTGGCTCGCCCTCACTGCGCGCGCCGCCGGGCTTGCGCCCGCCCTCCTGATGGGCGGCAGCGTGCCGCTCCTGAGGCTCGCCCGCGCCGAGGCCTTCGCGTGATCATGACGGAGACGCACCGATGAGCTTCGCCCCGCTCCCCTCGGCTGTGCCGCCTGGGCTGATCAACCTCTACTCGGACACACAGACGAAGCCGACGCCCGGGTTGCGCGCGGCGATGGCCCGCGCCGAGGTCGGCGACGAGCAGCGCGGCGAGGACCCCTCGGTCAACGCGCTCTGCGAGCGGATGGCCGACCTCCTGGGCAAGGAGGCAGCGATGTTCCTGCCCTCGGGAACGATGTGCAACGAGATCGCCGTGCTCGTGCACTGCCGGCCCGGAGACGAGGTGATCGGCGCCGCAGACTGCCACATTCTGGTCGCTGAAGGGGGCGCTCCGGCAGCGCTTGCGTCGGTTCTCGTGACGCCTCTGCGGTCGCTGCGGGGTCAGTTCAGCCCCGCCGACGTCGAGGCGGCAATCCGCCCGACGAGCCGCTACGCGCCGACGACTCGTCTGGTCGCGGCGGAGCAGACGGCGAACCTGGGCGGCGGCACCGTCTGGCCGGTCGCGCAGCTCAACGCGGTCGCCGAGACGGCGAAGCGGCACGGGCTTGCGACGCATCTCGACGGGGCACGGCTGATGAATGCCGTTGTCGCATCCGGCATCGCTGCACGGGAGCACGCGAAGGGCTTCGACACCGTCTGGGTCGACTTCACGAAGGGCCTCGGCGCTCCGGTTGGCGCCGTGCTTGCCGGCTCGCGCGCGCTGATCGGCGAGGCCTGGCGATGGAAGCAGCGGCTTGGCGGAGCGTTTCGCCAGGGCGGCATCTGCGCCGCTGGCTGCCTCTACGCGCTCGATCACCATGTCGAGCGGCTCGTGGAGGACCATGCCAACGCACGTGCTCTTGCCGCGGGGCTGGCGCAGCTTCCCGGCATCGCCGTGGACGCTCCCGAGACCAACCTCGTCTTTTTCGACGTCAGCGGAACCGGCATGACGGCGGAAGAGTTCTGCCATGCCCTCGAGGCCGAAGGCGTGCGCATGGGCGCGATGGGGCCGACGCGGGTGCGCGCCTGCACCCATCTCGACATCTCCGCAGCCGACATCCAGGCCGCGCTCGACGCAACCGAGCGGGTGCTTGCGCGGGCGTGCAAGGCCGCCTGATCAGGCGCCGAAGCCTGCCATGAACCGGCCGAGCAGGCGCGGCAGCGCCTCGACCGCATAGCCGCCCTCCTGCACGATCACGGTCGGCAGGCCAAGCGCCGCGATCCGCTCCCCCGCTCGCGCGAAGCCGTCGTCTGAGACGTCGAGGAAGCCGAGCGGCTCGTGCACAGAGGCGTCGAAGCCGAGCGCGAGCACGACCGCCTCAGCGCCGAACGCGGAGACCGCCGCGCAGGCCGCGTCGATCGCGTCAAGCCAGGGGCCGTCCCCGGCGCTGCGCGGCAGCGGGTGGTTGACATTTGCCCCTTCGCCGCCGCTGCCGCCGCGCTCCTCCGCATGGCCGACATACCAGGGATAGTATCCGTTCGGGTCGCCATGCACGCTGACCGTCAGCACGTCGGATCGGTGCCAGAAGATCCCTTGCGTGCCGTTGCCGTGATGGCTGTCGATGTCGAGCACGGCGACGCGCGCCGCCCCCGACGCGCGGAGCCGGAGCGCTGCCAGCGCGCTGTTGTTGACGTAGCAGTGTCCGCCGGCGCGCGCGGCATAGGCATGGTGGCCGGGCGGCCGGCACAGCGCGTAGGCCGCCCGCGCACCGAGCGCGACCTCGAGGGCGGCCGCGTCGGCAGAGGCGGCGGCTGCCACCACCGCCCTCCAGGTGGAGGCGCCGATCGCGCAGGCCGTATCGGCCATGTACCAGCCTGCCTGGGAGACGATGCCGGCCCCGACCCGGGCCCCTTCGGCGATCATCTCGGGCGTGGGGTGCACGTTCGGGACGATCTCCGGCCCCGCATCCGGCAGCGACGACCAGGCCTGCCAGCCGGCGCGCAGGAAGGCGAGGTAGCCCTCGTCATGCAGCGTGCCGAGCAGGGCAGGGGGGCTTGCCTCCGGCGTGACGATCGCAAGCCCGAGCGCCTCTGCGCCCGCAACCAGGGCGGCCGCCCGCGCTGGAACCTCGAAACACGGGACCACACGGCCTCGCATGAGGAAGAAGCGCGGGTCGTGCAGCAGCTGGTCAGGGTGGAAGAACACGCGCATGCACCTCTCTCCGCTCCGCCGGCCCGGAGCCTTGGCTGCATCCGCGGATGCGGCAACCGCTCGAGGCCTCTGGTGCGCGCATCTTCACGCACGGCGATGGTTCAGGCCATCCGCGCGCGCTGCCTCGGCCGCCCAGGCGAACGAACAGGCAACGCGCCTTGCCGGTCGCGTACCGCGCGCGATACCTTGGCCCAGGGACGCTTACAGAAGGGGGACCACCCAATGACCAGCGCAGCTCCGCTCGGCCGTCGCACCCTGCTTGCCGGTGCCGCCGCAGCGCCGACCCTGATGACTCTTGCCGAGGCTCGCGCCCAAGGAGTCGAGCCGCGACGCGGCGGCGTGCTCAACACGATCATCACGCCGGAGCCTCCGCTGCTCGTTCTCGGCGTGAACAACCAGGGCCCGACGCTGATCGTCGCCTCGAAGATCTACCAGGGGCTGCTCACCGTCACCCCGAAGCTCGACCCAGCGCCGGTGCTCGCGAAGTCGTGGACGCGCAGCGAGGACGGGCGCACCTACACCTTCTCCCTCGAGCGGGGCGTGAAGTGGCACGACGGGCGCGACTTCACCGCCGAGGACGTAGTGTTCTCGATCATGAAGTTCCACATGGAGCTGAATCCCCGCGCTCGCGCCATCCTGCAGCGGATCGACCGCGCCGAGATGCCCGACGCGCACACCGTGCGGTTCACCCTGAAGGCGCCATTCGAGCCGTTCCTTCTGATCTTCGACGTCACCGGCTGCGCGATCGTGCCGAAGCACATCTATGACGGCACGGACTACCGCAACAACCCGGCGAACGCGACGCCGATCGGAACGGGTCCGTTCCGTTTCGCGGAATGGCAGCGCGGCAGCTTCATCCGACTCGTGCGCAACGAGAGCTACTGGAAGCCCGGCCAGCCCTATCTCGACGGCATCACCTGGCGGATCGTGCCCGACAGCCAGAGCCGGGCGCTTGCGCTGCAGACAGGCCAGGTGCAGATGACCACCTCGAACGACATCGAGCCCTTCGACGTGCCGCGCTTCCAGCAGCAGCAGAACCTCGAGGTGCGCCAAGACGGGTGGGAGCTGTTCGCCCCGCTCTCCTGGATCGAGATCAACAACCGGCTCGACAACCTCAAGGACGCGCGCTTCCGCCGCGCGATCGCGCACGCGGTCGACCGGAACTTCATCGCCCAGCGACTCTGGTTCGGCGTCGGCAAGCCGGCGACCAGCCCGATCGCCTCGGCGACCCGCTTCCATGACTCCTCCGTGCAGATGCCGGCCTTCAACCCCCGCGAGGCGATCGCCATCCTTGACGGCATGGGGCTACGCCCGAACGCGCAAGGGATCCGGGCTTCTTTCAAGCTGCTGCAGCTTCCCTACGGCGAGGTGTGGAACAGGCTGTCGGAGTATCTCCGCCAGGCGATGCGCCAGATCGGCATCGAGGTCACGCTCGAGAGCACCGACGTCGCCGGCTGGGTGCGCCGCCTCGCGAACTGGGAGTACGAGACGACGATCAACTTCGTCTACCAGTGGGGCGACCCCACGCTCGGGGTCGAGCGCACCTACGTTACCTCCAACATCCAGAAGGTCGCCTTCACCAACACTGCAGGCTACTCGAACCCCGAGGTCGACCGGCTGTTCGAGGCGGCGCGCAATGCCGCTGCCGCAGAGGAGCGACGCCGGCTGTTCTCTGAGGTGCAGAGGAAGCTGGTCGAGGACATGCCGCTCGTGTGGCTGATGGAGCTTACCTTCCCCACCATCCATGATCGGCGCCTGCGCAACGTGATCACCACCGGCACGGGGGTGCACAAGAGCTTCGACGACGTCTTCCTCGCTGCCTAAGGGAGCGGGCGGCAGGCGATGGGAGCGGCGCGATTCCTGCGCTTCCTGGCAGGGCGGGGTGTGAAGGCGGTCGCCGTGGTGATCGCGATCATCGTCCTTCAGTTCCTGCTGATACGCCTCGCGCCGGGCGACCCGGCGAGCGTCATCGCGGGCCAGTCCGGCGCGGCTGACCCTCTGTTCATGCAGCAGCTGCGCGAACAGTTCGGGCTCGACCGGCCTCTGCACGAGCAGCTCCTGATCTATCTCCGCGACATGCTGAGCCTCGATCTCGGCTTCTCGCACCGGCAGCAGCAGCCGGTGGCACGGCTCATCCTCGAGCGTCTCCCGGCGACCCTGCTGCTCACCGGAACGGCGTTCCTGTTCGCGATCAGCGCCGGTGTGGCGCTTGGGGTTATGGCCGCACGCCGCGTCGGCACCGCCGCAGACAGCGCCATGACCGTGCTCGCTCTCACCTTCTACGCCACGCCGATCTTCTGGGTCGGGCTCCTGCTCGTGCTCGTGTTCTCGGTCTGGCTCGAGTGGCTGCCGAGTTTCGGCATGTATACCGTCGGCGCCGAGCTCGGCGGGCTCGCCTACGCGCTCGATGTCGCACGCCACCTCATCCTGCCCGCGCTCACGCTCGGCCTCTTTTTCCTCGCGATCTACGCACGCCTCGCGCGCGCCTCGATGCTCGAGGTTGCGGACCAGGACTTCGTGCGCACCGCGCGCGCCAAGGGCGTTCCCGAAGGCAGGATCGTGCGCGTCCACGTGCTGCGCAACGCGCTTCTCCCCGTCATCACCTTCGCCGGCATCCAGGCGGGGCAGCTCGTCGGCGGCTCGATCCTCGTCGAAACCGTGTTCGCGTGGCCCGGCATCGGCCGCCTCGCCTTCGATGCGCTGCTTGCGCGCGACTACGCGACGTTGCTCGGCGTGTTCTTCTGCACCGCGGTGATGGTGGTTGTTTTCAACCTCGTGACGGATCTTCTCTACGCTGTGGTCGACCCGCGGGTCGAAGTGGCATGAGGCAGTCGCCGTGAGCTTCTGGCGCCGCTTCGCGCGGAACCCTGGCGCCATGGCCGGGCTTTCGATCCTTGTGCTCGTCGCGCTGATGGCTGTGCTCGCGCCGGTGATCTATCCCTTCAGCCCGTGGGAGATGCGCGGCATCCCCTTCATGCCGCCGGGCGAGGGTGGGTTCCTGCTCGGTTCCGACAGCCTCGGCCGGGATGTCGCTGCCGGTATCGCGCATGGCGCGCTCGTCTCCTTCCTGGTCGGCGGCGTCTCTACCGCGGTGGCGCTCGTGCTCGGCGTCACGCTCGGTGCCGTGGCCGGCTATGGCGGCGGCTGGATCGACGATGTGATCATGCGCTTCACCGAGTTCTTCCAAACGATCCCGAGCTTCGTGCTCGCCGTCGTGCTCGTTGCGATCTTCACGCCCTCGATCACCTCGATCGTCGTGGCGATCGCGGTGGTCTCCTGGCCGCCGGTCACACGCGTGGTGCGGGCAGAGTTCCTGTCGCTGCGCTCGCGCGAGTTCGTGCAGGCGGCAGAGGTGCTCGGCCGCGGCCGGGTCGCGATCATGCTGACGGAGATCCTCCCGAACGCGCTCTCGCCCATCATCGTGCTCGCCTCGCTGATGGTCGCGACCGCGATCCTGCTTGAGAGCTCGCTCTCCTTCCTCGGTCTCGGCGATCCGAACCTGATGTCCTGGGGGTTCATGATCGGCTCGGGGCGAAGCGTCATCCGCATCGCCTGGTGGATGAGCGTCTTCCCCGGCATCGCGATCTTCCTCACCGTGCTTGCCTTGAACCTCGTCGGCGAGGGGCTGAACGATGCTCTCAACCCCCGCCTGGCGCGCCGCCGCGGCGCCGTCGTGACGTGACCGGAACGCTGCTCGCGATCGAGGATCTGACGATCGCCCTGCCGCCCGGGGGCGACCGCGCCCACGCGGTCGAGAACGTCTCGCTCTCGCTCCGGCATGGGGAAATCCTCTGCGTGGTCGGTGAGAGCGGCTCAGGCAAGTCGATGACCGCCGCGGCGGTGATGGGGCTGCTGCCCAAGGGGCTTCCGATACGCTGCGGCCGGATCCTGTTCGAGGGCACGGATCTCTTGGGCCTCGCGCCGGAGGCGTTGCGGCGGCTGCGCGGCGCGAGGATCGGCATGGTGTTCCAGGAGCCGATGACGGCACTCAACCCGCTGATGCGGGTGGGGGACCAGATCGCCGAGGCCTTCCGCGTGCATGGCGAACGGGGCGACATACGCGCCAAGGTCCTTGCGCTGCTCGAGGATGTCCGACTCCCCGATCCGCCCGCGATCATCGATGCGTATCCGTTCCGTCTCTCCGGAGGCCAGCGCCAGCGAGTCATGATCGCTATGGCGCTCGCGCTCGGCCCCTCGCTCCTGATCGCCGACGAGCCGACCACCGCGCTCGACGTCACGACGCAGATGCAGATCCTGCGTCTGATCCGGGCGCTGCAGGCGCGCCGTGGCACCGGCGTGCTGTTCATCACACACGACTTCGGCGTGGTCGCCGAGATCGCCGACCGGGTCGCGGTGATGCAGCATGGCCGCGTCGTCGAGCAGGGGGAGGCGAAGGCCGTGCTCAATGCGCCGAGCCACCCCTACACGCGGGCCCTGGTGGCAGCGGTTCCGCATGGCCGCGCCCGGCCCGCGGAAGCGCTCTGCGGCACGGAGGTGCTGCGGCTCAGCGGCGTCGGGAAATCGTTCCGGCGCGGCGGGGGGCTGTTGCGGCGGGGCAGCCCGGTTGCGGCGGTTGCCGATGCCTCTTTCGCGCTCGCCAAGGGCGAGACTCTCGGGCTTGTCGGCGAGAGCGGGTCGGGCAAGTCGACGCTCGCCCGCTGCGTCGTGCGTCTGGTGCGGCCCGACCGCGGCGAGATCGCCTTCCATGGCACAGATCTCCTTCGCCTCGGCCGGCGCGCGATGAAGCCGTTCCGCGCCCGGATCCAGATGGTCTTCCAGGACCCCTATGCCTCGCTGAACCCGCGCCGGCGCGTCGGCGACATCATCGCCGAGGGCCCAGTGACACATGGTGTGCCCCGCAAGCTTGCGCTCGAGCGCGCGCGCGCACTGCTCTCCCTCGTGCAGCTCGATGCCGGAGCGATGGAGCGCTATCCGCACGAGTTCTCCGGCGGGCAGAGGCAGAGGATCGGGATCGCGCGCGCGCTTGCGCTCGAGCCGGAGCTCCTTGTCGCGGACGAGCCGGTGAGCGCGCTCGATGTCTCGGTGCAGGCGCAGATCCTCGACCTGCTCGACGGCATACGTCGCAGGCTCGGCCTCACCATGCTCTTCATCACCCACGACCTTCGCGTCGCCGCCCAGGTTTGCGACCGCATCGCGGTGATGCAGCACGGCCGGATCGTCGAGATCGGGCCCACGGCGCGGGTGTTCGGCGCGCCTCAACACCCCTATACCCGTGAGCTCCTCGATGCGATTCCCGGCAAGGCCTGGACGCCGCCCCTGGAGGCGGCCTGAACGGAGGCGAGGCGCTTGGAGATCGATCCCGGAGCGAAGCGCGCGATCTTCGATGCCGTCGCCTCCCTCGAAGCCGAGGCGGAGGCGATGCTCGCTGACCTGGTCCGCTTCCCGAGCACGCTCGGAAACGAGGGCCCGTGCCTTGACCATGTCGCTCGCCTCTTCGCCGCGCTCGGCGCCGAGGTGCGCAGGATCCCGACCGATCCCGAAGCCCTTGCCGGCCACCCAGGCTTCTCTCCCCCGCTCATCTCCTACGCCGGGCGCGACAACGTCGCAGCCCTGCATGTCCCGCGGGGCGGCGGCGGGAGAAGCCTCTGCCTGCAGGCGCATCTCGACGTCGTGCCGGAAGGCGCAGCCGAGCTCTGGACCTCGCTTCCCTTTGAGCCGCAGATACGCGAGGGCCGGCTTTATGGCCGCGGCGCCGGCGACATGAAGGCCGGGCTCGTCTCAAACATCATGGCGATCCGGGCGCTTCGCCTCGTGGGCCTCGCCCCGGCCGCACCGGTTCAGCTTCAGGCGGTGGTGGAGGAGGAATGCACCGGCAACGGCGCGCTTGCCACCATGCTCGCGATGCCGAAGCCAGATGCGGTGATCATCCCGGAGCCGGGCCCTGGGTTCCCTGCGGTCTACAGCGCGGAGGTCGGCGTCGTCTGGGCGTGGGTCACCGTTCTGGGAAGGCCCGCGCATGTGCGCGAGATGCAGGCCGGCGTGAACGCGATCGAAGCCGCAATGGCGGTGGTCGCCCGGTTCAAGGACTACGAGAACGAGATGAACCGGGCTGAGCGGATCCACCCTTTGTTCCGTGGCGTCAATCATCCGGTGAACGTCAATCTCGGCACGGTCGAGGGCGGGGAGTGGAACAGCTCGGTTCCCTCGCGCGCGCGCATCGGGCTGCGCATTGGGGTCATGGTGGGCCGCACGGCCGCTGAGACGAGGCGCGACATCGAGCGCATCGTCGCGGAGGCCGCCGCCGATCCGGCGCTGCGCGGGGCGAGGCTCTCCCTGTCCTGGGGCGGATTCATGGCCGACCCCTGCCTCTTCGACATGGACGCCCCCATCGTCGCCGTCGCCCGCGCCTGCTATGCGGAGGCGACCGGCGGATCGTTGCGCAGCTATCCCGCGACCGGCCTGACCGACGGGCGCTTCTTCGCGCTCTACCAGGGAACGCCGGTCGCGGTATTCGGTCCGGAGGCGGATCGGATTCACGGCATCGACGAGAGCGTGAGGCTCTCATCGATGCACGCGATCACCCGCACGCTTGCGCTCACGATCGCCGCCTGGTGCGGCACCGAGCGCGCGTGATGGCGACCAACCTGCCCATCTCCGGGTCGCGGCTTTGGGACAGCCTGATGGAGATGGCACGCATCGGCCCTGGCGTTGCGGGCGGCTCCAACCGCCAGGCACTGACCGATGCCGACGGCGAGGGCCGGCGCCTCCTGCAGAGGTGGTGCGAGGCGCTCGGTCTTTCGATGACGGTCGATCGCGTCGGCAACATGGCGTTTCTCCGTCCCGGGGCGGACCCGTCGCTGCCGCCCGTCGCCTTCGGCAGCCATCTCGACACGCAGCCGACCGGCGGCAGGTTCGACGGCGTGCTCGGCGTGCTTGCCGGCCTCGAGGTGATGCGCGCGCTCGCCGAGTCAGGGACGGTGACGCGCGCGCCGCTGCTCCTGGTGAATTGGACGAACGAGGAGGGAGCGCGTTTCTCGCCGCCGATGATGGGCTCGGGCGTCGCGATGGGCCTGTTCGACGAGGCCGAGGTGCTTACGAAGACCGACGCGGCAGGGGCGGTGTTCGGCGAGGAACTCGCGCGGATCGGCTGGCGCGGCGAGGCGGATCCGTCATTCCTGCGGCGTATCGGCGCCTATTTCGAGCTGCATATCGAGCAGGGGCCGTTCCTCGAGGCGGAAGGGGCCGAGATCGGTGTCGTCACCGGCGCCTCGGCACAGGCCTGGTTCGACGTGACGGTGACGGGCAGAGAGGCGCATGCCGGCAGCGCCATGGCGTTGAGGCGGGACGCCCTAGTGGCCGCGGCGCTGATGGTGGCCGCTGTCGAGGGAATCGCGCACGAGACGGGCGGCAACGGCACCGTCGGGCGTCTCGTTGTCTTGCCCGACAGCCGCAATGTCGTGCCCGGCCGCGCCTGGTTCACGGTTGATTTGCGCCACCCGCGCGCGGCCTCGCTCGAGAGGATGGAGGCGATGCTGCGCGCACGCGTCGCCGCGATCGCCTCGGCACGTGGGGTGGCGGCTTCCGTTGCGCCGTTCTGGTCGTTCCCGGAGACGCCGTTCGATCCGACCCTCGTCTCGCGCGTGCGCGAAGCAGCCGCGGGGCGCGGCTACGCTTGGCGAGAGATGTCGACGGGGATCGGACACGACGCGGTCTACGTTGCCCGCCGCGTGCCGACGGTGATGATCTTCTGCCCGTGCCACGGTGGCTTGAGCCACAACGAGGCGGAGAGCATCACGCCCGCCTGGGCGGAAGCCGGCTGCAGGGTGCTCGCTGACGCGGTCCTCGCCACCGCCGGCGTCGCCTGAGAGGGGCTGAACATGCGCATCGGCATCGCGGGATTCCAGCATGAGAGCCACTCTTTCGCGCTGTTCCCGGCAGACCTCGCGGCATTCGAGAGGCCGGGCGGCTTCCCGCCGCTCTCGCGCGGCCCTGGGCTACGCGCCGCGCTTGCGGGAACGCGCGTTCCGGCCGCAGGCGCGATCGAGGCCGCGGAGGCTTTAGGACACGAAGTCGTGCCGCTCGTCTGGGGCCTCGCGATGCCTTCGGCGCCGGTGACGCGCGAGGCGTTCGAGACGATCGTCGGCTGGATCGTCGAGGACGCAGCCGCCGCAATGCCGCTCGACGGGCTCTGCCTCGACCTGCACGGGGCAATGATGGCCGAGCACGTGGCCGACGGGGAAGGCGAGCTCCTGCGGCGGCTGCGCGAACGGCTCGGCCCCGACGTGCCGATCTCCGTCAGCCTCGACCTGCACGCCAATGTCACGCGCGCGATGGTCGACCTCGCGGATGCGCTCACCGCCTACCGCACCTATCCGCACATCGACATGAAGGAGACCGGAGCGCGGGCGCTCGAGCTCCTGCTTGCCCGGATCGCGCACGGGCGGCCCTGGGCGCGGGCCCTGGCGCCGGTCGACTTCCTGATCCCGCTTCCCGCCCAGTGTACGATGCTGCCGCCGATGCAGCCGATCTATGCCGTGCTGCCCGAGCTCCAGGCCGCGTTCGGCGCGGCCGACCTCTCGCTCTCGCTCGGTTTCCCGTATTGCGATTTCGAGGGCTGCGGCCCGGCCGTGACGGCCTATGCCGCGACTCAGTCGGCGGCCGACGATGCGGCTCGCAGGCTGCACCGCTTGGTCGTCGACCAGCGGCACAACTTCTCTGTGCGCCTGTGGCAGCCCGAAGAGGCGGTTGCCTACGCGCGCGCCAAGGCTCGGCTCGGAGGCCCGCCCGTCATCCTCGCCGACACGCAGGACAATCCTGGTGGCGGCGGACATGGCGACAGCACGGGCCTGCTCGCCGCGCTCATCGCCGGCGGTGCGCGCGGTGCGGTGGTCGGCGTGCTGAACGATGCCGCGAGCGCTGCGGCGGCGCATGCCGCCGGCGAGGGGGCAACGATCGAGCTCGCGCTCGGCGGCCTCAGCGACGGCGTGCCGTTCCGCGGCCGTTTCACCGTGCTGAGGCTCGGGGACGGCCGCTTCACCTGCACCGGGCCGATGACCCGCGGCAACACCGCCGATCTCGGCCCCACGGCGCTGCTCGAGACCGCGGGCGTGCATGTGGTGGTGGCGAGCCGGAAGATGCAGGCCTACGACCAGGCGATGTTCCGCCATGTCGGCGTCGAGCCGGCCTCGGTGCCGATCCTCGCGCTCAAGTCGAGCGTGCATTTCCGCGCCGACTTCCAGCCAATCGCGCAGGAGATCCTGGTGGTCACCGCGCCCGGGCCGGTGGTTGCGGACCCTGCGACGCTGCCCTTCAAAAAGCTCCGCCCCGGCCTCGCCTTGCGGCCCTGATCAGCAGCCGAGCAGGGCACGCACAGCCTCGGGGCGCGGGATCGGCGCGACCGCCCCGTAGCCGGTGGTCGAAAGCGCAGCGGCGGCGTTCGCATAGGCAAGCGCCTTGGCCGCATCGTCGCCGAGCACGGTGCGGGCCATGAACGCCCCGCAGAATGTGTCGCCAGCCCCCGTCGCATCGACGGCGTTCACGCTGTGTCCAGGCGCGCGGATGCGCACGCCCGAGGCTGTGGCGAGAAGGGCGCCATCGGCGCCGCATTTCACCGCAACCAGCGGGCAGCCGAGACGGAGATAATGGTCGGCGATCGCATCCGGGTCGGACAGGCCTGTGAGCGCCAGCGCATCCTCGCGCGAGGGGAAGGCCATGTCGGCCATCGCGATCGCCGCCTCGATGATCGCTCTCGCGCGCTGAGGTGGCCAGAGCCTGAGCCGCAGATTGGTGTCGTAGGCGACCTTCACGCCGCTCCGTTTCGCCACAGCGATGGCGTGGAACACGGCATCGGCTGCTGAGGTGCTGATCGCCTGGCTGATGCCGGACGCGTAGAAGATCTTCGCAGCGGCGATTGCCGCCTCGGGCACGTCGCGCGGCGTGTAGCGCGAGGCAGCGGAGCCTGAGCGGTAGAAGGTGAAATGGTGACCGCCGGCGTCGTGCGTGACGAGGTAGACTGCGGTCGGCGCCTCCGCGCTTCTGATCACGGTCGAGGTGTCGACGCCCTCCGCCTGCCACAGCTCCATGAAGCTGTCGCCGGCGTAATCCGGCCCGATCGCGGTGATGTAGCCGGCGCGCACGCCCTGCCGTGCTGCCGCGATCGCAGCGTTCGAGGTATCGCCGCCGTGCCCCTGGAGGTAGAGCACGCGCCCGTCCGGGCCGCGAGGAAGCTGGTTGAACTCCAGCATCGGCTCGCCCATGCAGAGGATGTCAACCGCCATGGCATGTCCCTTCAGATTTGCCCTTGCCTCGCAGGGCTCTCGCGCAGCGCGTGAGGGTCGACGATCAGCCGCGCCTGTTCGGCCCTGTGCGCGTCGCTCTCGCGGGCGAGGCGAAGCACCTCCTTTGACGCGACAGACGCAACGATTTAGGCGCCGTCCTCTTCGTCTGGCGGAAGCCGTCGCGCAGCCTCCTCTCCATTGCTGTCATTCCTCTTTCGCAGTCATGCGGCAAGCGCTGCGCGCGCCGCTGCCATCACCTCGTCCTTCGCTCCCTCAGCGATCAGCGCCTCGTCGGCGAGCCTGCCGCCGATGCCGACGAAGGCCGCGCCGGCCTCGAGATAGGCACGCAAGTTTCCGGGCTCGACCCCGCCCGTTGGGCAGAACGCAACGTCCGGAAACACGCTCTTGAGCGCGCGTATATGCTGCGGCCCCCCCATCGATGCGGCGGGAAAGATCTTCACTGCGTCAGCGAACCCTTCGAGGGCTTCGACCACCTCGTCTGGCGTCAGTGCGCCGAGCATGACGAGAGCGCCGAAGCGCCTGCCTGCCGGAACGATCTCGGGTTCGTTCCAGGGGCAGACGATGAACCGCGCCCCCGCCTCGCCGCAGGCATAGGCCTCGGCGGCGGTGCGCACCGTGCCCGCGCCGACGAGGAGCGTGGGGTCGGCAGCGAGCTCGCGGATCAGCTCTGTCGCCCGCGGCACGGTGAGGGTGATCTCGAAAGTGGTGAAGCCGGCCTCCCGCAGCCAGGAGATGGCCGTCCGAGCGTTTTCGGTCGACCGCGTGCGGATGACCGGAACGACGCGCGCCTCGACGAGGCGCGGCAGCAGCGGGTGGGTCATGGGTGCGTTTCTCCGGAAGCGGTCAGCGGGTCGCGTTCACCTGGTGCAAGGGTTTCTCTCCGCGCAGCGCCCGCGCGACCTCCTCGGCGGCCTTGCGCTGGAGATCGGCGATTGCTTCCTCGCTGTACCAGGCGGCATGGTCGGTCAGAACGACGTTGTCGAGGCTGCGCAAGGGGCTGTCGTGGCGCAGCGGCTCGCTCTCATACACGTCGAGGCCGGCGGCGAGGAGTCGCCCCTCAGCGAGCGCTTCGACGAGCGCCGCCTCGTCGATCAGCCCGCCACGGGCGGTGTTCACGAGCACCAGCGTCGGCTTCACCAGAGCGAGGAAGGCGCGGCCGATGATATGCCGTGTCGCGTTGGTCAGAGGCGCGTGCAGGCTGATCGCGTCCGACCCTGCGGCAAGCGCCTCGAGACTCGCGAGCTCTGCTCCGGGCGGCGGCTCGCGCAGGAACGGATCGTGCACGAGTACGCGGGCGTAGCCGAGCGCGGCTGCCTTGCGGTGGAACACCGCGCCGATCCTGCCGTAGCCCAAGAGGCCAAGCGTGCCGCCGCGAATGCGGTGGATCTTTCGGCCCATCGGCACGCCCCAGCCGTGCGCGCGCACCCGCCTGTCCGCCTCTGCGATCCGACGTATCGCCGCGAGCAGAAGCGCGAGTGCATGGTCCGACACCTCGTCTGTGCAGTAGTCCGGCACGTTGCAGACGGCGATGCCGCGGGCTGAGGCGGCGGCGATGTCGATGTTGTCGTAGCCAACTCCGTAGCGGACGATGATCCTTGCGCGCGTGGTGGCGATTGCGGCGGCATTGACCGGCGTCTCGCGCACGAGGACCGCGTCTGCATCCGTCATCTCTTGGGCTGCCTTGGCGGCGTCGCCGTGGCAGGGGCGAAGCACGAGCTCCGCCCCCTCGGCGGCGAGCACGGAGCGCTCGGCCTCGTAGTCGCGGTAGCCGTCGTCGAGCACGACGACCCGCCGCCTGGCTTCCATGACTCAGGCCACCTGCTGCGCTGCCTCGGCCCGCTGGACTGCAGCAAGCGGCTTGCGAATCCACGGCGCGCCCGACTCGCCCTCGAGACGCGTGCGCAGAAGCTCGCTGCGTCCGATCGGCATCCCGCTGACCTCGCGCTTGCCTGCGCAGGCCAACGCAGGCTCAAGACCGGCTTGCGCGGCGCCGAACAGCCATGCGGCCAAGCACCGGTCGCTCACGCGGCGGGCGACTGGCCCGTAGACAGGCCTGACTGGGGTGATGAGACGCTCGCGCCGGAACTGGCCCTTCGCGGGGATGGTCGT
>Ga0308417_1001090_pt1 | contig 18872 bp, 16 predicted proteins | sample HotsprSampleOS65_FD_203528 | JGI IMG/M metagenome (GOLD analysis project Ga0308417, IMG submission 203528) | Hot spring phototrophic mat microbial communities from Octopus Spring, Yellowstone National Park, Wyoming, United States - 20090730_OS65 ... | reverse complement strand
GTTTCCGCCGATAATTTCCAGCCGCCGGCGGACCCACCGGCCGCCACCGCGGCGCAAGCGAGCCCCGCCGCCACGAGCCAGGCCAACGAGCGTCGGATGACGGCCCGGCGCCTTGCGGCGTCGATCGCCGGAGGCAACCCGGCGCTGCCCAGGTGCTTGCCTCCGACCACATACTGAATTGTCCCGAGCGTCATGCCGAGACCGGCCAGGGCGAATCCGAGGTGCCAGTTCACGCGCTGTCCCAGATAGCCGCAGGCGAGCGGCGCCAGGAAGGCGCCAATGTTGATGCCCATGTAGAAAATCGAGAAGCCCGCGTCCCGCCGGGCATCGCCCGGAGCGTAGAGCTGGCCTACGATCGCGCTGATGTTCGGCTTCAAGAGGCCGGTGCCGGCGGCAATGACGAGCAAGCCGGAAAAAAAGGAGGGCAGGCTGTGAATCACCAGGAGGAAGTTTCCCGCGGCGATCAGAAGCCCGCCGGCAAGCACCGCCCGCCGCTGCCCGAGCAAGCGGTCCGCGAGCCACCCGCCGGGCAGGCTGAGCAAGTACACCATCGCGGTGAACAAGCCGTAGATGGCTCCGGCGCTGGCTACCGTGAAGCCGAGCCCGCCCTGCTCGGCCGGCGCGGTCATGAACAGGATCAGCAGAGCCCGCATGCCGTAGTAGCTGAACCGCTCCCAGAGTTCGGTGAAGAACAGAGTGGCCAGACCACGCGGGTGCCCGAAAAAGCTTCCCCGGACCTCTTTCAGTGGCGCCTCCATGAGATCTCCGTCCTTAGATTGGCCACACCCGCACGCTCCTTGGCATCGACGACGCGGAAGGCTAAGACGTCATCCAGCCAATCCTGGCTCGTGCCGTCCCAGTTCTGTGTGGCTACCGTGAGTGTATACTCCTGGCGGGTCAACAGGCAATCAAACCCGAACTCGATTTCGAGCCGCTCGCCGGGCCCGAAGCGGCCCAATCGCCGGCCTTCGACGCGCGTGTTGGTGCCGAAAACGTCAAGCCCCAGCCGGTTGCGCACCAGGATTCCCACCACCGGCTCGTCGACCTCCCGCCGGAATCGCGCGCGAATGCGGACCCGGACCGGCTCGCCGGCCTCGAACACCGTTGCCGGCGCCCCGCATCGGTTGATGAGAGCCACCTCCTCGATGCGGCTGGCGCCGTCGCCGTGCCGATGGCTGCTGCGCAGGCCCGAGTGCTCGTGCGCCTCCGCTCGCTGCTCCCGCTCCCGCCGTTCGAGCACCATCCCAACATAGCGGTTCACCACGTCGCCCGGCCGCCCTTCGGCCGCAATCTGGCCGTCCAGGAGAAAGATTGCGCGGTCGGCAATCTGCTTCACCAGACCGAGATCGTGAGAGACAAACAGCACGGTCACGCCCCGCCGCTTGAACTCTTCGAACTTCTGAATGCAGCGGTTGGAGAAGATCGCGTCCCCCACGGCCAGCGCCTCGTCCACCAGCAGCACATCCGGCTCCACGTGAACGGCCGTGGCAAAGGCCAGCCGCACGTACATCCCGCTCGAATACTGTTTTACCGGGCGGTCGATAAACTCGCCGATCTCCGCGAACCGCTCGATGGAAGGCAAAACCTCCTCGATCCGCCGGCGTCCGAGTCCTAAGATCTCCGCGTTCAGATAAACATTTTCGCGGCCGGTAAACTCCGGGTTGAACCCTGCTCCGAGCTCGAGAATTGCCGCGACACGGCCCTCGGTGACCACACGGCCGCTCGTCGGCGGCAGAATTCCGCTGACGATGGCGAGCAGCGTGCTCTTGCCGCAGCCGTTCGGCCCGACGATGCCCAGCGTTTCGCCGCGCTCGACCCGGAAGCTGATGTTCCGCAGCGCCCAAAACTCCTGATGGAAGGCGCGCCCGCCAAAGGCGAAGAGCTCGCGGATCCGATCGAAAGGGCGGCGATAGAGACGGTACACCTTAGAGACGCCCTGGACCAGAATCACGGCCGGTACGTCAGACTATAGCGCGCCGCCTCTCGGCCGGACAATCGGCTCAGCCTTGGTAGAGGCTCCGCCGACGGCTCTTCGGCAAGGGCGCCGGATAACCGATCAGGCAGAACTGATCCAGGGCGAACAGCACCACCGATTCGACGTTCTCGGCAAGCGCCATTCGCACCTCCTTGAGCCACGGCGCCAGCGCGTCCATGAGGCCCACGAGGAAGGCTCTCTTGGCAGGCGGGAATCCTTTCTGGCGAGGGAAGCTGATCGTGTGCCGGCTGAGATCCAGATTGCGGACAAAGGTATAAGTGAAGCTCTCCGTCTTCAGACAATCCAGCGTCGCCGGCGTCCAGTTCGGCGCATAATTGATCAACCGGTTCAACGCGGTGTCGTTGACGTCGGTGGGATACAGCACCTCAAAGCGGCAGTTGGGAAAGGCCGAGCGCACATATTCCATCACCCCGGCGGTGAAGGCGCCGATGAGCGACGGCAGGAACTGAACCTCCTCGGGAAAATCTGCGGGGTCGGCGAAGTGGCTCGGAATGACGCGCATCGGCCGGCCGTAAGTGCTCTGGAACGTGTTGACGGTGTAGTCGTCGTAAAAAGGCATGCCGGAGCCGGCCAGAGGAAAATACCACCACTGCACCTCGCCGAACTGAAGGTAGGGCTGGTGACCCGTCTCGGCGAGCAGCTCGGCCATCTCCAGATAAACCTGCCGCCAAAACGCCAGGCTTGTGGGTGAAAAATTCGTTTGGAGGGCCGGCGTGTTCAGCCACACCGGTTCACCGTTCGGGTAGCGTTGGGCGATGCCGACCTCGGGTCTGGGATCACCGTGCTGAAGCTCCATGCTGAACGCTGCCACAACATCGAGCCCGTAGTTCTTGAGCGCGATATAGAAGGCCCGGCTCCAGTCTCGCACCGCGCGGTTCAACCTCGGCAGGGCGACTAAGTCCGTCCGCCAGTCGCCGTCGGCGCCGCCGCTCAACTTCGGCCCGCTCACCACGACCTGCATGCTGGCCGACTCCGAGCGCGCCGCGATCGTCACCTTGTTGCCCGCTGCGCCCATCGCCCGCGCGAACACCGTCAGGCGACTCCCCTCGGCGCGCGCCCGGACGGCGGTATATCCTCGATTCAGTTCGAGCTCGAAGGCTTTGGCCAGCGTTTCGGCCGTGTCTCCGATCCGATTCACGTGCTGGATGATCGCGTCTTGCTCCGGCGGATAGTCCTCGTTGCCGATGCGCAACTCGGTCAACTTGCTGAACTCCGGCGTCCCAAGAAATTCGACGGTGGCGGAGGCATACTGATGCCCTGGCCGGTTGAGCTCATAAAACCACAGGGCTCCGACGTAGTGGTTTACCCGTCCGTGAAAACCGAGCTTGTAGATCAGCCACGCCGTCCGTTCGGCCGCCAGCGCCATGGAATGATCGGTGTCCCAGTCGGTCGCCAGATTCAGCTTCGGCTCGCTTGGAAAATCGGGGAGCCGAGTAGCCGGAAGCGCCATCTCAACGAAGTCGAAATAAAAGTGAGTGCCGGGGGCGCCGCCATGCGTGACGGTCAATTCATGTTCCCCGGAGCTGAGTTCGGCTATATACACCCGGCGAAGGACATCCTCGCCGGCGATGAATAGATTCTCGATACCAGCCGGCTGGCCGTCCACCGTGATCTGAATCTGCGCCCCATGGAAAGTCGAGCGCGTGCCCAAATACAGCCGATGCGTGACGGGCATCCGATACCGGCATCTCAGCCCGGAGCCCGGCGTCACCGTCAGCGAAATCGTTCCGCCGGAGAAATTCCCTTGAGCTCGGCTCCATTCGCCGAAATATTCGATCCGCGGGGAATCGTCCTCGATCCGGCGGCTGCCCGGTCCCGCCACCTGATACAAGCGCCGGGCGCCGGTTACACTCCAATTGGAGACCACCACTTCGAACTCGCTCCGCGTGAATTCCCCGTCTTGCAGCTCTGCCGCATACGTCCATCGCATCTTGCGGACGGAGGTCGTGGGCACAGCTCGGCCGAAGCGGTCCGTCAGCGCGCCGAAGGGGAGGGTGATTCTCCATTTTTGCGGGGACAGGCCCCCGGAAAACCTGCGCCACCAGGGCGTCCAGACCTCGGTCTTCGCGCCGGCGACGAAGCCGTAGACTCCGATTCGGTTTCCGTTTGCTCCCGTCGTGCTTGTCTCCGGACTCTGCCCGTGGCCCACATAGATCAAGCGAATGCGCCGGCCTTGCCCCACCGCGCGCATCTGCGGCGAGAAGGCATTGACGCTGGCGACGATGGCTTGGATTGCCGACTCCAGCGTGTCGTTTGCGTAGAGCTGATATGTGTGATGCTCCTCAAGAAACGAGATGCCGACGTAGTCCCCCGCCGTCGGCGTCCCGCTTAACTCAAGCTCCGCGGTCGCGCAAACATATTGCCCTTCAACCGGCGTCGCGTAGTTTTTCAGAGGAACCTGGTAAAACTGCTCGCCGCTTCCGTCATCCGCCCAGATGCGCAAGTACGGCCAGTCTACGGTTGGGTAAAGGGTGGAGTCGATGGGAATGCAGTTGAGGCGCGTTTCTTCGTAGGAGAGAACCAGTCCGCTTAAGTCCCCGTCGGGTAAATTGCGCAGGGCTGGGTGCTCGAAGACATTGTCCCGGTTCCACTCAATAACGGCCCAGTCGAACTGTTGCCGCCAGGTTCCCGTAACCCGGAAGCCTGTGGGGCCGGCATGATGCATGGCTGCGATCGCGGAGGGTCTTTCGTAGTAGCATTGCAGGTCCCGGTCCGGACGGAGCTTTTCCAAGACCTCGGACATCCCTGTTCCTCACAGCCGGATCGTCACCGTCAGATCGGCGCCGGGTGTAGCGCCGTCCCCGTAGCCTACCGAGAGGATGTCCAGCGTAATCTCTGCGCGTTCGCGTAGGGGCGGCAACCCGAAGCCGTCCACCACATTCGATGCCGTCGCGCCGGTCGGAATCGTGAGGGCGCAGTACGGCTCGCCGTTTTGCCGAAGCAGCAACTCCAGCGGCCTGCCCATGGGTGCCTGACCCACCACGGCGAAAATGTCTCTCACCGAGTGGGCCTCTTCGATCACCAGCGGCGGAGCGGCGTTGGTTTGGATCGCCAGATGCCCCTCCACCTGAATCGAGAACTGTCCTCCGGATAGCGTTCGCAGGCCTTGGTGAATCGTTTCCGTAAAACTGATCCGAGCCGTCTCGCTGTCGCCTCGCGTATTCGTTACATAGAGTTCGGCTGCGGCAATGCGCGCGTCCGGAAGAAAGATCGGGTACGCGAAGCTCCCGCTCGCCGGACTGCCGAAAAAGTTCTTGACAAAGGGTACGACATAGACTTTGCGCGAGAGAAAGTAAACGGGGCTTGCCGAAGGATGGGCGCGCGGCGTCGTACCGAAGGCGCCGCGGCTCACCTCGAAGCGGGACCCGCCCGCCAGCACCGTGTCCACCACCATGATCTCCGAGCCGATCTGAATCACCGATCCCTCGCTCCAGCCCGGAGAGGCTGTGATCTCGATCACGGCGTCGCTCACATTTAATCCGGCGGCAAGCGCGAACGGCGTCGGGCTGTCGAGTTCATTCCAGTAGTGCAGCGTCAGAGTGCCCGCCTGGACATTGCGGGTGTTGGCCAGATCCGAGAAACCGACGCTGACCAGCTCTACCGTCCCTTGTCCGGTCGGAATCAATCCGAAGACCGGCCGTCCCGGTACGTCGTTGTCAATGCCGACGCTCCCGCTGGCTCCTCCGATGACCCAGCGCGTTAAAGGCGAAAGCTCCCAGGCGCACTCCCGGCCATGCGCATTCGCCGCGCGTCCCGAGATATGGACGGTGGCCCCTTCCCGGTTTGGCACCTCGAATTCGACCGGACTCGTCGCGCTGGCCGCGCCGAAGTGCCAGGAGGACTCCGCAATGACGAAACGGCTGCTTGCGTCCGGCACGATGCTCCAGCCCGGCGTCACTGTCAGTGTCGTGGCGTCGTTCGATAACACGGACCTCTCCTGGCCTGCCCCCTTGCCGCGCGTAATGCGGACTGTCATTCCCGCGTACGCGTTAGCCGTCATCGTCAGCGTCGCGCTGCTAACCGTATTTGCTCCCGCGGCGCTGACAGCTTGCTCCGGCACAAGCTCGAGCCGCCAATAAAACCGCGCGTGGTCGTAATTCTCGTCGGGCGGTCCGGCCAGAATCATCGGCAGCCCGGTGTCTTGGAACTCGCTGACTCGCGCCACATTGCTCGCGATCCGGTATAGCGTTGCCGGCGAGCGACCCCGATACACATGAAACGACGCCGTATCGCGCGAAAAGCTTAATCCACGCAGTGTGACCGAATAGCTGTTTGGCCCCGGGGGTATTGCCGCGCGCACGCTAAAGGAGAGCGGCCCCTCCGCCCCGTCGGCATCGACCCCGCTTACCGCGTAATATAGCGTTTGCCCCCCAGCCAGGGTGCCGCCGCCGCTCTGAACCCGCGGTGCCAGACTCAGCAGCGGGGCTCCAGCCCGGCTGAACTCCGGTTTCGCCGGCGGCACGAATCCCACGCTCAGCGTCACGGTTACCGCGCCGTCGCTGTTGCCCACCGCCCTCTCGGTGATCTCAAACTGCGGCCGGCCGTCCTCATCCAGGATCTTGCCGATCAGAGGCCAGGGCAGCCCGACCTCACTCCCCGGCTGCCGTCCTTCACCCTCGTCGCCGGCAAAGCCCCGATCCTGATACCAGGCATCGTCATGCTTTTGACAAGTAACCGCCAACGTACGGTAATTCGTCCCAACAGCCACTTTCAGGATGCGGAAAGGCTGCCGACTTAAACCCTCCTTCGCATAGGTGAGCGTGATTAGATCGCCCGGCCTCAGTCCCAGGCCCCGCACGCTCGTCTCGAACTCGACATAGAGGTTCCCGCGAATGTCTTTGTCGAGCTGCCGCCGGATGATCCGCGCCGCCTGGCTCACATTGGGAATCCCGAGAGCATGCAGTGTAGCGCTGACCTCTTGTCCCGTCGTCAAAACGTCGTCGACATCGACGAGCGAAAGGCTGTCCTGCTGATACTCGTTGAACTCGTTTTGAAACTCGACGGAATATCGATTCGGCGTCTGGGCATTGGCGCGCGACCAGAAACGCAGCGCGGGCTCCCCGTTTGCTCGGCGCAGGATTCCTGAGAATCCTGACGTCCCGTCGCCGAACTCATAACAGGGCCAGCCGCCGTTGAGCGACTCCACGCTGTTGCTGCCTGCCGGCTTCACCGGATGCTGCAAGGCGAAGCCGCCCTCGGGAAGCAACTGTAGCTTGCCTCCTGCGCCGTAGGTCAGATACAGGCCCGCTGCATTCCTCACCCCCCGAACCAAATCCGCCGCGCTGCGGCGCTTCCGAATCACCAGATTGCACTGGTAACGCGGAACCTGTCGAACGTTGCCGTAAAGGTCCTCGACTTCGATCGGCTCGTCGCAATGCGCCGCCGTCCGCGCAAAGCTTCGTAGATCAACCTCCCCAAGCTCCCACCCGCAGCGGCGCAACAGATCCAGAATGATCCAAGCGGGATTGTTCGTGAACTGGTACCCATAGTAAGCGCCGGTCTGATCGAAGGTCTCTAGCTTCAGTCCCCTCACCAACGCTTCCACGCGGGGCAGCGCGCGGCCGTCGCTGATCCGGTTCGGCACCACCACCGACAGGTAGGCCATACTCCCGTAGGGATCCCCGAGCGGCCGACCCGCCTTGTCGGCAAAGTCCAGGTTGAAACCGCCGTTCCGCCCTCCGAGGCTGACCACGTTATACCAGCCGGTCGCCGTCATGTCTGCCCCCGCCCGACCCTCGGGAACCTCCACGCCGTTGACAATTACCTTCACCACGCCCTCGATCTCGCCGGCGCCGAGCAAGACCTCCATCCGGGTCAGGTTCCCATCGTTTCTGGCGAACACGATCGGCGGTTGATACCAGGCCGTGCCGTAAATGAGTGGAACAAAGTCATTGTACCGGGCCAGATTCTCCGTCGGCGCGCTGATATGCAGGGCGCGGTCACCGTAACTTCTAACCAAGACGGCGGGGGGCACGAACTCGATCCCCCCAAACCGCCGCGTCTCGCGGCCCGCCGCATCTCGGTCGAACATCCCTCGTTCTTCGCAGCTTTGCCGTGTGTAATCGCACCAGGTATACGGAGAGCCGTTTAGAAGATTTCCGACCCCATCCGGAACATCCGCCGAGTAACCGCAGCGAAAAAATGGCGAGTAACGCCCTTTGGTTCCTCCGTGTACTCCCTCCAGGCGCTGTTCGTTTGTGGCGGGGAATACCCAGGGGCACCGTCGTTGAATGCGCACATCGGGAAGAAACGTGCGCTGAAGGCTAAGACGGTTGGTGAAACTCAGTCGCAAAATCGTCTCCGTGATCTCCTCCGGTGGATTGGCGATGCCGCGAAACACCACGCTCGGCTCGGAGACGGCTGAACCGCGCTTGAGATCGAAGAAAACAAACCGGACCGTGAGCCGCGCTCCTTTCCAGCCCACGCTCCGATCGATCTGCGAGAAATACGAGTCCGCGTTCGCCAGCGAAACGGTGATTTTGGAAATCGCGTCTATTCCTTCGTCCGAACCCGCATGCATCTCGAAGACGTTGTGCTGCAACACCCGCGCCAGGTAATCTCGCCCTTCGTAACGCACGGCGTGGGTGCTCCAGGAGGAAACCATCCCCGAGCGGAGCTCGCAGTCGAATAGCAGCAGCGGAGTATCGAGAATCTGCCGCTCCTTGAGTTCGGGTATGCTCGCCATGTTTAACTCTGCTTGAGGCTTGCCGCGATTCGAATCACGCTCGCATGCGAGTCTACGCCATCGGTTCGAACTCGAAGTTCGTCGCTGACAAACCGGGCGCTGGGATAAATCCCCCCCTGCTCCCTGCTCTCTTTGTAATCCGAGGCCCCCGGATGCGGCTCCACCTGTGGCCCGTAGATTTCAACCGACCCGCCGGCCGGAATTGCCACACCGAAATTCACCCGAGCCTCGGTCCCGCCGAGCCTGGCCGTCTGTGAAATGCGCCTCCACGAGCTCGTAACCTCGAACTCCGTAGCCGTCGTCCGCGAGGAGCTCCACTGCTTCAGCTTCACCCGGCCTTGCGCGGCCCCCCGTACGAAGAGGCTGAAGCAGTATTGAAAGCTGGCTGGTACATCAAGCGCCTGCGAGAGCGTTTGTTCCGTTTGCCCGGGGTTGACCAGGCGCACTGCTCCGTTTCCACCAAACGGGTCTTGAAGGCCCGAATGCGCTTCGAGTACGGCGTCGCGTCGCCAAACCGTCTGCGTCGGGTCGCTGCTCCATCTCAGAAGATTTGCAGTGGGATCCAGGAAACAGAACGAACCAAGACTCCCTTCGCAGGCATGGAACAGCTCCTCGACAGCGCGCCATTCCTCATCGGTCAATCCCTTCAGGTGAAGCTCCCACTCCAGGCGCTCATCGTCGGCATCCCAGAGCTTTACCTCTTCGCCGCCCGGAACTGCGTTCAGCGCAGTCCGGCCGACTCGCCTCCGCCTCAACGGGTATTGGGCGATCGCCCCAGTCTGTAGCTGAGGGAAGTACAGCATCTTAGCCCACGTTCTCTCGGATCACCAGAATTGTTTGCCCGCGGTTCGCTTCAACGAAGGAAAGGGTCAGCTCGTCTTGCTCGATGCTGCACGACAGGTATTGGTGCCCGTCCCAAGGGTCTGTGAACGCAAATTCCCCGACCCGTCCTTGTTGCGCTACGAAGAACTCTTCAATTTCCGCTAACTCGCTTTCATCGAGCTCATCCAGCCGAATGATCCATCGCCGCCTTGCATTGCCGCGTTCCCGGCAGCGCTGCTCGCTCCCATCGACGAAGCGAAACACCTGCGTCGAATAGGCAATCTCTCTCTCTGCCGGATACTGGAGGACGGCTCCTGTCTTCAGACGCGGAAACTCAGTCATCGTCTCTCCTCCCCGTGGCCTTGCGAAACGTCAGGAAACCGCTTCAGAGATCGGCCATCACGTCGCCGAGAGTGTGCGTGGTGAGCAGCGCCTCCTTCACCGCACGCGCGATCTCTGCGCTGTGATCGAGAAACGATCGGCTGTCGATCGTTTGCACCTGGATCGTAATGGGCGGCATCGCCACCGTGGGCGCCGCGCCCGCCGGCTTTCGCGGCAGCAGGCCCTGGCTGTATTCGAGCGGCTGGAGTCGACCCCCGCTCAACGCAGCCGTCCACTCGATCGGTGCCGGCGCCAGGTATCGCACCGGCGCAATCTCTTTGCGCCGCTCCTCGCCGTCGAACAGTTTCCCCAACAGCCGAATCATCCCCAGGCCGCTGCCGAGAACCCCCAAAACCGTTCGGGCAACTCCCCCGGCCGCCGATCCTTTGCCCTCCCCGGCCCGCACGAGCGAATTCTCAATCACCGCTCGTGTATTGGCCTCCACCGTGTCCGCTTGCAAGCGGGAGATCGCGGCAAGCTCCGCCAGTCGCTGGACCAGTTGCGCCATCGGCCCCTCGAGGCTTCGCACTGCATCGATGCCCGTCCCGGCTGTCGTCCCGGACTGGGCGCCGCCTTCCGCCCATCGGCTTTCAGCGCTCTTCGAAACCCGGGCAAGCAACCCCTCAAAGAACTCCTCTGCCGGCCGCGTCGGCGCCGCGCGCACAATCACACCCTTCAACAGACCGGCCAGAATGCTCTGCACTTCATCCCGTCCCATCCGTCGCCTCCTTCGCCATCTCCGCCTCCAGCACGCAGAACGCCTCGACCATCCTCGCCGGCAGATCTTCGATGATCACAGGCGCCCGCAGCATTTTCCAAACCGCGTACTGCTCCATCCAGGCTAGACTTTGCGCCGTGATGTAAGAGACCGGACAGATCTCCGTCGCCACGCCCCGCCGCGCCCACACCGGTCGACCGCCTGGCTCCCCGTCCAGCCCAAGCCAGCCGCAGCGACGTCTCCTCTCCAGGCCGCTCTTTCGGCATGTCTCGCACTTCCACGCGGCCCGGTTCGCAAACTGAAAGTGGAAGGCGACGATCAGTTTTTTCGTTCTTCCTCACTCAGTCCGCATTCAGCCTTGATCGTCGACACGATCTCCTGGCACAGCTCCTCGGGACCGTCCTCGATCAGCTCGCGCGGGCCCGCCTCTCTGCCGTCGATCACCAGGCCGTTTATCTCTTTGAGTCCCCATTCCAGGTAGATCCGTTCAACCTCCCGCTCGAGCACACTCGCTTCGATCTTCTCCCGGAAGTCATCGCCCGCTTCGAGAAACTCGATGCGTCTCGCCAAGTCCCGAATGCGCTTCGTCAGCTCGATCCTTCGGCCGAACGACATTCGCGCGATGGTAAACGTGACGCCGGGCATCGTCTTCGACTCATGCCTCACCGAGCTGGCGTACTCCACCTTTTCCTCCGTCAGGCAAAAGCCAAATAGATTTCGTCGTCAATCCAACCCTGCGCACGACAGTCACGGAACCGCCACTCCAGACGCGTCTCGTCATCGGCAAACTCCGGAACCTCCGGAATGACACTCTTTAAATAAACCCCGCACACCTGCCCTGGTTGAATCCCCAATTGGAACATCACGCTGATCAAAGATCGCTGGCGCGCCGCCTGATAGAGGGATTTCGTCGCCTCATCGGGCCTCTCGTACAAACTGAAGCTGGCCGCGACGTACCGCTCGCCCGCCACAATACACCGCGGGCCCATCGACCCAAATTCCCTCGCTCGCACGTCCAGGTTGTTGTCCAGAATCACCTCTGCTTCCGTCAACGTCAGAAATCGCTCCGGGCTGCTTCCCAACCAGGCTTGACCTAGATTGCCGGGCACCACGGCGTAGCTGTCTGGAGTAAGTGGCGGCTCCGCCGGAAACTCATCTAACTCCCCCTGCCCGCTTTCAAAACTTGCGCTGTCCAGCAAGTCTTGCGCCGCGCCGCTGAAAGTGAATTCATGAAAGTCCGAATTGATGTTGACCCGCAGTCGATCGACGGCTGCTCCCGCCAGGATCCGATGCACCGCAGCCTCCGGACTCCAGTAGTCAAAAATGCTCAGGCTCGGCAGGGAGCCGCCGGGCAAGAAAGTGATGGTCCTTTCAAGTGGCGTCCCCGCAGCCACGGGCCCCGTGAACGGTGCATTGAGTTGCACCGTCTGCGCGTCCACCACCGCCGTCACAAAGCGGATCTCACCCCCGCACGCCACCGCCTGCCCCGGAATCAGCCCATGCGCACTCCCCGTCCGCAACTGCGTCCCGCTTGAGGCGTTCACGACACCACCCGCAAAGTTCCGCGATCCGCCTCCGAACGCAGCCAGAAACAACGGCCGGTATCCTGGCGCTGCCGCTTCCGCAGGCCACTCCGCAAGGTAGGTCGTTAGTTCAAAGCTAGTGCGACGCCTTACCCCGCTCGGAATTCCCCCAAAGGTTCGCCCCCCGATCTTGTCTCGCCGCTCAATGCGTTCCAACTCTTGTCTGGCGGCCAGGCGCACCGCGGGCACCCGCGTCGCTCCCTCGATCGGCGCTACCCTGCCGAATCGCTCCTCGATCGCTACATAAAAACGGTTCTGCTTGGTGGAAATGTAACAGGACATCAGCGAGTCTCCGCCTCCTCCTCACTCCAGACTTACATCGACCTCCAAAACCACCCGGGCCGACTGCAAGTAACTCCGCCCTCCGGTCTTAGCCGTCTCGAATTGAATCTCATAACCACCGCTGTAAAATACGCCGTTGCCCCAGTCTCCCTGGCTTCGGTGTAGCACCTCGGTGATCCCATCCAAGTACAGTCCGAGCTGCTCTTCGAGTCCCTGAAGGCGTTCCCCCGATACCCGCACCTCGATGTTCAGCCGGGCCGTCCCGGAGAAGCTGCGAAACTTCTCCCTGAGCAGGTTCCGCACCCGGTCGCAATACACATAAACTGCCGGATACCGGAAAGTCTGCGCCCGCTCCGCTACCTCCCGAGAAGCGTTCTCCAGAAACAGCCGCCCCGGCTCAAACGCCGGGATCTCGACGTTTTCCCGAAGCTTGATCGCCTCTAGCGCCCTCGCCAAGCCCTCCTCCGACACCAGCAGACCGGCTAGCGTCCTTGTCGCCAGACCCGCCACGTGCGCCATCGTCCCTCATCCCCGCCGCAGGATTCGCTCGTTTCGCACGTAGCGCTCCGGCTCCTGCCCGGCCGTGGGGGGCGACCCGCGCTCGAGGGGACCAAGGCAAACCCACTCGCTTCCTAGGCCCTGGGGCGCAGCGGTCTGCCGCCAAAGTTGCTTCTCTGAATTACCGACCCAGACGTGAAAGCCAGCCGCCACCGGCGGCGGATGAATCGCGCGTATCCCCAGCCCCCCTGCCGCCGCCAGCGTCTCTACCGCCGCCTCGCTCGGCGCTCCGCTCTCTCCCCGCTCGTTCACCCACGCCACCTTGATCAGGTAAGTCCCCGGCTCCAGCCTCCCGGCAAGGGTGCGAACCTGCGGCGCAGCCGCTTTCGGAATCGGGTTGCTCACCAGCCCCACGCCGATTCGAAACAGACTCTCGGCCGCCCACCGCGCACGCATCTTGTAGTCCGCCCACTTCCCTTCGAAGCGGCGATTTACATGGCTGTTATGAATATCCCCGTAAATTAACGCGAGCGTCCTCAGCGTGTGCCATTGTTTCAGCGCGGGCGTCACCACCACCTGCGAAAGCTGAGCCTGGCCGCCCGTCGCTCGGACTAAGAACTCTTCCAGCTCCACGCCGATCTCTTGCATGGCGAGTTCGAGCTTCGCCTGGAGCGCCACACCCTCCGCCGCCGCCACCTCCGCAATCGCCGCGTCGTAGGCGCGCAAGTCGGCCACATCCGATGCGTTGCCGTCGGTAAACAGTGCCATCGCTTTCCCCCGCCTCGGCGCCTTACGCCTGCTTGTGCGACTTCAGCGAGCGCCAGGCCCGCAACTCTGCATCCGAAACCACGGCGATCTGCACTTTGCTGGCTGCCGCCGTCTCCTGTGCCCGGCGATAGGACGCTTCCATCTCTTTGCGGTACTCGGCTGCCTCCTCCTCCGTCGCAAGTCTGCCCTTGCCCTCTACCAGAAGCTTCGCCGCCAGGCGCCTCGGTACCTCGGTCTTGACACCCGGCACCCCGCCATCCGGCGTCTCGTAGCTGACAATCACCACATCGTCCGCCGGAAGCTGCGCCTCCACCTCGCGAATCTTGCGGTAATAGGCCTTCAGATCCATCGCTCTTCTCTCCTTGCTGCTTTCCCCTGTCCGATTTAGGCCGAGCTCCCGGGGCCGGAGCCTTCTCATCTCCGGCCCCTGCTCCTTGCTCGCCTCAGCTCAGAACTCGCACACCGAAGTTGTTGCGCAGCACGCCCACTCCGTAGAGGACGTCCACGGTGAACTGCTGCGCCAGGGTGTTCGGTTGGTAGCTCATGATCACGCGAATGCCGAAGTTGCCGAGCTCGGCATACTCGGCCACGGCCCCGGTCCCCGGCAGCGGCTGGGGCAATCGCCGGATCACCAGACCGATCGCATCGCGCGCAAACGCCAGGTTGTGCCTCGTCACCGGCGCGCTGCCCGTCTTGTGAACGAACTGCGAACGGAAAACATAAAAGTCCTTCACCTTGCCCACCGTGCCGTCCACCAGCGCCCGCAAACCCGCCTCCCCGGCCGTGCGGAATTCACTGAAGCGCTCGATCTGTCGCAATTGCGAATAGGTGTCGCCGTCCACCACAAGAAACTTCGGCGCACTCGCCGGCACCTTCGCCTTGAACAAAGCTGTCTCCGCCGCGTCGATCGTCGCCTCCGTGATCGCCGCCCCCGGCGCCCCAACCGCCGGATTCGCCGTGAACTGCGAGTACAGTCCCAGAAGATCCGATTCGATCTTCTCGGCCAGCGCCACCATCGCCGGTTGCATGTACAGATGCAGCAGATCCGGCACCGCCAGAATCTTCGTCACGTCGGGGATCTGGAACGTCGCCTCCGCGTGCGTGTTAAGCACGATCTGCGCGTTGCCCAGATTCGGGTTCTGCGGCGTCACGGATCCGCCTTCCGCCAGATTGTTCGCCACCAGAGTCGGCGGAATCGGAACGTTAACCGTGTCGCCCGCCTGAGCTAACACGGGCTCATAATCGCGATTGACCAGGTTACCCATGACAAGGTTCCCCATCAAAGCTGGTAACGCATCCGCCGCTACTAGCTTGACAATCGCATTCGCCAAATTGGCTGAAGTGATAACTGGCATGATCCTCCTAACCTTGTTTTATTTGTTTGCTGATTTGTTTCAATGCCGCCTGACGTAAGAGCGATGCCTTACCAGCGGCTCGACCTCGGGACCTCCGGGACTTCGCCTGTGCGCTTGGCTCCCCTCCGACCTCTCGCCGGGCCGGCCTCGCCATCCGCAATAACCCCCGGCACTCGCGCCTCCCGTTGCCCCCGAGCTCTTACGATTCGCCCACTCCGCTCACTCGCCCCGCCAGACGTGCGAGATCGCCTGGGCAATCTCTCTTCGGATGCGGTCCAGCTCTTCCCGGTCCATCCCCGGCTTGATCCGGTCCAGGCTGAACCGGCCCGTCTGCGACTCCGGCGTGCTCGAGCTCGCCCCCGAACCCCCTCCCACGCGCGCCGGCAGAAGCTCGGGATTCTCCCGCGCAAAACGAGCTAGGTATTCCTGCATGCTCACCTCGCCCTCCGGTCCCCGGGCCACCAGCCGCCCGTCTGGCGCCCGGTAAATGTCGTCCTTGACCGCCTTGAACCCCAACTCCACCTTCGTTACGCCCAGCCGCACCAGCTCGTCACGGATCGCCGCATACCGCTCGGCCTCCTCCGCTTTCCGCCGGCTTCGCTCGTTCTCCTGCACGAGTTCGTTCACTCGCCGCTCGAGCTGCTCCCGCCGCCGGCGCTCCTCTGCCAGCTCCGTCTTCAGCACCGGCTCCGCCCTGCTCCGTTCCGCCTCGATGAACTCCTGGATCGCTTGGTGTATCAGCGACCGGATGTTCGTCTCCGGAAATTCCATCTCACCCTTCGTCTCCTTGACTTGCTCTTCCATCGCCATCCCTCGCTTGAGACTCCCTTGCTAAAAGCCAACTTGCGCTCCTGCCCGCCTCGCACCACGCACGAATGACTCGGGCGCTGTCCGCCTCTAGCTCGTCGCAAACCCCGCCTCGATCTCCTCTGCAATCCGGTCCTTTACCTCCTGGCGGACGTCACAGAGATACTTGAATGCCAGTTTCTTGTACACCTGTTTCCGAAGTGTCTCGGAGGGAATCCCGAGCGCGAGCAATCTCTCGGCGTCCGCTAACTCCGCCCCAAAGTCCCCGATGTCGAACTCCTCTAACCCCGAGACATCCACCGCCAGACCGTCTTCCCGCGCCGCTACGATCGACCGGAGCACCCGCTTCATCGTGTCCTTAATGATGTCCCCGTAGGTCCGCAGCACCTCCTGCGTGATGGCAAAGTCCCGCTGCTTGCTGATCCCGGATTGCAGAGCGCGGCTCGACAGCCTCCCCCCTGCTTGCGACAGCAGGTAGCAGACCCGGTAGATCTCCTCCTGAAGCCGCGCTAAGTTCTCCGCCGCAATCGTGAAGACCCTTCCTTCAGGCTCCGTCCACCCGAATCGGTCCTCCGGACCAAGCTGTATATAGTAGGATTCGCCGACAATCTGATTCCATTCCCGGTCGGTGTACACCACCGGCGAGGCGAACAGGCCGATCGTCAACGCCCACGCGAGCGCGTTCGACTTGTTGAAATGCTCAAGCTGAAGCAGGCCAGCCTTGTTCATCAGCCACAGCCCCTCCGGCACCCGCATCTCAAATAGCGGAACCCGTTGCTGCTTGGCCAAACCGTGCCGGCCGCTATCGATCAGGTCGGGCCCTCCTCCGGCCCCGTTCACCTGCTGCCGGCGGTAAACTCGGAAACCTGTTTTGTCGTAGTAGGTCCACCGGGTCTCTTCGATCAGCTCCTCGCTCGCTGCCGATTCCCGGTAACTGCGCCGCGTCCGGATAACGACCCAATCGAAATTGCCCCGCTCATCCCTGCTCCAGTTGATGACCTCCGTCGGCGAGTATCCGACCAGATATGCTCGCGAGGCGCCGAGCGCCTCCTCCTCGGCGCGGTTGCCGACCGGCCCTCTCACCCGCGGAAAGTCCACTAGCACATAGGCTGTCCCGCAGATCAAGGCCTCAATGAGCTGCCGGCGAAAGAACTCGCTTAAGCTGCTCCCTCGCAGATCGCAATCCTCGGTGAACTCCGCGATGAAACGCTTTCCCTCTTCGTTGCTTCCCTCGGTCAACACCAACGGCTCACGCCGAAACAAAGTGGCCGCGTACCAGTCGACGATCGAACCGACGTAGTTTTCGTAATAGACCCGGCTCAACCGCTCTGCGTAAACCTCCAGCGGCTCTCGTTGCCTTCTCACCAGGTAATAGGCCGCGTTAGCCTTGAGCTGTTCGCCACCCACATAGAGATCCCGGTACGTCCTCCAGATCGCCTTCTTCGCGACGTAGTCGGGATGTTCTCGGTCGATCTGTGCTTCCACGCTAGCGCTCCTTTGTGCCCTTAACCGAGCAAATTCCTCGCCTGTTCGCCAACCGGGCCCCGCGGCTCCCCGAATTCCTGCCACAGCAAATAACCAAGCGCGTCCGCCAGGTGCGTTCGTCGCGGGTCCCGATCCTTGTCGATCAAACTGCTGCCCGGCTTGTATGTCACTTGCTCAAAATCCTGAATGAGTTCTCGGCACCTCGGGCTGACGTAAAGCCTCACCTCGCCTGCCGCGTTCTTCAGGCGCGCGTTGACCAGCGCTACCCGATCCCGCACCGTGGGATTCTTCCGGGGGATCCGGTAGTCCACACGGCTGTAGCCGCCGCGCGCCAGGCACTTTCGCAGAATCTCAAGATCCGTCCCGCCTCCCGTTTGCGCATGCCGGCCCGAGGCGTCGGCGTAGACGCGCAAACCTGCTTTCGGCGGCGGATATCGATTCGCGAACTCCTCATACGCCTCCCAAGTGCTCGATCGCGTCAGCACGATCTCATCGAGCACGTAAACGGTCTCCCCCTCCCTCTGCGCAACCAGGCTGCACATCGGATCGACGTTAAAATCGAGTGCCCATAACAACGGCTGCCCCGCATCCTGCCGGACTTCCCTTATGTGGAGCGCTCGCTCGAAAGCGTAATACACCCGACCCTCGTGCATGCTCAGGTATTCGCCGAGCACCTCCTGCCGATAGAACCGCTCGTCGTAGCTGTGCCGCAGCCGCTCGTAAAAGTCGGGAACTTTCCCGAGTAGATGCCGGTTCTCCATCGGTCGCGCGATCACCGCCTCGTAACCATCTACCGGCTTGTCAATGAATCTCCGGTAAACCCAGTCGTGCCCTTTCGGAGTCCAAACCGCAAATCCGCATAACCGCTGCGCCAGCGGATCGCGGAGTCGCCCCTCCAGGCGCACCCAAGCCTCTTCGGGCGTATACGTCAGCTCATCGACGCCGAACCACGCAAGGTTCGTCCCGCGCAGCCGCTCGTATTCCTCCAGCGATCGGAACAAGATCCGAGAACGTGTATCCTTCATCACCAGCACGTTCTCGGACTTGTGCAGCTCGTAGGGAATCGAGTTGTTCTCCAAAACCTCGAGCAGCGCGGCTTGTGTTGCATCCCGCAGCATCGGGTAGGTCGGCGCCCCGATCAGCCCCGACCGCCCGGGGTTCAGATAGCTCAGCTTGATCGCCTCCAGACACAACGCCAGACTCTTGCCCGAACCGATCGGCCCCGAGAACCCCTTGAACCGAGACCGCAACCGATGGAATCGCGCTTGAGACGGCAATGCCGCGTACTCGATCAGGCAGGTGCATCTTCCGTCTCGGATGGTTCGACCCATCTCACCACGATCTCCCGCGGCCGCTCCTCTTCGAGCTCCTTGCGCAGCTCGAGCAAACGGATGAAGTCTCCTACGCTCGCCTTGAAGTCACTCTTCTTCAGCCGCTCCTCAAGCCGCGCCAGAATCTCATCGATCAGCTGCGCCTTCTGCTGATACCAGTC
>Ga0308417_1001089_pt1 | contig 18894 bp, 12 predicted proteins | sample HotsprSampleOS65_FD_203528 | JGI IMG/M metagenome (GOLD analysis project Ga0308417, IMG submission 203528) | Hot spring phototrophic mat microbial communities from Octopus Spring, Yellowstone National Park, Wyoming, United States - 20090730_OS65 ... | reverse complement strand
TCAATCCGCCTTGCGGATGCGTGGCCTTTTCAACACCGCGGCCACGGTGGCAGCGCCGGCAGCCGCGGTCGTTTCAATCCGCCTTGCGGATGCGTGGCCTTTTCAACGTGCATGTAGACGGGGATCCGCGGCACCACGTAGATGTTTCAATCCGCCTTGCGGATGCGTGGCCTTTTCAACCGGACGGCACGATGTAGCCGTCCGTGTTCGCGTAGAGGTTTCAATCCGCCTTGCGGATGCGTGGCCTTTTCAACCGCGCGTCGGAGTCGGGCCGCGCGCGGTGCAGGTAGGTTTCAATCCGCCTTGCGGATGCGTGGCCTTTTCAACTCGGCCGCCCCATTTCGGCGCGCGTCGGGAGTACTAGTTTCAATCCGCCTTGCGGATGCGTGGCCTTTTCAACTATCGCTCCGTGCGGATACTTAGCGCCTGGTCGTTAGTTTCAATCCGCCTTGCGGATGCGTGGCCTTTTCAACAGGATGAGGTTGAGTCCTGGCTCGCCAATCAGGCGGGTTTCAATCCGCCTTGCGGATGCGTGGCCTTTTCAACCGAGTGGCGCATCTCCGACCTGATAATGAGCTCCAGTTTCAATCCGCCTTGCGGATGCGTGGCCTTTTCAACTTGTGCGCAACCGTCGGCCTCGCGACGGTTGCGGGTGCGTTTCAATCCGCCTTGCGGATGCGTGGCCTTTTCAACGCGCGCCGAGGAGGGGCGGGCCGAAGAGGCCCGCGGTTTCAATCCGCCTTGCGGATGCGTGGCCTTTTCAACCAGCGATAATCTCCTCCATCGCCGCGCGGATGCTGGTGTTTCAATCCGCCTTGCGGATGCGTGGCCTTTTCAACCACAGATGCGCATCGCGCTGCGTGTCAACCCACTCCGTTTCAATCCGCCTTGCGGATGCGTGGCCTTTTCAACGGCAGGCCAGACAGCGTACCTCCCAGCGTCGCCACGGTTTCAATCCGCCTTGCGGATGCGTGGCCTTTTCAACACGCGCAGTATAGCACTGTACGTCGGGTTTGTCAAGGTTTCAATCCGCCTTGCGGATGCGTGGCCTTTTCAACCACCGAATGAATGAGGGAGGAACCGATGAGAGAGATCGTTTCAATCCGCCTTGCGGATGCGTGGCCTTTTCAACCCGAGGCCGACGCTGAGCGTTGGTGGTAGGTAGCAGCAAGTTTCAATCCGCCTTGCGGATGCGTGGCCTTTTCAACTCAGGTGGCCGCTGAGGTCCGCCTCGAGGCGGGCGGAGTTTCAATCCGCCTTGCGGATGCGTGGCCTTTTCAACCTCCAGATAGCCCTCCGCCAGCTCGGGGTGGTTCAGTTTCAATCCGCCTTGCGGATGCGTGGCCTTTTCAACGGCGGAATCAGATCGGGCAGGTCGGCGAGCGCCGGGTTTCAATCCGCCTTGCGGATGCGTGGCCTTTTCAACCGGCTAATCGGAGTCGGAGTCGCGCCGCGTGGGGGCGTTTCAATCCGCCTTGCGGATGCGTGGCCTTTTCAACGCAATGCGACTCCACATATGCACCTCCTAGACGCACGTTTCAATCCGCCTTGCGGATGCGTGGCCTTTTCAACGGGGCCGGGCGGCGCGGCGATCACCACGTAGCCACGTTTCAATCCGCCTTGCGGATGCGTGGCCTTTTCAACAGTACCTCCAGTACGGGCCCCTCGCGCCGCCGAAGTTTCAATCCGCCTTGCGGATGCGTGGCCTTTTCAACGCCGCTCACGTGCCACGCCGCCGGCGTCGGCCCCACGTTTCAATCCGCCTTGCGGATGCGTGGCCTTTTCAACTGATAAGCATCGTTAGGCGCCGGTCCACAACGAGATGTTTCAATCCGCCTTGCGGATGCGTGGCCTTTTCAACTGGTGATGAGGATGGTCGCGCCGCGCCGGTCCAACACGTTTCAATCCGCCTTGCGGATGCGTGGCCTTTTCAACCAGCTAATCCACTCCACGTAGCACGGGTTGGACGGGTTTCAATCCGCCTTGCGGATGCGTGGCCTTTTCAACATCACCAACGGCGATGCCGAGGATGCGGAAATGCGCGGTTTCAATCCGCCTTGCGGATGCGTGGCCTTTTCAACGCGCCGGCGATGCGCGGCGCGGCCAGGGCGCTGATGAGGTTTCAATCCGCCTTGCGGATGCGTGGCCTTTTCAACACGCCCACGCCCGTGACGATCAGCGGGTTCGCCGCGGTTTCAATCCGCCTTGCGGATGCGTGGCCTTTTCAACTATCGCAAATTGATCTGGGTTGCTACACTGGCTCCATGGAGTTTCAATCCGCCTTGCGGATGCGTGGCCTTTTCAACATACTCGCGACGGGTGCCAAAGTGAGGCGGCCGAAAGAGTTTCAATCCGCCTTGCGGATGCGTGGCCTTTTCAACCAATCTGCCCAGCAGTCAGCACGCCGCGCAAGAAGGTTTCAATCCGCCTTGCGGATGCGTGGCCTTTTCAACACCGCGTCCAGGGTGGCGGCGCTGCCGTCATGGAAGGTTTCAATCCGCCTTGCGGATGCGTGGCCTTTTCAACGCGCGTGGATACGCGGACCGCGGAGATGACGCCCTTTCTGTTTCAATCCGCCTTGCGGATGCGTGGCCTTTTCAACCGAGATTATCCGCGCAAAGCTCATCCTCGCCCGCGTTTCAATCCGCCTTGCGGATGCGTGGCCTTTTCAACCAAGGCACACTACCTCACAACAACATTGTAACACATGTTTCAATCCGCCTTGCGGATGCGTGGCCTTTTCAACATCACATCAAGAGCCGAGTCACCCCAGGCGCGGTAGTTTCAATCCGCCTTGCGGATGCGTGGCCTTTTCAACGTCAACTCGCTTGAGGAGCACATACAGCGTCTCGAAGTTTCAATCCGCCTTGCGGATGCGTGGCCTTTTCAACTATATGAAGGGGTCACGTTCGGACCGTTGCACAACAAGTTTCAATCCGCCTTGCGGATGCGTGGCCTTTTCAACATCTGGGCCACGACGTGGCACGATGTGCTGGTCCTGGTTTCAATCCGCCTTGCGGATGCGTGGCCTTTTCAACCGGCGCCGGCGCGATCGTTGATTACCTGGGAAGTAGGTTTCAATCCGCCTTGCGGATGCGTGGCCTTTTCAACAGCGCCGTCGCGAAAATCGGGGGGGATAGTTGCGCGGTTTCAATCCGCCTTGCGGATGCGTGGCCTTTTCAACATTGAGCGCAAACGGCAAGCCGGGAGGAGAGCCAGGGTTTCAATCCGCCTTGCGGATGCGTGGCCTTTTCAACAGACTCAGGATGAGCAAGAGACGGACATCCCCGACCTGTTTCAATCCGCCTTGCGGATGCGTGGCCTTTTCAACGAGGGGGGGCTGTATGAAACGTCGTGATGACCGCTGGGCCGTTTCAATCCGCCTTGCGGATGCGTGGCCTTTTCAACATGCAGATCAGTTTGCGATAGATACCCCGGTACTGAGTTTCAATCCGCCTTGCGGATGCGTGGCCTTTTCAACGCCTGCTCGGCCCAGATGGCGAGGATCAAGCGGGTGTTTCAATCCGCCTTGCGGATGCGTGGCCTTTTCAACACGCTGGCTGTTAGAATGACACTGCGTTAGTGAGTTGTTTCAATCCGCCTTGCGGATGCGTGGCCTTTTCAACGCATTTGGGAAGCCAAGTAGCGGATTACGAAAACGGTTTCAATCCGCCTTGCGGATGCGTGGCCTTTTCAACCGGGCGCCCGTCCGTGAACGCCCGGGCCGGCTGGTGTTTCAATCCGCCTTGCGGATGCGTGGCCTTTTCAACGTGTGCTGCGATCCGGGCTCCGCGAATGAGTATAGCAGTTTCAATCCGCCTTGCGGATGCGTGGCCTTTTCAACCCCCTCGCTGGAGCCGACCGTGCTCCGCTGCGCTCCGGTTTCAATCCGCCTTGCGGATGCGTGGCCTTTTCAACCGCCGCAAACCCCCAGGCGCGGGCTGCATCCACCACGTTTCAATCCGCCTTGCGGATGCGTGGCCTTTTCAACTGCCCGCCAGCAACTGGCTGGCGTCGGGTAGTTCCAGTTTCAATCCGCCTTGCGGATGCGTGGCCTTTTCAACCGCCGCCCCCGCGACGCTGAGGTAGCGGAGCCTCCAGGTTTCAATCCGCCTTGCGGATGCGTGGCCTTTTCAACTGTCGGACGCGTATTCGACCGCGTCCGACACCGCCAGAGTTTCAATCCGCCTTGCGGATGCGTGGCCTTTTCAACTCATCAAACGACACCGGCCCCTCGCCGGCAGCGCTGGTTTCAATCCGCCTTGCGGATGCGTGGCCTTTTCAACGATTAGCTGGCGCACCGCCGTCGCGGAGATCCGCCAGTTTCAATCCGCCTTGCGGATGCGTGGCCTTTTCAACGGATGGACGACGCGTCGCACCTGTGTGCGTTGCAAGGTTTCAATCCGCCTTGCGGATGCGTGGCCTTTTCAACGTAGCATGAGCAAGTTTTTCGTGGTGCGAGAGAAGGTTTCAATCCGCCTTGCGGATGCGTGGCCTTTTCAACCATCCTCCACGCGGCGCCGCCGCAGGGGGAGGCGGTAGTGGTTTCAATCCGCCTTGCGGATGCGTGGCCTTTTCAACGGTAGTCGGAGTGTCGGAGTGGCGCCGCGTGGGAGCGTTTCAATCCGCCTTGCGGATGCGTGGCCTTTTCAACGTAGTCGGAGTGTCGGAGTGGCGCCGCGTGGGAGCGTTTCAATCCGCCTTGCGGATGCGTGGCCTTTTCAACATGCGCAGGGTGCCTCTGGCGTACGGGTTATACCGTTTCAATCCGCCTTGCGGATGCGTGGCCTTTTCAACTTCGTGCCTCCCTTCCATGTGCAGATGACCGCGCAGATGTTTCAATCCGCCTTGCGGATGCGTGGCCTTTTCAACGTTCTACATCGTCGGCAAGGCAGGGAAGAAGGAAGTTTCAATCCGCCTTGCGGATGCGTGGCCTTTTCAACGGGAGGAGAAGCGAAGGAACGTGTACGCCGCGCTAAAGTTTCAATCCGCCTTGCGGATGCGTGGCCTTTTCAACACATCGAACGCCTTCAGCGCCTCTGCGAAATCAGCGTTTCAATCCGCCTTGCGGATGCGTGGCCTTTTCAACGCTTTCGAACGACCGCCACCCCACCGAACCGGCTAGGTTTCAATCCGCCTTGCGGATGCGTGGCCTTTTCAACTGCCCACCCTGCTCGCCGCGTGGCAGAAGCAAGGTGGAGTTTCAATCCGCCTTGCGGATGCGTGGCCTTTTCAACCTTGAGGCATGCGGGTCGATGATCGTGTGGCCGGCGTTTCAATCCGCCTTGCGGATGCGTGGCCTTTTCAACGCTGCCCTTCCGCGACCTTGAGGATGCCGTCGGCAAGTTTCAATCCGCCTTGCGGATGCGTGGCCTTTTCAACACAGCCACAGATGCGCATCGCGCATCTGCTCAGTCCACGTTTCAATCCGCCTTGCGGATGCGTGGCCTTTTCAACCATCCAACGCGGCCCACGCCTGGGCCGCGTCGGCCGTTTCAATCCGCCTTGCGGATGCGTGGCCTTTTCAACTCGCGTGGAGCGGGACGCGGCTATCGAGACGCATAGCGGGCGCGTTTCAATCCGCCTTGCGGATGCGTGGCCTTTTCAACTTTTCCGCACTCCGGGCGGCATTCTCACGTTGGGGTTTCAATCCGCCTTGCGGATGCGTGGCCTTTTCAACGCCGCCTAGCCTGAGCAGCACCACCGTCCGGCCGCGCGTTTCAATCCGCCTTGCGGATGCGTGGCCTTTTCAACGGCAGGTCCTGAGCCTCGCCAGCCACACCGGATGGGTTTCAATCCGCCTTGCGGATGCGTGGCCTTTTCAACGGGGGGCGGGCGGGCGCAGGCGAGCTCGAGGAGGATGTTTCAATCCGCCTTGCGGATGCGTGGCCTTTTCAACGCGACCCAGGCCTGCCGGGCCCGGCGCTGCTACAAGTTTCAATCCGCCTTGCGGATGCGTGGCCTTTTCAACGGCAGCGCTCGCTACCGCGTCAGGACGCCACGGAGAAGCCCTGTTGCGAGAGGCGCGCCCAGAAAGGCGTGCTGCACCCTGAATTGCCACTCTCGTCAACATTGTACCATGACTTCCGCCGCGCTGGAATGCTCAATCGCGTCATGCGAGCGCCTCCCGCTCCGATACCCTGTGCTTCGCTGCTCGAATCGCGCCTGATGCGCGGCGATTCGTGAAAGGGGTGTCTGTCTCTGTCCCCGCCGCTCCACCCGGGGCGCGGGTGGCGCGATGTCGCCCCACCCGGGGCGCGTGGGGACGCGCACCCTTCCAGCGCGCCAGGAACATTCGGGCACAACCATGGCGGAGAGGTAGGGTCCAAATGTACCTCAGCAGTCCAGATGAGTGTTCCTGGGAGGGCGCGGCCCTCCCAGACTCTCCCACCAGGTAAGGGCTCGGGGAAACCTGATTTCCCCAGACCCCTGCTCCACGTGGCCGTGGCGCCCGTCAGAGAATGACGGTCACCGGATCGTGTGGTTTGGGGCCTCCTACGGTTAATACCTGCTCGCGGCACGCGCCGCAGAGCGGGTAGAACCGCACGCTGTCGCGCTCCTCCAGCAGGTGCTGCGCCAGTTTGGCGCGCAGTTCCACCAGTTGGCGCCGCGTGAGCCAGCATTCGAAGAGGGAGTACTGTGTCCATGTGCCGTATCCGCAAAGCAGCCGGTGCACCTTCGTCCGCCGCCGGTCGTCGGGAATGTCGTAGGCGATGACGTAGAGTGTTGTGGTTGCTGAGGTTCCCATAGTATGTCGTGGTTTCCGCGTCCGCGTCTAACGTGAACATAGGCTGCTGGAGCAGGGGTGTGGGGAAACCAGGATTCCCCACGCCCCTGCCCCCGGAAAGGTGAGGGCGCAGCCCGCGGGCGGGGGTTGGGGAGGGCGCAGCCCTCCCAGGAAGAACCTTTTTTCATCCTGTTCGTGGGCGGCGCAGCCGCATGGACGGCTGAGGTGACCATCGTTCGCAGGGTTCAGCCCCCCTCCCAGCCTCCCCCCGCTGGGGGGAGGCGCCGGGTTCCTGCCCCCAGCAGGGGAGGGTCCGGGAGCGGGCGGTCACTGTGCCCGCGGAGCCGCGCCGCGGGCGGGACGCCCGCGCTCCCAGGCCATGTGCATCGGGCGTGGTGCGCCCCGCGCATGGGGCCTGACGTGACCATGGGTGAACCAGGTTCCCCCATACCCCCGCCCGCAGGAGGGCCTGGCCCTTGCGCAGGGGGCTGGGGAAACCCGGTTTCCCCAGCCCCCTCCCGCGGGAGGGTTTGGGAGGGCCTGGTCCTTGCGCAGGGGTCCGGGAAACCGGGTTTCCCCATGCCCCCTCCCGGTGGGAGGATTCGGGAGGGCGCAACCCTCCCAAGAAGAATGTTCATCTGGTCTCGTCGGTATGCGGCGCGAGCCGCATGGATGGCTGATCTGAACCAGGCAGGGCATGGGGCCTGGCAGCGACAGTTTGCCGGCGCCTAGCGCACGGTAAACGGAACATAGCGTTCAATTTCCCCTTGCGCGTATTTGGCGAACAGCCGGACCTGGAGTTCGATGCAGCGGCGGTAATGGACCCGGTATCCAAAGAGGGGATGTTGCACCTGTTCGTTGAGCCGCGCTTCGAATTTCTCCAGAAAGGTTCGCCGCGCGCTATCCCGTAGCCGATAGGCGCCTAGTTCTTCCTCGAAGTCTCTGGGCGTTAACTGCCCGGTGTTGATCATGGTCATCACGACTGAGTCCACGATGATCGGGCGAAACATCTCGACGATGTCCAGCGCCAGCGCCGGTTTGCCGAAACCCGGCTGGTGCAGCACGCCCAGGCCTGGATCAAGCCCCACGGCGTGGATCAGCGATACAGTCTGGTTGGTGAGCAGGGTGTAGCCAAAGGAGAGCGCCGCGTTGACCGGATCGGTGGGCGGGCGTTTGACCCGCCCGGTGAAGTTCCATGCGCCTTTGAGCAGCGTGCCCAGCACACCGTAGTAGGCCGCGCTCGCGCTGCCCTCCAGCCCCAGGAGCGGTCCCAGGCCGTGCATGCGGTCGTTCGTGTCGGCGGGCGGTTCCAGACGCTCGAGGTCACGCAGGCAGCGCCGGATAGTCTGTGCGGCTTCCTGCAGTGCGGTATCATCGTCGCGCCCGCGGGCGTAGCGCAGCAGCAGCGTGCGCATGTTCTGCAGTTTGCCGGCAATGCACGCTCGCGCCACGCCAAAGCCTCGCGCCACGTCCCCCGCCAGCGCGTACTGCGCCAGGCGCACCCCGCTGTTCTTCCCCCAATCGGCTACCAGCGCGCCGCAGGAATGGCCCCATGCTGTCAGGTAGTGAACCGGTATCCGGCGCTTGAGGAGTTCGTGCAGCGCCGGAGTGGTCAGGGTGATTTCGCCCAGCACCATAATCTGTTCGATCTTGTTGAGCGGAACACGGATCGCATCGCCATTGCGTCCGCCCGCGGCCTGCACCCGCAGGGTCTCACCTTCAAGTTTGACGACGCTGTATTGCTCGGTGAGATACAGGGTTGCCATGCACACCTCCACGCCAGGTCCAGGGATGTCAATCATTAGTAGTGGCCTCCGGGGTATGGGTGACTGAACGTAGACCCCGCCGGGGAAGGGTCCCGGAGGGCTGCGCCCGTCGAGGAACGGCCTCTGTGCGCTAGCAACCATCAGTCTGCAATCGCGCCGGCCAGTTGGCGCATTTCGTCGGGCAGGCACAGCGGTTCGAGCGAGCAGTCCCGGCAGCGGGCGCGCTGCTCAATGGGCGGCGGCAAGGTTCCGGCTGCCGCCAGACGGTGAGCCTCGGCGGCTGTCCGCTCGACAGCGCCGCGCAAATCGGCGGTAAAGGCGACCTCCTCGCGCCGCCGCGCTGTGGAGTAGAAGATGAAGCCCCGTTGGATCGGCGCGCCGGTGCGCTCCTCCAGACACATGGCCTGGGCGCAGAGTTGGATGTGATCGTTGTTCCAGCGTCCTGGACGCCCCTTTTTGAACTCCACCGGATAGCGCTCGTTGCCGCGCGCTTCCACGATGTCGCAGAAGCCGGCAACCCGCAGGCGTTCGCTCCAGACATACACGCGCCGCCGTTGCACCGCGTCGTCCAGCCAGGTCGTGCCGCCCAGATCCACGCCTTCGTGTCGCAGGTGTCCCTCGACCACGTGTTCGTTCAAGAGCATTTCCGCCTGAATGAACTCGTAGGCGAAGCGCCGTGGGCAGTAGGCCAGGGCATTCAACATCGAGAGCGGAATGTATTCAGGCGGACCGATGTCAAGGCTCATAGACCTGCCTCCTTATCGGGGAGGCGCCGGCACAGGCCCATGCCCCGCGCGGTCTTGATCCCCACGCCGAGGAACAGGGCCGCGTCGGCGAGCAGGGCCAGCGTCCGCGCCTGCTCCGGGTTCACCGGCAATTCGTAGGCCACCGTGCCGACAAAGCCTTTTTGCGGGCCTTTGCCCAGATTGATCTCGCGCGACTCGGCGCGGTAGCGCGAGACCAGGGTGTCAGCGGCGGCGGCCCGGACCAGTTCGAGATCCAGCCACGCCTGAGGCGGGGCCAGTTCGTTCCAGCGTCTGGCCAGGCTCAAGAAGATCAGCGCCGGATCGGGCAGGATGGCCAGGCGTGTCTTGCCGTCGGGGCGCGCCGCCTGGCCGATGGCGGTGGCGCTGGCGAACTCGAGGGCGACGGTATGCGCCGCTTCGGCGCGGGCCGCCAGCGCGACGAAGCTGTCGTACCCGGCCCATGGATGGCCCCTGGGCGGCGGGGTGCCAATCACGTCGCCGAGGCGCAGGTGGCTCTGCCCAAGCCGCAGCGGCGCCTCGCCGGGCATCTGGCGGAGCAGGGTCCGCACGAAGGGCTGGAACAGGTCGGCGCGCAGCAGGGTGACGCGCACTTCTACTACGTCGCGGTTGCGTTGGGGCAAGGCTGCGACGGTGTAAGGCTTGCCCGGCGCGTTGGCGTGCAATTCCTCGGCCACCTCCGGCGCCACCTGGCGCACGAGATCGAGAAAGAGCGCCTGAAGTCCGTGCCCATGCGGGCGCGGTGCCGGCCCGCCTTCTAGCGGGTGCAGCCGGAGAACAAAGGCGTACAGATCGGGAAATTCGCTCATATGCGCCTCCGTGGCGATCGCCCGAACCATCGTTTTACGGAAACACGTACCGCATCCCCGCCGGCACCCCCTGGCCACCGGGCAGGGCGTAGTGTGGCCCGTGGCAGCGAGCATTGGCGACCAGGCTCGCCGGGGGCATCGAAATGATATCGAAGGCTCGCAACACGTTCGCCGGCACGTCGAGAGGGTTGAGCGGGCAGGCGGCGGTATAAGCGCTCTCCCGCTCCACTACCGGCGCCTCTTCGACCTCGACCAGCGCCTTGCTATGCCACTTGCCCAACCGCACCCAGCGCGGCAGGCGCAGGGGCGCCGCGCTGATCACGTAACAAACGAACCGCGATTCGGGGGCCAGTTCTTTGGCCCGGCCAAAGGAAGGCGTGTTGCGGGTCGCCTGCCGCATCTCGACGTGCAGGATCTCCTCGCCATACTTGAAGGTGGCAAGCTGGAAGCCGGTGCGCTCCGGTTGGGCCGGGGTCACATACACGCCGGTCAGGCCGCCGAGATCTTCCTTGTAACGCGGAACCTGCTCGCGGTTGAACCAGGGGGCCTGCGCGAGCCCCAGGGCGTAACTCAGGGCATAGTTGTGCAGGTAGCGCCCGGTCTCGTAGAGCCGCCCCAGTTCGCGGGTGGCGAAAAAGAGCGGTTCGTGGAGCGTCAGGCGACAGACGTACAGGTGCATGCGCGCGCTCCTATTCCTGTCAGGTAAATGTTCACACCCGGGGTACCCCACGCGCCTGGGAGCGCGGGCGTCCCGCCCGCGGCGCGTCTACACTGCCGTGATGAAAACAAGTTGTTCCTGGGAGGGCGCAGCCCTCCCAGACCCTCCCGCGGGTGGGGGCATGGGGAAACCCGGTTTCCCCACATCCCTCGCCGAGGGCCTATGTTCACATCAGCCCTCCATGCGGCTCCGCCGCACAACGCCGTGATGAACATAAGGTTGTTTTTGGGAGAGCTGCGCCCTCCCAAACCCTCCCGCGGGCGGGGGAATGGGGAAACCCGGTTTCCCCATTCCCCCGCCCCAGCAGCCTATTTTCACGTTAGGACCCGCTAGCCTTTCTTGCCCTTCTCCTTCTTCTGGATGTAGGCGGCAAAGTAGGCGGCGCTGTCGCGGGCCGCGGCCCGCAGCAGTTCATGCATCCCTTGATCGCTGCTTGTCCGTTGTCCAAAGTCGGCCAGAAACCCCGCCAGATGGTCGCCATGCAGGTGCTGGGTGATGACCACCCGATCCTCCTCCAGCAAGGAGCCTATCACCTCGCGTGCGGCGGCCAGGGCGTCAGGCACGGGGATGGGGCGAGCCGGATCGATGGCACTCTGCCGGTGCAACAGGTCGTAAAGCCGCTGGGTCAAGCGCAGGTTCGAGAAGATCTCCCCATCGGCCAGGATAACCCCCAGGACGTGATTGGTCATCGTGCCGGTGCGGGTGGTCTGCGCGCCGTAGCGCCGGGCGCGCAGCACGTTGTTCAGAACGTACAGAAACAGCGGCGCGGTCAGGTCGCGCGTGGTGATCACCGCCGGGAAGAGGGTCTGCGGGCGCACGTGGTCCTGCTCATTGATGCGGCTGGTCACCTCGCCTTTGCGGCTCATGGTCCCCCCTTCATAGGGGGCGTTCAGGGTAAACGCCTCGTGGCTGGCGTCGAAGGCGCTGAGGCTGTAGGCCGTGTCGCTGTAGACCTTCGACTTCTCGGAGCCGGCGTCGCCGATGGCGAAGCCATAGCTGATACAGTCGGGGCACTGCTTGCAGAAGTCCACGTTGTAGTCGCAGATCGGCAGGCCCTGGCTGTCCACGGCGACGCCGCGCTCGTCCGTCTTGCGATCTTTGCCCTCGGAGGCCTGTTCGGCGCTGATCAACCCGTAGCGGCGCAGCAACTCCCGGCCCACCAGCCGCTCCGGGGTGGTCTGCTTGCGTTTGAACATCGTGATGCGGGTCATGACCTCGGTCTCGACGACGCCGGCGTGCACCCGGGCGGTGTTGAGTTCGCCGTCGGTCTGGAACAGGGCGTAGGAGTCGGTCTCGCGCAACAGCACGATGTGGGCGTAGCGCCCGTTGGGGCGCGGCGGAACGCTGGCGGGGAAGAAAGTTGTGTTGAGCATGGTTCGCTGTTCTCCTCGTGTGCCATGAGAGTTGCAACGCGCCTCAGGCTTCGGCGGCGCCATTCTCCGTGTCGTCGGATTGTTCGCCGCGCTCGCGCCACTCGCGGCGCTGCTCGGCCATATAGATCGCCTCGCAGGCGTTTTTGAGCAGATTGAGTTGGCGACCCGCCAGCGCGGCGCGGTCGCCGCCGAAGGCGTTGCGGTACACCTCCTCGACCATGTAGCGGCTGAAGGCCTCCAGACTCGCGTCGCGCGTCGCGCGGTCAATCCATTTGGGGATAGAACCATCGGCGCTCCCGCGGTCCACGTTGTCAAGAAACTTGCTGAGCCGCCCCTGCACCGCTTCGATCAGGGCTTCGTCGTCATCGAACAGGCGCGGATCGGCCTCCAGAATGACAGCGGAGGCCTCGCTCAGCGGCTTCAGAATGCTGTTGCTGTTGAGTCGCCCGGGTTTGTGGCGGTAGAACTGACGGTACAGGCTGACCAACTGGCGAGCGTGGGACATGGCGGTGTTCTCCCGTTCCAGATACTGTTCGACGAGGTGGACGTAGCGCGCGGCGTGCTTCGCCGGGATGCTGTCGCCGCTCTCGCGGCGCAGCCCCTTCTTGAGGTAGTGAAAGGCATACAGGGGCGAGGTTTCCAGGTTGCGGGCCACGGTCGGGATCTCGTGCCAGCGGTAATCGAAGCCGCCCGCGCCGGCTCTGGCGTTGCCGTCGAGATGCACCAGGTAGCTCGCCACCAGGCGTTGGAGGGCCGGCAGCAGGTCATCTAGATTGACGCGCGCCTGGCCGACGATGCGACCCACGTAGGCGTGCGCCCCGTCGAAGGCGACCGTTTCGGGCAGTTCCGTGGCCTCCTGGATGACCGGCAGCAGACTTTCGCTGGCAACCACTTTCACATCCAGGATGAGCGGCAGCAACAGGGCCAGGAAGGCGGGGGTGATCCAGGCCTCGGCGTCCTTCGCCTCGCGCGCGGTGGGGGGAATGCCAATGAAGCTGAAGGTGATCGGCTCATGCTCAGGGAAGCGAAGCCGGAAGAGGCGGTCGGCGCCCGGCGCCGGGGGCGCGGGGTCGAGCAGCAGGGCGTCGAGGCGCTGGAACGTCTCCCCATCCAGACGCAGGACATCGCCAGCGTTCCCCAACGCCTTGCGCAACTCGGTGAAACTGACCCGCTTGAGCTGGTCGTGCGCGGCGCGGAGCATCTTCAGGCTCTCGGGGGTGAAGAAGTAGGCGGGGTAGAAGTAGAGATAGCGCAGCTTGCGCTTCTCGAAATTGCCGCCGCTCTCCTGGCCGCGCTTCATCAGCAACTGGCGCAGCATCATCTCCGCGCCGCAGATCGCGCAGATGTGGCGAATGGCCTTGCTGCCGTGCAGTGGCTGTTTATTGGTGTAAACCATCGGCGCGAACAGGCTGGCGGCTTCCTGTTGCTCACTGACCCGGTAGGGGGAGGAGCACAGACCGCACACCGTCGTCGCGCCGCGCCCGCTGGCGCGGGCCTTGCCGTAGCGCGCCAGTTCCGCCTGGAAGCGGGCGGACATATCGGCGGGTGGCGCCGGCCCAAAGCGCAGATGATCGGCCACATACCGCCGGATCTCGTCCCACTGCGGCGCGGCGGTTGGCGGATCATTGGGCAGCCGCGCGGCGAGCGTGTCAGCCAGGGTATGCAAGCGCTCGACCCACTGCTGCTCGTCGAGTCCGGGTGTCATGCTGCGGTATATCCCCGCCGCGTAGTACCAGCCATACGGAACGCCGCCGGTTTTGCCGCTGTTGATCTGCTTGAGCAGCGGTCGCAGATGGGCGAGTCCCATCGCATCCAGCAGCGCCTGTTCGGCGTCGAGGCCGGGATCGGCCGCGGCGGCGATCTTCACCAGGAGGGCGCAGGTTTCGGCGATGCGGTCAACTTCGAGCGCGTCGGGCAAATCCAGGTCGGTTCCGGCGGGCGCCAGGCCCTTGGCGGCAATCCCGGCGTAGCGCTTGCCCGCCGAAGCGCGGCCGGTCAAGCGCCGTTCGGCGAACCCGGCGACCAGGCGGGCCAGCTCGGGCGGCGCGAAAAACATGGTGTAATAGTCGGCGTACTTGATCCCCTTGCCGTCACGGCCAAACCCGGTCAGGTTCTCGCTCAACTGGCGCTGGCACACCTCGCGGATGCGCGCGACCGTCGCCTCGGCCACGGCTTCGACCGCAGGCGCGGGGGGCGCGCTCCGGCGCTCCAGGTAGACCACGCCGGTGGGCGCGTAGAGCAGCGGCTCGCGCCGGTCGGGAACCGCGTAGGCAGCGATGGCGGCATTGTTGACGATGCTGGTGATCACCCCGCGCACATCGGCGAGGTGGTGGTAGGTGAGCGCCACGCCGACGCGGGGGTCATCGAACTGGGCCAGCATGCGCTGGATGGCCGGATGGCTCGTCGCCTCGACCGGCGTGCGGCCCAGGTAGGCCAGATAGTCGGCGAAGGTTGCGAGATCGGTGGCGAGGCTCAGGGTGCGCCCGCGGGCGCGCAGCCCCGGCAGGGCCGCCAGGTTGTGCATGACTCCCCATTGAAGCTGGGTGTTGGTGGCAATAGCGATCAGATCGTGCAGATGCGCGTCAAGCCCGCCGATAGGCTCAAGGAACCGGTCAAGGCCCAGGTCAATGCACCACTGACCGATGATCCGCTCCACGGCGGGGAGGTGCGCCGCCACATGCACCGTGTGATGTTCCAGGCCCAGGGCGCGCAGTTCCTCGTTGACCCCGGGCAGCTTGAGCCAGTCGTGGAGGGTGTAGCCCGCGCAGAAGAGCCGGTACGTCTCGTCGTCGAACTCGTCCACGAAGCGCTGGACGCCCCAGCGTTTGAGGGTGCGCGCCACCCGCGCCGCCGGCAGCAGGCCGTTGACGATATGGGCGCGCATGCTCTGGTCGTCGCCATAGCGCGCCACCTCCTCCGCCGGAGCGCCGGCTGCGCGCTTTGACAGGGCAAACGCGCCGCCCTTGGCCGCCACGTGGGCGAGCCGCGCCGAGAGGCGCGGGGCCACGTGGGTGGCATACCCGGCCAGCACTGCATCGTCTGGATCGATCGCCCCGCGCAGCAACCGCGCGAAGATCGGCTCCAGGGCCAGCGCCGGCTGCTCCGCTTCCTGGGTTGCATGCTCGTCCAGTGGAGGAAGGTGTTCCACCCAGTCAACGATCGCTTCAAGATCCTCTTCGAAGTCATCAGGTAGTTCGGGATCGTTAAACAGCGACAGGTTCATCAGGTGCCTCTCAGTTCTAATCGGCCATAGGCGCTGCGTAAGGTGGGGAAACCCGGTTTCCCCAGCCCCCTGCGTGAGAGCCAGGCCCGCCCAAACCTTCCTGCGGACGGGGGTATGGGGGAACCTGGTTCCCCCATATTCACGTTAGCAAATGAACGGCGCATCCGTGCCCTCGAGGGGACGGTTGTGCAGGCGGCTATCCAGCAGCAGGGCCTCACGTCCGAAAGCGACCGTGCCGCGCAACTCGCCGCCCTCGCTATCGACGCGGTAGGGCCACAGGCGCATACCCGGCGGCAGGTACGCCTCGCGCTGCACCTGGCGCGGGTCCTTGCCCGGGACGATCAGGGCCACATACTGGCGCTGACTGATCTCCCGGTTGAGCCGGTTGAGAAAGGCGTGCCCGTTGCAATCCACCCGTGTGCCCTTCGGCAGCACCACCGCCACCTGCTGGCGCTCCGGTCCCCAGCCGGCCACTTCGGACGGAAGCAGGATCTCCACCCGTTCCTGCTGGGCGCGCAGGTCGCGCCAGCGGAAGAAGACGCGCTGCCGGTCGCGCCGGTACGGCGCATCAGGTTTCCCCAGACGGCGCACGACCTCGCAGAACTCGTCCTGGGTGAGCAGTTCCAGGTGGCCATTGGCCAGCAGCCACAACAGGTTATAGGTCACCACGTCGCCCTCGTCTTCCTTGATCACGCCGCAATCGAAGGGGTTGCCGCCGCGGAAGGCCCGGGCCTCCTCGATAAGCGGCCCCTCGCCGTGCTGCGCACCCGCCTGCGCGTCACGGATAGCCTCCCCGATGCGGCTCTGCGTCAGCCGGCCATAGCGCCGCAGCAGGTCCGGGATGACCGAGGCATAGGTTGCCCTGAGCGGTTCGCGGCAGAGGGTCTGGATCACCTGGGCAGGAACGAAGCGTCCCCAGCGGCGGGCGTAGGCCGAAAAACTGGCCGGCGGGGGGAAGACCGCCTGAATGGTCCGCGCCAGATCCGCGCGGGTGCAAGTTTCGCCATCGCGGAGGGGAGCGCCGGTTCCGGCGTCGGGGATGCTCAGCCGTTCGTAGATAAACGGCGGCACGAGAGCATAGGCGGCGAAGGCCTCAAACTGCCGTTCGGCGCCGCCGCGATCGGTGAAGCCGACGTGGCGCCCCAGACGACCGAGGCGTTGCAGGAACGTTCCGGCATTGAGGGCCTCGAAGACCAGGAAATTAATGCGGAAATCCACTCCTACATCTACCGTCGAGGTGCCGATCAGCAGATCAGCTTGATAGGAAGCCTGGCGCGTCCGGTAGCCGGTGATGCCCGTATTGCACTCCACGCTCAGGCCCTCGCGCTCGAAGAGCGGGCGCAAGCGTCGGGTCAGGCGCAGGGCCGTCGCCACCGAGTTGACGATCAGCGCCCCCTTCGCCGCCGGGCGATGCTGGCGGAACCAGTCGAGGAGGATACGCTCGCCATCGGCAGCGATCCACGGTTCGGCATGCTCGGGCACGCAGTGCAGCGTGCTGGCGCGGAGGATCGGGCGCCATCCCGCGCCGGGTTCGGCGCCATGGTGGTACCAGCCTTCGCGGTGGGGATCGATTAGCCTGATCCGCTCGCCGAAACCCGCCCGGTCGAGAAACTGGAGCGCCTCGGCTGCGGGCGTGGCCGAGAGGAACAGCGTTTTGAGCGCTCGCTGCTGGGAGCGCAGGAACAGCAGCCCGGTGAGCACGGCAATTACCTGGGGCGTCTCGAAGATGTGGAACTCGTCGAACGTCAACTGCTCGAACAGCAGCGGCAACTGACCGGCGACGTAGTCGGGGCTCCGTCCTGGCTGCCGGTAGGCAAACTGCATGATCGCGTGGAAGATGTCGGGGTTGGAGAGGGTCAGGCGATGGTCCTTCAACACTTTGATCAGGACATCGGGCCGTTTAAGCTCCTCGACCTCTGCCGTCAGCGTGTCCAGCCGCGCGCCGTAGAGCATGCCCGCCCAGGCTTCCGGGCGCCCCCATGCCGGCAGGGTCAGCCCGGCGCTGCGAAACTGATCCTGGATCAGTTCATTGGTGGGAAAGAGCGCCAGTGTGCCATTATGGCGCGGGTCGGTGAGCAGCGGCAAGAGCCCGGCGAGACTCTTCCCATCGCCGGTCATGGCGGTGTTGATCACCACGTCGACGCTGTCGTCGCGAAGGGCCTGGTAGGTAGCCAGTTGGTGTTGGGAGAGATGCCAGCCGGCAGGCAGGCAGCGCTTCAGTTCGGGCCTGGTGTCTACGGCGGTGGGATCGGCCAGGCGGGAGTAGACGGGGAGAAGGTGAAGGCGCATAGGTATGACGTCTCTCATGTGAACATAGGCCCTCGGAGAGGGGTGTGGGGAAACCGGGTTTCCCCACACCCCTGCCCGCGAGAGGGTTTGGGAGGGCGCAGCCCGCCCAGGAAGGATGTTCATCCCGTCGGGGTGCGGCGGAGCCGCATGGACGGCTGAGGTGACCACCGTTCGCCGCGTGCAGCCCCCCTCCCAGCCTCCCCCCGCAGGGGGAGGAGCCGAACTTCTTCCCCCGGTGGGGGAGGGCTGGGGAGGGGGCCGTCACTCTGCCCGCGAAGCCGCGCCGCGGGCGGGACGCCCGCGCTCCCGGGCCGTGTGCATCGGGCGGTGTGCGCCCCGCGCATGGGGCCTGACGTGAACATAAGCTCTCGGAGCGGGCTATGGGGAAACCCGGTTTCCCCATACCTCCGCCCGCGGGAGGGTTTGCGGGGGGCAGCCCTCGATCCGGGGGATAGGGAAACCGGGTTTCCCCATAGCCCCACCCGGCGGGAGGGTTGGGGAGGGCCAGGCCATCCCAGGAAAACACCTCCTCCCCATCTGCGGACCTGCGCGCCGCCGCCCCGCTTCCGGCCTTCAGCATACCCGCTCACCATTACCGGCAGGTCAGATACCTGCCCCTCACCCCGGTGATGAGCGGCTGCTTCGCGGGGAGGGCGAAGCCTCCAGCAGTTCTCAGAGACGTTGACCATCGTTCGCGTTGGCAGTACTGCGCCACCCTCCCGCAAGCTCGCCGCCTGCAGGAGGGTTATCGCGCACCCTGCCCAGCCAGAAGGTTCACCCTCGCTGCGACCTGCTCGAAGCACCGCCTCTCGCCGCGCCGCGCGATCCCAGTGATTGATAAAGCAAGCGCAGGTGGTTCAGCCGAGGCACCGCCTCTCGCCGCGCCGCGCCACCCTGTTCCCCGCGGGCCGCGGCCGGCGGGGGCAAGCTCGCTGCCCGCCTGCATACATTGTGCCATATTGATGGTTCACAAATGCGCCCATGAGCGCCGTAGTCCGCGCGCCAGGGACCACAAACACGGCGCCCCTCATCCGAGGGGCGCCGCGCCGGTGCGAGTCTGGTTCCTGCTTGCCTCTACCCCGAAGCCTCCGCCGGGGCGGCGGGGTCGATCAGCCCCGCGGCCCACGCCACCACCCGGCGCGCCAGGGTCAGGGTCTGCTGATACTCGGCGTCGGTGACCGGTTCGCCAAAGCCTGGATAGCGTGACTCCCAGGCGAACCGCGTC
>Ga0308417_1001087_pt1 | contig 18916 bp, 19 predicted proteins | sample HotsprSampleOS65_FD_203528 | JGI IMG/M metagenome (GOLD analysis project Ga0308417, IMG submission 203528) | Hot spring phototrophic mat microbial communities from Octopus Spring, Yellowstone National Park, Wyoming, United States - 20090730_OS65 ... | reverse complement strand
AAGACGGCGATCGCCACGCCGGTGAACAGCCAGATCAGGCCGCGCAGCAGGCAGGCATTCGGCCCCACGGTTTCGGACTCGGCAAACAGCGCTTGCGGAATGTCGATTCCTTTTTCGATGGCGGCCAGGCGCTCCTTGTGAAGCAGCTCCCGGCGCTTGGCGCGGAGTCTCAGCGCGACAATCAGGATCGCCGCCACCGCCAGAACCGCGACGATGGGGATGAGCAGGGCCATGAAGGCTTCCATCGTTGTTATTCCTCCCACCTTGAGACCTTTCGGAACGCGGCGGATGTTTCACGATGTTGCGAAACAACGGCCCCCGCCCGGCGGGTCTAAAGTGAGGGGAAGTGGACGAACGCTTCTGGAGCCATTTCGAGGCGGGCCGCTACCGGGAAGCGTTCGAGATGCTGGTCGAGGCGTTCGGCAATAAGGCGTTCCGCCCGGCCTGCTCCATCGTCCAGGACGAGGATTTGGCCAAGGATGTCACCCAGGAGGTTTTCCTGAGGGTTTGGCGCGCGCTGCCGGCGTTTGAGCGGCGCTCCTCGCCGGCCACTTGGATCTACGCCATTACCCGAAACCTTTGCCTCAGCCGCTCCGCCCGCCGCAATGTGGAGCACAGGCGCGAGCGTTCGGGGGCGCCACCCCCCGCTTCGGTTCAGGCACCCGCACGCGCCGGTCCGGACCTGGAGCGCGCGCTGGCAAACCTACCGCCCCGGTATCGCCAGTTGCTGATCCTTTTCTATTACGAGGAAAAGTCTTACGAAGCGGTGGCCGAGATGCTTGGCCTGCCGCTCGGGACGGTGAAGACCCAACTGCACCGCGCCAGGAACCAACTGCGTGCGGCGCTCGAGGAGCAGCAGCGTGAAAGAAGCCGTGCAGTGTTACCAATTCAGGCTCTGGCTCGCCCGGCACTTCGATGAGCTGGCTCCGGGCGGCGCGTGGAGCCGTCTCGAGGCGCACGCTGCCTCCTGCCCCCGTTGCGCGCGGATGCTCGAAGCCGAGCGGGTGCTGGATGCCTGGCTGCGGGCACGATTTACCCCGCCCCGGCTCGACGAAGAGTTCACCCGGCGTTTGCTCGACCAGGTCGAGCCTTTCGCGCCCGCGCCGGCCTTGCCCTCCTGGATCGAGTGGCTGGAGGTGGCGGCCGGGGTCTCGCTGGCGGCCGCTTTGGGGCTGATGCTGTCGCCAGCGCCGCTTGCGGCCGTAGGACAATGGCTGGCCGCAGGAGCCCCACACTATGCCGCTTGGGCCCTTACCGCGGCCCTGCTGGGTTTCGGGCTCTGGCTCGCCGGCGAGGCCTGCTCCGTCCGAGTGGATTCTTAGGGCGGTGGGATCCTAACCGGCGCTCCGCAACTTTGCGATGGCCTCCTCGATCCGCCGCAGGCACTTCGTCCGGCCCAGCACCTCGAGCGTCTCAAACAGCGGCGGCGCGGCCTTGCGGCCGCACACCGCCACGCGGATGGGCTGAAACATCTGCCCGGTCTTGATACCCAGGCGCGCCGCTTCGGCGCGCAGGGCCGCTTCGATGGCCTCCTTGCGGAAATCCACCTCGCCGAGTACGGCGCGCGCCCGCTCGAGCGACGTCAGAGCTTGCTCGCGGAAGCCCTTGTCCGGAATGAGGTCCGAGATCGGATAGGGCACAAGCTCGTCGCGGAAGAAGAAATCCGCCACAGCCGGCGCATCGCTGAGCCTGGTGATCCGCTCCCGGATGAGCGGAACCACGGCCAGAAGCTCGGTTCGGTCCGCCGGCATGCCCGCCGCCTCGAAGAACGGCGCCAGGCGCTCCGCCAGTTCTTCGACCGGGAGCTGGCGGATGTAATAGCCGTTCATGTGATCGAGCTTGTCGTAGTTGAAGACGGCGGGGGCAGGGTTGACCCGCTCCAGGCTGAAGCGCTCGATGAGCTCCTGGCGGCTCATGATCTCGGTCTTGTCATCCCAGCTCCAGCCGAGCAGCGCCAGGAAGTTGATCATCGCTTCCGGCAGATAACCGAGCTCGCGGAAACGGCGCACGAACACCGGCCGAATGCTGCCGTCCGGCGCCCGTTCCTCCCGCTTGCTCATCTTGCCTCTGCCGGTGGGGTTCAAGATCAGGGGCAGATGGGCCATCACCGGCGGTTCCCATCCGAAGGCGCGGTACAGATGGATATGCAGCGGCAGGCTGCTCAACCACTCGTCCCCGCGCAGAATGTGGGTGATTTCCATCAGATGGTCATCGACGACGTTTGCCAGATGATAAGTCGGAACGCCGTCGGACTTGAGCAGGACCGCATCTTGCAACGTCGAATTCGGGAAGGAGATTTCGCCCCGGATCTGATCGCGAACCCGGAGTTCGCCGTCTTCGGGCGCCCGGAACCGAACGGTATGGGGCTCCCCCGCGCGAGCGCGCCGGACAGCCTCCGCCGGCTCGAGGTTGCGGCAGTGTCGGTCATAGCCGGGGCTGAGGCCCTGGCGCTGGCGCTCCGCCGAGACCTGCTCCAGACGTTCCGGCGTGCAGAAGCAGCGGTATGCGGCGCCGCTTTCCAGTAGGCGGCCCGCGTGCTCGCGATAGATTTCCAAGCGCTCGCTTTGAATGTAGGGTCCGTAATCGCCGCCGACCTCGGGGCCTTCGTCCCAATCCAAGCCGAGATAGCGCAGCCCATCGAGCAGCCATCCCAACGCTTCCGGGACGTATCGCTTGCGGTCGGTATCCTCGATGCGGAGGATGAACCGGCCGCCGTGGTGCCGGGCGAACAGGTAATTGAACAGCGCGGTCCGCGCGCCGCCGACATGGAAGTCTCCGGTCGGGCTCGGCGCGTAGCGGACCCTCACGGTCCGGTTGGGCATGAACTCTCAAGTATAACGAGCGGGCGGGTCCTCATCGCCGGAGGCGTGCGTAGATGGCGATCAACTCCTCGATGGAGAGCTGCTCGGCCCGTCGCGAGCTCTCGGGCAGCTCCAAGGCGGCGCGCCCGTAGGCCGGCGTGAGGTTGTTTCGGAGCGTTTTGCGCTTGTGCCGGAAACACAGGCGGGCAAACTCGAGAAAGCCCTCGCGGTCCTCCAGATCTGCCCGGCTGCGAGGCGCCAGCCGCACCACGGCCGAGTCCACCTTGGGAGGCGGCGTGAAAGCCGAGGGCGGCACGCCAAACAGAATCTGCACTTCGGCCGATAGCTGCGTGGCCACGGTCAGCCAACCGTAGTCGCGCGTGCCGGGGGCGGCCGTGAGCCGCTCGGCCACCTCTTTCTGCACCAGCAGGACGGCGCCGAGCAACAAAGGGCCCATCCCCAGCACCTGTTCAACAACCGGCGAGGTGATGTAGTAGGGCAGGTTGCCCGCGACGGCGGCCGGTCCCCACTGCCCCAGGTCGGTCGCCAGCACGTCGCCTTCGACAACGGTGAGGCCGGCTTGCGAGGCGAAGCGCCGCCGCAGTTCGCCCGCCAGACGCGGGTCAAGCTCGATGGCGATTACCTCGGGCACGCGTTCGACGAGATACGCGGTCAACGCGCCGGCGCCGGCGCCGATCTCGATGACTCTGGGCGGGCGCGTGGCCGCCACCGCCCGCGCGATTCTCTCCAGATAGCTGCGGCTGCGAAGAAAGTGCTGGCCGAGCCTTCGTCCCACTTTCTTGCGGGCAGCCTGAAGGCCTACCCCTTTACCTCAACCTCGTCGCCACGCAAGGTGATGCGCAACTTGGACGATTTCGGCTGTCCGAAGGTGGTGGCTGGGACGAACTTCGTGCAAAGCAGCGTGTTCTCGATCGATTTGCGCAGGGCCGGACTCAGCGTCCACTCATGGCCGGTCACGATGGCGTAATCGAGCATCTTGCCACGGTGGTCGACCAAAACCTCGATGACGATGTCATCGCCGCTCAGGCCGAACGACAGCGTGCTCTCAAGCGACGCACCGGTACTGAGCTTCGTCGGCACGTCGGCGACGCCGTAGCGGTCGTGAACGGCGTACATGGGCGCCATCAACGAGAAGATCAGAAGCGCCACCGTCAGGCCGCCGCCCACGGGGAGGGCGAGCGGACGCATCAAATTCTCGACCCACAGCGCGCCCCGGCTGCGCCACTCGCGCCACCGCGCCGCCGGGTCCAGCCGACGGAGTTGCTCCAGCCGGGCTTTGGAGGCCACCACTTGAAGCGCCGTCGTCACCTCCGCCGAAGGCCTGACCGGCTCGAGCTCCGCCAGCGCATTTCTCAGGTTTTGGATTTGATGAACGTAAAGGTTACAGGCGGGGCAGTCGACCAGGTGCTCCTGCAACTGGTGCGCCTCGTCGGCTTCCAGCCTGCCGTCCAGCCAAGTCGAGATCTTACGTCTGGCAGTGCGGCACTTCATGATTCGGCACCTTTTCGTCCTGCTAATCCTGCCCGATGGGCTGGGGGGCCCAGGCCACCGCCTTGACCTGCTCCATCCGCTCGAGCAGCTCCCTCCGCAGAGCCTCGCGGCCGCGGAGAATTCGGGACTTGACCGTCCCTAGCGACACATTCAGAACCTCGGCGATCTCCTCGTAGCTCAGATCCTCCACGTCGCGCAGGATGACCGCCTCGCGAAACACAGGATTGATCTTCGCCAGCGCCTCTTCGACGAACGAGCGAGCTTCGGCGCCGAGCGCCATCTCGTAAGGTGAGCGACCCGGATCCGGAATCACGCTCCGATAGCTGCGGCCTGTTTCCGGTTGCGGCTGTTCGAGGCCAACCTCGTGCCGGGAGTGCCGGCTGAACCACCGCCGATGATTATGCGCTTCGTTCACCGCAATCCGATAGATCCAAGTCTTCAGACTGCTCTGGCCGCGAAACGATCCGATGTGGCGAAACACCTTGAGGAAGATCTCTTGCACGACGTCGCCGGCTTCGCTGGAATCTTCAAGAAGGCGGTAGACGAGACTGTAGACCGGCTGCTGGTACTGCGCCAGAAGCCGTTCGTACGCCTCCTGCTCGCCGGCGCGCAGGCCCTCCACCAGCAGCGCCTCGGCCGCCGCTTCCTCGGTTCCGCGGCCGAGCGCTAAGCCGGTCAAACAAGGCCTGCCGGCGCTTGTGCGCTTCTGTTCCGCCAACTTCGCCTCTCGCTTTCAATTTTAGTGGGAAGCAAGCGGCCGCGAGCTCAGGCGGCCACTCTTAAAGGTTTAGACACCGACAGAACTGCGGAGTTCCCCCTGTTGACGGCACACTTCCTCGTAACATTGCTCATACAGAGGAATAATGCTGGAGCTTGAGAATCGGGTGAGGGCGGTCTGGCGCGCCGCCGCCGAGATTCGCCCATAGAGGGCCTCGTCGGTCAAAAGCGCGATCACCCGCGCCGCCTGGCCCTCGATGTCGCCGGGTGCTTCCAGAAAGCCGTCCACGCCGTCGGTCACCAGTTCCGGCACTCCGCCGACGCGGGTGGCCACGGGCGGAACGCCGCACGCCATCGCCTCGAGCGCCGCCAGTCCGAAAGCCTCCTGGCTGCTCGGCAGCAGCAGCACGTCGGCTTGGGGGATGAGCCGCGCGACGTGCGCCTGTTTGCCCACGAACTCCACCCAACGCTCGACGCCGAGTTCCCGGGCGAGAAACTCGGCCGGACCCCGGTCCGGGCCGTCGCCGACCATCACCAGCTCGGCATCCACCTGCTGCCGCACCCGCTCGAGAATCCGAATGCAGTCGGCCGCCCGTTTCACCGGCCGGAAGTTCGAGATATGAATCAGCCGCTTTCGATCTCGCCGAGCCCGCTCCGCCGGCTTGTACATGTCGCAGTTGACAAAATTGCGCACCACCCGGATCGGCTTGCGTACGTCGAAGACGGCCAGAGTCTGCGCCTTCAGGTACTCGCTCACCGCCGTGACGATGTTGGAGTTTTCGATGGAGAAGCGGGTAATCGGCAGGTAGGAGCGATCGGCGCCCACCAGCGTGATGTCGGTACCGTGTAAGGTGGTGATGAAGGGCAGCCGCCGTTTGCCGTGCAGCATCTGTTGCGCCAGAAGCGCCGAGATCGAATGGGGAATGGCGTAATGGACATGCAGAAGGTCGAGGTCGTACCCTTCAGCCACCTCTGCCATTCGCGAGGCTAGCGCCAGGCAGTACGGAGGAAACTGAAACAGCGGATAGGTGGTGACCTCGACCTCGTGGTAATGAATGCGCTCCGCATCCGGATCGAGCCGGATGGGGTTGGCGTAACAAATGAAATGGACTTCGTGACCGCGCGCGGCCAGCTCCAGCCCCAGCTCCGTGGCAAGAATGCCGCTGCCGCCGAAGGTCGGATAACAGGTGATCCCGATCTTCATTTGGTCAGAGTGACACCCCGGATTCGCAAGCAGGCCAGGCCGATCTGACCGTGGATGTTCTCGGCCGGGTGAGCGACGTCGCCGCCGCCGTACCAGACACGCACGCCCTCGGAGGTGACTTCGACCGAGGGGTCGCAGACGACCTTGGCGTTCCAGGGCTCGTTGCCGGCCAACACCGTTTCGGGGCCGAGACGCCTCCAGGCGACGCCGTCACGAGAGACGGCAAGGCCGATCCGCCGTATCTCCTTCCTGTCTCGCCCCGTATACAGCATCCAGTATCTTCCCGCGGCATGCCAGACCGCCGGCTCGCCGAGGCCGTTCTCATCAAAAGCGCCACGATCTCCGAGCTCGAGCACAGGATTTGACCGTAGCTTCCACCAGCGGATGCCGTCGCGCGATTCAGCCACTCCCAGACGCTGGCGCCCGGCGCGGTCCTGGCCGAGAAAGTAGAGATAGAACTTTCCACCGATCCGGATCACGTAGGGATCCGCCACGCCGCGCTCGTCCCAGGCGCCGCGGGGACCGACGTCCAGAACCGGCTCCGGCAGCTTGCGCCATCGCTTGGCGTCAGGTGAGCGTGCCAGGCCGATGCGCGGCGGCTCTCCGGCCTGATACCAGTAGTAGAACTCTCCGTCAACTACCTCGACCGCTCCGTTGGCCGCAATATAGTCTCCCTCCCAGGTACCCGCCTCCGGCGAGAGCACCCGTCCGTGTTTGGTCCAGCGTATGCCGTCGGGGGAGGTGGCCAGACCGGTGTGCCACCGCGCCCCGTCGAAGCCTGAATACAGGTTGTAGTACACCCCCTCATGCCGCACCACGGCCGGGTTGAGCACGTCCACGGCGTCGAAGTCGCCGGGGGCGCCCCGGCCCAGCACGGGCCCAGGGTGAATCTCCCAACTGAGCGCGAGTTCGCCGGGCGGCGCCTCACCCGGCGAGGGGAGCGTGAAATCGCGGTAGCGGCCGCAGGCGCAGGCCGCCAGGGCACATAAGATCCCTGCCGCCGCCCGCCGTCTCATGCCGGCAGCCGGATCCTCAGCTCTGAGCCGGACCCCGGTTGCGAGGTGACGGTCAATTCTCCGCCCAGAGCGCGGACGCGGCGCTTGATGCTCTCCGGCCCGGCTTTGAGGGCATCGAGCTCCTCGATTCGGTAAGTTCCGGCGAAGGGGAAGCCGGCGCCGTCATCGCGAATGGCGACTTCCACGGCCTGCTCCGAGCCAGCAAAGTCGAGCTCGACCTGAGCGGCCCGCGCGTGCTTGTGGACGTTGTGGAGCGCCTCGCGGACGATCTTGAGCAGTTCAGCCGCGGCCTCCCCGTTCGGCCAGTCCGCCGGAACCGGGCTCTTCAGGATCACCTTCAAGCCGGAGTCGCGCTCGAAATTTCGTATGAGGGCGAGCAAGGCGGTGCGAAAGTCCCGATTCGCCGGGCCGTTGCGCAGGCCTTCGAGAAAGGCGCGAAGCTCCGCGATTTGGTCGCTCACGAGCGCTTGAAGCCGCGTCACCTCTTGGGAGGCGGCGGGCGGGTCTGTCCTCAAGAGTCTGTCTATGACGGCCAGCCGAATCTGGAAGCTCGAAAACGTCTGCACGGGCCCGTCGTGAAAGTCCGCCGCCAGTCGCTCGCGTTCCGCTCGGCGCGCCCCTGCGAGCTGCTCTGAAAACCAGCCGAGCAACGTAGCGCGGAGGCCGCAACCGGTGAGGGCAAGAGCCAGACCCATGCCAAACGCCGGGCCCAAGCCGGACAACAGATCGGGTCGAATCAGAAACCAGGCGGGCAGCACCGCGGCGGCGATCGCCGCCAGCTCGAGGGCGGTGCGAAACAGAAGCGCGCTTGCCATCAGGAAGAAAAAGATCGACGCCGCGGCGGTCACCCCGGCAGTTCCACCCAAGCCCGCGCAGATCAGAAAGGCTCCCCAATCGGCGAAGAAACCGGGCAGCGCAGCCGAAAGGGGACGCCACGGCCGGTGAAGCGCCGCCAGGAGAGAGGCCAGGAGATAGATTCCCGCGAGAGCGAGCTTCCAGTCCGGAGAGGCCAGGGCGACGGCCAGCACGCCCGCCGCCGGCGCCAACCTCAACCACGGGTGCCTAACACGCCACCGCGCCGGCACCGCCGCTTCCGCGCCGACCAACCGCACTTTCGACCAGCTTCGGCTACCCTGCGGCCGCCTGTCAATTCCCGCTTTCTCAGCGCCGGTACAGATACAGCGTGTGGCTTCGACCCTCGCCGTCGTCTTCGATGTTGACGATCTTGTCCGGCGTCCAGCCGGGCATCGTAAAGTCGTGGCAAACGACCCGCGCGCCCTTTTTCAGTTGCTTTTCGAGAATCGGACGTACCTTCTCGTTGGTGCTGGGCAGCAGGTACAGCGTGATCAGATCGGCTTCGCTGTAGTCCTGCTTCAGCATGTCGCCGTGAATCACCTTGGCCCGGCTCTCGAGGCCGAGTTTGCGAATCTTCTGCATGCTCTGCTCGTAGAGGTCGGCGTCGATCTCCACGCCCGTGGCACGCGCTTTAAACTTTTGCGCCGCCATCACCACGATGCGGCCGTCGCCGCTTCCGAGATCGAACATCTTCTCACCGGGTTTGAGTTCGCCGAGCTCGAGCATCTTTTCCACCACGAGTTCCGGCGTGGGGAAATAAGGCGCCAGCCGGGCTGACTCTTCCTGCGCGAGCAGTCCGAAGGCCGCCGCCAGCACCGAGAGGCAACAACGAGCAAACGCCATGGCCATGTCCCGATCACTTCCAGCCTACTATGAGACCAACCCTTACGGCTCCAGATAGATCCGCGTGCGGTTGCTCGGCTCGCCGCCCGCTTCGATCATGAGTTCGGCCGGACCCGGATTGACGATCTCCGGCAGGCGGGCTTCAACCAGATAGAAGCCTACATAGCCGGGCGCAAGCGTGGCACGCATGACCTCGACGGGGACACGGTCAAGATAGACGCGCACCTCGGTCGCCACCCGCGGCGGGTTCTCGAGCGGCGCCGGCATCCCGGAAGGCCAATCCGGCAGCACCCGTCCGAGACCGGTGGCCAGAATCTGGATTCGCGCCCCGGAGCGGGCCGGAGTCATCGCGTCCAGCAACACGCCGCTTGCGGCGTCAAGCACCATCGGGGTGCCGTCGCGGTCCACCAGGATGGCCGGAGCCGTTTGCCGCAGCGGAAGCCCGAGGTTGATCCGCTCCAGCTCGCTGGCTCGCCCCACCGTCGCCAAAGCCAGCGTCAACCACCCGCCCGAAATCTCGAACGGGACTTGGATCTGGGACTCGCCCGGCGACGCCGCCAGCACAGGAACCTCCCACACGCCCGCCCGTGCGCGGCTGACCTGCCGCCCCAGCACGCTCAGCAAGGCCCCCGGAGACGCCGGCCGCGTCGCGAGGTCCGCCGCGTGGACCAGCCGGGGGTGAAAGAACCGGTGCGGCGCCATGGTCGCGAACACGCCCTCGCCGTCGACCGCGGCGAAGAGCTGATGGCCGGCCGGATCAAGGGCGACGTCGACCACGCGGCTTCCGGCGAGCCGGCCGCCTAGCCGAGACCATGAGGCGCTTCTAGCGGCGCCGCGCAGATCGGCTAAGGTAAAGGAGATGCCGCCCTCACCGCACACGTAGACCGCGCCGCTTTCCAGGTCCGCCGTGACCGCTTGGGGCGAGACGCCAGCCAGGTCGCCTGTGATGTCGTCCCAGAAGATTCCACCGTTGGCCGTCTTCCACACGCGGACGCCTGCTTCGTCCTCGCCTCCGATGGCCAGCGCGGCGCGCGGATTCCCCGCGGAAGCCCAAATGTCGCGAATCGGACCCCCCTCGGGCAAGGTGAAAGAACGCCAGGTTCGTCCCCGGTCCGTCGAGGCCCACAAAATCCCGCCGTGCTGCGCCCCGGCGTAGAGGGCCTCGCCGGCGGCGGCGACAGAGGCGACCTCGCTTCCGAGGTAGGCGCTCAAAGCCCGCTTGAGCGCCTCTTCGGCCGCCAAGCTTCGCTCCTCGACGGGCCGCCAGCCTGTTCTTTCTCCGGGCGCCCACTCGACCACCCCGACGTTTTCGAGGAGAATGCGCATTCCTGCCGTTTGAGAGGGCAACCGCAGAATGCGCCGAACGGGCAGGTTGGGCAGCGAATGGTTCAAGCCGGACCAGGAGAGGCCCCCGTCTAGGGAGCGCCAGACCCCGTACCGGCCGGCGACGACGACCTCATTCTCGTTCTCTGGCGAAACGGCCAGGTCGGTGAACCCGCCGCCGAGGATCGATTCGCCGAGGTAGTCGGTCAGATTCGTCCAGCTTCGGCCACCGTCCTCGGAGCGGTACACGGCGAGCCCGAGGGCATAGACGAGGCCCGGCCGGCGCAGGGAGGCCACCGGCCGCGCTCCCGCCTCCGGTAAGGTATTCACAGGCGGCCGAGTCGGGCCGTCGGGCGGCGCATCGACGTCACCCACCGGTGTCCAGGTATCGAAGTCCGCGGTCAGAAAAACCCTGCCCCCGCTCGTCCGCACGAACAACCGTTTGCCGTCGGAAGAGAACCAGACGCGATCGATGGGGCCGCCGGCCTCCGCCGCCAGCGCCGCTTCGATGGCGGAGTTGCCGATGCGCCTCCAGTCAGGCGCCAAGACCTGGGCGCTGGAGGGCCCGGCGAGGAGCGCTATCGCGAGCGCCGCCGACCATCGCCTCGGTCTTAGTGTGGCAGCCGGACACATCTGTCGAGTCCATTGTATCCTTTACGCTTTTTATCCATCGGCGGAACTCCCAGAGAAGATGTAGCAATTCGGCCATCTGATTCGCGTTTTTGGCGCGGTCCTTGTGTTGCAGGACAATTTTGGTGATAAACTGGGGTTCTGGTTGTGGGCGCTCGGCCTGGAACTGGAACTCGGACGGGAGAGCACTGATGGCGGCTTGGACCAGTAGCTGGCCGGTCGGCTTGTGTCTCGCGATAGCCGCCGTCGCTGTGTGTCCTGCTCAAACCTTCTCCCCCAATCCGCGTCTGGCGCCTTCTGCGGCGGCGAATCCGGGGCCGGAGGCGGCGCGCGTCGTTTCCATCACCGGTCAAGTTTCCATTCTGCGCGATTCCTATCCTTGGGCGCTTCAGGCTGGAGATACGGTCCGAGCCCAGCAAGTCATCGTGACCGGTCCGGACGGTTTCGCCGTCTTCGAGCTCAGCGACGGCAGCTCTTTTCATGTGTTCCCCAACTCCCGCGTGACCTTCCGGGCCAACCCCGGCGACTGGCGGGACGTGCTCGACTTGTGGATCGGGCGCGTGAAGGTCTTCATCCGGAGTCTCGGCAATCAGCCGAATCCGAGCCGGATCTTCACGCCGACGGCGGTCATCTCGGTGCGCGGCACTGTCTTCGACGTCGCCATCGAGGACGAACAAGACACGACGTTCGTTGCGGTCGAAGAGGGTCAGGTCGTCGTGCGGCATCGCCTGATCGGGGCGAGCCGGGAGAAGGTGGTCAACGCCGGAGAATACATTCGGGTGTACCGGGACGCCCCGCTGGCGCGGCAGACGTTCCAGACCGGGCCGGCCATCGAGCGCGGCTTGCGCGCCGCCTGGGAGGCGCTCTACACGATCCTCATCAATCGGCCTGTGGCAGGCGGGGGTGGCGGCCTCCCGCCGGGACCGGTACCGCCCGTCGGAGGCGGCCCGACGCTGCCGGGTGACACCGGAGGCGCACCAGCGCCCGCGCCGCCGGGTTCGACCACGCCGCCACCGCCTGCGCCGCTGCCGCCTCCGCCGCCACCGCCAGGGGGCTGACAAGCCATCTCCTCGGGCGTGCGAAACTGGTGGTGGAGACCTCATGCGAGCGCGGACAATCAAACTGCTGGTTTTGTCGCTCCTGGCGTGCCGGGCTGCGCCGGCGCAGTCCGGAGGCTTGCGCCCTGAGTGGGATATCCGCCAGAGCCTGGCCGTCCTGATCGCCGACAGTAAGCGCTTGCAGCCGATGCTCGGTGAGGTCAATCCGAAGGAGTGGATGGCCAAAGGGGCCCCGGAGGCGTACGTCGCCCAGTGGCAGGCGCTGCGCGATGAGATCGGTTATCTGGAGCGCACCGCCACGGAGCTTGCCAAGCGGCCCGAGCGGTTAAGCTTGGCGCTCGAAACCTACCTTCGCCTCCAGGCCATCGAGGCGATGATGCGCTCCTTCACCGAAGGCATCCGGCGTTACAACAATCCCGCCGTGGCCGATCTGCTGCTGGGTGTGATGGACGAAAACGCCGCCAGCGCCGCCCGGCTACGCGAGTACCTGGTCGAGCTCGCCGCCAACCTGGAAGCCGAACTTCAGATTTTGGACAAGGAGGCGCAGCGCTGCCGGGCGGACCTGATCAACCGGCCGGCGCCCCGCAGGTAAGTGCCGTGACGGCCCCCTCACCTCCCTACGCGTTCACCTGTAGCATTTGCGGCGAAGGCTCGAGCCGGATCTGTGTCTGGTGCACCAAGGACGCCTGCGAAAACCACCTGTGCGGCCGATGCCACCGGTGCAGCGACTGCTGCGAATGCGGGGTGCCGCTCGGCGAAGGCGAGCTGGGCGCCGCCTCGGCCTGACGGCCTGAGGCGGCCGCTGATTCAGCCCAACCGGTAAGGCGGCCGGTAGTCGTAGTGCAGCCAACGATTGGCGGCTTCGTTGTTGGTGAACCGCTCGGCCTTGCCGTCCCAGGTCAGGTGGCTTCGCATGCGATGGGCGATATTGCCGATCAGCGTGCTCGCCGTCGAGATGTGTCCGTCGAGAATGTCGCAGTTCGCGCGGGCGCGGCTCTTGACGCAGTCCAGGAAATTGCGGGCATGAAAGGCCGTATCCTGACTGCCCTTGGCGAGGCGCCCCTCGATGAGTTTGACGCGGCGGCCCCGGTTGGCACGCTCACCCTCGCGATCGATCGGTGAGCGCGGATAACGCGGCCGGTCGTTGATCTCCTCGGGAACGACCTCCCAGTGGGAGAAGTGGATGTACATGGTGCCCTTGGTGCCCCGGAGGATCATTTCGGCATTCTGGACATTGCCCGGCGCCATATTGCAATCGCACTGAGAGAAATTGATGATGTGCCCGCCTTCGTATTCCCAGAGCACCTCGAGGGCGTCGGGAATCTCGCGGTTGTCCTCGACGGCGTATTTGCCGCCCACCGCCGTCACCGATTTCGGCCATTCCAGGTTCATCGCCCAGCGAAGCATATCCAGGTAGTGCACGCCGAAGTTGGTGAGCTGGCCGCCCGAGTAGTCGTAAAACCAGCGGAAGTTGTAGTAGGTCCGATTTCGGTTGTAGGGCACCTTCGGCGCCGGTCCGAGCCACTGGTCCCACTCCCACTCATCGGGCGGGTCTTGATCCGGCGGATCGCCGATGCCGTGCGGCCATTCATTGCGATAGTGAAAGCCGCGGGCCACCAGAACATGGCCGAGGCCCCCGGAGCGAACAAACTCGGCCGCTTCGATCAAGAAGGGCGCCGAACGCCGGTGGATGCCGACCTGGGTGACGCGCCGGGTATCGCGCGCCACCTCCACCATCCGCCGCCCCTCGTAGACGGTGAGCGACAGCGGCTTCTCCACGTAGACGTCCTTGCCGGCACGGCAGGCATCGATGAACTGAAGGGCGTGCCAGTGGTCGGGCGTGCAGATGACGACGGCATCGATCTCCTTCATTTCGAGCAGCTTGCGGTAGTCTTTGAAGCGCCGGGGCGCCAGCCCTCGCCGTCGTTCCTTGGCCTCGGCCCAATCCAGGTAATCGTCGCGAAGGTCGCACAGCGCAACGGTCTCCTGATCGCCGTGCTCCAGGAAGGCGTCCTGCACCTGGTCGCCGCGGTTGCCGAGCCCGATGTAGCCGATGCGGACTCGTTCGTTCGCGCCTAAAACCCTCGAATAGCTGAGCGCGGTGGCGCCGGCCGCGCGAGCGAAACCTCTGCGTGAAAGGGCTGCCATCTTCTAACCGCTCCTTTATGAAGACGAAACGCTCTCACAATATATCCTTTGAAATGATGTGGGTGCGCGTGCTTTCGATGGCGGCTTTGACCCTAGCCCCCGTTCTGGCCGAAATCAAGGTTCACGGCCACCGGGGCGCCAGGGCGGTGTTGCCGGAGAACACGATCCCGGCGTTCGAGCATGCCATCGAGGCAGGGGTCGACGCAATCGAGCTCGATCTGGCGGTGACGCAAGACAACGTGCTCGTGGTCTCCCACGACCCGGTTCTTAACCCCAGGATCTGCCGGAGTCCCGGAGGGAGCCCGGTGATCCGCGAGCTGACGTTAGAGGAGCTTCGCCGCTGGGACTGCGGTTCGCTTCGAGAACCCGACTTTCCGCGCCAGAAACCGATCCCCGGCGCGCGCATCCCGACGCTTGAGGAGGTGCTGGCCCTGGCGGACCGAGGCGCCTTTCTGTTCAACATCGAGACCAAGATCTCGCCCGATCGGCCGCAATACGCGCCGCCTCCGGAAGAGTTCGCCCGCTTGGTGCTTGAAGCTGTGCGGCGGTACAAGCTCGAGTCCCGCGTGATGCTTCAGTCCTTCGACTACCGCACGCTTAAAGCCATGAAGAGCCTGGCGCCGGAGATTCCCCGAGCGGCCCTGTTCGCCCGCGACAGGCGCGACTTCGCCATCGTGGCGCGTGAAGCCGAGGCAACGATCGTTTCACCTCACTACTCGCTGGTGACGCCCGAGAAGGTTCGGCAGGCGCATAACGCAGGCATTCCCGTCATCGCCTGGACGGCGAACGACGAGGAAACCTGGGCTCGCCTGGTCGACTCAGGCGTCGACGGCATCATCACCGACGACCCGGCCGGGCTGATCGAGTATCTGCGGAGGCGCGGCCTCCGCTAGCGCGTCGCCGCCTCCTCCGGCTGGACAGAGTCGCGCCCGTCTACGTATGCTGGGCGCATGCGCTACTTTTTCCGGCGCCGCGTGCCGGAGTTCTCCCGCGTAATCCTGATCGAAAGCGGCTCGCGCCGCGTCGCTGAACGGATGCTGCCTTTGCTCTATCAGCGTCCCGGGCTCGAACGACTGGACTTGGTGACCTGCTTTCCCGGATTGCCGGCGGGGTTCGACCTTGAGCGTGGGCGCGTGTGGCGCGTAACGGACTACCCTGACCGCCCGAGCCGGGTTCGCTTTCTGGGTGAGCTGGCGGCCGCAGGCCATCGGATCGCGGTCATGTTGTCGACGGGCGAGCCGATCATGACGAAATGGAAGTGGCTGCTCGTGATGCGGCTGCCGGTGAAGGTTCTCGTCGTCAACGAAAACTGCGACTATTTTTGGCTCGATTACAGCAACTGGCGCATCATGCGCCACTTCGCGCTGGTCCGGCTGGGGTTGTCTGGGGCCGGAGCGGTGAGCACCCTCGGGCGCCTGGCGGCGTTTCCTTTCCTGGTGGGCTACCTCGTGTTCTATACTGCAATGGTTCATCTTCGCAGAAGAGTGCGCGCATGAAAGCCATTGTCGTCCGCCAGTACGGGGGGCCGGAGCAGCTCGAGTTGACGGATGTGGAGATTCCCACCGTCGGAGCCGGAGAGGCGCTCGTCGAGGTCCATGCCGCCGGCGTCAACTATATCGACACCTACCACCGCACCGGCCTGTATCCGGCAGATCCGCCCTTCACGCCCGGCATGGAGGGCGCCGGCGTGGTGGTCGCGATCGGAGCCGGCGTCACCGAAGTCGGCGTGGGAGACCGCGTTGCCTGGGCGATGACGCGCGGCTCCTACGCCCAATGCGCCATCGTGCCCGCCTGGCGCCTGATCCGGCTTCCGGATGCGGTCAGCTTCGATCTGGCAGCGGCGGCAATGCTTCAGGGTATGACCGCGCATTACCTGACCCATTCGACCTACCCGCTCCAGCTGGGGCACACCGCCTTGGTTCATGCGGCTGCCGGAGGTACGGGCCTGCTTTTGGTTCAGATGGCGAAGAGGCGGGGCGCCCGGGTCTTCGGTACCACGTCCACGGCCGAGAAAGCCGTGCTGGCGCGCGAGGCCGGTTGCGACGAGGTCATCCTGTACACGCAGGCCGACTTTGCCGAGGAAGTCAAGAGACTCACGGGCGGACGCGGCGTCGACGTGGTCTACGATTCGGTCGGCGCCGCCACGTTCGAAAAAAGTCTGGATTCGCTCCGACCCCGGGGCATGATGGTGAGCTTCGGCAACTCGAGCGGAGCCGTGCCGCCCTTCTCGCCGCTAATGCTCAGCCAGAAAGGTTCGCTGTTTCTGACCCGGCCGACCCTGGCCCACTATGTGGCCACGCGCGAGGAGATGCTCGAGCGGGCGAGCGATGTGCTCCACTGGGTGGCGTCGGGCCGCCTGAGCGTGCGGATCCACAAGGTCTATCCGCTCGCCGAGGCGGCGCAAGCACACCGCGATTTGGAGGCTCGGAAGACGACCGGCAAGCTCCTGCTGCGGCCATGACGGCGCGCCGGTCCTCCAGCCCCGCCGGCAGCCAGGAGTTCGAAATCCGCCGAACGCGACTGCTCGAGAGCCTGGCCGCGCAGAAGCTGGACGCCTTCATTGTTTCTGGCTCGGCCAACATCCGGTACCTGGTCGGCTTCACGGGCTCGGCGGGAATTGCCCTCGTCGGCGCTGACGCCACCGCTCTGTTCACGGATCCGCGTTATGCGGCCCAGGCGGCGGAGCAAGCCGCCTGCCGGGTGCGCGTCGTGCGGCGGCTGGTCGAGAACGGCCTCGTCCCGGCCATCCGGCGTGCTGGGTGGAAACGGATCGGATTCGAACCGGCGCGACTCTCTTTCGCCATGTTCGAACAGCTCCGGGGATCGCTGCCCCGCTCGGTCCGGTTGATGCCGGCGCCGGGTCTGGTCGAGGAGTTGCGAGCGGTAAAATCGCCCTGGGAGATCGAGCGGATCGGCCGGGCGGCGACGACGGCCCTCGAAGCGTACTCTCGCGTCAGCGCCGCGCTTCGCCCGGGCTTGAGAGAGTCGGATGTGGCGGCCGAGCTGGATTACCAGATGCGGCGCCTTGGCGCCGAAGGCCCTGCCTTCGATACGATCGTCGCCTCCGGGCGGCGGACTGCCTGGCCTCACGCGGACGCCTCCCCGAAGCTTATCTCGCCGGGCGAGCCGATCTTGATCGATCTTGGAGCGCGGCAGGATGGCTACACGAGCGACCTGACGCGGATGGCGGTTCTGGGCCGCCCGGGGCGCCGGATCGCCGCCCTGCACCGGGCGGTGCTCGAGGCTCAGATGGCTGCGCTTGAGGCGGTCCGGGAAGGCGCAGCCGCCTCCGCCGTGGACCGAGCGGCTCGCCGGGTGCTCCGCCGGCACGGATTGGACCGACACTTCGTGCATTCCACCGGACACGGCTTGGGTCTTGAGATTCACGAGCTGCCCCGGCTGGGAGCGGGTGAGTCGAGGCGCCTTCGCGCGGGGATGGTGATCACCATCGAGCCTGGCGTCTACTTGCCGGAGATCGGAGGCGTCCGGATCGAAGATACGGTCCTCGTTGCGGCCGGCGGAGCCGAGGTGCTCACCAACAGCTCGAAGCAGTTGCTGGTAATCTAGCAGTAGCTGTTCGCCTCGGCTTCGCCGGCAAGGATGGAAGCTCGCGCTATGACGTTAGAAGAGATCAAACAACTGGTTCAGGTGGTTGTCGAAAGCGGGGTCGCCGAACTGGAGGTGACGCGCGGGGAGAACCGCGTGCGAATCCGCCGCAGCCTACGGAGCGCCGCGCAAGAGGTCTTGATCCCGGCCGCAGCGTCCCCCGCGTCGGCTCCCGCACCGCCGAACGCCTCCCCCCAGCCTCATGCCGCAGCGCCGGCCGCGGCGCCCGCCGCGGACGAATCATTAAGCTATGTGAAGAGCCCTATCGTGGGCACCTTCTATGAGGCCCCGTCCCCGGATGCGCCGCCGTTTGTGCGCGTCGGCGACCGAGTTACGCCGGGCCAGGTGCTCTGCATTATCGAATCGATGAAGCTGATGAACGAGATCGAGGCGGAGATCGCCGGAACCGTCGTGGCGCGCCTGGTGGAAAACGGCAGTCCGGTAGAGTACGGCGAAGCGCTGTTTGCGATTCGACCTGAGTAAACGGTGCCATGTTTCGGAAAGTGCTGATCGCCAATCGCGGCGAAATCGCGCTGCGCGTCATTTGCGCGTGCAAGGAGCTCGGCATTCGCACTGTGGCCGTCTATTCGGAGGCGGACCGCAACAGCCTTCACGTTCGCTTCGCCGACGAGGCCGTTTGCATCGGTCCGGCCAAGAGCAGCCGGAGCTATCTTGACATGCCGTCGATCATCAGCGCGGCCGAGATCACCAACGCCGACGCCATCCATCCCGGCTACGGGTTTTTATCGGAGAACGCCGACTTTGCCGAAGTGTGTGAGGCCTCCGGCCTGCGCTTCATCGGCCCGCGGCCCGAGGTGTCGCGGCTGATGGGGCTCAAACAACGGGCCCGGGAGGTGATGGAGCAAGCCGGCGTCCCCGTCCTGCCCGGCTCAAACGGCATTTTGGCCTGTGTCGAGGAGGCGCTCGAGGTGGCCGACCGGATCGGCTACCCGGTGATGCTGAAGGCGGCGGCCGGCGGCGGGGGCCGAGGCATGCGAGTCGTACGGGAGCCGGCGGCCATGCCCAGCCTGTTTGCCCAGGCGCAGCAGGAGGCCGAAGCGGCCTTCTCCTGCCCAGACCTTTACCTCGAAAAGTTTCTACCCGCGCCGCGCCACATCGAGTTTCAGGTACTGGCCGACCTGCACGGCAACGTCGAGGTGCTCGGCGAGCGCGAGTGCTCGATCCAGCGGCGCCATCAGAAGC
>Ga0308417_1001080_pt1 | contig 18962 bp, 11 predicted proteins | sample HotsprSampleOS65_FD_203528 | JGI IMG/M metagenome (GOLD analysis project Ga0308417, IMG submission 203528) | Hot spring phototrophic mat microbial communities from Octopus Spring, Yellowstone National Park, Wyoming, United States - 20090730_OS65 ... | reverse complement strand
CGACGACCGACCCGACCCCCAGCCGGACGGTATCGGCCCGGGAAATCACCGACGAACTTTTCGCTCGCTTACCCCCGGACGTGCGTTATCTCGCGGAACAGCGAGCGCTTGGCCGGGAGTGGAGTGAACTGGCCGAGGAAGTGGGCGGTAGTCCACAAAGCTTGCGAAAAAAAATGGCCCGAGCCATCGAAAAGATTGCCCGGGACCTAGATCTTTTGTGAGAATCTGCCGACGATTGTTTATCGCCCAGCGACACTCCCTGGGGCTGGACTCATTCCCAGTTGCGTGCCGCTGTACGGCCGTGGGTTCCAGCGGGTGTCGATCGTCAGCCGGGATCCCGCGATATCTTCCCAGGCGTAAAACTTGAAGTTTTGTGGACCCGTCTTTTTCTTCGGAATCGTCGGGTGCTTCTTGCCATCCTGAACTACGAATAAGCCCTTCGGGAAATTGCGACCGAGCGGCCGGTTGGTCACGGCGATGCCGTCGGTGTCGGTGGGTTTGCCGAGTTGACCTGCATCTGGATCAATAGTCATGACAAACCGATTCCGACCGCTGCGTTCGTAGACTTTGAACGTGTTGTTCCCCTGGCTGGAGACAATCAGATAGCCCTGCCCGTTTTCCCCGGCGTAGATGGCCAGCCCTTCGACATCTGCGGTCAAGCCATGTTCGCCAACTTTGGCGACGAGCACTCCGACCGTGCCGGCGTCCGGTTCGGCCCCGAATTTCCAGACGCCATAATCTTCCTCGCCAACATACAGCACACCCAACTCATCGTCCGCGACAAGCCCTTCCGGCTGAGAAACGACGCCGAACAAACGGGCGAATCGCAAGCCGAGCGTGCCGTTCTGATTCGCCACAATTTGATACTGGTGAACAAAACCGCTTTTGTGATTGACAAAGACATAGCAGCGGCCATCGCGGCGGCTGTGATAACCGCAGATTCCGTAAGGCTCGGCCCCACCAAAAACAGGAATGGCTTTCTCGCCGGTGAGATCGACGAGTTTCCGAGTCTCTGCATCGATTCGATAAATTCGGACACCCGGGGCGGATTTGTTCCGGCTGCTGGCCACCGCCAAATCGATCCGCTGCCCCTTCCAGGGAAAATCATAAATGACATCGACGTTGTTCGGCAGGGATTCCGGGCTGATCGTTTGCAGTTCTTGACCCGTCAGATCGTAGACGTGCAAGCCGGCTTTTTTGTTGGTCCCGATGATGATCGACTTTTCTGGCAGCGTCGGGTGAACCCAGATCGCAGGATCGTCGGCAGAATCTTCGAGGCTATCGACCGGGACGGTTTCGATAACCGGGGCAGGGCGAACCACGCTGTCAGATTCCGCGGCCCCTACAGGAAATACCACGCTCAAGATTAGCAACAACGCACGAGTCATGATCCAGTTCCCTCGTTCTAAATGTCTGTGAGTTCTGAGAAGCTGTTCCGAAATTGTGTTAAAAATCAGGGGCGAGAATCTCCCGCCCCGGCTGCTTGGAGTGGCTTAGAAATCGCCGACCACTTCATTCGCTCGCGCTGTCACCATGCGAGCGAAGACCCGAGTGGTGATCGAATCTCGTAAGAAGCGAACTGAACCGTCGGCGAAGACGACGTTTGCTCCGCCGTTGTGGAAGCTGTAGCACTCGTTATTGTCGCCGTTGATCGCGATCGAACCTTCCGAGCCGCCGCTGACCGGATCGGTGCCTTCCAGCCCATAATCCATGCTGGGATGTGCCCAGTTCCATTCTGGCGGATTCTGTTTGACGACTCCGGGAGTTCCGGTCGGGGGTTGCGGCTTTCCGAGATTGAACCAGACGGTCTTGCCTGCTTGTTCCACGAAGAAGAAGGTGTTTGACAAGCCGTCGGTGACGGATGCGGCCGTGGCCGTGTTTCGCTTACCCGGGTCGATTTTGCAGAGGATATTTTTCTGATCCACCGATTCGTCATCGACCAGGCCGGTGCCGGCTAGATCGTCTTTCACTTCATCGCAGACGGTGTAGTCGCAGCGGGGATGCGCTCCTTGCATGAAGACTGTTTTGTTACGCGTGGTTTGGCCGATTTTCGTTAAAGGCGTTCCCTGGGCCGAGGGGCAAAGGAAAATTTTGACCGGGGTCAAGGCTACGGCCTGATTCGCCGCTGAGTCAAACGGTTCCGTGATGACCCACTGGCGGTACAAGGCGTCTTGCTCGAGGTAAGGCAGAAGATCAACAAAGACCTCTCTGGTCTTTGAGATAGTCACGGCAAAGTGACCGTACGAGCTCTCGTAATTGTGCTGGGCGAGACCGAGTTGCTTGAGATTATTCTGGCAGGTCGTGCGGGCGGCGGCCTCGCGGACTTTCTGAACCGCGGGCAGAAGCAAGCCGATTAAGACGGCAATAATGGCAATAACCACCAGCAGTTCAATCAAGGTGAAGCCACGGCGTTGGAACAGCAAGCGATTCATGACAAAATCTCCTGGAAATAAAGGTGATGATCAACAAATCCCCTGAGCATCATCTGTCATAAACTTGATCAAGATGAGAACTTATCTGGCTTGGAAGAGCGGTGCCTTCAGTCAGCCGCATCGACTTTCAAAAGTTTTTCGAGGACAGCGGGATTGACAGTCAATTCAAAGGGGGGCAGTTCATTCACACCTTCTGACACATGAACTTCAAACCGTGAGGTGGCTGGGTTTGAATATTTTTTGGCCAGCAGGTCCGGTCCACGGGTCCGGGACCCCTTCGGATCAGATTTTCGCCACTCGATCGTGGCTTTGTAGACACCGGCGGGGGCACCATCTCCGGCGGTGTATGTGTTCAGTTCAAAGGTCCCGTCTTCTTTGACGCGGCCATACGGATTTGGCGTGAACTGGTCGCTGTCTCTTCCGCCTGGGGGCACGAGCATGACCCGGGCCTCTTCCGCTGGTTGGCCATTCACCAGGACTTTTCCCTTAACTGGAAATGTCGGTTTTCTTCGGGCATCCGTCTCCTCACTACAGCCGGTCGCCAAGAACCCGAGTGCGGCGAGTAGAACGGTCGTTCGTCGCATGATTAGCCTCGTGGTGTCAGTTCCAGGTTGAAGTCCGCCGCTCTGGCGAATCCGTCTTCCCCCTTCACCTGCAAGAACGACAACCGCCTGATCAGGGGACAAGCGATCGGCAAGTTTTCGTGGGATGGGGCATGGCAGGAACACCTCCGCAAGCTTTGGCGGTGATCCGCTTTGTACTGCCTCGTCTCGTGAAGCAACCCGCCAAGCATTCCGAGGTTCGCCGCCTGCGATTTGAAATCCTGGGTTTGCCGCCGGTTAGCGGGCATCGGCGGGGCGGAACGGCTCGATCTGCGTGGGAAGTGTGACGGAAATGCCCGGCATTTTCATACCGTCGAGCAAAACGACATGTCCCGTCACCAGAATGGTCATGCCCCAGTAATATTCGTAGGGATCGATGATCGGTGGGACCGCGAACGCCATCATTTCCTGTTGCGGAATCAGCACGGTAAAATTGCGGGGTGAGCTCGGATCGTTCGACGAAAACAACAGCACCCCGATTTCTCGCCGTTCTCGAGCCTTGACTTGCATTAACACCGTTCGCCGTTGACCGATGCGGCTGACGGCTAGTTCCGCCGCGATCGGGGTCTCGGGATTCTCGTCGACTCCGGTCATCGGATTCGGGTAAGTCCCGGGACGTGGACTTGCCGGCAAGGACGATGGCAAGACTAGCATGTCCCAGCCCACGTACAACGCTGCGAGCATTGCCAGTGAGCTCATGACGCTCAGGAACATTAGCAGCACTTTCCAGCGGAGCCGGCGTGTTGGTGCCGAGGCCGCGAAGGGGGAAGAACCGGGATATCCTCGCAGTGCGGAAGGCGATGAGCGAGGAGCAGTCAGCGGCGAGGTGCTGTATTCTCCCCCGAGTAAGCGTTGCACGGCGGGGCACAGCACCGGCAATTCATCGCTGCTGGGTGGCGGAACGGGTGGAATTCCCAGCGATTCCAGAGCCAGGGCCACCTCTTCCGCACTCTCATAGCGACTGTTCGGATCTTTTGCCGTCATCCGCTGGAAAATTCGGGCGAGTTCCTCAGGAATTCCCGGGCGAGCTTCGCGGAGATCGACAGTCCGGGTATTGTGCCAGAGCACTTTTTGTGAAAGAGTTCCAGCAGCAAAGGGCGGCTTACCGGCCAGCAGGAAATACAGGGTGAAGCCAAGACTGTACAGGTCGGCCTTGCTGTCGACTTGCGAGCTGGCATCGACTTGTTCCGGTGCGATATAATCCGCCGTGCCAAGCACTGCCCCTTCTTCCAGGCGATCGGTCAGATTGTCCGCTTGATCCAGGCGGAAACGAGCGAGCCCCAGATCGAGCAGGGTCACGGTCCCTTTGCGATCGACCATGATATTGCCGGGCTTAATGTCGCGATGCACCAGCCCCGCGGCGTGAATCCGCCCCAGCCCGATTGCCGCTTGCCGAGTATATTCCAGGGCCCGATTCAATTCGAGAGCCCCGCGCTGCTGCACGAGCTGCTGCAGGCTGACGCCGTAGACGTATTCCATCACCAAATAATGAAATTCGCCATCAGAATCGACATCATAAGCCCGGACAAGGTGTTCATCCCGTAACGCCGCCGAGGCTCGGGCTTCCCGGTAAAATCGCTCCAGAGGGGCCGGATTTTCCAGGCGATCCGGGGGCAGGACTTTTAAGGCGACCAGCGAACGCATCCGCAAGTGTTCGCAGAGTAGCACTTGTCCCATGCCGCCAACACCGAGCAGGTCGAGAACGCGAAACTTCCCAGAAAGAATGAATCCTCGCCGTTTCCCGGCTAATAACTGCTTGGCCTGAAACGGCGTCAGAATCCCAGCATCGATCAACTGTGTCGCCACGCTCGCCGCGGGTGAACGTTCCAGTTCTGAATGTTCCCGGAAAAAGGCGGCAACGCGATCTGGGTCGGCCAGATTCGCTTCCAGAATGATCGACTGCAAATCAGTGCCTGTTTCTGGCAGATCGACTGGCACGCAGAATACTCCCCTGGCCAGCGGTCACACCGAGATCAACCGTTACCTGTATTTGACCAGCTTCTTAGGCCATGGAAGTGAAGTTCTGATGAAACTGAGACGCATTCGCTCTCTCCGTCCACCGCCTGCAATCGTGAAATGGACGAGGAAAGTCTGTGCCAAACACTGGAGTGATTCCGTCGGAATCGAGCGAGCTGTCTCGGATGTTTCCGCGGATCAGCCATGCAATTCCGGCAGCGGTTCCGCGTGTTCGAGGAGATGCTGGGGTCTGCCGGTGGGATCAAGAAAAGTCGTATGAGCGACATTGATGCCCAGGCAACGATACAAACTGGCAAAGATTTGCTGAAACGTCACCGGCCGGGCTGTGACGGCTCCGCCAAGGCGGTCGGTGGCACCAATAACCTGTCCGCCGGCGATGCCGCCGCCAAAGAGAATAGCCGGGCTCGCTTGCGGCCAGTGATCACGGCCACCTTTACTATTCACCCGGGGTGTGCGACCGAATTCGCCCCAGACCACGACGGTGACATCGTTCAGCATGCCACGTTCGTCCAGATCGGTCAGCAGCGCGTGCAGCGCGTGATCGACAATCGGCACGAGCTGACGCATCCGTGGGAAATTCTGGCTATGCGTGTCGAAATCGCTGAACGAGACGCTGACACAACGGACCCCTGCTTCAATCAAGCGGCGGGCGAGGAGCAGCTTTTTCGCCGAGTGGATTCCCTCGCTGGTGTAATACGCCTTTGCTTCCGATCCTGAAGTCCGCGGGGTGTATCGTGCCAGAACCGATGCCGGTTCCCGGCGATAATCCAGGGCTTCCGCAAGTTTACCCGACGTAAGAATGTTCATCGCCTGCTGTTGAAATCGATCCAGTGCAGCCATCGTCCCGCTTCGATCCAGTTCCTGGCGGATGTCGTCGAAGCCGGAACGCAACGCCATCCGATCCTGAAGGCGATGAAACGTCAACCCTTCAAGCAACGTCAAGCGGAGGGTGTGGTTGGCTCCGCGTGCCTTCAATTCATTTTGCATTCCCGGTTCAAGTTCTCGGGAAAATTCAGCGGAAATATCCGGGCGGAACGGAGCGTAGGCCGGGCCAAGATACCCAGGTCGTGCGCTATTTCGGACCAGCGGTCGGCCTTGCATCAGATCGACGAACGCCGGGACGGCATCTTCCGGCCGTCCGTGCAGTTTCGCGACGACGCAGCCCAGCGCCGGTCGCCCACCAATTTCTCGCAGACTTGCAGCGGGAAACCCCGACTGGCACTGAAAGCCGTCATGAGCACCAGCCGAACCCACTAGCGAGCGGACAAAGGCGAAGCGATGCGCGGCACTGGCGACTTGCGGCATCAATTCACTGAGGATGATTCCGGGCAAACGCGAGGCTATCGCCCGCATCTCCCCACGAATTTCTTCCGGAGCTTCCGGCTTCGGGTCGATCGTCTCATGCTGGGGCGGCCCCCCATCCAAATGAATGTTGATGATCGATTTTACCGAAGAGCGAATTCCCGCCGCCGCCTCTGCCCGCAGCAAATCCCCTAATGTCAAGCCCAGACTGCTGACCGCACCAGCAATCAACAGATCCCGGCGATGATAACGCTCCCTTACGCAATGGGCTGAACTAGGACTTGCAGTCATGATTCCTTACCTCGACGGGAAGAGCAGAGGCATTCTGAAATTGGATGTAAGAATGCGGCAGGTAGTAATGATATTCAATAAAACTCACGATCGTTCCGAATGCAAGCGTATTCTTGGTGGACATTTCTGAGTGTCTCGAGGTCGATGCTGTTTGCTCACGAAATCTTTGAGGGTTTTTCTGTAACGGGGCGTTGAGCACCGAGTTGAAAAAGCGTGCGGCATCTGTACCGATTTGATCAAAATTCGCGAATAATTAAAGCTTATGATGGTTCAAAAATCTGAGATTTGCTTGCTGACCGACCGACTCACGGTGAGAATTGCTTGTGCTATTGGGGGATTGGAAAATCCCGGATGTTCAAAAATGGGGATTTGCCACCGTCGAATATTAAGACATTGCCTCGAATCTGCTCTCTCGAAACTCTCACACAGAGGATTACACAATGACCGCGTGGATCAGCCTTTTCGCCCAGCAAAGCTCCCCGAACGCAGCTGCTGGCGCTACTGCTGGTATGATTATTTTGATTTTCTATTTTGCTCTTATTGCTTTGGCTATTGCGGGGGTCTGGATGACCTTCACAAAAGCTGGGAAACCCGGCTGGGCGAGCATCGTTCCGATTTACAATATCATTGTCCTTCTCGAAATCGCTGGCAAACCGATCTGGTGGTTTTTGCTTCTGTTCATACCGATCGTGAATATCGTTATTTCCATCATCGTCTCCTTGGAGGTGGCGAAAGCCTTCGGCAAAGGTGCCGGATTCGGTATCGGCATCGCCTTCCTGCCGTTCATCTTCTACCCGATTCTCGGTTTCGGCTCGGCGCGATATTATGGCCCGGCTGCGGCGTGAGCGCACCATCGACTGCTTCCTTCGTGGTCTGGGGCGACAGTTCCTTGGCTTCACCCGTACTGCTTGGCGGAGCAATTGAGTGCGATCAATTGCTCCGTTGTCACCCTCGTCAGGACAATGAGCAGCCCCCCGCCTGGATTTTCACGGCCAGCTTTCCACACACGGGGGTGACGGCGTAAATTTCGACTGCCACGACATCCGGGGGCTTGCGAACATCCACGAAGCAGGTCACAATAGCGATGATTTTCCGCAAATTGCCTTCCAGAATTGAATTTCGGTGTTGCTTGTTATGCTCCGCGTTGATCTGATCTTCCGCGAGATTGCGGCAGGATGCGTTATCCTTATTTGCCTGCTTCCCGGCGTGGCGGCAGATCCGGCTTCGACAACCTCCGCGATTGACTTCAATCGTGATGTGCGGCCGATTCTCTCCGAACATTGCTACAAATGCCACGGCCCAGGAACTCAAAAGGCTGGGGTTCGCCTGGATGCTCGGAATCACGCCACGAAGAACGACATTGTGGTACCGGGTAAGCCGGAATCCAGCGTATTGCTAGCACGGATCACCGCGGCGGACGATGAAGAGCGGATGCCTCCACCCGCTTCTGGACGCCGATTGACCCCTCAGGAAGTTGCGACGCTGCGTGCCTGGATTGCCGATGGTGCGAGATATACCCCACACTGGGCATTCATCCCGCCACAACGGCCGGCTGTCCCGAATCGGAACCCGCAGCCGGACAATCCGATTGATGCGTTCATTGTGCAGCGGTTGGATGCTGCGAAGCTCGCTCCTTCGCCGGAAGCAGACCGATCCACCTTGATTCGCCGGGTCTCGCTCGATCTGATCGGGCTGTTGCCGACACCTGCGGAGGTGGATGCGTTCCTGAACGACGAAAGTCCGAACGCTTATGAAAAGCTAGTGGACCGTCTTCTTGCTTCTCCCCATTACGGCGAACGCCAGGCCCGGCACTGGCTCGATCTGGCACGCTACGCCGACAGTAACGGTTATACCATCGACGGTGCCCGCAGTATCTGGCCCTACCGCGACTGGGTGATTCAGGCCTTTAACGAAGATTTACCCTTTGATCAATTCACGATCCAGCAGCTTGCCGGCGATTTACTGCCAAACCCCAGCAAAGAACAGTTGATCGCCACGGGCTTTCACCGCAACACGTCGTATAACGAGGAAGGCGGCACTGACCGCGAGCAATTCCGCGTTGAGCGCACGGTCGATCGCACCAATACGACCGGGGCCGTTTGGCTGGGTCTTACTGTTGCCTGTGCTCAATGCCACGATCACAAGTACGATCCGATTTCCCAGAAGGACTACTACAGTTTGTATGCCTTCTTCAATAGCTGTGAGGAACCGATCTATCCCGTCGGCGGTCGGCCGGAACTGGACAAGAAACTGAACGAGCTCGATGCTGTCCGCGAGGAACTTCGCCGGGCTGAGAAGAAAGAGGAACTGGCAAAGATCGAAGCGGAAATGAAAAAGCTTCGCGGCCAGCTCCCCTCGACCTTAATCCTGCGGGAAATGAAAAACCCTCGCCCGACGCATGTGCAAATTCGCGGTGAGTTCCTTCGCCTCGGCGACCGGGTCGAGCCGCAATTCCCGGCAGCACTCCGGACTGCTACTACAGCCTCCCGGCCGAAGAATCGACTTGATCTGGCCCGCTGGCTGGTTTCTGCTGACAATCCCCTGACTGCCCGCGTGACGGTGAATCGGGAATGGCAAAAATTCTTCGGCATCGGCCTCGTCGAAACCGAGAACGATTTCGGAATGCAAGGCAGCTTACCGACCCACCCGGAATTGCTCGATTGGCTTGCCGTCGAGTTCCGCGAATCGGGCTGGAGCTTCAAAAAATTGCACAAACAGATTGTGATGTCGGCCACGTATCGTCAATCATCCCGGCACCGGGCCGATCTGGCCAAGATCGATCCGAAGAATCGTCTCCTCGGTCGACAAAACCGCCTGCGGGTCGAGGCCGAGATTATCCGGGATGCGGCTCTCTCGGCGAGCGGATTGCTGACCCCGACAATCGGCGGACCCGGTGTCTATCCACCACTCCCGGCCGAAGTCTTTTCCTTCACGCAAAACAAGAAACCCTGGCCGGAAGACAAAGGACCGAACCGGTATCGCCGAGGTATGTACACTTACATCTGGCGGCAAAGCCAGCATCACTTACTGACAACTTTCGACGCTGCCGACGCTCAAACCACCTGCACCCGGCGAAATCGCAGCAACACCCCGCTGCAAGCGCTTCACCTTGCCAATGACCCCGCCTTCCTCGAGTTCTACGCCGCGCTCGGCCAGCGATTGCTAAAAGAAGGCCCCAGTGACGATCCAGGCAAGGTCGATTTCGCCTTTAAACTCTGCTTCTGCCGAGAACCGACTGTCTCAGAACGGGAACGCGTCCTCGCCTACCTCCAGCAACAACGCCAGGCCGATCCAGCATCGGCCTGGACCCAAGTTGCCCGAGTGCTGATGAATCTCGATGAATTTGTAACTCGGGAATGATAAGCTCAGCATCGAGCCGATGCAATTTCACGAAGAAAAAGTGGTGTTCAGAAGTGGTGTCATATGTCTCTGGATGTTCCGGGTAAAACATCATGAACACGAACGACCTCCTTGCCTTGACGCGTCGGCACTTCTTCCACGATTGCGGGGTCGGTATCGGAGCAATGGCACTCGCGACGCTCTTCAATCGCAGTGCCACGGCGGCAACTCGTGCACCCCATTTCGAACCGAAAGCAAAGTCCGTGATCTTCCTGTTTATGGCCGGCGGGCCGAGCCAACTTGAATTGTTCGAGCCAAAGCCGGACTTGAATAAGCTCCACGGCAAGCCGATTCCACGCTCGTTCATCGAGGGGAAACGCTTTGCCTTTTTGAAAGGTACGCCGACCCTGCTCGGTTGTGAACGCAAGTTCATGCCGGCCGGGAAGTGCGGTATGCCCATCAGCGAACTGTTGCCTCACTTAAGAACAGTGGCCGACGACATTTGCTGGCTTCGGGGGATGAAGACCGATGTCTTTAATCATGGGCCGGCAAAATGCTTCCTGAACACGGGCAGCCCGCAATTTGGCCGCCCCAGCATGGGCAGCTGGGTCACCTACGGCATCGGTTCCGAAAGCGATAGCTTGCCCGGCTTCGTTGTCCTCCAGTCCGGTCCTCGCGGCCCCCGCGGCGGTGCCAGCCTCTGGAGTAACGGCTTTCTCCCCTCGGTGTATCAAGGAGTTCCGTTCCTTAAAGGCCCCAGTCCGATCCTGGATCTAAAATCCCCGGAAGGAATCAGCGACAAGCAGCAAGGAGAATTTATCGATGCCGTCCGCGATCTGAATCGCCTCCGCTATGATGTGGTGGCCGACCCCGAGATTCAGACCCGGATCGCTGCCTACGAGATGGCGTACCGAATGCAGACTGCCGCCCCGGAATTGATGGATCTTACCAGCGAAACAAAAGAAACCCTCGCCCTTTATGGCGTCGAACCCGGCAAATCATCGTTTGCTGCCAACTGTTTGCTCGCAAGGCGGCTGGTCGAACGCGGCGTCCGATTCATCCAATTGTATCACACCGACTGGGATCACCACGGTGGCAGCCAGGATCTCAAAAAATCCCTGACTGCGGTCTGCAAAGAGGTCGATCAACCGTGTGCCGCCCTCATTCAAGACCTCAAGCGGCGCGGGTTACTTAACAACACCCTGGTGATTTGGGGAGGCGAATTCGGACGCACCCCGATGGGTGAACCCCGAGAGACGATCGGCCGAGACCACCACATCGATGCCTACACCATGTGGCTGGCCGGGGGTGGCACGAAACCCGGTTTCATCTTCGGTCAGACCGACGAAATTGGCTACAACGTCGTCGAGGGAGCGGTTCACGTCCACGATTTGCAAGCGACTGTTTTGCACTTGCTGGGCCTCGACCACGAAAAGTTGACGTTCCGCTTCCAGGGCCGCGACTACCGTTTGACCGATGTCCACGGTCAGGTCGTCCAGGAAATTCTCGCCTAGAAATCCTGAGCATCCTGCCCTCGATGCTCGGGCTGGCGAGGAACTCGGCACCCTCGAACGGGAACGGACCGGAGACTGCCGTGACAAGGCCGGGTCCGGCTGCCGTGTGCTCGCCGGTTCTGCACAGGTGGCAATTCCTCAAAGGCGATCGACACCAGGCTCGGCTCACGGCTTTTTCGACCGTGTTTTTTCGAGGATCATCTCGCGGGGTACGACGCCGACACGCTGAGCCCAGTTTTCGTAAAGTCGCGCCATTGCCTGCACCCGTTCCGGTTCCGTAGCGGCGAGATCGTTTGTTTCTCCGGGATCGAGATCGACGCGGTACAATTCCCACGACCCACGCCGGGGTCCATCGGAGGCAATGTCGCCATCCTCCTTGGCAACTCCGTAGCCGCGGACGAGCTTCCAGTCGCCCTGGCGGACGGCTTCGTTCCCCATCCGTTCCCAGCAGAGAACACGATCCCCAGGGATCGGCTTCAGCCCACGGAACAGCGGCAGCAAACTTTGCCCTTCGACCGGCAAGACCCGCTGGCCATTCCATTCGAGCGGATGCGTTGCCCCTGCCGCATCGAGACAGGTCGGATAAAGATCGATGATGTGGCTGGCTCCAGGAAGAATCTTGCCTCGCTGGGCGGGTGGAATTCCTGCAGGCCAGTGAGCAATCAACGGCGAGGCGATACCCCCGTCATGAACCCAGACTTTGAACTTGCGAAACGGCGTATTGCTGACTTGCCCCCAGAGCGGGCCACGAACCGTGTCGGCACCGTTATCGCTTAGAAACAGAATCAGCGTATGATCCAGTTGCCCCTTTTTCCGCAACAACTCGACAATCCGTTTCAGGTTTTGATCGACGCGGTCAATCATTGCCGCGTAGGTTCGCATCCAGCGGTCGCGTGTGGCTTTTTTTGCTGCTTGTGCTTCTTTGGTCACCGTGGCATCCAGTTCCGGCAGTCGGGCCGTCTGGGGAATCAAACCGAGTTGTTGTAACCGCTGGAAACGACGTTGGCGGATGACTTCCGGGGGATCGTTGTAAACCGCTTCATACTTGGCAATGTCTGCGGCGTGGGCTTGAATCGGCCAATGCGGTGCCGTGTACGCCAGATAACCGAACCAGGGCCGGGACTGGTCCGCCTCTTGAATAAATTTCAGTGCGTAATCGGTAAAAGTGTCGGTGGAATAAAAGTTGGGGGGAAGTTGATCAACTTTTTGCGTGTTTTCAACAAACAGGCTGATCGGTCCTTGATTTTGCCACGAGCGAAAACCTGTAAAATGGTCACAGGCTCCGCCGATGAGGGCGAAACAGCGGTCAAATCCACGGGCGTGGGGCCAATTATCCGATGTCCGGCCAAGGTGCCATTTCCCGGCCATGAACGTCTGATATCCCGCGACGCGCAAGGCCTCGGGCAAAGTGACAATCCCCCGGGTTTTGAACCCCAGATAAGCGGGAGAACCGACCCGTTTCCAGAACTCATTGTCGGGACCCTGCTCGTTCATGTCTCCCATGCCGGCCTGGTGGGGATAGAGCCCGGTCATTAAGGCGGCTCGAGACGGGCAACATTGAGCACCGTTGTAAAATCGAGCCAGGCGGACACCATTTTCCGCCAGAGTGTCAAGAGTCGGCGTGCGGATTTCACCCCCGTAACAGCCGATGTCGGAATACCCCATGTCATCGACCATCACCAGTAAAATATTTGGCCGGGAATCAGCCGCGACCGCGAGCGACGCCATCCCCAGGAGGCAGGAAAGGATCGCGAGAAACTTCATCACTGGGTTCTCCTCGAGGCAACGGTCAGGGACGAGCTTGGAACTGGCCTGACTGGTGACGTTTCGCTGAAGCAAACTGGCTTAGCCACATTACACGTTCAAGAACTCTTCGTCAATCCGGTAGCAGCCCGTGTCGTCCCGGCGAGCACAAGTAAGACCGGAACAATTAAGACTGGAAATCAGCCAGGCGATGACAAACAATCCGGCCGTGCAGCCGATGCATTCATTCCCTGGCTTAATTCCATCGGTCCCGACTTGCACTCGTTTCAAGGACAGAATGATCGCATCCACTGGGGCCGATTTGCTATGATTCACTGTCTGACCGTTCTCGGATCACGGAACCGTGTAATGACAACAGCGATTGAATTAGCGGTGGGGCTGGAGACCTGGCGGATTCATGTTGATGATGCCGGGTTGCTTCCGTTAACCCGACAAGAACCGCCTCAGGGGCAGTCACGCTCGCCCCGTGAATTGCTCCGGGAAGCCCTAGAGCATCCGCTAGAGTTGAATGTTCCACTGCGCCGGGCCCTGACACCGGATGACCGGGTGGTTCTGGTTGTGGACGAGCAATTGCCGAGCCTGGCGGAACTCGTGACGGAACTGGTCGAGCATCTTCAGTCGGCCGGGGTGAAGCCGGCGGCAATCACCGTGCTGGTTCCGCCGGAGGGCGGCCGAGGCCAATGGTTGGCTGATTTGCCGGATGAAATCGGGGATATCCGGGTGGAAACGCACGACCCCGAGGATCCGCCACGATTCGCTTACTTGGCAACCTCGGCGGCCGGGCGGCGTGTCTACTTGAATCGGACGCTGGTGGATGCCGACTTCATCATCGTGCTGACAGGACGAGGTTATGATCCAAGTTGCGGCTATCGTGGGGCGGCAAATTCGCTGTTTCCCGTGTTCAGCAACGGTGAAACTCGGGCGAGTTTTGTCGGGCAGTTTCAGGCACGGACCCTCACTCGCTATCCGGCTATGGCGAAAGAAGCCGAGGAAATTTCCTGGTTAATCGGCATGCCTTTTTTGATTCAGGTCATCGAGGGCGTCAGCGATCAAATTGAGGAAATTGTCGCCGGGCTGCCCGACTGTGCCGACGAGGGAATTCGCCGACAAGATGCAAGGTGGCGGGCCACGGTGGCGAGCCGGGCCGAGACGGTCATCGCGGCGGTCTCGGGGGACCCGCAGCGGATCGACTTCGCCGCTTTAGCGTGGGCAGTCGCCACGGCTGCCCGTGTCGTTCAGCCAGACGGGCGAATTGTGTTGTTGACGACCGCTGCCCCAGAATTGGCAGAAGGGGCGGAGATTCTCCGACAGGCCGAGGATCCGGCCGCCGCAGAACGGATGATGAGAAAACGGAAGCCGGATGACTGGCCGGCCAGCAGTCTCTGGACGTTCGCCGCGAAACAAGCACGGCTGATGGTGGCGGCGGGCTGGCCCGATGACTTAATCGAAGATCTCTTCGCAACCCCGTTGCGGCATGTCGCGGAATTGCAACGATTGATCGACGCCGCGGATTCACTGCTGATTTTGCAGGATGCACACAAACTGATGGTCGATCTCGCATCATGATCGGCAACGAGCCGAACCGTAAAGGGATGGCCCCAGTTGCCGAGGATGCCCCTGTTCGCCACTTAAGATTCCAGCATTTCCAGCAGCCCGGTCAGCGGCACTGGAACCCAGGCAGGACGATGCATGAGATCATAACCCGCTTCCGTCACGGCTTGATCGAGCACAAAGAGTTCCAGCAGTTCTTGGCAAATGCGGGGATGGCTCGGCAGCAAGGGACTGTTCGCCATGCCGGCATAATACGCCTGGACGAATCGACAAACCACCCAGGAATACCAGAATCGGGCCCAGTGACGTAAGCCCTCACGGTCTTCATCACGGACGTGGCCGGGGAGGATGCCGGGAGCGGATTCGGCACCGAAGAGAGGGCTGAAGGCGGCATCGTGGAACGAACGGATCATGGTTGCAACATCACGAAGCGGGGAACGTTTGATCTTCCGCTCGCTCAATGATCGAGTCGGCCCCCCCTCAAAATCGATGAGCACGAAATTATTTCCCGTATACAGAAGTTTGTTGAGTTGATAATTGCCATGAATTCGGATCCGCTGGCCGGTCAAATCCGGGGAAAGTACACGGCGGAAACGATGACTGAGTTCGCCTTCCAGAGCCAGACAGCGCTGAACGAGATCCTGGGTAGCAGCCGGTAATTCTGGTCGTTGTCGACGAAGTTCGCGAAAGACCAGGCCGGCCGTAGTGCGCATCGATTGATACAGCGATCGCTGGTAAAGCTTGGTGATCGGTTCGGGTGCCAGTGCGGGATTGGAAGAGTCGGAGGCTAGGGCGAGGTGCAATTGAGCGGTATTCGTGCCGAGTTGCTCGGCCGTATGTAAGAAAGCTTCGATCAAGTCGGCGGCGGACCCGGTTGGGCGGCCGTCGAATCCGGGTTGCCAGCACTGTCCAGGGGGGAAGGGCGGCGGTGACACATCAGGGTGAGCCAAGACAGCCTCGTAATAGCGGCTGAGGGTGTCGAGGGTATAATTCCAGCCAGTCCCTTCATTTGGTACATATCCAAACAAGACCGACAGCGTGATCGGCTGACCATGATCCGCGGGGTGGAGTTCAATCGCTCCGAGGACGGGGGCGGTGGTTTTGAAGTCCGTATGATCGGTGAGGAACCGGCCAAGTTCCAGGTCGGGATTCACGCCGGGTTCCAGTTTTTCATAGGATTTCAACACCAGTCGGCCGCCGTAGATGAGGCTGATGTTGCCTTGTTCGGTTTGAGAGATCGTGATCGGCAAGGGGACATCGGCATCGCCGCGTGCCAGATCGAACTGTGGAAAATGTGAACAAATGATATCGCCGAAGTCAAAGCTGTAGACCTGATGGTTGGCGATGGCTTGGAGTACCCCGGTACAGAATCGGGCATCGCCACGGGCGTCGATGAGGGTTCCGATCACTTGGCCAGCGACGGCGATTTCGGCGATGAGTGCACCGCTGCTGATGTTGCCGCTTGATTCGATGGGGATGTAAGCGATCGGCAACAGCTGCAGAAGGACTTCGCCACTGAGATATTCGACATCGAGAAAGAAAAGCGCCGTGGGGGGCGAACACGTGAGCATTCGGGCGACGTTGCGGACCTGAATGTTTCGCAAGGTTCGAGATTTCCAGTGCCCCACCGTGGTCGCGGTTTCTGCCAGATGGCTAATCAGGGCGGGCTTCAAGCGATCGAGACGTGCTGGTTCGAGGATTTCCTCCCAGGTTTCGCGCACCGCAATCCGGGGGAGCGGGGCACCCCGGGATTTTTCCGTCACCACGGTGTGGCGAAAGGTCGAGGGCCGGATGGCGAAGGCATAGGAACCGTGTGGCCCGAGGGTGAGTAAATACGGGAGTTCGCCGATCGGTGGGAAGGGGTTGCGGCCGACAAGTTCGTAGGGGACGAGACCTTTGAATTCCGAGAGATCAAGCTGAACATATTGAACAAATCGTGACAGGTTGGCCACAATCAGGATAATTTCATCCCTATAGCGGCGAATGAAGGCGAGAATCTTGGGGTTTTCTGGGCGTAAGAATTCAATGCTTCCCCGACCGAATGCTTTATATTGCTTTCGCAAGGCAATCAGCCGTTTCATCCACCAGAGTAGCGACGAGGAATTCCCCTGCTGAGCATCAACGTTGACGGCCTCGTAGTGGTACTCCGGATCAATGATGACGGGGAGATACAGTTTTTGCGGGTTGGCCCGGCTGAAGCCGGCGTTGCGATCGCTGGACCACTGCATCGGCGTGCGGACACCGTTGCGGTCGCCTAGGTAAAAGTTGTCCCCCATGCCGATCTCATCGCCGTAGTAGATAACCGGTGTGCCCGGCAAAGAGAATAGCAGCACATTCATTAATTCGATGCGGCGGCGGTCATTGCGAAGGAGCGGCGCTAAGCGGCGGCGAATCCCCAGATTAATCCGCGCTTGCGGATCGGAAGCGTATGCGCGGTACATGTAGTCCCGTTCCTCATCCGTCACCATCTCCAGGGTAAGTTCATCGTGATTTCGCAAGAACAGACACCACTGACAGGTTTCGGGAATCGGCGGAGTTTGTTCGAGAATGTCGATGATCGGGAAGCGGTCCTCCTGATGCAGCGCCATGTAAAGCCGGGGCATGAGCGGGAAGTGGAACGCCATGTGGCATTCATCGCCATCGCCGAAGTAGGCGATGGCATCTTCGGGCCATTGATTCGCTTCCGCCAAAAACATGCGATTGTGATATTTTGAATCGAGATGACGGCGGAGATGTTTGAGAAAGGCGTGGGTTTCCGGCAAATTTTCGCAGTTTGTCCCTTCTCGCTCATAAAGATACGGGATGGCATCGAGACGCATGCCATCCACCCCCATGTCCAGCCAGAATTCGAGGACGGGAATCAAAGCGTCCCAGACGGCGGGGTTATCAAAGTTGAGGTCCGGCTGGTGGCTGTAAAAACGGTGCCAAAAATATTGTCCGGCGACGGGATCGTAAGTCCAGTTCGAACGCTCAAAGTCCTTGAAAATAATCCGAGCATCGCTATATTTGTCCGGGGTGTCGCTCCAGACGTAGAAGTTCCGTTCAGGGCTGCCGATTGGGGCGCGGCGGGCGCGCTGGAACCAGGGATGCTGATCCGAGGTGTGATTGATGACCAGTTCGGTAATGACCTTCAGCCCGCGACGGTGCGCCGCATCGAGAAACTCGCGAAAATCTTTCAGGGTGCCATAATTCGGATGAACGTTCGTATAATCTGCAATGTCATATCCATCGTCTTTCAACGGAGACGGGTAGAAGGGTAAAAGCCAGATGGCGGTGACGCCGAGATCTTGCAGGTAATCGAGCCGTTGCCTGAGCCCCTTGAAGTCGCCGATACCGTCGGCGACGCTGTCTTGGAAGGCACGGACATGCACTTCGTAAATGATGGCATCTTTATACCAGAGCGGGTCATCTTCCGTCATGACGATTCCTAGGTCGGCAGCAGTGGGTATGGGATTTCCTTAAACAGCCATCATAGGCCGAGTCCGGGCAGCTGGTCACTGCTCGCGGGGAAGATTGCGGCGGAGAAGTCTTGTATAACGAGCAGGAAAGGGGACGGTCCCCCGGCCGGCCTCGGATGTTTCCCCGCATGATTCGAGCAGAGGTGGTTATTATGGCGCCATCGCAGCCTCGGTGCCGATTAGAGCCGTTGCCTGAGCATCAGGTAGCTTTTCTTGTCGAGGATCAAGAACGTCTCCGTTGGCATTTTGGCCCTCAGTATCCTCGGCCGTTTTTCTATCCGTTGCTGGGGCCGGCATCGGGCCAGTCGCTGACCCGCATCGGCCACCCGGGGGCTCCGAATCACGATCATCATCGCTCGATCTGGTTCGGCCACGCCAAGGCTTCGGGGATCGACTTCTGGAGTGAGAACACACCGGCGCGAATTCGGCAACTGGAGTGGCTTGCTTTTGATGATGGCGAGACGGAAGCGGTGATGACGGTTCGCCTCGGCTGGTTCGACGGCCACGATCCTCGGCCGCTGCTGGAGCAGCTGCTGATCGCGGCTTTGCGGCCCGGCCCGGAACGGGAAACTTTCCTCGAAATCCAAACGACGCTCAAACCGGTCGCCGAGAAATTTGAGTTTCAACAATCGAACTTTGGGCTGATGTCGGTGCGGGTAGCGAAGTCGATCTCGGCATACTTTGGCGGCGGCACTCTGACGAGTAGTTCAGGTGCCGTCGGCGAATCTGCAA
>Ga0308417_1001079_pt1 | contig 18965 bp, 14 predicted proteins | sample HotsprSampleOS65_FD_203528 | JGI IMG/M metagenome (GOLD analysis project Ga0308417, IMG submission 203528) | Hot spring phototrophic mat microbial communities from Octopus Spring, Yellowstone National Park, Wyoming, United States - 20090730_OS65 ... | reverse complement strand
AATGCCCGTCTCGATCCATAAATATGCATATTGAAGCTGAACGGGCTGAACAGGATGTTATCGGCAATTCTTTTGATCCCGTTCTCGTTCTGGGCGTAGATCGAATGCCCGTGCGTCCGGTCCGGCGCCCGCCAGCCGTTGTTGTAAAGGATCGTTCCGTACAACTCCACATCCGGTTTCGTCCCCGCCATTCCCACCCCGACTCCAGCGTCATGCACAATGCAGTTGATGATTTTCGTGTTCGCCGCCATCACGGAAATCCCTGCGCCTCGGTCCTCCGGATGATTGGATCCGGGCAGCGAGCTGATCCTGTTCGGGTTGGAATTCATCACCTCCAATCCCCAGTACCACGCCCACTCGCCCTCAATCGTCAGCACGGCGTTGGGCGAGAACCCGCGCCCGTCGAGCACCACCCGCTCGCCGGGATACGCCCGCAGCACCACCGGCCTGCCCGGCGCCCCTTTCAGCCGGCTCACGAACGCCCCGTTGTAGACTCCCTTCCGCACCCAGATCGTGTCCATCGGCTGAATGCGCGGGTCCGGCTTCAGCGCCGCCTCCAGGCTCCACGGCCTCGCCCGGCTCCCGTCCCCGCCCGCCGTCCCGTCCGGAGCGACGTACCATTCTTTTGCATCGAGGTTGGCAAGAGTTACCAGGATGAACCCTGCTGCTGTCAATGCTAATCGCAGATACTTGCCTTCGATTGAACGCATGAACACTTTCACCACCTTTCACGGTCTTGCCATCGGGGCTGCCCAGCTTCCATAAAGTTCTCGAACGTGTCTCGCTGCATGCGCATTCCCGCCAGGACACCTATAGACGAAGCGCTGTGGCCAGAAGATGTTGGGTGCCCTGCGCCCTCGACGCCACATCAGCCCTCCTGGAAAGAAATCCGTTCACGACATTGCCTCCCATTGAGAGCAATGTCTGTAAAGGATGCCTTACCGACCAGCTTCTCAGCCCCAACATCCTCGATTTCCCACCCACAATTCCATATTCAACTCTGACAAAGTCGAAATGCTTCTCGAGCAATGCCTCCAGCTCCCGCTTCTTGTAATGGCGCCGATGGTCGGGATTTGTAACTCGGGTCAATTCGTCGCCGTTAGGGGTGGACATCAGGAAGCAGCCGCCTTGCCGAAGCGCTTTGGCAACTTCGGCAACGAACTTTTCATCATCATCGACGTGCTCAAGAACCTCAACCGCAACAACAACGTCGACACTGTTATCCCTGAAGCACGACTCTGTCAAATCGTTCAGCACATAGCCGAGAACATTGCTTCTCCGTCGCCGCACTGCCGCGATAACCCCGGCATCCGCACCCAGATGCAAAGCGTGTTGCAAATCCGAGGTTCGTGGCAGATCACTCACGATGACCCTCGCCCCGGTTCCAATTGTGTAATGCGACTTCCTGCAGCCTACATCAAGCAGAAGCGCATTGCCTCGTCTCTCACGGACTGCCGCGCGGATTCTACTGCGCATTTCGCGATGCAAAGGAAGCAGAAACGGCTCCATCACCAGGTAGACCAATTCAAAGCTCTTCATCACCACACCTGCACAATCCGTGGCCAAGAATGCCAAACACCGCCCCCACCCTTTCCACATGCGCCTCATATGTAAACCACTCTGCCGCCGCCATTCCTGCCTCCGACTCCCGCTTCCACCGCTCCGGCGCTCGCAGATACTCCAGAATCGCCTCCGCAAATCCTTCCACACCCGCCGGCGCCAGCGCCACCCCGCACCCGCAACGGCCCAGAATTTGCGGGATGCTCCCGACAGCCCCGGCCACCGGCACGGCGCCCCACGCCATCGCCTCGCCAAGAACTTTGGCCCAACCCTCGGTACGGGACGGCAGCAGACAAAAATGCGCTCCGCCAAACAGACGCCCGACCGCCTTCCTCGGCATCCATCCCCCAAACCGGATCTTTGCTTCCAGCCCCGCTTCCTTCACGCGTCGCTCCAACGCTTGCCTTAGCGGCCCGTCCCCGGCCACAAATAACTCCGCATCGACGCCGGCTTCCCGGAGCCGCATGACAATCTCCACCGCCCGCCCCGCACCCTTGGCTTCCTCCACCCGTCCCGCAAAGACCAGTCGCACCGGCGCCGAAAGGCTCTTGGCGCGGCCCGCCGCCCGGGCCTCTTCCAGCTCGGCCCGGGTGAACGAAGGATTCAGAAACGCGCGCACGTGCGGCGGGTCGCCCGGCCACTCCCCGTTCACCGTCACCACCGCCCTGTGCCAGGGCTTCCGCAAGAGCCAGCGTTGCAGCCGGTAGGACCATGGCTCCTTCCCTTCCGGCCGCCAGTTGCCCGCATATTTGATCCACCGCCGCTCCGGCTTCTTCACCAGCATGAGCACCAGCACCGCCAGCAATCCGATGTTGCACGGGCACCGCACGTGCACCGCATCGGCGCCTTTCAATTCCCGGCGGATCACCCGCAGGTACTCCCCCCACGCGGCCAGTACCGCGGCTTTGGACAAGAACCCTCTTCCTCCGCTCGGCCGGACACCCCTGAGCCTCACGTTGGCCGCCTCATACCGCGCCATGCCGCCGTCAGGCTTCCCTGCGGCCGCTGGGGCCACGTGAACCAGTTCATCGCAAATTCCGGCCAGCGCGGAAAGTTCCCGCACTGTCGCTCCCCAGCCCCAGGGCTCGCCCTCCCAAACATAGTGCGGAGTGTGAGATACCACCAGCAACCTCAAGTAATTCCCCCGAGGCTGACAATCTCCCGCAGAACCCGGTCGTATTGGCCTGCCCTCTTCTCCCAGGTGCCTTCGGCAAGCGCGCGCCTCCGCGCCGCTTCCCCCATTTGCTGCCGCAAACCTGCATCAGCCAACAGCCGGACCAGGGCCCGGGCCGTGGCTTCGGCATCTCCCTCAGGTACGACGAAGCCCGTCTCGCCCTCCAGCACCGCCTCGGGCAGCCCCCCGCAGTCGCTCACCACCGCGGGCTTGCCACACAGCGCCGCCTCGATGACGGCAATGCCATACCCTTCATAATCGCCGTCGGCTGTCGTCCGGCTCGTCATCGCGAACACGTCGCACGCCTGAACCACTTCGCCCAGCGCATCTTCCCCGAGCCTCCCCAAAAACCGCACCCTTCCCGCAACGCCCAATCGCGCCGCCAACTCTTCAAGAAACCGTCTCTGGCTCGGCAGCCCCGCCATCCAGTACTCCACGTCTGGCACTTTTTCGGCCACCATCGGCAGCGCCCGGACCACGGTTTCCTGTCCCTTCCTCTCGGAAACGTGCCCGACCGTCAATATGGCCCGCCCCGCGCCCAGTCCCAGCTTGCTCCTGACGCCGGCCACAGCTGTCGGCGTGGCCGGCTGGAAACGATTGGCATCCGCTCCATTCGGAACCACAAGGACGCGTCCCTCCTCCAACCCGATCCCGCCCAACAACCTTTTCGTGTACCCGCTGACCGCGATCGCCAGGTCGCTCTGTTGAAACGCCTTTCGCGCCAGCCTGCGCCGCAATATCCCCCCGGCCTGCAACTCCGTCCCGTGCGCCACCGCCACCAGCCTGGCCTTGCGATGGAACCAGCGCGTCCACGCCCCCGCCAGCACGGCATTTCTCCCGGTCGCCAAAACGACGTTTGGCTTCCAGGCCCGCCCGCGCGCCGAGCCTCTTGCCAGATGGACGAGCCGCCCGCCCGGCAAGGACGCCCGAATCAGACTGCTCACTGCGAATGGCTGCCTTTCATTGAACCTGAGGATTTCCTCCCTCTCCGCGTAATCCTGGCAGGCGCAAACCCTGACCTCCCAACCGTATTCCGGCAGCCACCGCGCCAGCTCATAGGCATGGGTGCCGATCCCGCCGGGGCCCGGCGGGAATTCCGTCGCAAGGATCAGAATTCTGCCGCCGGACATCCGGTTGCCTGCATCCCGAGCTGCTCGATCGCCGGATATTGCGCCAACATCCGGCGGGCCGTGTTTGCCCTTCTGCGGATATGCCAGATTGTATCCGGCAGCAATACCAACCCCGCCGCGATCTTTGCCGCCCGCTTCCACCACGGACCCCGCACCGCAAACGTTCCCAGCACGCTCTGGATCAGCGACTCCCTCACCTGCCTTGGCGTGAAATACCGCATCCGCAAATACAGCTCCGTCGCCTCCGGCAAGTGCCGCGCCCACACGCTGGTCCGGCTCCGTGCATAGGTGACGACGCGCGCCTTGTGTTTCCTCAAGCCCCCGCTCGGCGCATGGTGATGCAACACCCGGATGGCAGGGTCCAGCACCATCTGCGCCCCGCTCCGGTAGAGCCGCATCCCGAGATCCCCATCGGCCCGCGCGCCGCGGTTATAGGCCAGATCGAACAGCCCGCTGCGCTGGAACGCCTCCCTCCGCACCATGCCCGCATTCGTCGGGAAGACGTCGCTCATCCTCCGGATCTCGAACCACGGCGGCACCCGGGCTCCGGACACCTCATCCGCCACCCCGCACACCACGTCCGCACCGTGCTCTTCTGCGCTTGCCAGGAACCGCTCAATCAAGTCCGGCGCCACTTCATCATCGTCATCTAGGAACAGCACCCACTCCCCCGTGCTCGCCCGCAGCCCGGCGTTGCGGGACGTGCACTGCCCGGCCTCGTCGAGTTCCAGCACCTGCAACGGCAAACCGGCCGCAGCCTCCACCCAATCGCACTGCCGCCTGTCCGGCGCCGTTTGGTCCACCACGATCACCTCGTGCGGCTTTACCGTCTGCGATGCCAGTTGCCGCATCAGCACCCGCAGGTACGGGTAGCGGTCCACCGTCGGCACCAGCACCGTCACCCGCGCAGCCCGGGCTGCCCGGCCCGCTTCCCTCGACATTCCCCCGCCGCGCCTCTGCCACCCTCCCGGCTGCACCAGCGCCGCCTTCCGCGCGCGGCGATACGCCCTCGCCGACTCCGCCAGCCCGCGGGCGCTCGCCATCACCGCCCGCGCCAGGCCATACAGGAGCCACTTCCTGCCCCGTGTCTTCGCGGTGAGCCTCGCCTCATCCTCGATTCCGAGCCGAACCGCGTCGGCCGCGGGCGCGCCTCCTGCCAGCTCCTTGCGGTGCCGCATCAGCGCCCCGGCCGCCATGGCCCGGTAGCCCAGATCGAGCCCCGCCGCTTCCAGCGACGCATACCCGGCATCCAACCCTTGGAGCCACCCGAGCAGCTCCCCGCGGATCAGACAGCACCGCAGCGTCACCCGCCAACTGCTGGCCTCAATCGTGGGGTCCGGGTCCCCATGAAGCATCCAGCAAGGAACCACAAAATCGAACAACTCCGGCAGCCCGCCCAGACCCAGCCAGAGCCCGGCGTGCCAGACGTCCACCGGGCACCGGATCAGCTCCTGGATCAGCGCCCGTTCCGGCCTCCCCAGCGTCGCATCCCAAAACAGCACCCAACCGGCTCTCTCCCCCTCCATCCATGCCCGGATCGCCGCCTCACACTTCGATACTCCTCCCCGGCCATCCAACACCCGGCCCCATTCCCACGCCAAAGGCTCACCGCCCGTTACGATCAGATCGATCTGCATTCGCGCCTGCCGTGCCCCAAACCCTGGAGGAAGCGCGCCACGCATTTGTAGCCGCGACTGAAGCGGGCCCCGCCTTCAGAGCCGCGAGTGAAGCGGGCCCCGCTTTCAGAGCCGCGAGTGAAGCGGGCCAAAGGCCCGCGGGAACGAGCGGTCCCCGCAGGTGCGCCAAAACTCGGTCTCCCGCTGAGAGGGGGACTGACCTCTCTGTCCCGCCCCACCCACTCTGCAACCCCGCACTTCCAGTCCGCCCGTGGACAGAGCGGTCTGTCCCCCTCTCGCCCCAGCCTTGCCCAGCCGTGATTGCGTTTCCCCTCTCTTGCGGTTTCCCCATTTTGCGCCGGTTTCCTCTCGCCCTCTTTCGCCCAACTCCTCACCTTCCCGCCACCCTCCCGTAAAACTCCTCAAACCGCCGGATCTGGTCCTCCAGCCGGAACTCCCTCGCCACCCGCTCGCGCCCCGCGCGCCCCATCGCCAGCCGCAGCTCCGCATCCGCCGCCAGTGCCAGGATCCGCTCCGCCATCTCCCGCGGCCGCCGCCGAGGCGTCACATACCCCGTCACCCCGTCCACCACGTTCTCCGGCAGCCCGTCCGCGTCGCTACAAACCACCGGCGTCTCCATCGCCTGCGCTTCCAGAACCGCGTTGCAGAAACCCTCGCTCACCGCCGCGTGCACGAAAATGTCCGCCCACTCAAGCTGCTCCCGCACCCCCTCCCGGTCCATGGCCCCGCACAACTCCACCTCTTGCTCCAGCCCGAGCTGGTGCCTCGCAAAGGCAACGGCCTCATAATAGCTGCCGTCTCCCACGATCCGGTATTCCAGCGCCATCCCGGCATCCTTAACCCGTTTCACCGCCTCCAGGGCGAATTCATAGCCCTTCTTCCACTCGAGCCGTCCCACGCTCAACAGCCGCAGCGGCCGTTCCCGCGTGCCCGCCGTTTCCGGGATCCTCTCTTTCTTCCGCTGAAAGAACTCCGCGTCAATCGCCGGCGGAATCAGCGCATGCAGCTTGTCTGCCGGGCACCCGCGCCGCTGCGCCCGCCGCCACAGGTCCTGCCCCAGACAATGGATGCCATCCGCCTTGGCCCAGACCTCGTCGTAGAAATGCGGATCGTCCAGCCCCGCGAAATTCAGGTCGAAACCGCGAAAACTCACCACCACCTTGCACCCCAGCCGCTCGCCGATGTGCATTCTCCCGGCGGCTGTGGCCCCGAATTCGAAGTGCACGATGTCCGGCTTCGCCGCCAGAATCTCCGCGTCCAGGTACAGGTCCCGCCAGCCCCGCAACCCCGCCCGGAAATACCGCGCCGCAACCTGCGGCCTCTCCATGGCCCGAAGCGCGGCCTTTGGCGCGTGCATCGCTGCCAGCCACCTCGGCCGCGCCGGCGCCGCCACGCGGACCGCCCCCCGCAGCGCCTCCTGCGCCGGATGACCACGGTACCGCTCCCACTGCGCGGCATCGCTCCTTTGGCAAACCACCGTCACCGAGTGCCCCCGCTCCATCAGCCCCGCCGCCTTTTGGAACAGAAACGTCTCCGACGTCTGGGGAAACGCCGGCGCCACCATGACGATCCGCATCAAGACCCGTGTCCCTGCCTCGCTGCGGTCTCCTGCACCAGCCCCTCATACAACCCCCGCCACTGCCGCGTCTGACGCTCCAGCGTGAACTCTTCGAGCACCCTCTGCCGGGCTGCCGCGCCCATCCGCCGCCGCAGCTCCGGGTCCCGCGCCAGCTTGAGCAGCGCCTCCGCCATCGCATCCACATCGCGCACCGGCACGACAAACCCGTCAATTCCATCCCGCACCGCTTCCCGCATCCCGCCGGCGTCGGTCACCACCACAGGCAACCCGCACGCCATCGCCTCCAGCACGGCGTTGCTGATGCCTTCGCTTACGCTGCTGTGCAGGAAAACATCGCTCTCCCGCAGCATCTCCAGAATCCTCTCCGGACTCTGGGAACCTTTCCAGAACACGCGGCTCTCAAGCCCCAGGTCCTGGATCGCGTACAGCAGGCGGGAGGTCTCTTCCTTCCCGCCCCCGCCCGCAATCGTCAGCTCCGCGTCAAGCCCCCTCTTGCAGGCTTCCGCATATGCGGTCAACGCAAACTCGTACGCCTTGCGCCAGATCAGGGCCCCTGTCATCAGGATTCCTAAGCGCTTGGGCTGGGAATCACCCATAGCAGGGACGAATCGGTCAGGATCTACCGCCGGCCGGATCACCGCCGCCTTGTCCCGGGCCATCCCCAGCGCCACGGCCTCGTCGGCGATCGCCTCGCTCACGCAATGAACCTTTGCTGCCAGCGAGAAAATCCTCGGCAGCGCTCTCGCTTCCTGCTGCCTTCGGGGATTGTGGGGTGCGATCGACACATGCGCCCCCCGGCAGCTCACCACCGCCGGAACGCCGCCATCCTCGATGAGCGCCAGACAGGGAACCGCCGCCAACGTCCATTCGAAGTGAAGAACGTCCGGCCGGAAAGCTGCTACCGCCCAGCGCCGCGCCGCCAGCCGCAAACCGCTCGTCCCGCCGCCAACCCACTCCCGCAACCCTCGGATCGCCTGCCGGAAATCCCGGATCGCTGCCCGCAGCAACAACAGCAGCGCCGCCCCGGCCGCCCGCAGCCCGCCGGGCACTCGCACCACTCTGACATTGCGCAATCGCGGCCCGCCTCTTCCGGAATCCGCCGTCAACACCGTGATCCGGTATCCGCACCCGGCCAGCGCCTCGATCTTCCGCATCAGGAACGTCTCCGCCGGCCACCGGATGTCCACGATCATCAGGTGCAAGCTGTCATCCCCCGAACTTCTCCAGCCACACCGCAAACGTCAGCAGCATGGACACCGTATACCCGTTTGCCCCGTCCGGCGCCGCCCGGAACGTCTCCAGCAGCCCGCGCACCTTCGCCGGCGAAACGAAATCATGCAACGGCGCGCCCCGCCGCAGCAAAATTCCCTCCAGCCGCTCCCACTGGCCCGGCGAGAAAAACTGCACCTCCCAGTTTCTCTGGATCGGCTTCTCCCCTGTCACCGCCCGCCGCAGCTTCCGCCACGCGCGTACCGGCGTCATCCACCAGTGCGAATGCCGGTACCGGAACAGGTTGGCCTCATATGGCTGCCAGGGGATCCGCGCAAACGCCGGAGCGTGCCGCTTCAGGTATTCAATTTGCAGCCGCCGCCCTCGCACCATCTCCGTCGGCACAGTGCAGAAAAAGCGCATCACCCGCGGATCCAGAAAAGGGATCCGCGGAAACGCGGCCACATGAAACATCCGCAGGCTGGCCAGCGTCCACCGGAACGCCCACTGCTCTGTCTTCAAAACTTTCACCCGGAAGTCCGGATCCTCGATCCCGTCTATCCGCCGCAGCTCCTGCCGCAGCATCTCCCGCACCGCCTCTTCCGGGTCCCCCGGGAGCTGCGGACGCACGATCTCGTCGAGCAGCCAGCGCCGCCCCTTCTTGAGCATCTTTTTCAGGCTGTGCTCGAGAACCTCCTCCTCCGTGCCGCTCGCCTTGGGAAACCCCATGTCATCGCAGAAGACATCGCCCCAGTGCGCCGCCAGCACAAAGTCGGCCGCCTCTCTGAGCCAGCCCGCAATGTCCGCCTGCCGGGCCTGTGTGAGGTCCTGGAAGCACTCCGTCGCCTCCGCCACCAGATCCAGCTTGTCGAACAGATACGGCCGGATGACGTGGGAGTGGAACTCAAGCCCCGCCTCCTCGGCCACCTGCCGCGCAATCCGGATTTCGATCGAGTCCGGCGTGTATCCGTAGCTGTAACTCACCGGCTTGGCGTCGACCGGCAGGCACGCGGCCACGGTGCGCGAGTCCAGCCCCCCGGAAAGCGGCAGCGCCACCCTTCCATCTCGGGTCTGCTCCGCCAGCACCTCGCGCAAAATGGCGCCGAATTCCGCAATCGTGTCCGCCTCGCTCCGCTTGCGGTCCGGCTCGTGCCGCCACCGCCAGTACTTCTCCTGCCGCACCAGCCGGCCGTCGGAATCGAATTCGTAGACGCTCCCCGGCCGCAAGATCCGCACATCGGTATAGTGAGTGCGGTCTGCCGGGAAAAATCCCAGCGCGAAAAATCCGGCGAGCCCCTCCCAGTCCAGCCGCCGCGCCGACTTCGGGTACAGCCTCGCCGTATGCGTCCCGATCGCCCGGCCGTTTGGCCCGTCGAGGTGATATACGTGCAGGCTGCCTGCGGGATTTGTAATGACGAAATACCCTCCCGAACCAGCGCGGTCGCTCAAGAGTACTACGTTTCCACCAATTAGCGCTCCATTGTCGGCAATTTCTCGCCCGGCTATCCACACCGTCAAGGCACTGCTACCCGGCTCCCCAAATTTTCTTTCAGTAAAGCCCCTTCGGTCATTCTTTCCATCCTGAAGCTCCGGCCACGCCCGAGGCTCTCCAACGAAAGACAAACCCGTACCTTCCAGGCCGGCCGAAACACAACCAGGTATCGTTCCGCGTTGTGCGCTACCTGCCCGTGAGCTCCTTCCTCCGAAGTCTATATCAATCTCCGATCTAATGCCGTTCATGGCTCGACTATTCCCTGCGGTAGAGTCACGACACTGATTCCCGCAATTGGTTCAAACACGCTCGGCCTCATAATAGGCATCCCGAACAGTCGCAAACATGCGACCGCCCTTCATTCTGGGCAGCTCCAGGGGGCAATCAGCCCCGTCAATAATTCCTCTCTTTGTCGTAAATGCAATTTCATAACCCGCTTTGGCGACAATTTCTTGTGACCTTGAGTTTACATCGCCGTTCGGGTACGCAAAGGCGACGCAGCTGCGTCTCAACTTATGTTCGATTATCGCTTTTGAGCGGCGCACATCCTCTTCGAGAACAACATCCGTTTGGTTTCGATTATGAATTTCATGAAAGCAGCCATGGCTTCCGATTTCAACACCCATGTCAGACAAATAGCGAATTTCGTCCCATGACATTAACTGGAGGCTCTTGAAATACTGAAGCAGCTCTTTGGTACGCTCCTTGGGAAACTGATCCCGCAGTTGTCGCATTGCAGCCCATCGACTCTCAGACCCTAGTCTCTTCATTTCTCGGCGGATCGCTATAGCTGCCGCTGCTCTCTCCTCCGCCTTTTCGAGACGCCACAAGCGCCCCAGCAACTCAATACTGTCTCGCCCTCCATGGAGTACGAGAAGCGTGACCTCCGCTGTCCAGATTGTCTCTCCGCCTTCATGGCCGGGACACACAAAGACGGCAGTCCGGATACCGGCCTTGGTCAACATCTCGCAAGCAAAAATATTGTTTCGGTATCCGTCATCAAACGTGACCAGTACTTGAGTTGCCTCAGCATGCTTCTTCTCTCCCAGTATCTGCGCGATCTCTTGCAGGGAGATTGAATCGAAATTTTTGAAGACTTCTATAGCGTCTTTGAGTTCTTTGGTGGTATTAAAGTAATGCTCTACGCTCGGATCAAGATAGGAATCGACTATTCCGTGAAATCTCCAGGCTCTGACACCGATCTTCGGTCGCCACCCGTGCTTTCTCGCATAAATGGTGCATAGAACTCTGTTCTTCACAATTTTCAGGCCTGTCTTCATGGAAAACGCCCGCCGCGGGGTTTATTTTGTGAATATGACGTGTGAAAGCTCTGTTTCTCTTGCGCTAGCTCTTCAGCAGATTTGATTTTTATTCCTGATGTGCTCGTACATCTCCTCGTGCCGGCGGACCTCCAGCTCGATCGCATAATGCGAGAGGATCCGCTGTCTTGCGGCCTCCCCCAACTGCTTTCTGGACTCCGGGTCGCGCATCAGCCGGGATATGGCTGCCCGCATCTGTTCAACATCCCCCGGCGCGGTCAGAAGACCGCTCACCCCGTCTTCGATCACATCTTCGACGCCGGCAATCTTCGTCGCCACCGGCGCCTTGCCGCACGCCATCGCCTCCAGCAGCGCCACCGGGCAGCCCTCATTGTGTGAGGTGTGTACAAAGAAATCCGCTTCCGCATGGAGCGCCCCGATCTCGCTCACGGTTCCCAGAAACTGTACCCGCTCCTGAAGCCCCAGTTCCCGGCGAAGCTCCTCCAGCCTTGCTGCCCACTCCCGGTCCTGGGGCGCGCCCGCAATCCAGACGTGTAGTCCCTCCACGGCCGCAGCCGCCCGCAGCAGCAGGTCGTGGCCTTTTACCGGCAGCAGGTGCCCCACCGCGACCGCGACCGGAACATCCGGCCCGATCCCGAATCTTGCCCGCACTCCCAGTTTCGGCTCGAGTCCCGGCCGGAAGCGTTCCGTGTCCACGCCGCGGGGGATCAGCCACGTCTTCCGGGAAAGGCGCGGATTGGCAAAGAAATCCCGCAGCATCGCCGTGTTCTGAGCCGCAATCGCCTTGGCCAGCCGGCTGCGGAGCTTCCACGCCCGCCCCCGCCAGCTCATGTTCTTCTTCGTGTAAACCCAGGCCCGCGCTCCTGCGGCGTAGGCGATCAGCGGCTCCGTGTAATCGTCCGAGTAGTGAAACGAATGCCAGATGTCAAACCGGTGGGTCCGGAATGCCCGCGCTGCCTGCCACACGCGCCACGGCAACGTCCTCAGCGGCCGGGCCGGGACTGTAAACGGCGCCTCCAGTAACGGGATTCCCAATGCTTCGACCTCCCGCTCCAGGCTCCCTCCCCTCCGGCTCACGCAAACCGCAGGGGCGAACCGCGACCGGTCCAGCCGCCGGATAATGTGCAACAACGCTGCCCCGGAGCCGGCTGTGATGAAATTCGGAATTGTGTAAAGGATGCGGACCATCAACCGCTCGCGGCAGCGGCGCTGTTTCGCTCGTGGACCCGCTTCCACCACTCCAGCGCCAGCAGCGAATACAGCGCCCACTTGTGGTCCCTCTGCCCGTTGACGTGCTCGCGCCACATCGCCTCCACAACGCGCCGCCCCAACAGTGGCGCCACCCATCCTCCGGTTCCCAACAGCTCCTCCTCCACCCGCTCCCGCAGCGCGCCGCGGAACCATTGCCCGAGCGGGACCCCGAAGCCGCGCTTGGCCTCTGGAATGGCGTCCTCTCCCACGTGGCGTGCCAGCAGCCGCCGCAGCGCCCGCTTCCGTCTGCCGCTCTTCAGTTCGGCCGCGCCGTCATAGGCAAGGCTGGCGTCGATCACCTCCCGGTCCAGCAGCGGAACCCGAACCTCCAGGCTGTAGTGCATGCTCGCCATGTCCACCTTGCGCAATACCATCTGGAGCTGGCCGTAGAATTCCACCCGGCGGGAGAAGTTCGCCAGGCTCTTGTAGTCCACCCCTGCCCGGAATTCGTACAGTCGGAAATCCCAGGGCAACCTTGCGACCGATGGCGGCAACTGCCGCAAGAAACCCTCTCCAAACCGGCTGTTGACTGCGAAATAGTATTGGCCCGGGGAATCGTGGACAATCGCGCCGGAACGCTTCGGCAAAAGTCCCAGCCGCCCGCCCAGATAAAGTCCGCGCCGAAGCCAGTGTGGATACCGGAAATCCAGCCCATTCCTTCCCAAGGAAAACGGCCGCTCATAACCGAAGAAGAGCTCGTCTCCTCCGTCCCCGCTCAGCGCGACCACCACTTCCGCTCTTGCAAACCGGCTCACCAGCATCGTTGGCAGCATCGAATAGTCCGCAAACGGCTCCGTCTGCGCCTGCGCCGCCTCGTCCACAAGCGCCAGCACCTCCCCTTCGGAGATCCGTAGCAGCCGGTGGGTCACCTCCAACACCTCCGCGTAGCGCCGGGCATCGGAAGATTCGTCTTGCTTCCATCCGTCCACTCCAATCGTGAACGTCTTGAGCTCCCTGCCACACTGCTGCCGCGCCACCGCTGCCACCAGCGGGGAGTCCACGCCACCGGAAAGGAATATCCCCACCGGAACATCGGCGATTCTCTGCCGCCGCACTGCCCGGTCAATTGCCGCTGCGAGTCCCTCGTCCAGAACCCTCTCGTCCTGTTCCGCTGCCGGCATTGGCTCTTCCGGCAGCCGCCACCACGCCCGGCAACGGAGGCTTCCGTCAGCCTCCGCCACCAGCAGATGCCCGGGCGGCAGTTGATGAATGTCCTTGTACAACGTGTAGGGCCAGGGGAAATAGTTCAGCCTTAGATACAGCCCCAGTGCATCTTCGCGCAACGGAGGCACCCCGCCGGCTTCCGGCAGGATCAGGCAGTTCAACTGCGAGGCAAACGAGATCTGGCCCGCCGCGGGCCCGACCCGGTAAAACAGCGGCTTGATTCCCGCATGGTCCCGGGCCAGCACCAACCTGCGCTCCTGCACCTGATACCAGGCCAGCCCGAACATGCCGTTGAAGCGTTCGATGGCCCGCTCGCCCCACCGGTTCAGCGCTTCCAGCGCCACTTCCGTGTCCGAGCGCGACCGGAACCGGATGCCCGTCTTCTCCAGTTCTCGACGAAGCTCGCGAAAGTTGTACAGCTCGCCGTTGAAGACGATCACCGACCGGCCGTCTCCGCTCATCATCGGCTGACGCCCCGCTACGGTCAGGTCCAGAATCGCCAACCGGCGAAAACCGAAAAAGCACCGCCCGTCATCCCAATACCCCTCATCATCCGGCCCGCGCCGCACCATCAGCCGCGTCATTGCCCGCACGGCCTGCCGGCTGCCTGCCTCCTCCCGCGGCTCAGTCCGGTAAATCCCGCAGATCCCGCACATGGAAATCCTCGCCAGCACCCCTTGATGCGGCCGTTTCTGCCCCGAGACCAAGCCTGCCCTTGTCAGCTACTCTCTCATAAAGGCGAACCCACTCCACGGCTTCCCTCTCAACTGAAAACCGCTCCAGGACGAACTTCCGCCCGGCCCTCCCCATTTCAGCAGCAAGTTCCGGCTCCCTCCACAGCCGCTCCAGCGCGTCCGCCATTCCATACACATCGCCGAACTCAAACAGGAATCCGCTCTCACCGTCCAGAACAGCCTCAGGGATTCCTCCCACTCGGGTCGCCACCACCGGAAGGCCGATGGCTTGGGCTTCCAGAACACCCACCCCTAAAGCGTCACTGACGGATGAACAGAGATATGCATCCGACATCGAGAGTTCCTCCCGCAACCGGCTCTGCGGCAGGAGCCCGTGCCAGATTACTCTTTCCGCGATTCCCAGGTTCTTTGCCCAAAACAACAGCGGGACGCGCATCGGACCATCGCCGGCGGCGTGGTATTCCAGCGGAACGCCCCTTCTTGCCAGCTCCCGGATCGTAAGCAAAGCCAGCTCGATCCCCTTCTCCCACACAAGCCGTCCCGTGCTGAAAATACGAAGGCATTTGCGGGTGCTCTGTGTCCTCTCGCCTCCAAGCCATTCCCTCCCCACGCCGGGCCGGATCACCACTGACTTCTCCCTCGGCGCGCCATATGAACAAGCGGTGGTGCGCAACGCGTCGCTGACAAAGTGCAACGCCGCTGCCCGGGAAAAGATCTCCTTCAACTCCGTTTTCCAGCCTGGTTCCTCCAAGGGGCGCACATTGATGTCATAGCCACGAAATGAGATCACAAACGGGATGCCGCTTCCGATCAAATATGGCCGCAGCAGTTTGTACAGCGGCCAATTCATCAGGTGAATGACGTCATGCTCCTGGCGAACGAGGTCTCGCAGATCCAGCCATCGGCGGAAAGCGCCCCGCAATCCTAGTGCCCGCCACTCCCGAAGTCTCCGGGCGAGGTCTCCACACCCCGCCACGGCCCCGCAAACAGCCCGCGGAAGCCCGCGTACTCCCTCTGGCCCGCGCAAGAGAACCGCTTCCCCGTCGCCGGCGCCTGAAGCAGGCGCCCGTGTATAAATACTAAGGTCGACCCCTTCCGCTCGTAATCGCTCGCTCGTGGCGCACAGGTAAGGCTGCAATGGAGACCTGAATTGCGTATAAACTTGCGCAACCCGGATTCCCACTAGCAATCCTCTTTTCCGACGAACATGCCGGCCACACGCAACCACTCCCCGCGCGCCTCGCTCAATGTGCAGGGCTGCAAGGCATATCTGATGGAAAGCCCCCGGACAACCCCCTCGATGTCAGACATGAGTCTGCGCAGATCCTCCTCAGAGGCGCAATATGGGCTCATCCCCGGCATCAGCTCGTTGCTGTGAAACATCATGTTCAGCACCACCAGCCCAGCCCTGCCATACACCGCTGCGATTTCATCGCACAACCCGATCATCTCCTCAACCGTGTTGCGCAGCGGTCGAAGCCAGATGCACTTGTTTTCCGGTCCGCCCGCTTTACGGATAAATCTCCTCAATCCTGGAACGCGGCGCCCACACGTAAGCAGCCACTTCGGCAGTTTGAGCAGCCCCGGGACTCCGATCGTGACCGGGATTTCCACCAGGCGCCCTGCCCCGTCGCGCCATTCCTCGCGGGAACCAACGAGGAACGGAGTCGGCGCGATGCCCCAATGATCATGGTTCTCACCCGCCGGGAAGCGCTGCCTCCACCATGGAGTTACGCTGGAATCCACTTCATATCCCAGCCGGGCCAGATACTGAAACGTCCGCTGTCCGTATCCGAATCGCCCCGCACGGAAACTCCGGGGACGCCGCCCTGTCCGCTGCACGAATAGCTCCGTGAGATTTGCCAGCTTCTGCCACTCCGTTGAAGCGTCGTATGCGCTTTGTGGTTGGTCAGTTCTCTCCGCCTGCCAGTCGGCGTCAGGCTCCACAAACTCGCCATGCAGGTGCGTCCCCAGCTCCGCCCCCTCAAGTTCCAGAAGCGCCTCCATCGCATCATCGTCTATCAGTACCTCAGGGCTCGCCAGCATGGTGAACTTCAATCCCCAGTGCGCCCGCAACGGCGCCAGAACCTTCCGGATCCCGTACCGCACGTTGCCACAACTCAGCGGCCGGCGAATACGCCAATTCGCATCCTTGTCGCATTCAACGTCCACGGATACCGCAAGAACGACTCGCGTCACAATCGGAGAACCTCGCGCTTCACCTGAAATTGGACGTCTCATTCAGGCCTCAGCACGTCTGCCCTGCATGCGCATGGCTCTGCGTCTCCACGCCTCTCGGGCAAACGAAAGCAGACCGCGAAGGCTCTTCCCCACAGGTTCGTATCGCATCAGGTAATAGCAATACCCGAGCCGCAGCGTAATCGCCCGGACAGTATGCCCGTGCATCAAGTGATAAAACGAAGCCCGTTTATAACCATCCGCAAGAAATCGCGCCCGATCGGCAGGCGTTCCCGTTTCGGACAGGTAATGCTTTAACAACCACCGTCTGACCACGTGGCTCTTTGCCTGCAATTCCCCCGACAGCGAACCATCGGTGGCCCGCCATAGATACAGAGGATCGTCAAGCACTTTTACCTTCAGTCCATGGCGCAGCACTGCCCTGAGCCAGAACTCCGTATCCTCATGCCCTGCCCGTAAAGTACCGGAAGTGCTAAATCCCCCAGCCCTGAAGAAGTCGCTTTTCCAAAGAACAAGCCCACCAGCAGGCGGCATAAAATTGCCCCGTAGAGTATCCTCGGCGAGAGAACTGAAATGAATGTCTTTCAGCCGCGTTTCTTTGCCGAATCGTTGCAAGACCGTACTAACGAAGTATCCTGCGGATTCGCTCCCAAGCGCTCTCAACGTTCTGGCTAAAAACTCGGGCAGAATACAATCATCGGAATCAACGAAAACAATAACTTCACCTTTCGCCGCGCTGACGCCGGTGTTCCTCGCTGCTCCTGGCCCCAGGTTTTTCTCATGTTCCACGAGCCGGAACCGGGGATCGTTCATCGCTGCCACCGCCGCGCGGATCTCGTCTCCCCTGGGGGAGCCGTCATTGACGACGATGCACTCCCAGTCCGTGAACGTCTGCGCCTGCACCGACCGCAAACACTCCGGCAAGTACTCCGGTTTGTTGTACGCCGGCACGATCACGCTCACTCGCGGACTATGTGCTTCAGACATGGTATGACTCTTGGCGATCCTTCGGACGGCAATCACCGCCCCACATTCAACCGCCCTTCGTCTAGCCGGCCACCTGCGCGTCCTGCGCCCCCGCCATTCGCCTCTTCCACCGCAGGATCGACTCCAGTCTGCGCTCCCCGAGCAACGCTGCCAGCATACCCTTTATGGCGTTCCGAACATCCCTCAACTTGCGTGAGTGAAAGGGCACCTGCCAAAGCCGCAAGACAAAGCGCCAGCGCGAGCCATATCTCTGGTGATACCACGCCTCGGCCCTCAGGGCCCCGCACAAAAACCTGCGCTTTTCGACCAAGTGCGATTGGTATATATCGCGATGCTTGTTTATAATATATTTCCGCAATCTGAGTTCGTGGCGGCGCGCAGTGATATTGAGAGATCGGGTAAGCTCCTCTGTCAAAAAAGGCTGGCGGTAACAATAAAGAGGTTCGTCACAAATGGCAATTGTACATCCATGTTTTACCGCACGAATCCACCATTCCGTATCCTCGCGCCCGTTTCTCAGAACTGGGTGCTCGTCCCATCCGCCGACTCTGTCCCAAGCGCTCTTGCGCATTATAAAACCCGCAGGGAGCAAAGGTTGTGTAACAAGAATTTCGGGTATCGCCACGACGCGACATTTCCAGATTCTCGCCTCTCCTTCGCCAATCCACAATGCGTGCGGACATACAATTTCGGAATCGCCCGCCTGCATGGCATGAAGGAGCTTCCCCAGGCAATCTTCCCGGATCCAGTCATCCTCATCCACGCAGATCACCAGTTCCGCCCTGGCGTCCCGAACCCCTGTGTTGCGCGCCGCCGCCAGACCCCGGTTTATCCCATGCTCCACGAGCCGGAACCGGGGATCGTTCATCGCCGTCACCGCCGCGCGGATCTCGTCTCCTCTGGGGGAGCCGTCATTGACGACGATGCACTCCCAGTCCGTGAACGTCTGCGCCTGCACCGACCGCAAACACTCGGGCAGGTACTCCGGCTTGTTGTAGCTCGGGACGATGACAGAGATGTTCGGCGAGTCGTGCCTGCTCGTCATTTCCACTCCACAAACTCATGCAGGAGTCCGACGTGCGGGGGCCTGACAACCGCTTCTTGCGGCGTCCACATTACGTCGAATTGGCATGCGTTTTCAATGACTTCGTGATCCCGCTGGCCGTCTCCCAGATACAACGATACCCGGTACCTTCCCGGCGTGAGGGGGAGCCGCCCCAGCCGCGCCTCGAATCTCATCGGACCCGCTTCCGCTCTCCGCAGAAACCCGTATTGCTGCGTGTTGGCGCCAATGGCAACTCTATCCGTCATGTCGCTGATCGTGAAGCCGAAATTCAGTCCTTTTCCAGCCAGCACCTCAGGGATCTCGCATTCGACGCGCAATGTCCACGGCGAACCAACCGGAAACACCCCGGTCTCTGTGCCATCCCGGAGCAAAGTTGCCCGTTTCATGCACCGCCACAATTCCCCATGCACGGCCCGCCTCGCAGCCATGGCCAGATCCCTCGCGAAAGTCGCCTCGCCGTCTGTCAGGTAGAGAGGAAGCACCTCTTTCGTGTCCCCATCCTTCACTACTTGTCCCCGGTCGAGATAAACCGTCCGCGGACA
>Ga0308417_1001078_pt1 | contig 18980 bp, 12 predicted proteins | sample HotsprSampleOS65_FD_203528 | JGI IMG/M metagenome (GOLD analysis project Ga0308417, IMG submission 203528) | Hot spring phototrophic mat microbial communities from Octopus Spring, Yellowstone National Park, Wyoming, United States - 20090730_OS65 ... | reverse complement strand
CGGTATCTGACTTGGCGGAACGGCACTCGTCAGATCAGTCTCCAGAGTTGGAATTCGTATCGCCGTCATTGCAGGAAGGCAGCATGAGTGGCACGATGAGCGCGCAACTGGTCAACTGGAAACGGCAATAGCGTCGACACACGCCAAGCACCGACTTCGGCCGGCCGCAGAAGCTGCAACGTCCATCGGCGCTCGATGCGGCGGGCGTCTTTTTGAACCACCCAAGTCTCATGAACCGCCTCCTCACGCGGATGGCGGAACGCAGGCCGCATTCTAGCCCTCGGCGCCGTCCGCCGCATCGGGCGGTGCGCAGCTTCCGCCGGCCGCTGTGGACTGCCACCACTCGGGCAGACGCGGGTTCAGTCGCCGCCAGCCGACGCCGTGATACGACGGCCGGCGCATCGCGATGATCGCCACCATGGCCGTCAAGGCCACGGAGACGGCGAACGCGACCGGCCAGGATGGGACGTTCATTGTCATCGCGCCGGCGGCCAGCGCGGCGAAAACGCCGGCCCAGATCAGCTCAAGCGAGCGCGGCAGGCGGAGCACGTTGCAGAACAGAAAGAAGTGGAGCACGACGAATGCGATGGCGACGCCCAGCATCCGATCCATCACCGCGGCGCCCGCCGACGCGATGGTGCCGATGACCAGGACGATGACATCGAACGCCGACAGGCGAAAACCGGGTTGAAACCTGGGATGGGGCATAAAGGGCAAAACGAACCGCTCCGTGTTATAGTAGATACCGCGGCGGCGTCGCTGTAGCGCCGCGGGGGTTTCTGTTGTCGCTTGTAGGTAGGAGAGACCTATGACTCGCAGTTGCATTTCCCCGCGCCGATTCGCGGGCGCCCTTCTGCCGGCCCTGCTGCTGGCGCTGGCTCCTGTCGCCTCCGCCCTGGCCCTTTCCACCGACCGCGCCGCCAATCTCTTCTCCGGCGACGAGGACATCGTGCTGAACACCAGCGTCAGCGGCACGGCCAACTGGACGCTCCGCAACGACTACGGCGAGACGATCAGCGGTTCATCTCCCGTCGTTGACGGCAAAGTCCGTATCTCCACCTTCGGCCTGCGCTATGGCCAGTACGTGTTCGCGGTCGAGGGCGACGGGCAGATCATCGGCGGGATCGTGCCGCCGCTGGTGAACACGCCGCCGGACCTGAGTCCGGTCATCTTCGCGCCCTTCCGCCTCCACTGGAAAAACCCGGAGGAGGCGCTGATGTACCGGCAGATCGGGATGTGGGAACTCCGCTACGAGTTCCGCTTCGACAGCACCAATCCCGAGCGCGGCGTCTTCAAGTTCGACCCCGCCATCGACAGGTACATGCAGGCGCTGGCCGACAACGGCATCCGCCCCAGCTTCAAGATCAACGGTCCGCCGCGCTGGAACGACACCAGCACCGTTCGCGGCAAGTGGGGCGAGCCCAGGAGCTATCCCGACTTCGAGGAGACGCTGTGGGTCTTCGCCAAACACTACCTGCGCTACGGCATGGACCGCTACTACATCATCAACGAACCGGATCAGGGCGGCTGGTGGTCGGCCGGCTGGGACGGCTACTATCGCTTCCTGGCCAGTTGTGCCAGGACGCTGCGGTCTGTTGACTCCCGCATGCTGATCATCGCGCCGGAATCCTGGAGCTATGTGCCGGCGTTCGTGTCCACGGTAATCAACAGCGGCGATGCCGACATCATCTCAGGGCACTATCCCGTGGACAACTCCGTCGGCAACGTTCACGGCGCGTTCTACTACACGGAGATGCGCAAAGCGGGCAAACCCCTGCCCTTCATCAACACCGAGGAGTTCGCCTACTGGCCGAGCAACCTGAACATGACGGCACAGACGCTGAATTATCCGGGCATCGTGCCGGGCACCTCGATCGCCGGCATCGGACCCAACCTGCTGATGACGCTGGAGACCGGCGGGTATCGCGACGTCTATCTGCACCTGCTGGGCAGCAGCAATCCCGTCCCCTATCCGTTTGCGGTGTATCAGCCCGGGCGCGTCCTGCCGTCAAGCTTCTGTTTCCAGAACCGCGCGGCCAATGACGCCCTGGCCGGCGCGCAGTTCCGCCGGCGCCTGATGGACGCCCCGCCGAATCTGATGGCCTGGCTCTTCAAGCGCGGCAGCGACCAGTTCCTGGCCGCCTTCGTGCCCGTGGGGCAGATGACGCAGATGATCGAGATCAGCACGACCGCCTCGAGCCTGCGCGTGGTGGACTGTTTCGGCAATGAGTCGACGGCGCAGCCGGTTAACGGCAAGGTGCGCGTGCTGGTGACCAATGCCGAGGTATACGTCCACGGCATGGGACCCGGCGACACCGTGGCTTACGTGCCCCATCTGGTCAACGAGCCGCCGCAGATCGCCGATCCGGGGCGTCCGGTGGCGGCCGTCGGCGTGCCGTTCCGCATGAAGCTCGACGGCTATGATGCCGACGCCAACTACACGTATCCGGTGATCCTTCGGGAGGCCCTGAGCATAGCGGCCACGCAACCGGCGACTTACGGCGGCTACAACAGCCAGCCCACGGCCGCACAGGCTGCGCGACGGCCGCCACAGTGGAGTCTGGTGAAGTCGCCTGAAGGCATGAGCATTCGCCCCGGCAGCGGCGTCCTCGAGTGGACTCCGTCGCGCGAGGGTCCGGCCGAGGTGGTTGTACGACTGACCGATGCCGACGGCGCTGTGGCCGAGCGCGCCTTTGTCGTGCAGGTGCAGGCGGAGGGCAGCAACCTGCCGCCGGTGATCGTCAGCCGCCCCAGCCCCGTGGCGGTTCCGGGCGTGGCCTTCACTTATACCCCGAAAGCGACGGACCCCAACGGCGATGCCGTGAGCTTCAGCGTGCAGGGCCCGGCTGAGATGGCGCTGAGCGACGGCGTCATCCGCTGGACACCGCGGAGCGTCGGTGTCTTTCCCATCGCCGTTATCGCGAGCGACGGCAAGGGCGGGCGGGCCGTGCAGAACTTCGAGCTGGTGGTGCAGGCCAATCCTGACAGGCCGGCCGAAGGGCTGGTGCTTCCGCGGATGCCGACCGACCTGACGGTTGTGGCCTCCGAGCCCAACCGCGTCACGCTGGTCTGGAACACGCACGGCTTTTACACGACGGTGATCCAGCGCGCCACCTCGCCCACCGGTCCGTGGCGCGACGTTGGTACCGCCGAGCTGACGAGCTTCACCGATGCACCGCCCGCCGGTCCGGTGTACTACCGTGCCATCGCCCGCAATGCCGGGGGCGATTCGGAGCCGACGGCCGCCGTGAACGGGCGCAACCGCCTGCCCATCGCCGACGCCGGCCCGAGCGTCAAACTCGCAGAGCCCAGCGAAGCGCAGCTCGACGGCAGTCAGTCAAAGGACCCCGAGGGGGCGAGCGTGACTTACCGCTGGTCGCTGGTGGCCGCGCCGCCCGGCTCGAAGGCGAGCATCAGCGAGGCGGCGACGGCCAGGGCGCGTCTGAACGCCGATGTGCCCGGGCGTTACGTCGTGTCGCTGGTGGTGAATGACGGCCAGGACGACAGCGTGCCGGATTACGCGTGGGTGGGTGTGGGGCTTTCATCGCAGGAGCGAGTCAGCTACGCGCGGGTGGAGCCGTTCGCGTTCGTGGGTCAGCGGGTGGAGATGATGGGCTACGGCAGCCCGGCCAGCCGAGGCAGCCGGTGGTTCTGGCGATGGGACGGGCTGCCGCTGTACGCGTATTCGCGAATCCGCAACGACCAGCAGCAGACGGCGTCGTTCACGCCGCCACTGCCGGGAGTGTATCACCCGATGTTGTTCGCGAGGGACGAGAACCGATTTGGCTACCCGCGGACGGCCCGAGTGATCGTCGCGCCTGCGCCATAAGATGGCACAATATAAAGAGATAAGAACATCGAGTATCGTTCTGATATTGAATCACGTTCTTATATTCAGATTGCAGTTCTTGACAATGAACGCTGTTCGAATATGATGTCGCTCGAAGATGAGCGATCAGACAGCCACTCTCCGTCAGCGACTGCGCGACACGGCATACGAGGCGATGCTCGACTCGGCCGAACGCGTGATGATCCAGAAGGGCTACGAGAAGGCCACGATGCAGGAGATCGCGGCCGGCGCGGGCTGCGCCACCGGTACGTTCTACGGCTACTTCAAGAACAAAGAGGAGCTGCTTCAGGGCATTGTGGGCCGACACTTTCGGGCGCTGGCGGCGATGATGCGCCAGGCGGCGGCCGACTGCCAGACTCCGCTGGAGAAGCTCTATCGCCACATGCGTGTGGCGGTGGAATACTTCAACCGTGAGCGGGATTTCTTCCGCCTGTTCTTCGCGGCGATTCCGCGGCGCGCCGACGCAGTGGAACATCTGCTCCGCCAGTCGGCGCAGGACGATCACACGGCGTTTCACGAATACACGCTGCAGATCATCCGCGAGGCCCAGAGCCGCGGCGAGGTGCGCAGCGATTTCCCGGCCGAGGGCATACTCAAGTTCATGCACGGTCTGTCGCTGGCCGCTTTTGAGCAGTTCAGCGTCGAGTCGCCGCCGCGCGACTCCGAGGAACAGCTTCGCGTGCTGTGGGGCTTCATGACGGGCGGCATCGGCGCCTGCGGAAAGGAGCCGGGCCATGACTAGCCACAAACGATGCGGCCGGGTCTGCGCATGGGCGCCCTGCATCCTGGGTCTGCTGCTGGCGGCCGGCTGCAACGCGCCGGCGGTGCAGCGGAGCGATGAGACAGTGCGCTTCCACGAGGAGATCAGCCGCCGCGCGGAGGCGATGGAAACGGAGCTTCGCGGTCCGCTGACTCTGGAGCGTTGCGAGGAACTGGCCCTGGCCAACAGCCTCGACCTGCGCGTGCGCGAGCTGGCGTTGCGGCTTCAGGACGACCGTGTGCGCATGTCGCTGGACAGCGGGCTGCCCAAGGCGTCGCTGCTCTACCGCGACACCACCCGCAGCAATGAGCCGGCCATCGACGTCAACGGTGCGAGTTTCGCCTTCGAGGATCGCCATCAGCGGGCGCTTTCAGTGGCCGCCGTCCTGCCAGTGCTGGACTTCGGCACCACCTACTACTCCTACCGCAACGCCGTGGATCGCCGCGAGCAGGAACGACTTCTGCTGGAACGGGCGCGGCAGCTCCTGGTGCGCGATGTGAGGGTGGCCTACGCGCAGCACGCCGGGGCGCTGCGCCAGCGACAGCTTGCGACTGTCGCGTACGAGGCGGCCCAGCGCGTGCTTCGCGTGGCCCGCAGTCTCGAGCGGGCCCAGATGACGGTGGCGGCCGACACCTCGCTGGTGGAGGCGGCGGTGGCCCAGGCGGCGCTGGAGCTGTCGCTGGCGGAGCAGCGGGTGCGGCAGACGCACCTGGCGCTGCTGCAGATCATGTCGCTGCCGCCCACCCTGGAGGTCTCGATCATCGAAGCTCTGCCGGAGCTGCCGCCGCCGCCCACGGTGGCGCAGGTAGCCGAGTACGCCCGGCGGGCTCTGGAGGCGCGGCCGGAACTCGCCGTGCAGGATTTGGCGCGGCACATCGCCGCCAACTCGATTCGCAAGGAGCTGGCCGACTTCTTTCCCAAACTCAATCTGACCGGCAGCTTCAACTGGAGCAGCGCCTCGGCGGTGGTCAACCCCGAGTTCTTCCTCTACGGCTTCACCATTGCGCATTCGCTGCTCGATGGCGGCATGCAGATCTGGCGCTACGACCTGGCGAAGAAGACCGCCACGGTGGAGGAGGCGCGCACGCTGCTGCTGTCGCTGGGCGTGCTCTACGAGGTGCAGTTCCGGGCGCTGCGCGTGGCCCAGGCGCATGAGACGATCGGCGCCACCGCCGTCCTGGAGAAGTCGCGCCGCGCCGCTTTGGAGCGGGTGGTCAGCCTGTATCAGGCCGGGCTCGAAGACGAAGCCGGCGCGGCCCGCGCCCTGGCCGAACTCACCAGTCAGGCCACGCTTCTGGACCGGGCACAGACCGACTATCTGGTGGCCTGGTGCGAGCTGGTGGCGGCTGCCCTGCCGGAGCAGTCGCCGCCGCTGGGTCCGGCGCCGGATGCTGCGCCGGCCACGCAGCCGGCGGGGTGGTCGGGCCTGTGGACGGACGAGCCGATCACTTCGGCGGCCGGCAAGAAGGCGGGCGACCCGTAGGTCCTGCGCCGCCGGAGGCAGCGCGCCGTGGCTGTCAGGAGTCATGACGTGTGATCGAGAAGAAAGCGAGCGGATCATGAGAGTCGCAGGTGTGATATGTGTGCTGCTGGGGACCTGGGCGTTGAGCGCCGCGGCGCAGGAGTCGCAGCCTCTGAGTCTGGTGCCGGCGGCGGGACTCTATCCCGACCGGATCACGGCGACAGGCCGGATTGTGCCGCTGGTGTCGGCGCGGATCGGGCCGCGGGTCTCGGGACACATCGTTGAGTTCGGAGTGGGCGAGGGCGGTCTGCCGCTGGACGCCGGCATGCGCGTCAAGGCCGGCGACGTGCTCTTCAGGATCGACCACACCATGTACGCCAACGGTGTGGCCAGAGCGCAGGCGGCGCTGAACTCGGCTCAGGCCAGTCTGGACAACCTCACCGCCCCGACACGCGAAGAGCGTCTGGAGCAGCTTCGCCAGACCGTGGCGGAGCTGGATGCTCGGCTGGCCGACCGTCTGCGCGACCAGGAGCGATTCACCCGGCTCGTGGAGGAGGAGAAGACGCTGCCGGCCCGGCGGCTGGAGGAAGTGCAGACCGAGGTACGCGTGCTGCAGGCCCAGCGGCGGGCGGCCGAGGCGCGACTGCGCGAGGCCGAGAACGGGCCGACCAGGACCGAGATCGCCGTGGCCCAGGCTCGCGTGGGAGAAGCGGCCGTGGCGCTGAAGACAGCGCAGGAGGACTTGCGCGACACGACGGTCCGCGCCCCCTTTGACGGGTTGATCACACGGCGTTTCCGCGGGATTGGCGACTACCTGACCAGCACGCCGGTGACGGAAGTGTTCGAGATTATCGGCACCGACGCGCTGGAGGCCGAGCTGCGACTGCCGGAGGCGGCTCTGGCTTCGGTGCAGGCCGGGCACACACCGCTGATTCTACGCAGCGGGCTGCTGGAGAACGACCTGAGGACGACGGTGGGACGGGTCGTCGCCGAGGTGGATCCGCTCAAAGGCACTTTCGCCATTCGCGTGCCCATTCCGCCCGATCGCCGCGGCCGGCTGGTGCCCGGCGCGTTCGTGACCGCCGAGGTCAGCGTCGCGCCCGCCAGCGCCGTGGTGATTCCCAGCCGGGCGGTGGTGGAAGGCGACGGAGCGGCGGCGGTGTTCGTCGCCGAGGATGGCCGGATGCGCCGCCGCGAAGTGGAACTGGGCGACCGGCTGACCGAGGGCGTGGTTGTGCGGCGCGGGCTGGCGCCGGGAGAGCGGGTGGTGGTAGGCCCTCCCAGCATGCTGCGCGACGGCGCCGAGCTGCCGGCGGGCCTGGTGAAGTCCAACTGACTGAGCGCGCAACGGACCAAGCAACATGTTTATCTCAACAATCGCCATCCGCCGCCCGCTGTTCACCGCGATGGTCATCTGCGCGATGCTTGTTTTCGGGACGGTGGCGCTGCGCGGGCTGGGCGTGGATCTCATGCCCAAGGTCGACTTCCCGATCGTTTCCATCGTGACGACGCTTCGCGGCTCCGACCCTCAGACCATGGAGTCGCGCGTCACCGACATCATCGAGGAGGCCGTCAACACCCTCTCGGGCATCCGCTCGCTGAAATCCACCAGCGCCGAGGGCTTTTCCCTGGTTCTCATCGAGTTCGAGCTCGAAAAGAACATCGACGTGGCCTATCAGGAAGTCCAGGCGCGCATCAACACCATCCGTGCCCAGTTGCCCACCGACGTCGAGGATCCCATCGTCGAAAAGTTCGACCCCGACGCGGCTCCCATCATGACCCTGCTGGTCTCCGGCGATCTTTCGCCCCGGGAACTGTTCGAGGTGGCCGATAAACAGGTCAAAGAGCGGCTGCAGCGCGTGCGCGACGTGGGGTCGGTGAAGATCGTGGGCGGCCGCGACCGCAAGCTCTGGCTGTGGCTGGACCCGATGCGGCTGCGGCAGCACAACCTGACGGTGCAGGACGTGCGCGCGGCCCTGCTGCGGCAGCACGTGGAGATGCCCGGCGGCCGCATCGAGCAGGGGCTTTCCGAGGTGGTGACGCGCACCAAAGCCGAGTTCACCAGCGCCGAGGAGCTCAACGATCTGATTCTGGCACAGGGCGGCGGGATCACTCTGCGGCTGCGCGACGTGGGATACGCCGAAGACGGTCTGGAGGAACTCCGCTCCTACGCACAGCGCGACGACAACCCGGCCATCGCCCTGCAGCTTCGCCGCCAGTCGGGCACCAACACCGTGCAGGTGGCCGCCGACGTCAAGGCGGAGATCGCCAGGCTGGCGCCGGAACTAGCCGCCCGCGGCGTGAAGCTGGACATCGCCATCGACACGTCGGTGTACATCAAGCGCTCGATCGACGAGGTGTTCCACCATCTGATCGTGGGCGGCGCCCTGGCGGTGCTGACGGTGCTGGTGTTTCTGCTCAACTTCCGCAGCACGTTCATCAGCGCCATGGTGCTGCCGACGAGCATCATGGCCACGTTCATGATGCTGGCGGTGATGGACTTCACACTCAATTTCATGACGCTGATGGCGCTGACGCTGGCGATCGGGCTGCTGATCGACGATGCCATCGTGGTGCAGGAGAACATCATGCGCCACGTGCAGGAGGGCAAGCCGGCGTCGTTCGCGGCGGAATTCGCCACGAAGGAGATCGGGCTGGCGGTGCTGGCGACGACGCTGTCGGTGGTGGCCGTGTTCATGCCCACGGCGTTCACGCGGGGGATCGTGGGGCGGTTCTTCTTCCCCTTCGGCATGACGGTGAGCTTCGCCGTGCTCATCTCCATGTTCGTTTCGTTCACGCTGGACCCGATGCTCTCCTCGCGCATGCTGCGCAAGCAGACGCACCGGAACCCGCTGTTCCGCGGACTGGAGGCGGCCTTTTTCGCTCTGGAGCGCATCTACGAGCGCGTGCTGGATCTGTGTCTGCGGCGGCGGCTGGTGGTCGTCGCCGTGGCGGTGGGGCTGTTCATCGCCAGCATGGGCCTCTTCCGCTTCATCCGCCAGGAGTTCGACCCGCAGCAGGACCGCTCGGAGTTCAACGTGCTGGTCCGCGCGCCCATCGGATCGTCGCTGCAGCGGACGCGGCAGATCATGGAGGACATACGCTCGCGCCTTGCGGGCGAAAAGGAGATCGCCTACGTCGCCTACTTCATCGGCGAAGGCGAGCAGCAGAAGGTCAACGAGGCCTCGATGTACGTGCGCATGCTGGAAAAACGCGACCGCCAGCAGCGGCGGCTTCGCTCCCAGCAGGAATTCATGACGCACGTCCGCCAGAAGCTCGCCGACGTCCCCGACGCCCGCATCGCCGTGCAGGCCGTCAACTACATGGGCGGCGGGTTCAAGACCGCCGACATCCAGTACGAGCTTCTCGGACCCGACCTGAACGTGCTGGAGGGCCTGGCCAATGCCATCCTCGCCCGCCTCCGCCAGCTTCCCGGCTATAAGGACCTGGACACCAGCCACGAGGCCGGCCGCCCCGAAGCCAGCATCCTGCCCATCCGCGAACGGGCCACCGAGCTGGGCGTCACGCCCATGGACCTGGCCGAGACGATCCGTCTGGCTATTGGCGGGGCCGACATCGGCAAGTTCCGCTCCGGGAACGACCGCTACGACATCGCCGTGCGCTTCTTTGAGAGCGAGCGGGACAATCCGCAACAACTCCTGGGACTTCTGGTGCCCTCGACGAAAGGTCAGCCCGTCGAGCTGCGGAACGTCGCCCAGGTCATGCCCACCACGATTCCTCTGGAAATCAACCGCTTCAACCGCCAGCGGCAGATCACCGTGCTGGCCAACCTCGATCGCGACAGGAAGGTTCTGGGCGAAGCCGTGCGCGAGATCGAGGCCATCACCGCTTCTCTGAATCTGCCTCCCGGCTACCGCACCGACTGGACGGGCATGGCCCAGATCATGGAAGAGTCATTCCGCAATCTGACGTTCACCATGGTCCTGTCCGTCATCGTGATCTACATGGTGCTGGCGGCGCAGTTCGAGTCGCTGGTCCACCCCTTCACCATCATGCTTTCGCTGCCGCTGGCGTTTGTGGGCGCCATCGTGTCGCTGCTGCTGTTCGGCCTCACGCTCAACATTTTCGTCATGATGGCGTTCATCTTCCTGCTGGGTCTGGTGACCAAGAACGCCATCCTGCTGATCGACTACACCAACACGCTCCGCGATCGCGACGGCCTGGAGCGCGACGCGGCCATCCGCCGCGCCGGGCCGGTGCGGTTGCGGCCCATTCTCATGACTACCTTCGCCATGATTTTCGGCATGCTTCCCTCCGCCGTCGGCACGGGGCCCGGTTCGGAGACGCGTCAGCCCATGGCCATCGCCATCATCGGCGGGCTGGTCAGCTCGACGATGCTGACCCTGCTGGTGGTGCCGGTGGTTTATTCGCTGCTGGATCCGCTCTCGGAATGGATTCGGCGCAGAATCCTGGCGCCGCGCGACCGCGTCGAGCCTTCCGAGGCGCCGGTCCCCGCCGCCCCAGCGCCGATGGAGCCCCAGCCCGTGGCCGCCGGGGAATACGAAATGTCTTCGCGATAGCGGGCGGCGAGTGGTCCTACACCGGTTCCAGTCGCACGTGCGTGTCGTAGAAGCTCACGCTGCCGCCCACCGGATCGAGCATGCACGTGTTCTTCAGCGCCGGGTCGACCCACATGGCCGCGTTGGCGTGTACCCCCGCGGCGCGACGGGGCTCGCCCCTGATCACGTGCCCGTCAATGGTCACGTCGTTGGCTCCCGTCGCCCAGTGGCCGAATCCCAGCGCGAAACTGATCACGCCCGGTCGGATCGTCTGCGTAAGCACGACCTTGCCGATCATGGGCTTGCGGCGGCCGTTGCCCAGGTCCCACTCGCCCGAGGGGTTGGTGGCGCTGATGACCTTCACGAGCTGCCCGGCGCGCAGACCCAGGCGCTGAGCGTCGGCGGCATTTACGAGGATGCCGTTGTCCGGCATAAGCGGCGTGAGCCAGGGATTGGCGATCGTGCGGCTCTTGGTCTGGCTGATCGTACGGTGAGTGAGCAGCGCCAGTTCGTGGCCCTTGCGCAGTTCAGCCGGCTCGTTGCCCGCGTAGTCGCGGATCGGAATATAGCAGGCGTGGCCGGGATACAGCCGCCCGGTGCCGGCGTGGATGGTTGACGCGGTCCTCTCCTGATACAGATTGAGAAGCGCGGCGTAGGGGTGTGCCACCATGTCGCCCTTGTAGCCCTGCTCGTGGTCCTCAAACCGGCCGCCCCGGGCGAGGACGTAAACAACTTTCGGCCAGAGCTTTTCGCCGACGATGGTCTTCCAGCGGTTCTCATCAAACACCGATGGCGGGAGATGCCGGCGCGACCGGCGGAAGACTTCCATTTCGGTCACCGACGCATCCGGCAGGCTCTGCGACCCGTCATCCTTTTCCCCGAACGCCAGGTTGGCCACGCAACGGAGGTAGAAATCGTCCGGATGCCTGAAGGACAGGCCCTTGCCAAGGCCATCGTCGCCGAAACCCGGCAGCTTCAGGTACTCGGCGATGCCGAGCATCATGGCCTCGAAGCTCAAGGGGATGCGCTGCCCGAAAACGGTGCACTCCTCGGGAATGGGCGCCATGACCGGCTGGCGCACGGGCTGGACCTTGTTAGGAATGTTGGGATGGCTCCCCTGAAACTCCCATCGCTCCAGAAACGAGAGGTCCGGGAAGATGTAATCGGCGTACATCGACGTCATGCCGATCAGGATGTCGTTGGCCACGAACAGCGGCAGCTTGTCCACGTCGCACAAGGCCTGGATGTTGGTGTGGCCGGCCGGCAGCGCATAGGTCGGCGCGCCCATGTACATGAACAGGGCCTTGACGGGATAGGGATACTGATCCGCGATCGAAGGGATGATCTCCTCGTAGATGTCGCTGGAGAGCGGATACCAGTTGCGCCTGGCCGGGTAACCGGCAAAAAGCGTGGTCTTCTCGTAATCCACGCCGTGTCGGATCGAGCTGATGCCGAAGGTGGTGATCTTGCCGGGGTGGGCCTTGAGGTCGAAGAGCTTCCCTTTGCCCATCGTGTCGAACGTGGTCGCCTTGATCATCCCGCCCTTGTGGTCGTAGTTGCCCAGGAGCATGTTGATGCTCATCCAGGCCAGCACGTTGTAGAAGCCGTTGGTGTGCTGGGCCGGGCCGCGGTGGATGTCGACGGCGGCCGCCGGCCCATAGCTGGTCAATTCCCTGGCGACGGCCACCAGGTCGGCTTCCCTGATGCCGGCGATCTCGGCCCACTCGCCGATCGTGTGTTCGTTGGCCGAGTCAGCCAGCACCTTCAGCCCGCTCTTGACGTGCGTGCCGTCGGGGAGGGTTGTGTCCACGAACAGGTCGCCGACGACCGGGTTCTTGTCGTCGTTGGGATCGACCGCCGTCGGCTTGCCGTTCACCATCACAACAAGGAACTTCTCGACGTATTGCCCGCCGTCGGGCGTGGGCCGCGTCGTCGGCTGGGCGAGTCCGATGTCGGCCGCGCGAACGAACTTGCCGGGCACGCCGTCCTTGACGGCCACCAGCCACGTGGCGTTGCACCAGCTCGTCTCCCCCGCGGCCAGCGCCGCAGCCTTGTTGGCGCACGCCAGAAAACGCGCGTTGTATCGCTTGTTCTCGAAGATCCAGCGAATCATGCCCATGGCCAGCGCGGCGTCGGTGCCGGGCCTCAACGGCAGCCACTTCCACGCCTTGCTGGCCAGTTTGCTGAAGCGCGGATCGACCACCGCGATCCGCGTCTTCCCGTTTACCAGATTGTCCGTCAGCCGGACGCTGCGATTGGGCGGGCCATAGTTGGCCTCGAACAGGTTGGCGCCGACAAAAAGGATGAACCGGCTGTTCTCCGTGTCGGCCTGCCAGTAGAACTTCTGGCCGTCCGTGAACTGGCCGGCCACGTACTGGTCGCTGATGGCCTTGCAGGTGAAGTAAAGCGAACCCTGGCAGACGGTCGTGTGGCCGTGCGCATTGGTGGTGCCCATGGCATCGGCGAAGCGTTTGTAGAATTCGCTGCGTCCGGCCTTGAGGCGCCCCCAGCTCACAACGATCTGGTTGTTGCGCGGGCCCAGGTCCGGATGCTCGGGGTCGATCAACTTGTCGAGGTGGGCCGCGTGCTTCTGCTTGAACGCTTCGACCAGCGCCTTCTTTTTCGTCGGATCCGCCTCCTCCCAGATGGCCTTGACGTCGGCCGCCATGGCCTTGCTGGCCGCGGGATCGCGCAGAGCTATCAGTTCCCGAAGCCCGGCCACGACGCGGTTTTCTTCTCCCGGAACATGGGCGAACAGTCTGCCGCCCTCGCAGATTTCCTTGATGGCCTGCTCGAAGGGAATGGTGACCCACTTGCCCTCGCCGCGTTTGCGTGCGCGCTTGAGCACTTTGCGAAGGCGATAGGGGTCGTAGGCCGTCTGCAACCCCGCCTGGCCCTTGGGGCAGATGGAGCCATCGACGGCCGTGGCCGCCTCCACCGGCGTGGCATAGGGCAGGTGAGGCAGCAACGTCCAGGGGTTGTACGGGTTGCCATCGATCTTGGTGACAACGCCCTGCTGGAGTTTGCACTTGATCCCACAGCCCGTGTTGCATTGCAGGCAGGCGGTGTAGAGCACATTATCCGGATCGGCCAGATCGTAAGGCTGATCCGGCCTGGCGCTGTTGAGCACGGCGCTGGTCCCGCCTTCCGCGGGGGCGGCGGCAGGCAGGGCATCGGCCAGCAGCCCCGTCCCAAGCAGGGCGCCGCCGGCGAGAAACTGACGACGGGAAGGAACACTGTGCGTATCGCGTGACATGGTTGACCTCATGCAACGGTGGATGAACGGGACGCGACGGCGATGCTGATCCGCCGCCCAAGGACGAACAGCCCGATCCCCATTGCCACCAGCAGGCTGCCGACCAGGTACTCCATGGCGGTGGCGTGATAGATGTAGTTGAGTCGTTCGTGCTGAAACGCCTCTTGAAGCCCGTGAATTTCACCCACCGCCTGCCCCGGCACCAGCACGTTCAGCCGGGCGCTGACGAAACACACGGCCACAAGCAAAGCGGCCGCCGACCAGGCGCGGGGGCCGCCGAGGCTGAACAGCGCCAGCGGCAACAACCCGCCCAGCAGCAGGTGAACAATCCAGAACACCCACCAGTAAGGCCCGAAAAGCACCAGGTCGACGGCCGGTGCGTGCGACACGGGGTTCCAGAGCGAGATCGAGAATTCCGCGAATTCGAAGGCAAAATAGAGAACCAGGCCAACGATGGTGATGACACGAAGGCGGCGGATGGCGTTGACGGCCTCGTCGTCGCCGATCCATTCTCCGCGCGCCCCCGTCGCGGAGATGATCGCGACGACAGCCAGCAGCGTCGCACCGCCGGCGGTAAGGGCGGAAGTCAGGAACACCACCGGCAACAGGGCGCTGTGCCAGTAGGCCTTGGCATCGACGACGCCGAAAAACGCGCCGCTCTGGCTGGGGAACAGCACCGAGAAGAAGATCCCCAGGCACAACAGCGGTTTGAGCCAGCCCGAGTCGGCGCGGTAGCTGAGCACCCAGGACAGGACCGCGATCACCACGAATGCCGCGTACATCCAGGCGTTGAACGCCATCATGCTCGTGAAACTCGGCGAGGTGAAGATGCGCGCGGCCCGTTCCATGTGGCCCAGGTCCAGCCACACGCCCATGAACGCCGGTGCGATCGCCGCCAGGCAAAGCACGATGACAGTTCGCAGCACGGCCGGGCGGCGGAAGGCTGGCCAGTCAAGCAGGAATCCCAGCGCCCCGATGACGAAGACGCCGCCGGCGATCCCCACGCCATGAAAATACAGGGCCACCCACAGCCCCCACGGCACGTAGGAACCATAGCCGGCGGGAAGGTGCCCCTGCGCCAGGCGCTGGACCAGGCCGACCAGACCCGCCAGCAGCAGGAGGATCCAGCCAACGGTTATCAACCGGCGCAGGGCGTTGCCGGAAAGTGGAGCCCATAATGCGGCACTCGATGACATCGACATTGGTGACCTCGTGGGTAACACGTCGGCAAACTTGTCAATCAGACGATGTAGAAGACTCGCGGCCTGGTGCCCTTATGTGGCAGCAGCGTCTGGACGTTGTGCTTCGTGACCAGCTCGGTCACGAGGCTGTCGGGATCGTTGTTGTCGCCGAAGTAGGTGGCCCGGCCGATGCACGTGGTGGCGCACATCGGCAATTGGCCCACCTCCAGCCGGTGCAGACAGAAGTGGCATTTGCGGGCATTGCCCATGGGCGACTTATGACCGGTGCGGTCCCAGTGCTTGCAGTATTCATGGCTGGGCTGGTCCTCCCATGCCGCGTGCGGGCCGAGCGTGGGCCGAGCGTCGCCATCGGGCGTACCCTCGGCCGCGCCGTCGGTGTAATACTCGCCGAAATCGCTGGTGCGGGCGCCGTACGGACAGGCCGTCAGGCAGTAGCGGCACCCGATGCACTTGTCATAGTCGATGGCGACCACGCCGTCCGGCCGCTTCCAGGTCGCGTGCACCGGACACACCGGCACGCACGGCGGGGCATCGCACTGCATGCACGGCCGGGGGGTGAAACGCAGCGAAACGTTGGGGAACTCGCCGAATTCCTCCGTCACAACCGGCCGATAGACCACCCCTGGCGGCAGCTTGTTCTCGGCAACGCAGCCGATGGTGCAGGCGTGGCAGCCCACGCATTTGCGCGTGTCGATCACCATGATCCAGCGCCGCTGCTCCACGGGCTTGGCCATGGCCCGCACCAACTCGCGCTGCATGCGCACCAGCACGTCTTCGTTGGCCTGCTCGGGGACGTCGCTGAGGACCTTGAGGCTTCGCGCCGTCCCCGGACCCTTGGGATCCGACGTCTCCGTCGAAAGCCGGTCCTTCAGCACCGCGCCCACGGTGGCGGCCAATCCCGCCCCCGTCAGCACGCCTGCCCGCACGAAATCGCGTCGGTTCATGCTCATGATGTTCTCCGCAACAACGGACCGTCCGCCATCGACTTGCTGCGCTTCACGGCGGCATGCGCGGTAAAGCGATCTGATAACGACTTTCGGACCGTTTGATCCCATTATATTTCGGTCCACCTCGGTACGCAATAGCGGGATCAAAAAAAGAAGAACGCGCTGTGGGTCGATCTTCAGCCACGGCGGAAGGGCGGGCAAGGCCGCTGCATGGCGAATTCGAAGGCACCGCCGGCTTTCAAGCCGCGACGGGGACCGCTAGAATGCGCGTCATGCCCAAGCGCGCAGACAGGGTGGAGGACCTGGATGTTCCCGCGATCGTGGACCGGATGCTCCGGGGCGCAGTTGAAAAACAGGCGTCGGACGTGCACGTGGAACCCACGCCGGAGGGCTATGAGGTGCGATACCGCATCGACGGTCTGCTGACGACTGTGCAACGGCATCCGCACCAGTTCGGCCGGAGCATCGTCAACCGGCTGATGGTCATGGCGCAACTGCTGACCTACCGCATGGACGTTCCCCAGGAGGGCAGGCTCGCCCTGCGGCTCTCGCCGGCGGATGCCGGCGAGATGGAGATGCGCCTGGCCGTGATGCCCACGATCCACGGCATGCGAGCGGCCGTGCGGCTGCCGGCGGAACTGGTGCAGCCGCGGCGGCTGGAGGAACTTGGTCTGCCGGAGGAGGTGGTGCAGGGGCTGCTGCGATTCGCGCGATGCGACGCGGGCATGCTGATGGTGAGCGGGCCGGCGGGGTCGGGCAAGACCACCACCATCTACGCGCTGCTGGAGAAGATCGCCGAAATGCAGCCGGGGATGAGCATCATCGCCTTGGAGGACCCGGTGGAGCGGGCGCTGAAGGGCGTGACGCAGATACAGGTCTCGCCGTTTGGCGAGCTGACGTATGAGAAGGCGCTGCGGAGCATCCTGCGGCAGGACCCGCAGGTGCTGATGCTGGGTGAGATACGCGACGCCGCGACGGCCGCGCTGGCGCTGCAGGGGGCGCTGTCGGGACATCGGCTGATCTGCACGCTACACGCGGGGAATCCGGCGGGTGCGATCGCGCGGCTGCTGGAGATGAAACTGGAGCCATATCAGATCACCAGCGCGGTGTACGGGGTGGTGTCGATGCGGCTGCTGAGGCGGCGCGGGGGCGAGGGATACCAGGGGCGCGTGCCGGTGGCGGAAATGCTGGTGTTCGACGACGATCTTCGGCGCGCGGTGCTGGATCGCGCCGATGCCCAGGCACTGCGGCGGGCATACGAGGGCCGGGCCGGATACCTGGGCCTGCGCGAGTCGGCGCGGCGGCTGGTGGAGGCGGGACTGACGGATGAGCAGGAGGTCCGTCGCGTGCTGGGAGATTGAGCGGCTTGTGGGAACCGGCCGGCGGGCGTACATAGATGCAGCGAAGGACCGGTGGCGCGGGCGGGACGGCCATCGGGGCGAGCGATACCGGGCGTTGTTGGGAGGCCGAGCATGCAGGCGACACAGCAGGCGACACAGCAGGCGACGGTGAGTTTTCGATACAAGGCCCAGGGCGCTGGCGGCACGGCCTTGTCGGGCGCGGTGGATGCCGTCGACATCGGCCACGCCAGGGCGCAGATCGAGGCGCTGGGGCTTCGCGTGATCGAAATCGAGCCGGAGCCGCCCAGGGGCGTGCGGGCGATGAGCAGCGAGGACTTTGCGGCGTTCAACCGCCAGCTTGGGTATCTGACATCGGCAGGGCTGCCGCTGGAGCAGGGCCTGAGACTGGTGGCGCAGGACATGCGTTCGGGCCGGCTGGCGGCGACCATCCGCGAAGTAGCATCGGAGCTGGAACGGGGCAAGTCGCTGGGGGAGATCGTCGACCGGGCACGAGCTGAAGCAGGCGCGTGGGCGCGCCGCCGAGGAATCGGACCAGGGCATGTTCGCGGTAGCGTACCCGCTGGCCATGCTCACGATGCTTGTGGTCGCCCTGGGGCTGTTGCTGGTGTTTGTGTTTCCAGAGTTCGACAAGATGTTCAGGGACTACAAGGTCCCCTTGCCGACGGTATATCAGTGGACGATGCGGGTGGGGGGTACGCTGGCGATACCGATGTTCACACTGGTGGCGGCGATCGTGTGGCTCTACGCCGCGCTGAAGCTCTGGAGCGTGTTCCTGCCGCTGCCACGCCCGATGGGCAGCGAGCTGCTGGACAGGCTGGTCTGGCGCACGCCGGTCCTGGGCGAGATGGCATACAACCGGGGGCTGGCGGACGTGTGCCGGGTGAGCGGCGAGGCGCTGGATAATGGATATGATCTGGCATGGGCGCTGGGTCAGTCGCGGGAGCTGAAGCTCAACGCGGTGCTGGCGCAGCGCGTCAAGCGCTGGCACGAGCAGGTGGTCAGCGGAGCCTCGGCCGACGAGGCGGCCCGTCGGGCGGGGTTGCCCGAGCTGGTGAGCGGGACACTGGCCAGCGCCGGCGGCGCCATGGCCCAGGCATTGCAGTACCTGGCGCGGTATTATGAGGCCCGCTACAGCCGCCGGGCCGCCCTTCTGCGGGGCGCGGTGGTGCCGGCGATGACGCTGGCGGGCGGCGGTCTGGTGGCGCTGGTGACGCTGAGCGTGATTGTGCCGCTGGTCAGGCTGGTGTTCGTGCTGTTGCCCGATCCGGGAGCGATCTTATGAGAAGACGACGCTCGGGGTTTCTTCTGGCCGATGCCCTGATGGCGCTGGCGATGGTGGCGCTTTTGGCGGCCATCATGGCGACGGCGATGGGACAGCAGTCGCGGGCGGCCAGGCGCCTTTCCGACGGCCGCGCCGCGATGCGAATCGCCGAGCGGGTCATGCTCGACCTGCACACCGGCGGGACCGCGCCGTCGGGCGCGGATGCGAAGGTGTGCGTGGAGCCGGTGGCGGCCGAGGCCCCGGCGGGACTTGCGTGGGTGCGCGTGAGCGTGCAAGTCGAACGGAGTCGCGCTACGCTTCTTGGCCTGATGAAGGCCGATGCCGTCGAGCGGCCGGGAGG
>Ga0308417_1001076_pt1 | contig 18994 bp, 14 predicted proteins | sample HotsprSampleOS65_FD_203528 | JGI IMG/M metagenome (GOLD analysis project Ga0308417, IMG submission 203528) | Hot spring phototrophic mat microbial communities from Octopus Spring, Yellowstone National Park, Wyoming, United States - 20090730_OS65 ... | reverse complement strand
TGGCGCTGGTTCGCTTCCGGGACGACATCAACGATGCGAAAGCAGAGGATCGTCGAAGGCGCCTGTTAGACAGTTTGAATGCGAAGAACTTCAACAAAGCCTATGCTTTGGCCGATCCGCGCCCGGAGAACCGCTACTCCTTCCGCCCGGAAATCGTCGCTGCCCACTACAGGCAATGGCCGCGGCTTGTCGAACTGTGTGCGTTACCGCCGTCCAATGGGCTGATGGAAAAACGCGGCGGCGCGCTGATTGACATTGACCGCGATGCCCTCGAAGCCCGAATGCGCGACTACTTCAACGCCCATCTGTCGTGGGAGGAGTACAAAGCCAGACAAACGGCCCTCACGAAAGATGCCGCGCGATTTGTCGCCAAGGATGCACGGGCGAAGGCGATCAAGAAATCGTTCAATCACAGCCAGCTTCGCCGCTACGCGCTACGCCCGTTTGATACACGGTGGTGCTATTACACCCCAGTACGCCCCATTTGGAACGAGCCACGCCCAGCCTTGTGGGCGCAATTGTGGCCAGGCAATCGCTTCCTCATCGCGCGGTTCCGTTCTTCATCCCAGCCGGAAGGTAGGCCGATGAGCTTCACGTCCGCCTTGCTGGACGACCACTACATCGTGCCCGACGCCGTGGCCATTCCCCTCGGGTTGCGTGATAAAAAACGACTTTCTGATCAGGAACACGCGACTCTCTTCGACATTCTTGGCGACAAGCCGCCACAACGAAAAACGACGGCGAACCTCTCCAAGCCCGCCCGCGCCTATCTGGCCAAGCTGGGCATCAAGGACCCCGACGCCGATCCGAAGACGGCCGGATTGCTTTGGATGCACGCCTTGGCAATCGGCTACAGCCCCGCTTACCTGAGCGAAAACGCCGACGGCATCCGCCGCGACTGGCCACGGGTTCCGCTCCCGGACTCCCGGAAGGCCCTGGAGGCATCGGCGTCGCTGGGCGAACAAGTGGCGGCCCTGCTGGACACCGAAGCCGACGTGCCCGGCGTGACCAGCGGCAAGATCGCGCCGCTGCTGAAGACCATCGGCTTGATCACGAAGGTGGGCGGCGGTGCGATCGACCTGTCGGGCGACGACCTGGCGGTAACCGCCGGCTGGGGGCATCGCGGCAAAGGGGGCGTGGTCATGCCCGCCAAAGGGCAAGTGAGCAAACGCGCGTACAGTGCGGAGGAACAAACAGCCCTTGCCGACGAGGCGAAGGCGCGGGGCCTGTCGGCCCAGGACCTCCGCCGGCTGCTGGGCGAGCAGACGCTGGACGTGTACCTGAACGAGAAAGCCTACTGGCGGAACGTTCCGGTGAATGTGTGGGAGTATTACATCGGCGGCTACCAGGTCATCAAGAAGTGGTTGAGCTACCGGGAGCGCGACATCCTCGGCCGGGCGCTGCGTCCCGAAGAGGCGCGCGAAGTGATGAACACCGCCCGCCGCCTCACGGCCATCATCTTGCTGCATCCCAAGCTGGACGAGAACTACCGCCAGATCAAGGACGCGGCATTCACCTGGCCGCCGTCGTAACACCCCGGCGCGGGCCGACGTGGAAGCGATGATCCTGGGCAGGAAGCCGGTGGAATAAGCCGATCCCTGGAGCGAGGGTTGTGTTGACACAGCCGTTGACGGCCTGTTCGGCATCCCGGCCCCGGCCGGCCCCGGCCACGACCGATTCTGACCGGAGCGGTGCTGCGAGCAACGGGTGAGGCGAGCGCCGGGCACGGTAGCACTTCGAGGATTAAACCAGCCCACCGCCCTCCTCTCCTCGGCTCCCCTCTCCTCCGCTCCCCTCTCCTCCACGCCGTTCTCCTCGGCTCCCCTCTTCTCAGCTCACTACTTCTCGGCTGCCATCCCGATTCGGGTAACACCGGTCAAGGACGCATCGCTTAAGCCTCGGAAGGCGAAAGGCGTGTGGGCACAGCGGTCGAGCCATCTCGAGGCTCGGTACGCCGAAAGTTGCAGAGCACGGAACAGAGAAAAGCGACTGTACCGACTGTGGAGCCGACAGACGGTCATCCTGCCGGTCAATGATAAATCCGGACGCGAGTTCGTTCGGTATGAGGTAATTGTATGCTAGTTATCATAAAGAGCATTTTCACAGCTTCTCAAAAAATTATTGACAGGAGGATCATTCGCCAGGTGTAGCTTTACGGGAGATCACAGGAGAACCGACCATGCGCGTAAAACGTGCTGTTGGATTCACGCTAATTGAGTTGCTGGTAGTGATCGCAATCATTGCGATTCTCATCGGGTTGCTGCTGCCGGCCGTGCAAAAGGTGCGTGAGGCGGCGGCGCGGCTGAAGTGTCAGAACAATCTGAAACAGATGGGCCTGGCCGCCCACAATTTCGAGAGTAGCACAGGTTTCCTGCCCCCCGGTGCGGGGCCGACCCCGAGCAACAACCCCGCTGCCACCAGCCGTGCCTCCGTACAAGCCGTCATTCTTCCTTACGTGGAGCAGGCCAACGTATACAACCTGTTTGACTTCACCCAGGACGTCAATTCGCACCCCAACAACGCGGCCGCCCGTCAGCAAGAAATCCCCATTTACATCTGCCCGTCCGACCCGGCGACCGCGCGGTTCGCTAATGGCGCGGGTCGTTCGAACTACTTCGGCAACCTGGGAGCCCAGGCTTATGCAGCGGGCGGATTGAATCACCCGAATGCCGGGGTGTTCTACTATTTGCCCCGGGTAGGTGCCCAATTCGATCCCCGGGGGGTGACGGTCAATGCCATCACCGATGGCACCAGCAACACCGCGATGTTTGCGGAGATCATTCGCGGCAACAACACCCCGGGCACCTATCAACCGCAGGACATCCGCTTCTTCGAATGGCCCAACCCGACCGTGGACGACGTGATCCCTCCGGCAGCTTGCAACGCCCAAAGTGGCTCAGCCCTGCGTTATGCCGGCATGCAGTATTACCGCAACCTCATCCCCACGAGCCTCTACACCCACACTCGTACCCCGAACAGTCGGGAGGGTGATTGTTCCGACTGGTCCCACCGCCCCGGCGATGCCGGTAGGTTCTTTGCGGCCCATGTCACCTCCCGAAGCTTTCACCCGGGTGGTGTCAATGTCTGCCTTGTCGATGGCAGTGTGCGGTTCGTGCGCGACTCGATCTCCCTCGTCCAGTGGCGAGCTATGGGCACGCGTGCCGGAGGAGAAGTGAATAATGCGGACTAGGCACGCCTTGAGCCTGGTAAGCCGGGCTTTGCTCGCCACGGTCATCCTCGGAACGAGCGCATTGCTACTGAACTGCAGCCGCCAACCCCTGCAGACCGGTGCTGGGGAGCAGAGTGAGTTAACCCACAAGCTCCAGGAAGCTGTCCTTCTGTTGAACGCTTATGAGGAGCAAGGGCACGGCCCCGCTCGCTCGGTTAAAGACCTGCGGTCTTTGGAAAATGCTTATCCGAGCGGCTACGCTGCCATCCGGAACGGGGAGCTGTTGATCCGTTGGGGCGTTTCGCTCCAGGAAGCGACCGAGCAGCCGGTCGTGTGTGAGAAAGACGGGCCGAGCCAGGGGGGATTAGCCGCACTCGCAGATGGCAAGGTCAAGACCTTCACCGCCTCGGAATTGGCATCATTTGCCCGATCGTCTGCGAAGCAGTAAAGTCCTGCTGACGTTGCATCGGCCCTCTGAACTAGCACCGTCAGGCGGCGTGTACGTCTGCCCCTCCTCAAGGGGATAGCGAGTGGCACGAGCAGGCGTTGGCGGTCAATGGGGCACTTACGGGAGTGTGTCGGGATCGAACCGACCGGGAGCGTTGTTCACACCCCCCACGGGTTTTGAAGACCCGGGCCGGCACCAGCCGTGCAAACACTCCCACTCCTTCGTTCGCCGCCAACCGTCCGTCCGCGTACCGTCTTTTGCCCCGGCCCACAGTGGTCACCACACCTCGGCCACTACACCTCGGGCACCCACACGCGCCGCCCGCAAGCATCTCGGTCAAGGCGATGGCAACGTGGTCCGTGTCAGCACTCCTGGACTCTCAGGGACTGACCCGGAACGTCGCTAGCACCGGGAAGTGGTCACTGAAACCGCGGCCCAGGGCATCGTCCCGCTCCGAGCCGTACCGCCAGGGGCGGCGACCCCGACTGCCGAAACGGACCAGGCCCTCGGTCGGCACCCGGACGGAGTCGGGCACATATCCCCAGCCGTGATCGTCGAGCAGGCCCGGTGACACGCCGATCTGATCGTAAATCAGCGGTTTGTTGTAAAAATAAGTACCGTACTCGGCCGGGTCTTTCCCGGAGAGCAAGCCGAACAGGCGCGGCGGGTCGGCGTCGGCGGTCACCCGCCGGGCGTCACCGACCATGCGGAGCTTGTTCAACACCGGTTCGGACTCCGGCGTGTCATTGAAGTCGCCACAGACCAGGAAATCGACCTTCGGGTTGGCCCGGATCGCCGAGCGGTAGAGGTCGGCGATGACACTGGCGTAGCGATTCCGCCCGCTCGACTGCCTGCTCCCGTCGTCAGACAGTTGAGAGGTCCAGTGCGAGGCGATCACGGTCAGGTCGTGTCCGTTGACCGTGACACGCACCTCCAAGATGCGCAGCAAGCGGCCGTGCAATACCCCATCGGACAGGGGGTAACGCGAGATCACACAGGGCGCGATGTAACGCCCGGCGTCCAGTTCCTTCATGACGACGTGTTCGTATCGCTCGGCCGAGGCCGGAAGACCGGCGTTCAACTGTTCCTGCAGGAGCTGGGCGGCCCGATAGCTCTCGATCTCGATCCCCACGATCACGTCCGGCCCCCGGCCGCCGTTCTGCTTGAGGAGCCAGCCGGCGAGTTTCTCGTACTTGCGGCGGCGGTCCTCGGCATTGCGGGCGAACCAGTTGTCATACTCCTCGTCGACCGTTCGCCGCTTGTCGTCGCGGTCGTCGAACAGATTCTCCATGTTCCAGACGCAGAACTCCACGGTCCGGGAGCCGGGCGGAAAGGCGACCGGGGCCGGCTGGACATTCACGAGCGGTAACGTTTCGTCGGCGACGACCGGGTTGGCAGACCCCGACCCGTCCGGTGAGGTGTCGCTGGGTCCGGACCGGGCGGCGATCTGGTACAGGGTGTAGTAGACGACGCCGACGAGCAGGCACAGGACGCCGATGGCGATGCGGGCCTTCAGAGGCAACCGCATGAAGGCATCGACGAGTTGCCGGACCAACACTACCGAGTTCGGATTTTTGGCCATGCCTACCCCCCTTGCGAACGCCCCGGGGGAACGCCCCGTGCGAACGCCCGGAGCGGACGCCCGCGTTACTCCGCTTGAGCGGCCGACGGGCCAGAGGACCCAACAACTCCCGGACCCGACGACGGCCCCCCTAACTTGCCCGGGCAACCGGGTGTGCGTTAGCTCGCACGCGCCGGTCAGTTCGCCCGACCCGATCCCGGAAAATTCTACGGATCACTCAGGTCGGAGAGTCGGCACCGGCTGTCGCGTCGGTCACGGGAAGTGGATTCGAGCGACGGGACCGGGGCCACGGTCCGATATGTTATGAGGTTTCATCCCCGGCCGGGACCCTCTTCCCCTGCCGAGACACTCTCATGGGCCGGATGTTCCTGGCGACGTTCGTGACGCTGCTCCTGACGACGGAGGGCCGTGCCGACGATTACTTCCTGACCCTCTTCACGGCCGAGTCGGTCCCCTTCCATCCGGAGAAGACCCATACCTTCGTCGCGGTGACGCGACTGCCGGGCGATGGGGGCATGGCCGAGACTCACGAGATCGGTTGGCTGGCCGAATCGACCCGTGTCCGCGGCCTGACGCTGCTGCCGGAGAGGGGGAAGAACTACACGACGGCCGAGTCGATCGCGATCTGCCGTCGGGAAAGGATGCGGGTATCAGTCTGGGGGCCGTACCGCATCCACCCCGAACTCTTCGGCCGTCTTCGCGACCAGGCACGCCGGCTGAACGAGGGGAAGGTCCTCTACAAAGGGACCGACAACCTGTACCCGTCGTGCGTGGCGATGAATTGTTACCATGCCATCTGGAACGTCGTGGCCCCGTTGCGGAAGTACGCCGGGCCGTTCAACTGTGGGGACGCGACCGGACCGGTGACCCTGCGGCTGTTTCGAGACTGGCTGATCGGCCCCGAGCAGACCCACGACGACATCCTGAAGCTGATCGGCGTGGACCAGGAACCACTGGTCCGGCGGGGCTACGACGAGCGACCGACGCGGTTCGACGCCGCGCGTTCGTTCCTGTGTCAGCCGGGGTGCACCAGAGGGCGGTGATCACGCCGCGGTGATCACAGGGAGCGACCGAACGCCGGGGCGAGCCTGCGCAGGTTCTCCAGCAACCGTCCGAATTCCCCGAAGTCGAGGGACTGGGCACCGTCGGAGAGGGCCTTGTCCGGTTCGGGGTGGACCTCGATCAACAGCCCGTCGGCCCCGGCAGCCAGGGCCGCGAGCGACATCGGCGGGACGTAGGCCCGCTTACCAGTACCGTGGCTGGGGTCGACCAAGATCGGCAGGTGCGAGAGCGTCTTGGCCGGCGGGATCACGCTCAGGTCGAGGGTGTTGCGGCTGTGGTCCGAGAAGGTCCGCACCCCTCGCTCGCAGAGGATCACCTGGTAGTTCCCGCCGGACATGACGTACTCGGCGGCCATCAGCCATTCCTCCAGGGTCGCGCTCATCCCCCGCTTGAGCAGGACCGGCTTGCGGCACTTGCCGACCCGCTTGAGCAGGGCGAAGTTCTGCATGTTCCGCGTGCCGATCTGGATCACGTCGGCGTATTCCTCCACGGCCGCGGCGTGCTCGCCGTCCATCAGTTCGGTGACGACGGCCAGACCGGTCCGCTCCCGGGCCTTCGCCAGGATCTTCAGGCCCTCGATTCCCAGGCCCTGGAAGGCGTATGGACTGGTGCGAGGCTTGAAGGCACCGGCCCGCAGGAACTTCACGCCGCACCCGGCCAGGTACTCGGCCGTCTTCAGGATCATAACCTCGTTCTCGACCGAACACGGGCCGGCAATGACGGTGAAGTATCCCGGGCCGATCACTCCCTGAGGCAGGCGGATGATGGTGTCGTCCCGCTTCATCTCCCGGCTGGCGAGCTTGTACGGCTTGGTGACCCGGATCGCTTGCTCGACCCCCGGCAAGACCTCGAACAACGACGGGTCCACCGGCCCGGTGTTCCCGGTCATGCCGATCGCCGTCCGTGTCGCCCCCGGCAGGACGTGGGGTGTAAGCCCCTGGGCCTTGATCAGCTCCACCACGCGAGCGATCTCCGAATCGGCCGCGTGGGGCTGCATGACGACGAGCATTGTTCACACCTCTGGAGTCAAAGGCGATATTATACACCCGACGGCCGACTACCGAGGACCGCATGGACCTGCCGACCGACGATTACCTCACCCGTGCGGTGACGGAACTGGGCGAACCCGAGCTGCTATTCCGCATCAGCCGTACCCGTTTCCTGGCGAAATTGTTCCTCGGCGTGCTCCTCCTGGTTTACGGCGTGGTGGCCAACTACTACTGGTGGGTCCACGGCCCGGCCACCTTCGGGCATCTGGAACTCCTGCTGCTGATCGTCCTACCCCTGTCCGGCGGCGTGCTTCTGTTCCACATGTACCGCGAACGCGGGCTTTACGTCCTGGTCTATCCCACCGGCCTGCTCCGCCTCCGCCGCGGCGAGGTCGATTCCTTCCCCTGGCACTCGATCGACCGCATCCTGATCAAGACCCAGGGATCGCCGACGACCCGGCTCGAACACGCGGCGGACGGCTCGCTGCTCGCCTGCTGGCTACCCGTCGATGTCCCGACCTTCCAGATCTGGAACGCCGGCCTGACCGTCGTCCGCAAAGACGGCGTCATAGCCCGCTTCGGCCCCGTGTTGAGCGACTACGACCAGTTCGCCGAAGAGATCCAGCGCCGCACCTTCACCGCCTTCTGGCCGGCCACCCTGCAACAATTCCGCGAGGGCGAGCGACTACCCTTCGGCGACCTCGAGGTGTCCAGCCTCGGTATCCAGCACGTCGGCAAATTCCTCCCGTGGCGGTTCGTCAAAGAGGTGACCATCTCCCAGGGCAAGTTGAGCATCAAGGTCGTCGGCAAGTGGCTCCCGTGGGTGCTGCTCGACCTCCAGACCTTGCCCAACCCCCACGTCCTGCTCGCACTCCTGAGCGAGGGCCGGAAACTGACCCCGGCAGTCCTGCCAAACAGCCAACCGAATCCGAACGACGACGAGTAACACGACGGCCGCGCACGGGCCTTCGCAACCGGACGACCGACCGGGCCGGCTCGGCAAGCGGCGGATCACCGGATCGGAGTTTGTCGAGCGAGTCACGGCTTGACAACGGCCAGCGGGCCGGCTATTTCATGAATTGATGAAATCGCGAAACAGCGTCCGGCCCCGGGCTGTGGCGAACTGTAGCCATGAACACGGCCGGCCGATCCCGTTACCCGATGTCCCGGCCCTCGAACGGGCCGCCCGCTTGTTCCGGGCACTCGGGGACACGCCGCGGCTGCGCATCCTTCTTCTGCTCCTGCGGGGGGAGGTCTGCGTGGGCGAGTTGGTAGCCGCCCTCGGCGAGAAGTTCTCCACCGTCTCGCAGCGGTTGCGGGTCCTGCGGACCGAGGGCTTAGTTTCGCGTCGCCGCGAAGGCTCTCACGTCTACTACGCCCTGGCCGACGACCATGTGAAGGACTTGATCGCTAACGCCCTCGCCCACGCCGACGAACTCGACGGTTCCGGCCCCCCGTGACCACCAACCAAGGTCCCTGTAACCACCAATCGGAGGAAGAAGGATGAGCTGCACGAACCACACCCACCGGCACGGCCCCGGCTGCGGGCACACCGGCGTCAAGCACGGCGACCACGTCGACTACCTGCACGACGGGCACCTGCACCACACCATGGCCGACGGCACCGTCGAGGAACACCACCTGCCGGTCGACGGTACGAACCCGGCGGCCTGCACCAGCGGGCATGCCTGTACTGCTCACGCCGCCGATCACGTCCACGGCCCCGGCTGCGGACACGAGGCCGTTCCCCACGGCGACCACACCTGCTATCTGGTCGACGGCCACCTGCACTTCCCGCACGACGGCCACTGCGACCACCACGGACCGGTCAGCCTCGTGAAGTGAACCGAACGGCCGGCCCTAGACCCGGGGCGACACCCCATCGGTCGCGCCTCGACCCGGACCTCATCACCGTAACGTCATCACCGTACCCTTGGGGTCTGAGGTCAGCGCTCAGCCCCGCCGCTCCGCCCCCGACCCGAACACCTGCACGCCTTGACCAGGTCTATACTGACAGGGGAGGTGTCATATGCCGCGGGTCGTTCTGGCGATGAGTGGCGGGGTGGACAGCTCCGTGTCGGGCGTGCTGCTCAAACGGCAGGGTTACGACGTGGTCGGCCTGTTCATGCGGACCGGCTCGCACGGTCCCGACCCGGGCAACCTGCCGGATAATAAAAAGGGCTGCTGCTCGGCCCTCGATGCCGGCGACGCCCGCCGCGTGGCCGACCGACTCGACATCCCGTTTCATGCCCTCGACTTCCAGGCCGAGTTCGGTCGGATCATCGATTACTTCGCCGACGAGTACGTCCGCGGCCGCACGCCCAACCCCTGCGTCGTGTGTAACACCTGGCTGAAGTTCGGCCAACTCGCCGCGTTCGCCCGGCAACTCGGGGCCGACTTCATCGCCACCGGGCATTACGCCCGCGTCGTACCGGGGAAAGACGGGCCGGAACTGCACGCCGGCATCGACCCCGAGAAAGACCAGAGCTACGTCCTGCACGGCATCCGGCGGGACCTGCTCGGTCAGGTCTTGTTCCCGGTCGGCGGGTACACCAAGGCCCAGGTCCGCGCCCTGGCGCGCGAGGCGGGGCTCGGCCCCGTCGCGGAGAAGCCGGACAGCGTCGAAATCTGCTTCGTGCCCAGTGGCGACCACACCGACATCGTCCGGTCGCGGCGACCGGGGGCGGCCCCTGCCGGCCGGATCGTCGAGCGGGACGGCACCGTTCTGGGTGAACACGACGGCATCGACCGCTTCACCATCGGTCAACGCAAGGGACTCGGCATCGCCACGGGCCGCCGACGCTTCGTCCTGGAAATCCTCCCGGAATCGGGCACCGTCGTCGTGGGCGACCCGCAGGACCTGCTCTGTACGGGTCTGATCGCCGCGCGGGTGAACTGGCTGACCGACGTGCCGAGCCGACCGACCCGTTGCACGGCGAAGATCCGCTATCGGCACGCGGGGGCGGCGGCCACTCTGCTCCCCGCAGCCGACGGACTCGTCGAGGTGACGTTCGACGAGCCGCAGTCGGCCGTGACCCCCGGCCAGGCCGTCACCTTCTATGACGGAACGCGCGTTCTGGGCGGCGGTTGGATCGAGTCGGCGGCCCGCGCCGGGCCGGGCCATTGCCGAACCCCCGCCGGTCGCTCAATCGCCGAGTCTTCCGTCCCCGGCTGACCGGTGCGAGTTGCTCGGAAGAGGTCCGAAGAGGCGGCGAGCCAGTTCCCGCCCCGTGTCGGTCAGCTTCAATAAGTCGCCGTCGCGGCGGACCAGACCGCTCTGCGTCGCCCGGGAGACGACCGGAGCCACCCGGGCCGCGGTCCACCGCAGGTGGGCATGCAGACCGTCGAGCCGGGCTTCGTCCGCTTCTTCCGGTCGTCCCTCGTGTTGGTAGAGGTGTACCAGCAAGAGCGCCTCCTCGAACCGCCGCCGCTGCTCACGCCGCGCGAGCGCAAGGGGCAGTTGTCCTCGGAGGGGAGCGAACAGGAAGGCGAGGCCGAAGAACAGCCCCAGCACCGCCGCCACCGACCCGGCCGTGTTGGTGTCGAACGCAGCGGCGACGACCACACCCAGCACCGAGCCGAGTACCCCGATCCCGCAGGCGAGGACGATCATCCGGCCGAGACGGTCGGTGAGCAGGAAGGCGGTCGCGGCGGGCACGACGAAGAAGCCGACGACCAGTACCGGCCCCACGGCGTCGAAGGCGGCCACGGCCGTGACCGACACCACCGCCATCAGGCCGTAGTGGACCGATTCCGGGCGGTAGCCGAGGGTGACCGCGTGTACGGGGTCGAAGGTGGTCAGCTTCAATTCCTTGTAAAGCAGAAGACACAACCCGAGGTTGCCGAGCAAGACCGCGGCCACCACGACGAGCGGTTTGACGGCGACCCCGAAGAACTGCCAGCGGGCGATGTCGGCACTCTCGGGCTGACCGAGCAGCACGGCGTCGACATCCAGGTGGATATTGCCGGCCTTCAGCGAGACGAGCAGGACTCCGAGCGCGAACAGGGCGGGGAACACCAAGCCGATCGCGGCATCGGACTTCACCCGCCGGGTACTCTGCAACGCCTCGACCAAGAGAACCGTGATGAGGCCGGCCAGGGCCGCTCCGAACAGCAGCCAGGGGGAGTCGAGGTCGCGAGTCAGGAAGTACGCGAGAACGATGCCGAGCAGCAAGACATGACCGATGGCATCGGAGATGAGCGAGGTCCGGCGGAGGACGAGGAAAACACCGGGGATGGCACAGGCGGCGGCGACGGCGGCGAGGACGAGGGTGAGTTCGAGCATCGCGACACCCGTGGCGGCATACGCTGGGTGAGTGGCGCATGTGTGGGCGGCGGCCCGAAGGGGATCACCCCGACGCACCGCCGCTCACCGCCGCACCGCACGGCCCGAACCGACGCGGCCGGTGAGGAGCGGATCACCACCACCGGCCGGCGGCAGCACGATCAAGAATTGATCGGCCGGATCCGCGACCTGCAATCCGGCCGGATCACCACCACCGGCCGGTTGCAGCACGATCAGAGCAACTCGGACACGACCGCCCGGTCGTCGAGGATGTGCATGGGCCGGCCGGCGCCGTTGGGGAACGTGTAGCTCGGGTCGATACCCATGGCGTGATAGATGGTGCTGAGCAGGTGCGGCACCTTGTAGGGGCGGTCCTTGGGATACTCGCCGCGGGCGGAGCTGGAGCCGATGGCCTGGCCCATCCTCAGTCCGCCGCCGGCGACCAGGGCCGACATCACGGGTGCCCAGTGGTCGCGACCGGCATCGGAGTTGTTGATCTTCGGGGTGCGGCCGAACTCACCCCAGACGACCGTGACCACGTCGTTCTCCATGCCGCGGTCGTGCAGGTCCTGAATGAGGTTGGCGATGGCCCGGTCCAGCACCGGGAGCATCCGCTTCAGTTCCTTGAAGTTCGAGGAGTGCGTGTCCCAGCCGCCGTAGCTGAGGGTGACACAGCCGACGCCCGCCTCGATGAGCCTTCGGGCCGTCAGGAACTGCTCGATGCCCCGATAGCGGTCGCGGGTCTTGGGGTCTTCGTTGCGCAGGTCGAGGGCCTTGCGAACGGTGCCACTGGCGATCATGTCGAAGGCACGCCCGGTGAACGAGTCCATGCCCCTCATGGTGCCCGAGGCGTCGATCTCGCGGCGGACGGTGTCGAACTGGCTGAGGAGGTCCTTGCGCTCGCCCAGGCGGCCGGCCGTCACGCCACTGGCCAGACGCAGGTTCTCGATGCCGGGGCCGCTCGGGGTGAACGGACGGTGGGCCACGCCGAGGTAACCCGGCTCGGTTCCCGGGCTGCCGCCCCCCCGCAGGCTCACGAACGGCGGCACGTCATGGGAGTAGCCGGCCCTCAGCTTGGAGATAACCGACCCGAACGACGGGTGCTGGGCCGTCCGGTTCACGCTCTCGCTGTAGCCGGTCATCACCAGGCTGTCGCTGTGTTCGTCGACCGAGACGAGCGACCGGACGACGGCGAGTTTGTCCCACATGCGGGCTTGCATCGGCATGTGTTCGCAGATCTGCACCCCCGGCACGTTCGTTCGGATCGGCCTGAATTCGCCGCGGAACTCGGCGGGAGCGTCCGGCTTGAGGTCGTACATGTCGATGTGGGACGGGCCGCCCGGCAGGTAGATCATGATGGCGGCCTTGTTCGACGTGCTCGGGCGGGTGGTCGGGTCTTGCGCGGCCCGTGCCCGCAGCAGATCGGCCAGGGTCAGACCGGCCCCGAAGGCACCGATCTTGAGAAAGTTCCGGCGGTGGATGCCGTCGCAAAAACGTTGCTTCTCGCCGAGCAGGGTCAACATGACTGGGTCTCCTGGTGGGCTCCGAACGGAGTCTGGGGTGGGTGGGAAACGTGCGGACTGCGGCAGGAATGTTGTGGGTGTGCGGGCAAGCGGCCGAGGTGGCGGTCACTCACCCGATTTCACATAGTAGCTTGAATACCACCAGGTCGCAATCGGAAACTTTCCGCCAGTGCGGGTCAGCCTCGGCGTCACCCTTCCTGCGTGCGGCCGTGCGGTGGACTGATGGGTGCGAACCGGTTGCCATGATCGAAGAAGCACGGTGGGAGTACGCAGCGGCTGGGGAAACCACCACGGCTCGGCCGCCAAGGCTCGACCACCAGGGCACGGCCAGGAGAACACAGGCCGGGACAGAGCCGCCAGGACACAGCCCGGGCCGGGGCAGGGCCTGTCAACAAATGATGAACTTCTGGAGAGTATTCGGTTGCGGGCGGGCCGTGCGAGGGTTTATAATTCGCTGCCAGTAACCTCCCCCGTGCCGCAGCCCGGCACGACCTGTTGGTTTTGACGACGCCCGGCCCGTGTCGCTCTCCCCGATCCGTGACACGGATGCACGACGCGGGCCGGACGGCACTACCAAATCGCAGCATTTCGTGTGCGGGAGCAGGGGCGGCACGGCACCCACCTCCGGGTGGGCAGGTGCGACAGGAGCCTCTCCCATGCCTGTACTGGCGGCTGACCCGTCCACGCGAAGTGATCTGGAGTCGTTACAAGGCGTCTGGGTGTCCGTGGCCGGCCCGCGTCAGGCCCGGCTACTGATCGCCGGTCGCCGCTTCGCCTTCGAGTTCGTCGGGGGCGACATCTACATGGGCACCTTCGACATCCTGTCCGGCCGCATGGACATGTACATCGAGGAAGGCCCACGGGAACACGTCGGCCGTTACTCCCGGTGCATCTACCGGCTCGAGGGTGGCATACTGCAGTGGTGCCCGGGCCGGCCCGGCTCCGACCGCCGACCGACTGCCTTCCCCGATGTCAACGACCCGCGGCACCTGTCGCTGGTCTTCCGTCGCGAGCGGCGGAGATGACCCGACCGGCCCACGGGCAGCGGCCCGCGGCCGGCGGCCCGCCTGCTGACGGGACCTGCGGGCTGCCCCGTGCCGCGGCCCAGGCCCGCGGCCACTGTCCCGGCCGACCCGATCGTGTTCCGTCACCCCGGACTCCCCGGGGCCATCAGTCCCGAGTGAACGCCCGTCCGCCCGACGAAAGGAACCGACATGACCAGTGCCGTTGCCGACCGACCCGCCCGCACGGTGGAGACCCAGAAGGAACCCGTGGGGGAGGTGTACCAGTACCCCGGCATTCCCACGACCTGCGACGGGGCGGAAGCCGTCGTCCACGTCGAGGTCCACATCAGCCAGGCGGCCGGGGCCTACCCGATCACCAGTTCGACCACCATGGGCGGCGGGTTCAACGCCAGCGTCATGAACGGGGCGAAGAACCTGTGGGGCGACACCCTGATGTTCTTCGAGCCGGAGAGCGAGCACTCGGCCGCCTCCGTCTGCGAGGGCTTCGCCGTGGCCGGCGGGCGGGTCACCAACTTCACCAGCGGCCAGGGCCTGGTGCTGATGAAGGAAGTGCTGTACACGATCGCGGGCAAGCGGCTCCCGGTCGTCATGAACATCGGGGCCCGGGCCTTGACCAGCCAGGGGCTAAACGTCCACGCCGGCCACGACGACGTGATGAGCGTGGCCGACTGCGGCTGGGGCATGCTCTTCGCCCGCAACGCCCAGGAGGCCGGCGACTTCTGCCTCATCTGCCGCCGGGTCGCCGAGGACACCTCGACCCCGTTCTTCAACATCCAGGACGGCTTCCTGACCACCCACACCGTCGAGACCGTCCGCCTGCCCGAGCCGGAGTTCATGAAGGAGTTCGTCGGCGACCCGAAAACGAAACTGCTCAACCTCATGGACCCGGCCAACCCCCTGATGTCCGGCGTGGTCCAGAACCAGGACTCGTACATGAAAGGCAAGATCGCCCAGCGGTGGTACTATGAGCAGGTCCCGGGCCGGCTCCAGGAGGCCTTCGACGAGTTCGCCCGCAAGACCGGACGGCGGTACGGCAGCGTGGAGGCGTACCGCTGCGACGACGCCGAGTACGTCCTCGTCGGCATGGGCTGCTACATGGAGACGGCCCGGGCCACGGTCGATTACCTCCGCGACGTGAAGGGCCTCCGGGCCGGCTGCCTGAGCGTGATCGTCTTCCGGCCGTTCCCCGCCCGGGAGATCGTCCAGGCCCTTCGCCAGTGCCGGGCCTTCACCGTCTTCGAGCGGATGGACGACCCGCTCTCGACGACCGGCAACCACCTGACCCGCGAGATCAAGGCCGCCTTCTGCGACGCCGTCACCGGACAGAACGGCCAGGAACGGCTCGACCGGGTGCCACGCATTTACTCCGGGGCCGCCGGCCTCGGCAGCCGCGACGTCCGACCCGGCGACATCATCGCCGCCTTCCACAACATGCAAGTCGACGGGCCGGAGTTCTTCTGCGTCGGCATCGACCACAAGACCGCCCTACCCCGCAAGGAGGACCCCGACCTGCGACCGCCCGGGGCCTTCTCCATGCGGGGACACTCGGTCGGCGGCTTCGGCAGCGTCACCACCAACAAGGTCATCGCCACCATCGCCGGCAACGTCTTCGGCAAAGACGTACAAGCCTACCCGAAGTACGGCTCCGAAAAGAAGGGCCTGCCGACGACCTACTACCTCACCATCGCCGACAGCCACATCAACATGCACTCCGAACTGGAGAAGGTCGAGCTGTTGTGCGTCAACGACCCCACGGCCCTGCTCAGCCCGATCACCCTCAAGGGCCTGGTCCCCGGCGGGGCGATCTTCATGCAATCGCCCCACAGCGACCCGGTCGAGGTCTGGAAGCGCATCCCGCCCGAGAACCAGGCCACCATCCGCCAGAAGAAAATCCGGGTCTACTACTGCGACATGGTGCGGATCGCCCGCGAGGTGGCCTCCGAGCCGGACCTGCAGATGCGCATGCAGGGCATCGTCCTGCTCGGTGCCTTCCTCCGACTGACACCCTATGCCAGGGACGCCGGCATGACCGACGAGCAGGTCTACGCCGGTGTCGAGAAGGCGATCCGGAAGTACTTCGGCAAGCGCGGCAGCCAGGTCGTTCAGGAGAACATGACCTGCATCAAGCGGGGCTACAGCGAGATGCAGGAGGTTCCCGCTTCGGTGATTCACGGCTGAGCCGGACCTGGCCCCGTCAGCGGTCCCGAATTCAGGACCCCGAGCGAACCCTCAGCCGACAAGCGAACCCTCAGCCGACAAGCGAACCCTCAGCCGACAAGCGAACCCTCAGCCGAACATTACCTCAAGGTCCCCGATCATGCCCACGAACACGCTTCCCGACCTGCCGAGTATGAACGAAGCAGGCCCCAACGACCCGTTCAACAACAACTGCTACGGCACACTGATCGACCTGCCGTACCGGAAAGTCAACCTGCCGGTCCTCGACGTGGTCGACTTCAACGAGCGGATCATCCGCGGCTACGAGGAGGGCTATGGCGAGAAGGAGCTGCCGGCCGACCTGTCGCTCGCCCGGTCGCTCATCCCGGCCGGCACCGCCAGTCTCCGCGATTTCAGTTACATCGCCCCGGAGATCCCCGAGTACATCCCGAGCAACTGCACCGGCTGCATGGACTGTGTGACCGAGTGCCCGGACACCGCCATCCTCGGCAAGGTCCTCGCCGAAGACGTCTGGGAGGCGAAGCTGAAGGCCATCCCCGAGGCCGACCGCGAGATGTACCGGGCCCAGTGGTCGAAGACGAAGAAGTATTACGAGGGGGGGGCGAAGAAGAACGGCGGCGTCGGCGGGATGTTCCAGATCATCATCGACCCGTCCAAGTGCAAGGGCTGTGCCGAGTGCGTGACGGTCTGCGACGACCACGCCCTGAGGATGGTCGCCAAGACCGACGAGGTGATGATCAAGGCCCGCAAGAGCCACCGCCTGTTCAAGAACATGGGGCCTAGCGACGAACGCTACGTCAGCGGCAACCTGCTGATCGACATCATGCTCAAGGAGCAGAGCCACCTCTACACCGGCGGGGCCGGGTCGTGTGCCGGGTGCGGCGAGGGCACCGCCCTACGGATGCTCTGCGCGGCGACCGGTAGCCGCTACGGCGACCAGTGGGGCATCGTGGCGGCGACCGGCTGCAACACCGTCTATACCTCCACCTACCCGTACAACCCCTACATGGTGCCGTGGACCAACTCGCTCTTCGAGAACGCCCCGACCTACGCCGTCGGCGTGCGGATGCGCTGGGACCAACTCGGCTGGAAGGACCGGCCACTGTGGGTCATCGGCGGCGACGGGGCGATGTACGACATCGGCTTCCAGGCCCTGAGCCGGATGTTCGCCAGCGGCATGAACATCAAGGTCTTCGTCCTCGACACCCAGGTGTACTCCAACACCGGGGGCCAGGCCAGCACCGCCAGCTTCACCGGCCAGAACACCAAGATGTCGGTCCACGGCAAGGCGGTGTTCGGCAAGCAGGAACGCCGCAAGGAGATCGCCCAGATCGCCATGATGCACCCGGGGGTCTATGTCGCCCAGACGACGGCGGCCCACGTCAACCACTTCTACAAGTCGGTACTCGGGGCCTTGGAATACAACGGCCCGGCGATCGTCGCCTGCTACACCACCTGCCAGCCGGAACACGGCGTGGCCGACAACATGGCCGGCGAGCAGGCCCGCCTCGCGGTCGATACCCGAGCCTTCCCGCTTCTGATCTACGACCCCCGCGCCGGCGACACGATCAAGAAGCGGCTCTCGCTGCTGGGCAACCCGAACGTCAAGGGCGACTGGTACATTCACCCCAAGACCGGCCAGGAGATCACCTTCATCGACTTCGCCCGCACCGAGGGACGCTTCGCCAAGCACTTCGACAAGGACGGCAACCCGTCCGAGACGCTCTTGGCTGCCAAGCAAGACCGACTGGAAAACTGGCGATTGCTCCAGGAGTTGGCCGGCCTGCGGTGAGCTGACGGCCCTCCCGCCCGGTGACCGGGGACCAACCCCCCATAGCAGCCGCCCGCTCAACAGCTCAACAGCGGGCCGAGAACTACGGACCGATACGGGGAAATTCCGGGCCGATACCGGCAAATTCATCCCACGCCGGAATTCTTCAGGATCACATTTGATTCGAACGACCGCCGGAAGTATGCTTCTGTCAAGGTCGTATCCGCGCAGGTACGATCTCCCGACCGTCCGGTAGTGTTCCCCGCACCGCCGGACGGTTCTTTTTGCATCTCCTCCCGACCGACCCGACCCAACTCGACCCGACTATTCAACTCAACTCAATCCGTGCCCGGACCGGTCATCTTCTCCGGTCGCACGATCTGATCGAATTTTTCGGCCGTCAGCACACCGCTCCTGTCCTTGAGCGGTGGTGCCAGCTTGACCGCCTCCTCGCGGAGGGTGGTTCCGTTGCGGTGGGCGGCCTTGGCGATCTGGGCGGCCGCGTCATAGCCGATGTAGCGGTTCAGGGCCGTGACCAGCATGAGCGACTGGTCGAGCATCCGCTCGATCGTCGGCCGGTTGGCGTCGATCCCCTTGCGGATCGGGCGGCCGGCCTTCGGCTTGAGCCGTGTCACATCGACTTCGATCATCCCCGTGTCCACGCCGCGGACATACTCGAGCGCCTCGTAATCGGTCTCGGGCATGTCGGCGACACAGTGCTCGCGGAAGCTGCGACAGGCGTCGGTCAGCAGCCGCACGCTCTGCAGGAAGTTGTAGACCAACACCGGCTTGAAGACGTTCAGCTCGAAGTTCCCCTGGCTGGCGGCGATGCCCACGGCGGCGTCGTTGGCCAGCACCTGCACGCAGACCATGGTCATCGCCTCGGACTGCGTCGGGTTCACCTTGCCGGGCATGATGGAGGAACCCGGCTCGTTCTCGGGAATGGTCAGTTCGCCCAGGCC
>Ga0308417_1001070_pt1 | contig 19072 bp, 15 predicted proteins | sample HotsprSampleOS65_FD_203528 | JGI IMG/M metagenome (GOLD analysis project Ga0308417, IMG submission 203528) | Hot spring phototrophic mat microbial communities from Octopus Spring, Yellowstone National Park, Wyoming, United States - 20090730_OS65 ... | reverse complement strand
TACCCCACCTGCTGACCGCCCGCCACGCCGTAGGCGTACGACTGGTACCACCCGCTGGGATGCAGGTTGACGAACGAGCTGGCTGACCCGCTCCACAGCGCGGCGCGCGCGCTGTAGTAGTAATAATCGTAAGCAAACCCCACCTGCTGACCGTCCCCCACTCCGTAGGCGGCCGACTGCAGGTACAACTCGCTGGGATGCAGGTCGACGAACGAACCGGCTGAGCCGCTCCACAGGGCGGCGTGGAACGTAGTATCTGCGACAACCCCTACCTGCTGACCGCCCGCCACGCCGTAGCCGTACGAATGGTGCCACCAGTAGGGATGCAGATTGACGACCGTCCACGACGCCCGGACGGCCGGCGTGACCAGCGCCACCGTCATCAGCGCCGCCGCTGCGGTGCGAACCGCGCGACCCACAGCCCGATCAACACCATACAAGGCCAAACCGTACGACACCCGTCAACCTCCCTTCTCCACCTACTCTCCGGCTCGCCGGAACACCGAAACTGTAACTCCAGCATAACACGAACCTTGTGTGTTTTCAAGGAAAAATCCTTGTGGCGCTAGCCGCGCGGGCTGCCGTGGGCCGGCCTGACAGCCTGCACCCGGCGGACACGCCTTCTCCGCTGCGCTCTCTCCGACCGCCACCACCCAGAGTATGCCGCGCCGGGCAGCTTCAGGTAAGCCCAGGCAGCCCGTCGCACAGCGGGCGACCGGGCTCGAACCGGCAACATTCAGCTTGGAAGGCCGAGAGCATCGCACGGAAGGCGCGGAATCGCAAGCACTTACGAACGCTCCGACGAACGCTTGTACCAATGCTTGTACCGACTTGGCGGAAATCGAGCACGGCGGGCCGGCCGGGGCGACCGCGGCAACCGCGGGCGACGCGACGGCCGCGGCCGATGCCGGCGGTGCGGGTGAACACTTCGCCGCTGCCCTGGTGATGATCGCCGCGCTACCGCTGACCGACGCCGAGAAGGCCGAAGCGGTGCGCCGACTACTCGCCGACCTGACCGCGAAGGGAAAGCCGTGATGCACGCACGGAAAGGCCGCGCCATTGAACGCAACGGGGCCGACCCGACCCGACGTACCAGACGGCACGTCGAACGCAATAGCGGGCCGCGGAACGCGAAATACGGGCATTTGTGCCAACGTGCGACACGGCTTGACGTGCTGCCGTGGCGGGCATCGCTGGGGGACACGCCCGCCGCCGGTGTTCACGGGTCCTTCCAGACGGCAAACGCTTCTCGACCGCCGCGGGAACAGCCGCCGTAGTGAGTTGATTCGTTCTACCCGGAGCACCGATGCCGCGACGTGACTACCAAGACAAACTCGCCGCCGACAACGCCGCCGGCCTGCGCCGGAGCCGAAGCGACCGCGACATTGCCGGCGACTACCCGCCGCCTGGCGACCTGGCACGCCGCGCCGCCTGCGAACGCGATTTCCGCCGCTTCTGTGAAACCTACTTCCCCAACGCCTTCCGCCTGGCGTGGTCCGAGGATCATCTTCGGGTCATCGCCCGGATGCAGGATGTCGTACTCAACGGCGGATTGTTCGCCCTGGCCATGCCGAGAGGATCGGGCAAGACCACCCTTTGCGAACGGGCGGCGCTGTGGGCGCTGCTGTATGGGCACCGCCGCTTTGTGTGCCTTGTCGGGGCGACCGAGAAGCGGGCCGGGGAGTTGCTGGAACACCTGAAAACGGAACTGACCTTCAATGACATCCTGGCGGCGGACTTTCGCCAAGTCTGCTACCCGCTTCGGCGATTGGAAAACAATGCTCGCAAGTGCGTCGGGCAACTGTTCCGGGGCGAGCAAACGCGCATCGACTGGTCGGCGGATCGGCTGACCTTCCCCACAATCCCCGATGACGCCTGCGACGGCGTGAACGTCAGCGGCTCCACCGTATCCGTCGCCGGGCTGACCGGCGCTTTGCGTGGCCAGTCGCACACCCTGGCCACCGGCGAAATCATCCGGCCGGAGCTGGTCATCCTTGACGATCCGCAAACCCGCGAATCGGCCATGTCGCCTTCCCAAAGCGCCGAGCGGGCCGCAATCATCAATGGCGACGTGCTCGGCATGGCCGGGCCTGGGCGGAAGATTGCCGCCATGATGCCTTGCACCGTCATCCGGGCCGGCGACATGGCCGATACGCTGCTGGACCGGCAGAAATGCCCGCGCTGGCAAGGTGAGCGGTGCAAGATGATGTACGCCATGCCGACGGATGAGAAACTGTGGGAGCAATACGGCCGGCTCCGGGCCGAGAGCTTCCGCAAGGGCGGCAACGGCTCCGAAGCGACCGCGTTCTACGCCGAGCACCGCGAAGCGATGGACGCCGGGGCTGTCGCCGCTTGGCCGGCGCGGTATCACGATGATGAACTGTCGGCCGTGCAACACGCGATGAACTTGCGGCTTGACGATGAGCCGGCGTTCCACGCCGAGTACCAGAATGAGCCGATCCGGCTGGAACAAGGCGACGGGCCGACGCTGACCGCCGACCAAATCGCCGCGAAGCTCAACGGCATCCGACGCGGCATGGTGCCTGTCGGGGCCGAGCACGTTACCGCCTTCATAGACGTTCACGATTCGCTGCTGTTCTACGCCGTGGCGGCATGGTCGTCCGACTTCACCGGCTGGCTTATCGACTACGGCACCTGGCCGGAGCAACACCGCCGCTACTTCACTTTGCGGAAGGCACCGCGAACGCTGGCCATGCTGTCGCCTGGGGCCGGGCGCGAAGGCTCCATCCGGGCCGGGCTGGACGCGCTGATTGAGGCGATTGTCAATCGGGAGTGGGAACGCGAAGACGGCGCGCCGATGCGCCTTGAGCGGTGCCTTGTCGATGCCGGCTACGTTCCCGACGTGGTGTATGACGTTTGCCGGCACTCCGGCCATGCGGCGGTGCTCATGCCGTCGCGGGGCATCGGCATCGGCGCGGCGAGCCGCCCGATTGCCGAGTACAACCGCACCCAAGGCGACCGGATCGGCTTCAACTGGTACATACCCAAGCCGACGGATCGGCGCGCCGGCCGGCACTTCCGCTTCGACGCGAACTTCTGGAAGTCTTTTGTCGTGGCGCGGCTGTCCGTCGCCCTGGGCGATACGGGTTGTCTGTCGTTGTACGGGAACAACCCAGACGAGCACCGCTTGTTGGCCGACCACTGTACCGCCGAAGTTGCCGTCCGCACCGTCGGGCATGGGCGCACCGTCGATGAGTGGCGGACCAAACCCGACCGGCCGGATAATCACTGGTGGGACTGCATCGTCGGATGCGCGGCGGCGGCGTCGCTGCTGGGCGTGGCGCTGCCGGGCACCGGCGCGGCGCGGCCGGTGCCGGTGCGGCAGAAAATCAAGATGGGCGAACTACAACGCCGGGCGCGGGTCTGGCGTGCTGGCGGCGTTGTGTCGGGGCGATAGTATGGGGCGATTCACCGGAGCCGAGGCTATGTCTGAAACCATCGTGGCGAGCACCCAATACGGCGACTTCAAGGGCACGCTGTCCATCGACCAAGCCGACGGCCGCGACCTGTTGCGACTGCTGGCGGCGCGGGCGAAGGTTCCGAAGGGCTATTGCCCGGTCGGCTTTTCCGTCGCTGCTGTCGGCGGCGGCGGGCATCCTGGGCACGGCTGGTATCTGACCGTCTTTGCCGTCGATGCGCAGATTGCCGTGACTGGCCAAGAGCTTGTGGCCTATGCGCGGGAGAATGACCGCGTGCCGGTGTTTGAGTTTCGGGAGCCGATGCAACCATCCGAGCTTGCCGAACTGCTGGTGCAAGGCATGAAGCGATTCAGCATGGTAGCGACAACGCGCCTGATGGAAGGCAAGCCGATGATGCTGCTGGAAGACAACTGACCTTCGGCGCGGGGATAGGGTAGCTCCCGAAAAGCGGAAACCCGATCCGCCTTCCCCCTGCCTTTTTTCGTTCGGGCCGACAACGGGAGTCGGATCATGCAAGACCTGTTGGACCGGATCGTCGCCGCTGCGCCTGATCCGCTGCGACTGACCGATGATGAGTTTGCCAAGCTCTCGGCATACCTGCGAACCCACCGGCGGACAGTAAGCCTAGCTGCAATGCAACGAGCGCAACGGGGCGACCTGGCGGAACGGGCGCGGCTGGAACAGGACAAAATGCGCTGGCAGGCGCTGCAATGCACTCTTGAGTACAACCGCGAACTGCGGACTGCTGCGGCAACTGCGCCGGCTCAAGACCTGGCCGCGACCGATGCCGGCAAGGTGAAGGGGGGGCGGCCGAAGGTGACGGCGGCTGAGGCGAACACCCCCGCCGACGCCGGACAAGGCGAAGACGATGAAGACCTGTCGCCGTCGCGGGTCAAGGCCAAGGCGGTTTATGAGTGGGCATTGGCGAGCATCGACGGCGCGGACAGGATGACGCGCACCGAGTTGTACAACGCGATTGCCGCAAGGCTGGAAGCCGAAGCGGCGAAGGCAAAGGGGCTACAAGCCGAACTACTGGCCGACCTGCGCGATTCGCTTCCGCCAAATGCCGAGGCGTTCGGAAAGTACCTTCGGGACGCCGGCGTGAAGGTGTACGACGGCAAGGGCGACCGCCGACCTGGGCGAAGCATTCGCCGCGTGGATCAAGTCTGAACAACTCGCCGAATCGGACAAGAGCGGACAGCGCGGTTTTCTCTGAACCGCGTTCCTGCGCCGCTGCGCCTGTCCGGTTTATCTGTCCGCTTGTCCGGTCTGTGGTTTGTGTACGGTAACGGTAGTCCGCCGCATGGTGCGGCTGACACGCTGCCGGGAACGCTGACCGAGGATCGGCAATGACCGAAACCCTAACTACCGCCGCCGGCGAGCGCATCGCCGGGCGGGATGAGCACACCCGCGATGCCGCGCTCTTGGACGTGGGAGGCGTGGCGGCACTGCTGGATTGCTCGCCGCGCCACGTCTATCGACTTTCGGATAGCGGCCGGATGCCCGCGCCGGTGAGGCTCGGCGCGCTGGTGCGCTGGTCGCGCCGGGCCGTGCTGGACTGGATCGCTGCCGGATGCCCGGCCGTCCGCAATGTGGGGAGGGCCGGACGATGACTACCACAACAACCCGTCCAACCGCCGAGGGCGAGCGCCGCAAGTCGGCGGCGTTCGCGCTGCTGGCGGCACACCGCGAAGCGATGATCCGCCGCGCCCGGCGGGAACTGCTGAAGGTGCTTCTGGATCGAGGCGAAGCAACTATTGATGACGTTCGCGCCGTTGTGCCGGTGCCGGACGGCATCAACCCCAAGGCGCTCGGGCCGGTGCCTGGCGGACTGGCCGAGGCGGGCATCATCGTTGCCCACGGTTACGCCAAGAGCACCCGCCCGGAAGCGCATGCCCGGCCGGTGCAAGTCTGGCGGCTGGCCGACCGCGCCGCCGCGATTCACTGGCTGGCGATGCACCCGGAGTTGCCGGAACCGACACCGGAGCCGTCCGACCTGGGCGACCTGTTCAACAACAGAATGCCCGGCGCTGGAACGCCGGGCGAGCACGAAAGGGACTGAACCTATGGACCATGTTACCACAAACGCGGGCGTTGCGCGCCGGAAACTCTCTGACATTCTCAACGGCGGCGGCGAGTCGCTGCGCTCGGCCTGGGCGAGCACCGCCGCCGCTTCGGACTTCACGCCGCTGCCGGCCGGGACCTACGAATGCCACGTTCATAGCATCGAGCTGTTCAACGCCCGTACCGGAACGCCGGGCGTGAAGATTCGCTTCGACGTGTGCGAAGGCGAACACGCCAAACGGGCGCTGTTTCACGATTGCTGGCTCACGCCGGCGGCGCTGCCGCAGACAAAGCGCGACTGCCTCAAGCTCGGACTCGATTCGCTCGACAAGCTCGAATCCGCGTCCGTTCCGCCGGGGCGCATCCGCTGCAAGGTGCGCGTGGCGCTGCGCCGCGACGATGACGGCACCGAGCGCAACCGCGTGACTCGCTTCGACGTGCTGCGCGTGGACGAACCCGAGCGCGACCCGTTCGCACCAACCGACGGTGCCGACGCGGGCGATGCGAGCTTCGCTTTCGGGGCGAACGCCAAGCCGGAAGGGGGTGCTTCATGCAACTGACCCGACCTGTTTTGACGTTCCGGCAGGCCGCGGCACTCGGGCAGGCCGTGGAGGTCGATCGTTGGCGAGCCGCGCTCTTGCGAAAAGCCGCGGTCGCGGTCGGCGCGGTGCTTGACGATGCATCCGGTTGGCCACCGCTCACGGAAAAGGCGTGTGACGAGCTTCGGCAAGCTCTGGCCACGATCACGATGCACGCCCTGACACTCGACCATAACACCGGGGGTTTGTCATGAACGAAGTTGACTTCCGCTTTGGGTTCCGGGTGCTCGGGGACTGTCGCCAACCGCGGCGGCTCATCGACTGGCAGACCGCCTTTGCGGCCTACGCCGCGTGCGACCCGCGGGCCGAGTGCCACAAGGAAGCATACCTGAGCGCGTTCGCCTTCGGCGCGGACTTCCGCAAACACCTGACCGCGACCGGCTCGACAGCCGGTTTCGCGGGGCCGTGCTGGGCGCCGTGGATCTGGTTCGACGTGGACCGCGAAGATGACCTGCCGGGCGCGCTGGACGCTACCCGCCGTCTGTGCGTGGTGCTCACAGACAAGCTCGGCATCGCCGAAGATGACGTGCTCGCTTTCGTGAGCGGCGGGAAGGGTTTCCACCTGGGCATCCCGTCGGCCGTCTGGCAACCGGCGCCCGGGCGCGACTTCCACAGAATCGCCCGACGCTTCGCCGAAGCCGCGGCCGAGCTGGCCGGGGTGACGATTGACGCGGGCGTGTACGACAAGGCGCGGTGCTTCCGGGCGCCGAACAGCCGGCATCCGAAAACCGGCTTGCACAAGCGGCGGCTGTCGGTCGATGAGCTGATGCACCTGGGCACCGATGCGATTCTCAAGCTCGCCGGGCAGCCCGCGGACTTCGAGGTTCCGGCGCCGACGTACCGAAGCGAGCCGGCGGCGGCGCTGTGGGCCGAAGCGGCTGCCCAAGTGCAACGCGAAGCCGACGCCCGCGCCGGGCGCCTGATGAGCGGCGACGCGCCGTGCAAGCTCAACCGGGCGACGCTCGACTTCATCCGCGAAGGAGCATCCGTGGGCGACCGGCACCGCTTGCTTTACTCGGCCGCGGCGAACCTGGCCGAACTGGGCGCGCCGCTGCCGCTGTGCTTTGCGCTGCTCACTGAGGCGGCGCTTGATTGCGGGCTGACGCCGACGGACACCCGCCGGGCAATCGAAAACGGCTGGGCATCCGCACAACCGGGCATCCGCGGCGTGTGCGGTACGTTCGGCGGCGAAGTAATCGCCGTGCAGCCGGCACCGGCCGACACTTCGGCGAAGGCCGGGAAGGGCGGTGCGCGGTGAACGCGACGGCGAAATACCAGACCGCGGCCGACGTGTTCGACGCGTGGCGCGATGCGCTGTTCAGTGGGGCCGCGCCGCCGCTGTACGCGGTTGGGACCGGCGCACTTGCCACCGTCGAACTCGGACCGGGCCGCGTGGTGCTGGTCGGCGGCTTGCCGGGCGGCGGGAAAACCGCCCTGGCGATGCAATGGGTAACCGACGCGCTGCGGGCGGTGCCGACGCTGCGGGCCGTGGTCGCGAACGTCGAAATGTCCGCGGCGGTGCTACTGGACCGCCAGCTTGCCCGGCTGTCGGGCGTTCCGCTCGACGCTATCGCCAAGCGCAAGCTCGGCGCCGAGCACGCCGACCGCATCGACCGTGGGCTTGCGACGCTCGAATCCGTGGCCGAGCGGCTGGCGTTCGTCGCGCCGCCGTTCGACCTGGGCAACATTGCTGCAACGGCCGATGACTTCGGCGGTTCCCTGTTGCTGTTGGACTACGTGCAGCGCATCCGGCCGCCGGGCGAGCACGCCGACAAGCGCGGTTCGGTCGATGCCCTGATGGACTACTTGCGCCAATTCGCCGACGCCGGCTGTGCGGTGCTGGCGGTGTCCGCGGTGGCGCGAACGAAAGACAAGCGCGGGCGTTCGTCCTACGTGGGCGACGGGCTGGGCCTGGCGAGCTTCCGGGAAAGCTCCGAACTTGAATACGGGGCCGACACGGCTTACGTGCTGGTGGCGGGCCGCGATGATCCCGAAGCCGTGATACTGCGCTGTCTGAAACACCGGCACGGCGAGCCGGTGGACATAAGCCTGCGTTTCGAGCGGCGTATTCAATCGTTCCGCCCGACCGAGCCGGGGCCGGCAACGCCGGCGGACCGCGGGAAGCTCACGGCATCCCTGCGGGCGTTGTGGGGCTCGACGCCCGCGGCGGCGGATGATGACGGGGGCGATGAATGACCGACCCGCGCATCATCCCGCCCGGCGAAGTGCTCCCGCCGATGGACCTGGGCGAGCGGCCGGCACGCCGCAACGGGCGCACTACGACGGATGCCGAGCCGAAGCCGAAGCGGAAACCCGGCCGGGGCGGTGGCGCCGTGCGGCGACGGTTTGCGCTGCTCAATGCGTTCGTCGATTGCGAGCTTGCCGGGCTCGGGGCGGCGGACGTGGCGGTATGGCTGGTGCTCTACCGGCACGGCCAGCGGGACAGCACCGCGACGGCCGCGGTGTCCGACTTGGCGCGTCGGACGGGGTACTGCAATGCCGCGGTGCGGCTGGCACTTCGGCGGCTTCGGGACCGGGGGCTTATCGACCGGGTGAAGCGCGGTACGCTGGCCGGCGGACCGAGCATTTATCGCCTTCTGATGCCGTCCGGGGGTGCGTCATGAGCGCTACCACCGTAGCGCTGACCAACCGCTACCGCCGTAGCGCTCACTGTGCTACGGGCGTAGCGGTATCACAGTGTACCCTACGGGTACACACACACACACGCGGTTACACCTGTGAGGTGACCGCGTGTGTGGGAAAAGCGGAATCCGGGCTTGACGGACGCCGGCCGTGCGGTAAGAATTGCTACCATGCCAGCGCATAAGACGCACAAGACGATGACGCAACTGCTCCGCGAATCGCTCGCCGAAGCCGACTCCATCCGGGGCGTGGCCAAGGCAACGGGCCTTACGCATGTATCCCTGGTGCGCTTCGCCAACGGCGAGCAATCGCTTCGGCTGGACCTGGCCGACAAGCTCGCCGCACACTTCGGAATTGAGTGCCGGCGCGTGCGTCGGCGGGAAGGGTGAATCATGGGCACCGTCTACCGCGAAACCTTCACGAAGCCGCTGCCGCCGAACGCCGAAGTGTTTGTCCGCAACGGCGAACGCTTCGGCCGCTGGACTGACCGACGGGGGCGCAAGTGTGTGGGGCGGGTCATTGCGGTTACCGCCGGCACCGACCGCGTACTTGTCGAAGCGCGGACGTACACGGCGAAGTACCGGGACGGCGTGGGCCACGTGCGTAAGGTGGCGACCGGCTGCCGCGACCGTGACGCCGCGCTAATCGTGCTCGCCGAGCTTGAGAAGCGGGCCGACCGGGTGCGGTGCGGCATGCTGTCCGCCGCCGAAGATGCGACCCTGGATCATCAAGCGACGCCGATCGCCGAGCACGTCGCCGCGTACCTGGAGCACTTGAGTACGAAGCGCGGCAAAGGCGGGAAGCCGCGGACGAACGCGGCGCATGTTCGCAATGCCCGGTTCCGCCTCAAGCGCATCATCGCCGATTGCGGCTTCGCGTTGCTGCGCGACCTGAGCCGGCCCGCACTTGAGAAATGGGCGAACGCTCGGGAGTCGGAAGGGATGCCCGCCAACACGTTGAACGGCTACCTGTTGGCGGCGTGCGCCTTCGGCAACTGGTGCGTCGATACGAACCGCCTGACGGCGAATCCGTTCGCCCGCCCACCGAAACGCGACGGCAAGGCTAACCAGCGTCGGCCGCGTCGGGCACTGACGGAAGATGAGCTGCGCCGCCTACTCATTGCGGCCCGCCTGCGACCATTAGCCGAGTACGGCCGGCCAATCGTGAAGCGGCCCGACGCGGCCGGCCGCAGTAACCGCCGGAGCCGGCGAACCTGGACGCGGGGGCCGCTGACGTTCGATATGCTCGAAGCCGCCGCGGCCCGCGCCCGCGAAGCGCTCGCCAAGCGGCCCGACTTCATCGTTGAGCTTGAACGCCGCGGCCGAGAGCGGGCATTGGTCTACAAGACGCTCGTTCTAACCGGCCTGCGGCTCGGTGAGCTGCGATCGCTCACCGTTGGCAAGCTCGAACTCGATGGCCGCGTGGCGTTCGCCGTGCTCGACGCGGCCGATGAGAAGGCCGGTCGTGGGGCGGAAATCCCGCTGCGCTCTGACTTGGTGGCCGACCTGCGCGACTGGCTCGGCCGGCGGCTCGACGCGGCACGGGACGCGGCACACGCGAAGGGGCTGCCGCTGCCGGCGCGGTTGCCGGACGATGCGCCGCTGTTCAACGTGCCGGCTGACCTTGTGCGGGCGTTCGACCGCGACCTTCGCGTTGCCGGCATACCGAAGCGCGACGACCGCGGGCGGGTGCTCGACATTCACGCCTTGCGGCACACGTTCGGAACGCACTTGAGCAAGGGCGGCGTGGCGCCGCGGATCGCACAAGCGGCGATGCGGCACAGCACGCTTGAACTCACGATGAACGTGTACACGGACCCGCGGCTACTCGACGTGGCCGGGGCGCTCGACGCGCTGCCGGCGCTCCCGCCGATTGACCGGCCGGACGCTCAACGGGCAAGGGCGACGGGCACAGACGGCGGCGAAACTGACGGCCGTGGGTTCCCGAAACCGGTTTTGTCCGAAGAAAACTCAAAGCCGCAAAGCGACCGCTTGTACCAGAAATCACCCGGCGAAGCGGGAAATCGGGATTCAGCTTCCGCGAAACACGGCACTTACGCGCCGCGAACGCTTGTACCAACGCTTGTACCAACTTTCGGCAAAACGTGTACGCCGAAGGCACAAACTGGCACAAGCGAAGACAAGCGGCTTTCGGGCGGGGTCGTCGGAAGTGTCACGACTGACGCGACTTGCGCTTCTGTGTCGCATCATGTCCAAAAGCGGGCGACCGGGCTCGAACCGGCAACATTCAGCTTGGAAGGCTGATGCTCTACCAATTGAGCTACGCCCGCATACCCGCCTGGCCATTGTACCGGCTGGGACCGGCTCGGCAATCGGTCCGGCGCGCTCATGCCAGGGCATCCGCGAGATACTCAATCACGTGCCGTGCCTGCACGGCGGTGTGATGCAGAATGTGGTGTCGACAACTGAAACCCGAAACCGCGATCTGGGCATCACCACGGTTGCGGATGGCCGGGAACAGCCGCTGCTCGCCGATCGCCCGGGCGACGTCGTAGTGCTCCACCTCGTGCCCGAACGACCCGGCCATGCCGCAGCAGCCGCTGTTGATCTCCTGCGCCCGGCCGTGTGTGCAAGCGGTCAGCACGGCCAGCGCGTCCGCCGTTCCCAGCAGCGCCTTCTGGTGACAGTGCCCGTGGTACAGCACGCGTGGCATCTCGGCGCGGAACCGCAGCGCGTCGGGTTTCTCGCGCAGGTGCGCTGCCACGAACTGCTCGATCGTCACGGCCCGCGCTGCAATCTGCCGCGCGGCCGGTGTGCGCACGAGCTGCGCCAGCTCGTCGAGAAACACCGACACGCAGCTCGGGTCCGTGCCCACGATGGGAATGCCCCGCTCCGCGTACGGCCCCAGAATAGCGACGTTGACCTCGGCCAGCTCGCGCGCTTCGCGCAGCAACCCCTTGCTGATCAACGGTCGCCCGCAGCACTTGGTCGGCAGCACCCGCACGCGATATCCCAGCGCTTCCAGCACGCGGACCGTCGCCCTGCCCACCTGCGGCTCGTAGAAATTCGTCCACGTGTCCACGCAGTACACCACTTCGCGGCCCGCGGCCGTTGCACCTTTCGTGGACGCCCCGTCTTCCTCCCGCCGGCGCGCGAACCACTGCCGGAACGTCCGGCGGGCAAACCGCGGCGGCGGAACGCGGCGGTCCAGGCCGTACACGTGTTCGAGGATGGCGCGCACGACTCGGGACTGCATCACCCAGTTGCTCAGCGGCGCGAAGTGGCAGCCCCAGCGGGCCATTTCGATCGACGCGGCAATCAATCGACTCCGCCGCGGCACGCCCTGCCGCTCATTGCGATGGTGCAACCATTCCGTCTTGAGCCTGGTCATGTCGGTGCCCGTGGGGCACTCGGTCTTGCAGGCCTTGCAGGCCAGACACAGATCCATGACCGCGTCAAGAGCCGGGTCGGAGAGCCCCTGCAACAACCCACGGTTCGAGAGAGCGGCCCGCAGCGCGTTGGCCCGCGCCCGGGTGGTGTGCGTCTCGTCCCCGGTCGCCATGTAGGACGGACACATCGTCCCTATCAGTCGCTTACGGCACTCTCCCAGGCCGCTGCACATCTCGACCAAGCCAGCCATCCCGCCGTAGCTGGAAAAATCGAGGATCGTGCTCGGCTGCTGCGACTCAAAGCCCTCGCCGTAGCGGAGGTTGGCGTCCATCGGCAGCGGGTCGACGATTTTGCCGGGGTTGAAGAGATTGTGCGGGTCGAACGCGGTCTTCACCTTGCGAAAGGCCTCGACGAGCAGCGGCCCGAACAGCCGTGGAATCCACTCCGAGCGGACCAGGCCTTCCCCGTGCTCGCCCGTCATCGCCCCTTCAAACTCACGCACCAGCAGGCTCACGCGGTCGGCAATCCGCCGCAACTTTTCCACTCCCGCCTGCGTCTTCAGGTTCAGCGCCGGCCGCACGTGCAGCAGTCCGACGCTGGCGTGGGCGTAATAACCGGTGCGCGGAATCTCCTCGGCCGCCAGAATCTCGTGCAGCTGTACGATGTAATCATGCAACCGCGCCGGATCGACCGCGCAGTCGTCGATGAAGTCGTACGGCTGCGTGTCGCCGGGCCGGGACATCAGCAGCCCGGTGCCCGCCTTGCGCACTTCCCACACGTCAGCCTGCTGTTGCGGATCGCGCAGGATCGGCCAGGCATACCCGATCGAGCGGCTGCGCAGGTCCGCCACCAGATCGTTCAGACGACGCTCCAGTGCCGCCGCCTCGTCTTCGTAAAACTCGACAATGAGCAGGGCGGCAGGATCGCCGGACAGGAACCACCGGCGGCGCTGCATGGCCGGGTTGTCGCGGGTGCCGTCCAGGATCAGCTTGTCGACCAGCTCGACCGCGGCCGGGCGATGCTCAAGGATGACGGGCACCGACCGCAGGGAGGCCAGCAGGTCCTCATAGTGAACTACCACCAGGCCCTTGCAACGTGGCAGCGGGAGCAGGTTGAGCGTCGCGCCGACGACAACGGCCAGCGTGCCTTCGCTGCCGACCAGTACCTGCTCCACGTTGAGACGCCCGTTCTCGCGGCGCAGCCGGTCCAGCGCGTAGCCGCCATTGCAACGGAAGACCTTCGGAAAGCGGGCCGCGATCTCATCGGCGTAGTCGCGGATCACCCCGGAAAGCACATCCTCGCAGTGCCGCGCCAGATCGCTCGCTGTGTCCGTCGAATGCGACGCCCGATGCGCCGGCGTTCCCCAGGACGCCAGCGAACCGTCCGACAGCACCACCTCCAGCCCCAGCACATGGTCGCAGGTCCGGCCCACCAGCAGCGAGTGCGCCCCCGCCGAGTTGTTCCCAATCATCCCGCCAACCGTGGCCCGGTTCGCCGTCGCCACGTCGGGCGAAAAGTGCAGGCCGTGCGGCAGCAACACGGCGTTCAGCTCGTCGAGCACCACTCCCGGTTCGACCCGCGCGATCCGTCGCTGCGGGTCAATCTCCAAAATGCGGTTCAAATGGCGGGAGCAGTCGAGCTGCACGCCGCGGTTCACCGCCCCGCCTGACAACCCGGTGCCCGCCCCGCGCGGCGTCAGCGGCAGACCATGCTCGCGGCACCAGCGCACCGTCGCCACCACGTCCGCCACAGAGCGCGGCAAGACCACGGCATCGGGCACGATTTCGTAGATGCTCGCGTCTGTCGCGTACAGCACGCGGGCCAGCGTGTCGGTCCGCACCTCGCCCTGAATGCTCGTCGCCAACCTGGAAAGAGCTTGCTCACTCACCGAAGTTGTGCTGCCCATGGCGTCCATCGTACCGTCGGCTCCCCACGCCGGCCCATGATATACGCGCGCGGCCAGACCAGCGACCGCGGGCTGTGCCGTGCTCCTGCCGGGCGGCGTGTGGCCCTTGCCGCGGTCGGCGCGCATGGTCGATACAACGCACTTTTCGTTCGACGTCGTGCGCGCGACGTCAGTGCGTGGCCGCGACACCGGGTTTCTGGAGCCCCATCGGCTGGCGTTTCCACGTTGATTTCGGGCCGCCGGGCGGTACCTTCAAAAGACTCGGCACCGGCCGCGGGAAGCGAGGTGGTACGCGATGAGCATCACGCATAGCGAAGTGCAGCAGATCGGACAGCTCGTTCGCAGTCATCATGAACATGTGGACCGACTGCTGACCGAGATTCGGCGGGTCATCGTGGGGCAGGAAAACCTGCTCAAGAAGATGCTGGTGGGACTGCTGGCAGACGGGCACATTCTGCTGGAGGGCGTGCCCGGGCTGGCCAAGACGATGACCGCGGCTTGCCTGGCACGGGCTATCCGGGTCCGCTTTCAGCGCATCCAGTTCACGCCCGACCTGCTGCCAGCCGACATCATCGGCACGCTCGTCTTCCAGCCCCAGGACGGGTCGTTTCGGGTCAAGAAGGGGCCGATCTTCGCGAACCTGGTGCTGGCCGACGAGATCAACCGCGCCCCCGCCAAGGTCCAAAGTGCTTTGCTGGAGGCCATGCAGGAACGGCAAGTAACGATCGGCGACCAGACCTTCCGGCTAGACGAACCGTTCCTTGTGCTGGCCACGCAGAACCCGATCGAGCAGGAGGGCACGTATCCGCTGCCAGAGGCCCAGGTGGACCGCTTCATGCTCAAGTTGCTGGTGGACTACCCCTCGCGGGAGGAAGAGCGGACCATTCTGGACCGCATGTCGCCCCAGCATAATCTCCCGCGCGTCTCCGAAGTGCTTGATCCGCAGCAGGTACTGGCGATCCGCCAGATCCTCGATGAAATCTACATGGACGACAAGGTGAAGGACTACGTGGTTGCCCTCGTCCACGCCACCCGCCGGCCGCAGGACTTCGATCTCAAGATTGGCGACTGGATTGAATACGGGGCCTCGCCGCGCGCGACGATCTACCTCACACGCGGGGCCCGCGCCATGGCGTTCCTGGCCGGTCGCGGCTACGTCACGCCTCAGGATGTCAAAGACATCGCCCCCGACGTGCTTCGCCACCGCATCATCGTCAGTTACGAGGCCGAAGCCGAGGAGAAAACCAGCGATGACGTAGTCCGGCACATCCTCGATCACGTGCCCGTACCGTAGCCCCTGGTTCTTCGAACTCCGCCGCGCCGGAATGCCAGACGCCGCGGCCCTGCGCAAAAAAAGAGCGGCGGAGGGCGCATCAAGCGTACCGCGAGCGCCCATCCGCCGCTTGTAACACCACCGCTTGGGGAGCCAGGTGGTGTGTCAGTTTCTAAGAGCTCGGCCGGCCGAAACGCCTCCCGGGCCTGTCTGCTTCGTTCGCCGTACCGCGGCGTCCCACGGACAACGAACCGGCTCCCTGTCAAACCTTAGGACCGCCAAGCCCGCGTTTTCTACCTTCGCAGCCTTCTTTTTGCGGTCCGGCCGCACTGACTCGCCGCTCGCCACCGGTAGAGCCGTGGCTGGCGAGCGTGCGGCAAGCAGGGCACAGGGTCCGCATCTGTGAGGCAAAAAAAGAGAGCCCGTGATCAGCGGGCCCTCTACAGGAGGAGGAGTTTTGTTTTTCGAGGATCCTTGCTCGACCCTCGACAGGAGGAGGAGGTACCAATTCCTAGGCCGCGTCAATCTCGGATTTCCACTTCCGTCCTCGAAAAAATGTAGACTTTTTGAAATTTCGATGGTGGGACGCGATCGCGCGGAGCGGAGATCAAAAAAGAAGGGCCGACCGTCGTCGGCCCAACTATCCTGTGTGTCCCTCACCTCGCGCGTCCCCTGGCTCCCTGAAGAGGACGCCGTGAAGCTCGGACCTCATACAAACGTTACGGCCCGTCGCGCCGAAAAGTCCATCCCACGATGATTATTTCTCGGGCCGAACTTACAAGCTCGGCGCCCGGCCGCATTATTAGCCTATGGCAGAAAAGCACTTATTGACTTGGCGATAGGCGGGCGGCGAGGGCCTTCTCGTCGCAGTAGACGGCATACGTCCTATAACGCGCCGAGAGCTGCCCTCGTCAAAGCGTTTAGGGCCGGCGACCCTCCCTCCTGCCAGTGCCCAGACCGAATGGTTGAGTCCCCTCCGGACGGCAAACGTGTCACGAGACCGGATGGGGCGAGGTCAGAACAAACACCGCGACCCATAGCGCCGCGCCTTCAGCTCGCCGGCACCTGGGGTGCGCGCTCGTCTCATGATCGCTTCGCCGGCTCGCCAACCGGCGCCGCCGCGATATACTGCCGTACTTTCCGAGCGTTATCGTGCCTCAGGGCTGCCCTCAATACAGGAAACTCCCCATGACGCGTACACCCCCCAGAGCTTTCGGCTTCCTTCTTGCTGTCGTCTTGCCGACCCTCAGTTGGGCAGCCGAGAAACTGCCCTCCGACGAGCGCTACCGGACCGGCACGCTCGCGAACGGCGTGAAGTGGATCTTTCGCGAGCATGCCAACCCGCCTCAAAAAATGGCCCTGCTGATTCACGTGGCCACCGGCTCGCTCAACGAGACCGACGAGCAGCGCGGGCTGGCCCATTTCCTGGAGCATATGGCCTTCAACGGGACGGAGAACTTCAAGCCCGGGGAGCTGATCCCCTACTTCGAGAGCATCGGAATGGAGTTCGGGCCCGACTTGAACGCCTTTACGAGCTTCGATCAGACGGTGTACCTGCTCTTCTTGCCCGATCCCAAGGTTTCCACGGTCGATGACGGCCTGAAGGTGCTTAGTGACTATGCCTTCCGGCAGTTGCTGCTCGAAGACGAACTGGACAAGGAACGCGGTGTCATTGCCGCGGAGCTGCGGGCCGGCATGAGTGCCGAGCAGCGGATTCAGGACAAGCTGTTCGAGCGGATGTTCGAGGGCATGCGGATCGCCAAGCGCTTACCCATCGGCATTGCGGAGGTGATCGAGAAGGCGCCGCGGAGCGAGTTCGAGCGGTATTACCGCACGTGGTACCGCCCCGAGCGCGTCACGCTGATGATCGTCGGCGATGGCAAGCTGGAGGATTACCTGCCGTCGATCGAGAAGTGGTTCGAGCAGTACAAGCCCTCCACCCCGGCCGAACAGGATCGGCGCGCCGAGCTGCGGCCATTTACCCAGGAACGCGCCATCGTGCTCTCCGACCCGGACTACGAGCGCTGCGACGTGGACCTTTACAACATTCTGCCCGGCCGGCCCGCAACCACGACGGTCGAGCAAGCGCGGGTCGATCTGGTCGAACACGTGGGCAACTGGATACTGGCCCGCAGGTTCTCGGAGCGCGTCAAGAAGGGTGAGGCCAGCTATCGCCGGGCTGCAACCATGGTGATGAACCTGTTCCACGAGGGCATGCTGGTCAACGCTTCAGCCCTCGGCGAACCGGCAAACTGGGAGAAGATGCTGGACGAGCTGATCGCCGAGGTGGAACGGGCGCGCATCCACGGCCTGCTGCCGCAGGAGCTGGAGCTGGCCAAGAAGGAGCTGTTGGCCGACGCCGAGCGGGCGGTGCGGACGGAGCCGACCCGCGACGCCCAGAGCCTGCTCATGACCATGCGCCAGAAGGTGAACGACGGCGAGCCGATCATGTCCGCCGCCCAGGAGTTGGAGATTCTGAAGCGGCTTCTGCCCACGATTACGTTGGAGGAGGTGAACGCCGCGTTCGCCGACAACTTCAAGCCGGGCACGTTCGCGTACGTCGTGACGCTGCCGCAAAAAGAGGATGTGAAACTCCCGACCGAGGAGGAAGTGCTGGCCGCGGCGCGGGCCGCGACCGCCCGCAGACCTGCACCCCCGCAGTGGGAAGAGCGCCCGACTACGCTGCTCGACAAGGAGCCGACGCCCGGAAAGCTGGTCGAGTCGACGACCGACCCGGATCTGCAAGTCACGAGTGGCTGGCTCGACAACGGCGTGCGCGTCCATCACCGCTACATGGACTATCGCAAGGATACAGTGTTGGTCAGCATCGCCCTGGCGGGCGGGGAAATCGAAGAGACCGCCGAGAACGCCGGCGTAACTACCGTCGCGTCGCTGGTCTTCTCCCAGCCGGCGACCAGCCGACTGCGGTCCACCGATGTCGAAGACATCATGACCGGCAAGAACATCTCCGTTCGGGGCGTCACCCAGGGCGATTCGTTGACTGTCCTGGTCACCGGCTCGCCCGTCGACCTGGAAACCGGCCTGCAACTGGCCCATGCCCTGCTCACCGACGGCCGCATCGAACAGACCGCCTTCGACAAGTGGCGTGAGCAGGCGCTCCAGGATTACGCCAACAACAGCCGCCAGCCCCGTTTCGCCGCGATCGAGGCGCTGCTCGATCTGGTCAGCGGCGGAGACCCGCGGCGAACGCTGATGAACCCGCGCAAAATCGAAGCGCAGTCCCTGGATCGGGCGCAGGAGTGGTTCGAACGTCTGTGCCGCACGGCCCCCATTGAGGTCGCCGTGGTCGGCGAAATCAAGTGGGAGGAGGCCCTGCCGCTGATCGAACGCTACGTCGGCTCCTTGCCGAAGCGCGCCCGGGAGGCGACCCATCTGAATGCGCTGCGCAAGCTGCCGCGCAAGGCCGGACCGCTCGAGCGACGGACGCGCGTCACCACGACCACGCCGCAGGCGATGGTCATCACCGGCTTCATCGGCGTTCAGGCCGACGACGTCGTCGCCGTGCGGGCCATGAACCTGGCCGCGCTGACGCTCGACAGCCGGCTGGTCAAACGCGTGCGTGAGGACCTGGGCCTGGTGTACGGGATCGGGGCCAACAACGTGCCGGCCGAGATCTATGACGACTCCGGTCTCTTTCTCAGCGGAGCCCCGTGCGCACCGGCCTCGGGGGAGGACGTGCTGCGCGAAGTGGAGGCCACCTACAAAGCGTTCGCCGAGTCCGGCCCAACTCCGGAAGAGCTGGAGAACGCGAAGAAGCAGACGGCCAACCATCTGGA
>Ga0308417_1001066_pt1 | contig 19108 bp, 12 predicted proteins | sample HotsprSampleOS65_FD_203528 | JGI IMG/M metagenome (GOLD analysis project Ga0308417, IMG submission 203528) | Hot spring phototrophic mat microbial communities from Octopus Spring, Yellowstone National Park, Wyoming, United States - 20090730_OS65 ... | reverse complement strand
CTGCGCCAATAGGGGCAGGCAAACCGCGCGCCGCGCTGATCAGTGTCACGTCCGCGCCAGCATCGAGCGCGGCCTGGGCCAGCGCGTAGCCCTGTCTGCCGCTGGAACGATTGGTGACGTAGCGCACCGGGTCAATCGGCTCGCTCGTGCCGCCGGCGGTAACAACGGCGCGCCGCCCGGCCAGCGCCCCTGCCCGCCCCAGCGTCCGCCGGATGTGGCCGATCAGCGCCGGCGTCTCCGGCAGGCGGCCGCGCCCCGCCAGCCCGGACGCGAAGCGCCCTTCGTCCGGCTCGATCACCAGCGCGCCGCGCGCGCGCAGCGCCTCGATGTTGGCCTGCACTGCTGGGTGCGCGTACATGCCGCCGTCCATCGCTGGGGCCAGCAGCAGCGGACAGCGCGCCGCCAATGCTGTGACTGACAGCAGATCGTCGGCCAAGCCGTGCGCCAGCCGCGCCAGCGTCTGCGCAGTGCACGGCGCGACCACCAGCAGGTCAGCGCCTTCGCCCAGACCAACGTGAGCGATGTGCGTGGGCAGGCCGCCGCTGCTGTCCGCCGTCCACATGGACGCGTAGACCGGGCGGCCCGTCACCGCCTGGAACGCCAGCGGTGTGATGAACTGGCGCGCCGCGTCAGTCATCACCACGTCCACCAGCGCCCCGGCCTGTGTCAGCTTGCTGGCCAGGTCAGCGGCCTTGTAGGCGGCAATGCTGCCGGTCACGCCCAAGATCAGGCGTCTGCCCGCGAGAACGGTGATCGTGTCCACAGGGTGCGCCCCTTTTCCTCACTGTGTCCAAGTTGTGTCCGTCAGTGTACAGCGCCGCCGCAGAAATACCAGCGTGGAAAGACGCGCCTGTCCTGTCTGGCGCAGCGGGCGGGGTCTGCTACAATCGCGCTGGCGAACGCACAGCGAACAGGTCATGACAGCGGCAGCAGCAATTCCCACCAGCGCCACCCGCACCGCGAACAGACTCCGGCTCGATTTCGGGCTGGTCGCGGTGATCGCGCTGAGCCTGCTGGCGCTGTGGCCGCTGCTGACTCAGCCGGGCGTGCCCCGCGGCGAAGACATCCTTTACCACATCTATCGCGCCGCCGAGATGGATCGCGCCTGGGCGCGCGGCGTGCTGTGGCCGCGCTGGGCGGAGTCGTTCTACCTGGGCTACGGCTCGCCCCTGTTCCACTACTACGCCGGCGGCACATACGTTGTCACCAGCCTGCTGGCGCGGCTGTTCGGCCTGGACGCGGTAGACAGCGCGCGGGCGCTGATCGCGCTGTGCATGGTGGGCGGCGGCGTGGGCATGTACCTGTGGCTGCGCGCGCAGGCCGGGCTGTTGGCCGGCGTGATCGCCGCCGTGTGCTATGTCTACAGCCCCTATTTTGTTTTTACCGAGCCATACGGCCGCGGCGCTCTGCCGGAGCTGCTGGCGCTGGCGCTGCTGCCGTTCGTCCTGTGGCGCTATGACCGGCTGCTGCGCGGCGGCGGGCCGGGCGCGCTGGCGCTGGCGGCCTTCAGCAGCGCCGCCCTGATCCTAACCCACAACCTGATGGCGGTCGTCTGCACCGCTGTGCTGGCGGCGTGGATCGCCTGGGAGTGCCTCGCGACACTCGTTCCAAGCTTCTCTGCCTCTCTTCAAGGGGAGAGGGGGGTGGAGGGTGAGGTCAGAAGCGAGAGCAGGCCGGAGAATGAGGTCAAACGCGGCGCGGGGCGCGCCCTGCTGGCCCTCGTTTTGAGCATCCTGCTGACGGCCTTCTTCTGGCTGCCGGTGCTGGCCGAGCGCGACGCCGTCCGCCTGGAGAACCTGACGGCCGTCGCCCAGCTCGACTACCGCAACTTCTTCATCCCGCTGGCGGAACTGGTGATGCTCTCGCCGCGCGTGGACGCCGGCGCGCTCAACGGGCTGGAAAACCGCTACAACCTGGGCGCGGCGCAGTGGGTGCTGGCGCTGAGCGGGCTGGCGGCGGCGCTGCGCTGGCGCGGCGCAGGACAGCGCTCGTTCGCGCTGTTCATGGCGCTGGTCGCCCTGGCGCTGATCGGACTGATGCTGCCGCAGGCCGAGCCGCTGTGGGCTGCCCTGCCGCCGCTGGCTTATCTCCAGTTCCCCTGGCGGCTGCTGGGGCCGGTGGGGGCGCTGTTAGCGGCGCTGGCCGGCTTCAACGCCCTGTGGATCGAGCGGCTGCCGGCGCGCGCCGGCGCGCTGGCCGCCGCCCTGATCGTGGCCGTGCCGGCGCTGTTGGCGCTGCCCACGCTCTACGTAGACGAATGGGACTTCCCCACGCTCGACACCTCGGTGGCCGCCTACCACGCCGCCGAACTGGACGGCCGCCAGCGCGGCACGACGTTCTCGAATGAGTATTTGCCGCGCACAGTGGTTGTCGAGCCAGGGCCGACGCAGCGCCTGCTCGACGATTACGCCGATGGCTTCCCCGTAGATCACGCGCATCACGAAACGCTGCCGCCCGGCGCGACAGTGACGCTGCTCGAAAACGACCCGCAGCGCCACCGCTGGCGCGTGAGCGCCCCCGCGCCGTTTGCGTTCGAGGCGCTGATCTACTATTTCCCCGGCTGGGCGGCCGAGGTAAACGGCCGGCCCGTCCCCGTGCGCCCCAGCGAGCCGCACGGCCTAATCGTCTTCGACGTGCCAGCAGGCGAACACGAGGTGGCGCTCTACCTGGGCGCGACGCCGCCGCGAACTGCCGGGGCGCTCATCAGCCTGCTGGCCGCGGGCGCTGTCCTGGCGCTGGGCGCGCTGGCTAAATTAAGACCTCGCGCTAAATGCTTCGTCCGGCAAATCCCTGTGATTTGTTCAACCTCACGCCCCAACCCCCTCGCCGTTTGGAGAGGGCGACCGCGTCAGCGGGGCGGGGGTGAGGTCAGCCAGGCCGGTCAAAGACTTATCGGACGAAGCGCTAAATCCCTCTTCACAGTAGAGGGACTTTCTCCCTTGCTTCTTCCCACTGTAGAGAGAGAGCCAGGGGGTGAGGCGGAGCGAGGCAAGGCCGTGTGGCACAAGATCGGCATCGCCGCTGGCTGGGCGCTGGCGTTGGCGCTGCTGCTCGCGCTGATGCGCGAGGGTGTGATGTGGGAGCACTCGCCGCCCGGCGAAGCGCGGCTGGCGGAGCGTCAGACCTATTATCGCCTGGGCGATCGCATCCGTCTGATCGGCTACGATCTGAACGCAACGCGCTTCCGCCCCGGCGACACGCTGGCGCTCACCGTCTACTGGCACGCCGCCGCGCCGCCAGAGCACGGCTACGCCAGCTTTGTGCACGTCAGCCAGGGCGGGCCGCCGCTGGCCCAGGCCGACAAGCTCAACCCGGCGGGGCTGCCCACGCTCACCTGGACGCCGGACGGCTTCGTGCGGGATGCCTACCGCATCGTCCTGCCCGCGGACATGCCGCCGGGCGACTACGCGCTTACAGTGGGGCTGTACACCTGCGACACGCGCCCGCCTGGCAACTGTGGCAGCGGTGACCGTCTGCCGGTTACAGAGTGGGACGGCAGGCCGCTAGGCGACGCTGTCCCGCTGGCGCGCATTGAGGTGCGCTGACATGGCCAGGCGCGGCGCGCAGTTACTGATCGGGCTTCTGCTGGTGTTTGCTGTCGTGCTGCCTTTCTACAGCGCCACGCTGCAAACGATCCCCAACGGCGCGGATCACTATTACATGATTGACGTGGGCGAGACGCAGGTCGTGCTGAATGTGTGGGGCACGCTGCACGCCACCGGCTACCCGCTCTACGTGATGACCGGCAGCCTGCTGACGGCCTTCTTCAGGGCGTTGGGGGCAGATGCTGCTGCTGCGCCGGGGCTGGTGTCGCTGCTGTGGGGGCTGGCGGCCCTGGCGCTGATCTACGCGCTGGGCGTGCACCTCACGCGTCGGCCGCTGGCTGCTGCCTCTGCCACAGCGCTCTACGGTCTGACGCGCAGCGTGTGGGTGCACAACAGCGTCGCCGAAATCTACACGTTCGGCCTGTTTCTCGCGGCCCTGCTGCTGCTGATCGCGCTGTGGCGCGGGCCGCTGCGCGGGCGTGTTTACTGGCTGGCATTCGTCGGCGGGATCGCCATTGGCCACCATCGGGCGGCAGCCACGCTGATTCTGGCGCTGGTCTACGCCGCCTGGCCGGCGCTGCTGCGGACGATGCGGCGGCGCGGCCGCTTGCGCACGCTGGCGTTGTGTCTGCTCATCGGCCTGGCCGGCCTGCTGCCCTACGCCTATCTGCCGCTGCGCGCTGGCGCGCCCTGGGTCTACGGCGAGCCGGGCACGCTGGGCGGCCTGTGGGATCAGTTCATCGGCGCGGAGGCCGCTCGCTTCATCGGCGCGCCGCCGTCGCTGGCGGCCAATTTCGCCATGCTGGCCAACGTGCTGCTGACCGATCTCACACTGCCGGGGCTGCTGACTGGGCTAAGCGGGCTGCTGCTGGCACTGCGCGACCGCCGCCTGCGCCGCCCGGCGCTGACCCTGCTGTTAGTTGGCCTGGGCGCTTATCTGTTCCACCTGTTCCTCTACAGCGACACACTCTCAGCGCTCATCCTGCACATCACGCTGAGCGCGGCGTTCGGCTGGCTCTTTCTGGCCGATCTCGCGCTGCGCCGCGCCGCCGGACGCTGGCGGCTGCCCGCCGCCGCCGCGCTGACCGGTGCGGCTCTGCTGCTGGGGACGGCGCTGGTCAGCGCCAACCTGCCGTTCATCCGCGCCCTCACCACCGACCCTACCGGCTTGGAGACCATCGCGCTGGTCAAGCGAACGCCGCCGGGCAGCGCGCTGATGATCGCCTGGGGCACGCGCCACTTCGCCGCCGGCTTCGCCCGCGATGTGCAGCGCGCGCTGCCCGGCGTGGTGCTGGTGGATCACAAGGCCGATTTCCGCGCGCTGGCGGCGCGCGGGCCGCTGGTGACGCCCGATTTCACGTTCTACGCTTTTCCGGTAGACTGGTGGGCAGAGCGCCTGGGCGGGCCGGTCTACCTGCGCGCCGCTGCGCCGGGCTTGGTGCAGATCGCGCTTGAGCCGCGCACCACGGCCCAGCCGCTGCGCGCGCCGGCCAGCGTTGTCGCCCGCCGGCTGACATGCGCGCCTGACGGGGTCACGCTGGCGCTGGACTGGGCCGCGCCGCAGCCGCCCGCTGAGGACCTGAGCGTCTTTGTGCACCTGCTCGACGACGACGGCGCGCTGCTGGCCCAGGCTGACCAGTCCGCGCCGGTCTACGGCTGGCGTCCACTGACGACATGGGGCGCGGGCGAGGTCGTCCGCGACATCTACCTGCTGCCGCCGGCGGTCCGGGCGGGCACAGTGCGCTATGGACTGTATCGGACGCTACCGGACGGGCAGTTTGAGAACGTCTTTGAGGATGGGCTGCCACTGCGCTGTGAGGATTGACCGTTGGCTGCACCAACTGACCCGATGCTGCTCGACTTCCCCGACCATTTCGAAACCGACCGGCTGCTGCTGCGCGCTGTCCGACCAAACGACGGCCGGGCCATCTACGAGGCCGTCGCCGCCTCGCTGGAACACCTGCGCGCCTGGATGCCCTGGGCGCTGCCCAATCCCACGCCGGACGACAGCGAACTGTACGCGCGCCAGGCGGCTGCGCGCTGGCTGCGCCGCGAGGAACTCAACTTTATGGTCATCCGCCGCAGCGACGGCCTGCTGGCCGGCCAGTGCGGACTGCATCACATCTACTGGGATGTCCCGTGCTTCGAGATGGGCTACTGGCTGCGGACGTCGTGCGAGGGACAGGGCTACATGACGGAGGCCGTGTGCGGCCTGACGGCCTTCGCCTTCGAAACCCTGGGCGCGGCGCGCATCGAGATTCGCGTGGAAACGCTCAACACGCGCAGCCGGCTGGTGGCCGAGCGCGCCGGCTACATGCGTGAAGGCCACCTGCGCCACAACCGGCGCAGCACTGACGGTGCGCTGGCCGACACGTTCGTGTATGCGAAGCTGCGCGATGTGGAATAACCGCCCCGCCTCAGCCGCCGTTAACCCGCCCCCCAACGCCCTGTGCAGGTGGAAAGGGCGAGGCCTGTGCCTGCTGTTCGCCGTTGAGGTGCTGCTGGCGCTGGCCGCCTGCGCCCCGTCAGAGGGCAGCGACGCGCCGCTGCCAACGATAGTCGAGGCGAAGGTGCTGGCGACTGTGTACCTGTCGCCCACGCCGGACGCCGCCCAGGCGCAGGCCACCGCGCTGGCGCTGCAGGCCGCTCAGGCCACGCCCGCGCCAACTGCCACCGCCACGCCCACAGTCTACGTCGGCGTGTTCCTGCAGGGCGCGCCAGAGCGAGACGGCGGCATCCCTGTGATTGACCCCACGCTCATCGGCCTGCCCGCCGAGCCGCCTACGCCCCAGCCGCCGATCTGCCCTGACCTGCCGGTAGACGAGCGTCTAGGCACGGCATGGCTGCGCGATCCGGCGGCCAGCGGCGCGCTTGGCTGCCCGATTGAGGTGGCGATTCCGTTCGACGGCGTGATTCAGGTGTTCGAGCGCGGCGTGATGTATTACCAGCCGGGCGGGGCAGTGTGGGCCATCGCGCCAGGCGTGTTTGCGCCTGGCCGCTATTGGACGCTGCCGCGCGAGCTGCCGCCAGTAGACCCAGCCGGCGTCGCTATCGTGCCGCCGCCTGGCCTGCGCCTGCCTGAAGGCGCGCTGGCCTCGGTGTATTTCGGCGTGCAGGACGTGCGCGAGGCGCTGGGCTTTGCCCGGCTGCCAGAGCAGCGCGGCGGCCTGATCTACCAGCGTTTCGAGGGCGGCACAGTGCTTGCCGATCTGCTCAGCGGGCAGGCGTTTATTCTCGCTGGGGCCAGCACCGCCTACGGGCCGTTCTAACAGCAGATCGCGCTACGCCGTGTACTGGCGCACAATCTCAACAAGCTGGCGGGCGCGGTGGCGGAACGTGTGCTGGGCCAGCACGCGGGCGCGGGCCGCTTCCCCGGCTGCGCGCCGGGCTGAGTCGTGCGCCAGCAGGTGACGGTACACATCTACCGCTTCTTCCTGCGAATGCACAACGAACAGCTCCTTGCCCGGCTCGAACCACTCCTCGATGCCCTCATACGGATTGGCGACAATGCAGCAGCCCATCGCGGCCAGCTCAAACGGACGCGACGACGACGAGCCGTACACGCTGGCGTGCGCCCGCCGCGTAATGCACAGGTTGATCTTGCTGCGGCAGGCGTACTCGCGCAGCTTGCTGAAGCTCAGGTAAGGCAGCGCCTCTGCCCGGCCTAGGTCGCCCAGGCGTGTGCCGCGCACTGCAAAACGCGCCTGCGGCAGCGCCTGCGACGGCCCAGCGATCATGTCCGCGATCCAGGCCTGGCGGTATTCGCGCCCGTGCCCGTAGAAGAACACGTCCACGTCTTGGGCGGGCACGTCTACCGGGCTGAACACGTCGGGGTCAGCGCCGTAGTACAGTGTGTGCACCGCGCGCGCGCCCAGCTCGCGCAGGGCTGCTTCGCCCCCTTTGCTGTTGCTGATAAATGCGGTGTACTCCGCCGGATTTGCGCCCTGGTAGATGCGGAAGCCGCTGGCGAAGCCGCGCAAGTTGGGCAGGCTGGCCGGCACATCGCCGTCGTAGTACAGCACCGGCTTGCCGTGCCGCCGCTGCAGCTCCGCCGGCACGCCCACCAGGTGGTTGAGCGGCACGGTGAGGAAGATCACTGCGTCAATGTCCGGCTGGCGCGTGAGAATCGCGTCCAGGTGGCGCAGCCACAGCGGGGCGATCAGCGCGTGCGCGGCCTGGCGCACCAGCCGGTCAGCAGCCGATTCGGCGTTATCAGCCTGCGCTGCGTCCTCAATCTGCACCGGCGGCGGCTCGCCAGCCACGCGGCGGTAGAGATCGCGCGCTGCCTTGAAGGCGTCGCCCTGCCAGCGGGCAGGGTTGCGCTCCGCCCGCCACCACAGCGACTCAATGGCCGGCCCCTGGTACGGCGCGGCGATCACGTCCACGCCGATTTCGTACAGGCCTTTGAGAAGCTGCCACCACGCCGGCGTGGCGCTGAACGGCTGCGTCAGGTCGAGCGAAGCGGCGGCGAACAGCAGCTTCACGACTGGTCAGCCTGGTCGCCCAGCAGGCGCCGCCGACGCTCCTCCAGCGCCGCCGCCACCTCGTCAGCAGAGGGCGCAGCCTTCTTCTCCGCAATCTCCGCCTCGCGGCGCTTCATCTCCGCCAGGATTTCGGCCTCGCTGCGCAGCACAAAGTCATCCTGGGCGGCCGCTGACGGCTGCGCCTCTGGTTCGCTCAGTCGGCGCTTGATCGCCTCGGCCTCGCGCGCCGCCGCGCCGCTCTTAGCCGCTGGCTGCTGGCTAGCGGCGGGCTTCTTGGCCTGGCTGGCGGCAGCGGGCTTAGCAGCCGCCGCGCTGGTGCGCCGCAGCAGGCGGCCTGCGGCCTCTAACAGGTTGACCTGGGTGGACACGCGCCCCAGGATGAACGCAACTACCGCCACCACCGCCAGCGGCACAATCGCGTTGAGAACAGTGCTCACAAACCCCAGCACAATCAGCGCGACGACTACTGTCGCCGTCAGCGCCGCAATGTTTTTGAACTCCACCCCGGCCCCTCCTCGCTCACGGTTGCTGAACCAATTATACGGCACAGCATACCGCTCGTTGCAGGCCAAGATAGGCGCTTTGGGGCGCATTCAGAAGGCGAGATTTGGGGCGGGGTCAGTTGTGCGGCAGGTCAGCCTGAGCGCAGGTTTTCCAGCTCGCCGTAGTGCACCTGGGCAGCTACCTGCTGGCGAACAGCCTCGGCATCGCGCCGGTCTTTGACGACCTTAGCCGGCACGCCCACCGCAATGCTGTAGGGCGGCAGGCTTTTCGTGACCACCGCGCCGGCCCCAACTACACAGCCCTTGCCGATGGTCACGCCGTCAACTACCACCACGCCCGAACCGAGCCACACATCGTCCTCGATGGTGATGCCCTCCGCCGTGATGCCCTGATCCTTGATGAATTTATCCGGGTCAGCGTAGACGTGGTTGACGGCGGCGATCTGCACCTGCGTCCCAGTGTAGACGCCGTCGCCGATGCGCACGCCGCCCTGGCCGCGGATGCAGGTGTATTCGCCGAAGAAGCAGTTGCGGCCCACAAAGATGCCGGCGTGCGGCAGACTGCGGTAATTGAAAACGTGGAAGGTTGTGCCGTGCATCAGGCTGGTCCCGTCGCCAATGACGATACCGCCGGGCAAGGCGTGCAGGTACACCTGGCTGTCCAGGTAGACCTGCCGGCCCAGGCGGATGTTGGCCGGGCACAGCAGGCGCACGTTGTGCTCGATAACGGGGATGCCATCGGCTTTGAGGATGGCTTTATAGGCGATGCCGCGCAGCCCGACGCCTACTAAGCTGGGCAGGCCGCCCAGCAGCGTCATGAGCGCCTGCTCAACGATATAGCGCGGCACGCTGGTGGATTGGCTCTTCAGGTAGTAGCGGAGTTCCTGCAGCATTCCCCTGCGGGCGCTTTTGTCCTTGCCGGTTTCAACGCTCATAGAAAGTGCACCAGTGCTTATTCCGTGCCAACAAACCAGACGGGCCGGCCAATCACAGCACGTTGAGTTCCTGCGGGTTGAGCGCCAGGTGGAAAGCGCGGCGCAGGCGCGGCGCGGCGTCGGGCTGCTGGCCGTTGAGCGCGTTCAGGATCATGCCGGCGGCGTCAGCCAGGTCGCAAGCGGCGCCAAAGCGCACCGGGAAGCGCGTCCACGTCTGCGCGAACTGGTGTTGGCCGCGGCCGGTCATCACCAGAATGCTGCGCGCTCCCACGCTCAGCCCAGCCTCGACGTCAGTCCAGGCGTCCCCTACCAAGAAGCTGCGCGTTAGGTCAACGCCGTACTCGCGCTGCGCTTGCAACAGCATTCCTGGCTTGGGCTTGCGGCAGGCACAGTTCTCGTGCGCATCATGCGGACAGTAATAGACATGGGTGATGTGCCCGCCGGCCTCGGCGATGGCGGCCGCCATGCGGGCGTGAATCTCGGCGATGTCGGCCTCGCTGGCCAGCCCACGGGCGATAACTGCCTGGTTGGTCACCACAAAGATCGGCAGGCCGGTGGCGGTCAGCAGGCGGATGCTCTCCAGCACGTTGGGCATGAACGTGAACTCGGCCCAGCTCTTGACGTGATCGTCGCGGTTGCGGTTGATGACCCCGTCGCGGTCCAGAAAGATGGCCCCGGTGGGCGGCGCGCTGCCGTTCATGGGATAGCTTCTACACGCGGCCATTAGCGGCCACCCCGCTGGCTTGCAGGCTGCGCGCCAGCAGCTGCTCGCAGATGGCGTGCTCCAGCATCAGGTGCACGTCCTCAACCATCGCCATGACGCTGCAGGGAATGTGCACCGGGTAGTCCACCAGCGCCTTGAGCTGGCCCCCGTCGTAGCCGCAGAAGCCGACGGTCACCGCGCCGGCTTCCTGCGCCACGCGCACGGCGTTGAGGACGTTGGGACTGTTGCCGCTGCCGCTGATGGCGATGAGCACGTCGCCGGGCCGCGCCAGCGGCCGGAGCTGTTCGGCGAACACCTCGCTGTAGCTGGTGTCGTTGCTCAGGGCGGTCATCAGGGCGACGTTATCGGTGAGGGCCACCACGCGCAGGCGCGGCTGGCCAGGCACGACCGGCCGCTTGGCTAGGTCGCAGGCCATGTGGCTGGCGGTGGCGGCGCTGCCGCCGTTGCCGCAGATGAAAACAGTGCGCCCGTCGCGCGCCGCGTCCATCAAGAGGTCCACAACGGCGTCCACGGCGTCGAAGGGAATGTCGTCCAGAAGGGCTTGCACGCTGCTGAAATAGTGCCGTATGTTCACGTAGCAGCTCCGGTTTAAATGATAGCGATGCACTTTCAAAATACGTCCCCGGCCTTGCGCAAGCCAAACACGCGCCTAACAAACTGTCCTGGCGCTGGCAGATTTTACGCCGCGCCGCGCCGAAACGTGGTATAGTCTGCGCAGTCTGTAAACAGCCGGTTGCCGACCATGCAGCGCGAAGCCATCACCGATCAGCTGACCCCAGCCCCGCCCGACAGCCCGCGCCGCCCGCGCGGCCTGACCGGCGCCGAAGTCGCCGAGCGCGTCGCCCGCGGCGAGAGCAACAGCTACCAGCCGCGGGTGGGCCGCACCTACTGGCAAATCATCCGCGAGAACATCTTCAACATCTTCAACCTGATCCTGTTCCCGCTGCTGGGCGTGATCGTCTCGTTCGGCGAGTACGCGGTGGCCTTCTTCGCCGGCTTCAGCGTGGTGACGAACGCGCTGCTGGGCACGATCCAGGAGATCATCGCCAAGCGCCGGCTGGACCGGCTGGCAGCGCTGGCCGAACAGCAGGTGCAGGTCTACCGCGACGGCGCGCTGACGCGCGTGCCCATGCGCCAGTTGGTCAAGGACGACGTGATCCCCATCGCGCCGGGCGACCGGCTGGCGGTGGACGGCCGCGTGCTGGAGGCCGACGCCCTAGAGATGGACGAGTCGCACCTGACTGGCGAATCGGACTCGGTGCTGAAAGAGATCGGCGACGAGGTGCACTCTGGCTCATTCTGCCTGGCCGGCACTGGCGTGATGGTGGCCACGCGCGTAGGCCGCGAGAGCACCATCAACCAGCTTGCCACCGCCGCCAAGACCTACAAGAACCCGCTCACCCCCACTCAGCGCCGCATCCTGGCGATTGTCGAGATCAGCATCATTATCATGCTGATCTGCGGCCCGATGCTGTGGTTTGCCAACACCATCACCGGCGTCACGCTGCTGGAGAAGGTGAAAAACCTGGTGGTGTTCGTCACGAGCATCGTGCCCTACGGCTTGGTGCTGATCGTCATCATCTCGTTGAGCATCGGCGCCATCACCATCAGCCGCCACCGCACGCTGGTGCGGCGCGTCAACGCTGTCGAGTCCATGGCGAACGTCACCGTGCTGTGCTTCGACAAAACCGGCACGCTCACACAGAACAAACTGGCCGTCACCGAGGTGCGTGCGATCAACGGCGAGCCGCTGTCAGCCGTGCGCGCCAAGCTGCGCGCCTACACCGCCAACCTGGCCCATCTGAACGGCACGGCGGCCGCTGTAGCCAAGCACGTGGCCGACGTTAGCGCGCCGCCGGTGACCAAGGTGCGCGAGATTCCGTTCACCTCCGCGCGCAAGTGGGCCGCGCTGGTGCTGCCAGATGAGACGCTCATCCTGGGCGCACCGGAGCGCGTGCTGCACCCGGATCAGCCGGGCGGCGAGGAGAGCGCCCTGCAGGCGGCCGCCCTCTCGCGCGACGGGCTGCGCGTGCTGGCGTTCGCCCGCGCCGCCGCCGCGCCCGCCGCTGACGGCCACATCGAGATCGCCCAGGCCACGCCGCTGGCGCTGATCATCCTCAGCGACCAGGTGCGACCGAACATCGAGGAGACGCTGGCCGCCTTCCGAGCGCAGAACGTGCGCCTGAAGGTGATCTCTGGCGACAATTTGGAGACCGTTAAGGCCATCGCTGGCCAGGCCGGCATGGACGTGACCGAGGCTTACACCGGCGACGAGCTGGAGGCGATGAGCGCAAGCGAATTCGAGGCGGCGGCGCGCAGCGGCACAGTGTTTGCCCGCGTCGAACCGGACACCAAGCGGCGTTTGGTGGCGGCGCTGCGGCGCAGCGGCGAGCACGTGGCGATGGTAGGCGATGGAGTCAACGACGTGCCGGCGCTGAAAGAGGCTGACCTGGCCGTGGTGATGAACGACGGCGCGCAGATCACCAAAGAGATCGGCGACATCGTGCTGCTGGACAACGCCATGTCCACGCTGCCGCGCGCTTTCAAAGAGGGCACAGAGATCACCCAGACGATCTTCGGCACGGTCAAGATATTTCTGGTCAAAGCCTTTTACAACGTGCTGCTGTTCATCTTTTCGGGCTTCATGGCGCTGCCCTTCCCGATTACGCCCATCCAGATCAACTGGATCACGTTCGGCACGGTCAACATCGCTGCCACGCTGGTGGCCTTCAAGGTGCTGCGCCCGGCGCGCATGCGCCAGTTCCGGCGCGACGTGTTGGAGTATGTGCTGGCCGGCGCGGTGCTGGCGTCGGCGGCGCTGGCGCTGCTGTGCGCTGTGACGTATGTCGCCTCTGATGGCAGCGCCGCCGCCATGCGCACCGCGGTGTCGCTGTTTGTCACCCTGTTCGGCGTGCTGGTGCTGTGGAACGTTTTCGGCGTGGACCTGCTGCGCCCGCGCACCATCCTGGAGAACCGCGGAACGTTTCTCATCGGCTTCGGCCTGATGGTCATGACGCTGCTGGGCTTTTACATCGCCCCAGACCTGTTGGAGTTCGTGCAGCCGGACCTGCTCACGATACTGCTTATTACGGCTGTTTACCTGTTGGTCATTGTGCTGTACAGCGTGGGGATGCGCAACCGCCGCCTGCTTCAAGCGCTGTGGACGCTCACCGAAGCGTAGGCTCAGGCTCGATCCCGATCAGGCTGCTGGCCCGCACGGCTGCCCCACGCGCGGCCATCCTTTGTGCGTGGGCTGGCCGCCGGTTTCCCGCTGTAGACGCCCCCTCTGCTTGCCACTACAATACCATTACACGCTGAAAACGACTGGCGCGGCCTCTCTGCCTGCGCCGATACACGGTGCTGGAGACTTACTGGAATGCCCGATCACGACAGCAAGCACACCTCCGACGAGTTCAGCGGCGACAGGGACGCAGCCTGGGACGACCACGACGTGCCTTTTCGTCTGCCGCGCACCGACGACGAGGACACCGACACCCCGGCCTATCCTCTGCCTGGCAAACAGGCCGCCCGGCCTGCCTCTCCAACACAGGAGGACGCGCCGCTGGACGACGACGAGACGCCGCTGGAGATTCCGCCTGTAGTGGTTAGACCGCGGCCGTCGCAGCGCGATCCGCACGACCTGCCCACTATGCCCATCCCGCGCGAGCCGGGCGCGCCAGACCCCCGCCAGACCTTGCCCGGCACCGGCGGCCTAGACCCAAATCCCGACTTCAGCGCGCCCCGCCGCAACGACCAGGCGACGGCAGCGCGCCTGCCGGCGGTGCGCCCGCCCGCGCCAGCGGCTGGGCCGGCGGTCCCGCGGCCGGTACAGCCCCCCGCCTATGTGCCGCCGCCGCCCGCGCGCCAGGGCACAGTCCCGGCCCAGGGGCCGCTGCCCGTACGCCACCAGCAGCGCCGCCGGCGTGTGCTGGGCTGCACGCCCGGCTGTCTGATGGTGTTCGGCGGGCTGATCGCCTCGTTCTGCGGCGGCCTTACGTTGGTGATGATCGTTATCAGCGCCACGCTCGGCACGCGGCTGGAGCGTCAGCTCCAGGCGCAGGTCGCCCGCGTGGACGATTACCAAAGCTTTGAAAGCACTTTCTTCTACGACCGCAACGGCGTGCTGCTGTACGAGGCCTTCCGCGAGGGCCGCCGCACACCGGTTGACTTGGCCAACATCCCACAGCACTTGATCAACGCCACGCTGGCGGTGGAGGACAGCGGTTTCTACACCAACATCGGCGTTGACGTGCCGGCCACTGTCCGCGCCATGCTCCAGTATTTCGGCCTGATGCGCGGCGAGAGCGGCGGCAGCACCATCACGCAGCAGCTGGTGCGCAATGTGCTGTTCGAGCCGGAGTACCGCGCCGAGCGCAGCATCAACCGCAAGATCGAGGAGATTCTGCTGGCCGTTTTGCTCACGCAGCGCAAGAGCAAGGACGACATCCTCGAGATGTACCTCAACGAAATCTACTACGGCAATCTGGCCTACGGCGCGGAAGCGGCCGCGCGCACTTTCTTCAACAAGAGCGTGAGCGACCTTACGCTGGGCGAGGCCGCGCTGCTGGCTGGCCTGCCGCAGGCCCCCGCCGAACTTGACCCGCTCAACCCCGACCCGCGCATACAGGAGGCGGTCTACAACCGCTGGCGCACTGTCCTCGACTTGATGGTGCGCGCCGGTTTCATCACCGACGCCCAGCGGAGCGAAGCGCTGCGCCAGGGCCTTGCCTTCAGCGAGCCGGATGTGCCCTTCCGCGCCCAGCACTTCACCGTGTTCGCTCGACAGGAACTGGAGCGCCTGCTGACCAGCCTGGGCTTTGGCCCAGAGCAGATCGCGCGCGGCGGCCTGCGCGTCTACACCACGCTCGACCTGCGCGTCAACGAGCTGGCCCAGCAGGCCGTCCGCGAGCAGATCGCCCGCCTCACGGCCAACAACGTCACCAACGGCGCTGTCGTCGTTACCCGGCCGCTGACCGGCGAGATTCTGGCGATGGTAGGCAGCGCTGACTACAACAACGACGCCATTGACGGCCGCGTGAACGTGGCGATTGCCCAGCGCCAGCCCGGCAGCACCATGAAGCCGTTCACCTATTCAGCGGCGTTCGAGGCCGGTATGTCCACTGCCGAAGTCGTGTGGGATACCCCCCTCACCGTAACCGGGCCGGGCGTGCCGCCTAACTGGCCGCGCAACTACGACAACCGCTTCCACGGGCCGATGCGCGTGCGCAGCGCGCTGGCCAACAGCTACAACATCCCGGCGGTAGCGACGCTGCGCCGCGTGGGCGTGCCCGCGCTGCTGGAGATCATGCAGCGCTTCGGCGTGCGCAGCCTGGGCAATGACGCCGACCGCTTCGGCCTGTCGCTGACGCTGGGCGGCGGCGAGGTCACGCTGCTGGAGCTGACGCGCGCCTACAGCGTGTTCGCCAACCAGGGCGCGCTTGTCCCCACCACCTCAATCCTATGTGTGGTCAGCAGCAGCGGCGACATCCTCTACCAGTACGAGAACGCCTGCCCGCGCGGGCGCGTCACCAGCAGCACCATCAACCAGGGCGGCTACGGCCGGCAGGTGCTGGACCCGCGCATTGCCTTTGTCATCAGCGACATGCTGGCCGACAACGCCGCCCGCTCGCCCGCTATGGGCAGCAGCAGCCCGCTGTTCACGCCAGGCGTGTACTCGTCAGTCAAGACCGGCACAACTGACGACGTGAAGGACAACTGGACGATAGGCTTCACGCGCAATGTGGCCGTGGGTGTCTGGGTGGGAAACAGCAACGGCGACCCGATGGTGAACTCGTCCGGCCTCACTGGGGCAGCGCCCATCTGGAACGCCGTCATGACGCGCATCTACGCCAGCCAAGACCTGCTCGCCAGCTTTGCCAGCGGCGGCCAGCTCCTCAACGACCAACCGCAGCCGCCGGCGGGGCTGACGCTGCGCCAGTTCTGCGATGTCAGCCGCCTCACCGACCCGTCGCCCGACTGCGGCGCGAAGGTCAACGAATGGGTGCTGGACTCGCCCGCCGGCCGCCCCGACCCCGACGGGGGGCTGATTTACCCGCCACCCCCGCCGGCCCCGCCGCCGATCACCAGCGGCCCGAACCTCCAGCTTGTCGAGCCGGGCGTGTTCCGTGTAATGGCGCACCGCCTGCCGCCGCAGTTCGCCGGCCTGATCACGCTCAGCGTGCCGCCCGGCCAGAAGCAGCCGCCCGCGCCCATCTACTGCCAGGTCCCGATCGAGCTGGAACCGGCCGCCGCTGCCGTGGGCGCGCAGTACCTGCTGTTCATCGCGCCGCCTGAACGGCCCAATGAAGCGGTGGACGCCGAACTGTTCGCCCGCCAGAACAACCTGGCCTTTCTGCCCACCATCGCCTGCCAGGCGGAGCTGCTGGTGGGCGGCGGCCCTGCCTACGGCGCGCCCGTGGTGACCGCAGTCATCACGTCGCCGCAGCCCGGCGCGGTGCTCACCGCCGAGACGCCGATTATTGGCACGGTGCAGTTCTCGCGCGAGCAGGCCCTGTTCTACAAGGTCGAGGTCATCGGCGGCCCATTCGCCGACTGGGTGACGATCGGCACGACGCATGAGAACAGCGTGGTCAACGGCCAGCTGGAGAACCTGTACGTGCCAGGGCTGGCCCCCGGCAGCTACCGCATGCGCCTGGCCCTGGTAGACCACACTGGCGGCTTCCTGCAGGCGCCTTACGAGGTGCCGTTCATTGTGGGCGGCTGAGAGGGCCGCTCGCGCCAGTTTTTACCCGCTCTTAATCTGCCACACATGCAGCCGTAAGGCTGTTTTGTTTCTATTTTGTATGAACCGTTCAATACTTTGTGAAAGTGATGAACGGAACAAAAGCAACGGGTATCGTACAAACGGAGGGCCTTTCGCCATGCTGTCCGATCTGAGCCTTGAGCAGTACAGTCTCGTCTATAACATCCTGTCATTCACGTTTGCTGCCATGCTGGCGTCGTTCGTCTACTTCGTGCTGATGCGCCAGCAGGTGGCCCCCAAGTATCGCGGCGCGCTGGTCATGTCCGCCATCGTGGTTGCAGTTGCCGGCTACCACTACTTCCGCATTCTCGAAAGCTGGTCGGCAGCCTTCACGCTGCAGGACGGCGTGTACGTAACTTCCGGCGTGCCGTTCAACGACGCCTACCGCTACGTGGACTGGCTGCTGACCGTCCCGCTGCTGGTAGCGGAGCTGGTCGCGGTGCTGGCGCTGGCGCGGGCGCGTTCGATCAGCCTGACGTTCCGCCTGGGGCTGGCCGCCGCGCTGATGATCGCGCTGGGCTTCCCTGGTGAGATCGCCGCTGACACAGGCACGCGCGCGCTGTGGGGCACGCTGAGCACTATCCCCTTCGTTTACATCCTGTGGGTGCTGTTCCGCGAGCTGGGGCCGGCCATTCAGCGCCAGCCCGGCGAGGCTAAGGTGTTGGTGCGCAACACGCGCCTGCTGCTGCTAGCTACGTGGGGCTTTTACCCCATCGTCTTCCTGCTGCCCATCGTCGGCGTAGCCGGCCCGGGCGTGCTGGTGGCGGTGCAGGTTGGCTACGCTGTCGCCGACGTGCTGGCCAAGTGTGGCTACGGCCTGATGATCTACGCCATCGCCCGCGCCAAGACCGAGGCCGAGGGCGAGACTGTCGAAGCCCTGGAGAGCGCGCCTGGCGTCGCGCGGCCGGCTGTGCCCTCAACCAACTAACCTTGTAAGCCCCCTCTCCTTCCTCCTGTGTGACGAGTGCCCGGCGCAGCCGGGCACTCCGATTCCCGGTACACGATCGGCCCGCATCCGGTTACAATCGGCTTCCAAGGTAAACCAGTTGAGCAGAGACTCCAAGCATGGAACTCACGTTTCTCGGCGGCGCAGACGAAGTAGGGGCCAGCAGCACGCTCGTCCGCATCGGCGGCAAGCTGCTGCTGGTGGACGCCGGCATTCGCATCTCGCCGCGCACCAGCCGCGGCATCGCTAACGACCAGCTCCCCGACCTGCACCCGATCAGCCAGGCGGGCGGCCCTGACTACATCTTAGTCACGCACGCCCACACCGATCACACCGGCGCGCTGGCGCTGGTGGTAGAGCAGTACCCGCACGTGCCCGTTTTGGCGACCCGCCCAACAATCGCCCTCACGCGCATTCTGCAAGCCGACGCGCAGCGCATCATGGCCGGCAAGCTGGAGGCCGACGGCGAACTGCCGATCTTCGACGAAGTGGCCTCGCAGCGCCTGATGGACGCTTTCCAGCCGGTTGAGTACCGCCAGCCGATCCGCCTGGGCGACGGCCTGCAGGTGACGTACTACCCGTCGGGGCACATCGCCGGGGCCGCCGCGCTCGTCCTAGAGAGCGAAGAGGGCACGCTGGTGATCTCGGGCGACGTGTCGCTGGCCGACCAGCGCGCTGTCGTCCGCGCTGACCTGCCGCGGCTCAAGGCCGACGCGCTGGTGCTGGAAAGCACCTACGGCGGCCGGCTGCACGCCAACCGCCTAGCCGAGGAGCGCCGCATCATCGAGACGCTGGCGCGCATTGCCGAGCGCGGCGGGCGCGCGCTGATCCCAGCCTTTGCGCTGGGGCGCGCCCAGGAAATCCTCCAGATCATCCTGGCTTACCGTGACCGGCTGGATGTGCCGGTCTACGCCGACGGCATGGTGCGCGCCGTCTGCCGCGCCTACGGCACGTTCACCGATCTGCTGCCGGAGGCGACGGTCAAGGCCGCAGGCGATGGCAGCCTGTTCTTCCGCGAAACAATCAAGCCGGTGGAGAGCGCCGCCCAGCGCGAGCAGATCATGAGCAGCGGCGAGCCGGCAGTGGTCGTCGCCAGCAGCGGCATGCTCACCGGCGGCGCATCCGCTGTCTACGGCAGACGCTGGGCGGGCGACCCGCGCAACGCCATTCTGCTCACCGGCTATCAGGACGAGGAAGCGCCGGGCCGC
>Ga0308417_1001064_pt1 | contig 19126 bp, 15 predicted proteins | sample HotsprSampleOS65_FD_203528 | JGI IMG/M metagenome (GOLD analysis project Ga0308417, IMG submission 203528) | Hot spring phototrophic mat microbial communities from Octopus Spring, Yellowstone National Park, Wyoming, United States - 20090730_OS65 ... | reverse complement strand
TGGTGAATCGGCATGCTGGCCCCGCCCGGATAAGCAAAAACCACATCCACGCCGTGATTAACCAACGACTGAACAACAATCTCCGCTCCACTGACAGGCTCACCACGTCCAACGGATTGTAGTTGTGCTCTGGTCACTTGAGGCTGGATGGTTGTCGTCACACTCAATTCTCCTAAAACGTTTTCACTCGGTCGCTTAATTCTATAGGGATTCTTACCGCAACATTCTCAAATCCCGATTGCAAGCCGATTGCTACCTGGAGGCATCAAGCCGTTCGATCATTCGCCAGCGCAATTTTCTTCGGGAGCGAAAATACAAGACATTGCTTTACAGTCAGCTCATCTTTTAAAATTATTGTGATTGGCCTAGCCTCTGGTCTTATCAGCATACGGGCAGCGGCCTGTTTTTTCAATGAAGGCCCGGAAAACGGCAAACCCGCTGATGTCATCTCTGGTAGTTTGTCATTTCAGACACCGGTCCTTCGACCGCCTTTGGTCATAGATTGTTACCGTCAGGACGGGGTTCGCGCTGGCGTCAGAAGCTGCCCTCGGTTTCTGCAATCCACCGGCGAATCGCCGATGGTTCTTCAAGCTCCCGTAAGGTAGGAAGAAACGTCGGTAGTGCCAAAAGACGACTCAACCTTGCCAGAGTACGAAGATGGCCGCGATCCTCAACAGAACAAATCAGGAAAAAACAATCGGTCAAGGTTCCCTTTTCACCGCCGAACGGGATGCCGCTTCGGGTTCGTCCGAAGGCAAGGAATGGTTGTTCCAGGATGCGGGCCAGGGGTCGCCGGGGGTGCAAGAGCGCCACACCACTTTCGAGAGCTGTGGAGTGCATCTCTTCGCGGGCCAGAACTGCCTCGATCATCGCTTGCGGGTCCCAAAGCCATCCTGTTCGAGTGGCCACGTCCACCATCTCCCGAATGATCGAGTTCCGCGTGCGACCTGCAAGCGGTACCTGGATGGCTTCGACGGGTAACAGTTCAGCGATGGAAACCTCAGATGTTGCCGTGTTTCTCGGTTTGAGCTGGGATTCCATCTCTGCAAAGTCTTCGTCATCAGTCAATAGCGCGATGCGATGTTCCAGCCATTCGTGGATCTCCGCCGGCGAGAATCGCCACTGTCCCGCAACCTTTCGCCCGGGAATCTTTCCCCGATCGGCAAGCCGCTGCACCTGTTGTGGCGTCAAATGAAGATATGTCGCTAAACTGGAAACATCGAAGTCTTCGTGGTTCATGGAAAACTGAGAAAAAGCTATGAAAGGAAGTTGAAAAACGCCCAGGTTGGGCTATTTCCTTCGATCACGCCAAGCGTTAATATATCGATTTTACGGTTCCTCATCGGAAACGCATATGGTGCCAAACGCGGTAAACGGCGGAAAATGCGATTGCTTTGGCAATGACGGAATATTGGAAAGGTTTTAACGCGAGACGATTGGAGGATTTTTCGAGGCCTCTTGAATCCTCGATCAAATCCGGTATAACGGCGGTCCAAAGAGCTTAGCTTATCCAGCAACGTCACACAAGTTGTCACCATTTGGAGGAGCATGCCATGCAAACGATTAATGTGGCTCTGATTGGCCAAGGGTTCATGGGACGATCCCATTCCAACGCCTGGGGTCAGGTGGCAAAGTTTTTCAAACCGCCGATTCGGCCGGTCATGCACACCTCGTTCGGCCAAAAGGGTGTGGACCCCGACCCGGAAGGATTCGCCGCGAATTGGGGCTGGAAACATGTTTCGACCGATTGGGAATCGGTCGTGAAAAATCCTGAAATCGGCTTGATCGACATTGTAACGCCCAACTACATGCATGCCCCAGTGGCCAAGGCGGCAATCGCTGCGGGCAAGCACGTCGCTTGCGAGAAACCGATTGCCGGGACATTGGCTGATGCTCGAGAAATGGTCCAGGCGGCCAAGAAAGCCAATGTCAAGACCTTTGTGTGGTTCAATTACCGTCGTTGCCCCGCCGTGGCCCTGGCACATCTGCTGGTCAAACAAGGCAAGATTGGTGAGATCCGGCACGTTCGGGCAGCATATCTTCAAGATTGGGCCGATGAGAACGTCCCCCTGGTATGGCGGTTCGACAAGAGCCTGGCTGGATCCGGTGCCCATGGCGACCTCAACGCCCACATCGTCGATATGACGCGTTTTGTGACCGGGATGGAAATTACCGAAATCGCCGGTGCCATTGCCGAGACATTCATCAAGCAGCGCAAAAAACCGAGCGCAGGCTCCTCGGGCGCCATTGTCTCTGGAGGCGCGGGAAAGGAAGAGTGGGGTGATGTCACCGTTGATGATACGGTGTTGTTCCTGGCGCGATTCTCCAATGGTGCCGTGGCGAGTTTCGAGGCCGCACGTCAAGCAACCGGCAATCAGAACCGGAATATGTTCGAAATCAATGGCACCAAGGGCGCCCTCAAGTTCGACTTCGAGCGGATGAACGAATTGCTCTTCTACGATGCAACGCTCCCGCGGGCCGTGCAGGGTTGGACCAACATCATGGTCACCCATGGAGCCGATCATCCTTACGTCGCGAACTGGTGGCCGGACGCCCACATCATCGGCTACGAACACGGGTTTGTTAATCAGGCCTATGACATCCTGAAGGTTATCGCCGGAGAAGAACCGACGGTGCCGATCCCCGATTTCGAGGATGCCTACAACACGCAGCGGGTGTTGGAAGCGGCCTTGATCTCGGCTAGCGAACGCCGACCCGTTAAAATGGAAGAGGTTTACTGATCGAGATTGCCAGTTTTCCCAGGCGAGTGTTGTCTCTTAAGGAAAAAACCTTGCCGACAGGAAGTCGCATTTTCGGCGCCCTGGACCGCGGAGAGCGATTCGTCCAGGGCGCTCTTTTTTGATGAGCGATGTGTATTGCCGAGAGCAAACCTATCGTCGAAATGGAATCCCCGCATTGCGTGTGCGTTCGATTTGTAGTTGAGGCGACAAGCAAAGTGGATGCGCCTGCTTGTCACGCCTGCTTCTCGGAGGGGCACGCTTGTCGTGCCCGCTGAAACGAAATGGATCATCCAACATTGTGCAGCGGACTCCGAGACGTGGATTGGAGGGGCACGTTTATCGTGCCCGCAGAAGCGGGATGGATAATCCAACCTCGTGGTCCGGACGCGACAAGCGCGTCCCTCCGAGGGAAAATTCAGAAGGGCACGCCTGTCGTGCCCGATGAAACATGATGGATTATCAAACGTTATTCGGCGGACCTGACAAGCAGGTCCCTCCAAACGGAAATTCGGAGGGGCACGCTTGTCGTACCCGCCGAGGCAAGATGAATTGTCCAACATAGCGCTGCCGCGGATCTTAATCTCGATCGCGACTTGAAACCAGCAAAAGATAGTACAGAAGTGTCATGACCGCCTGGAGCGTGGCCGCCACGTAGGTCCAGGCCGCGGCGTTCAAAACACGATTGACGTAGGGCATTTCCTCTGGCGGTACGATGCCGCGTTCAACAAGGAGCTGTTTTGCGCGGCGACTAGCGTTGAACTCGACAGGCAAATTAATGATTTGAAAAACGACCACGGCTGAGAAGAGATAGACCCCCACCCAGGCCAACCATGTCAGGCCGATGCCCAAGCCAATTAACAGGGCTAGTATCCCTAAACTGCTCCCAAAATTTGCAGCCGGGTAGGCGATTTGAGTCACCATCAGCGGGGCGTAACCAAACGCATGCTGTAGGGCGTGTCCTGCCTCATGCGCAGCGATACCCACCGACGCCAAACTCCGGCCCCGATAAATCTCCGGGCTCAGACGGATGATCCGCTCGCTTGGGGAATAATGATCGGTCAGTTCCCCAGGTGTTATTTCGATATCCACATCCGTCAAGCCGGCCGAATCGAGAATCAGCCGGGCAGTCTCCGCACCACTCAAGCGCGTGGGAATTTGCCGGGCCTTGGCGTAGGTCATTCTTACTCGCCATTGGGCCCACAGTGCCAAAAAAATCGCTGGGCTTATGAAAATAAGATACACCGGATCGAACACAAACATCGGCATTAAATTCCTTCTACAAGCTAACTGCTACCCGGTTACGCTGAATCAAACCCCTGAATCTCATCTTCGCTTTTTCTTCTTACGTTCCGCACGGAGGAACATGCCACACTCTTCCCTGTAAAACGAATCATTTCTGTCCCTGCGAGGTATAGGCCGCACCTTCCATGGTTCATTATATTCTATAGCACACGCATGGGTTGACCAGATCGTTTTCACTCCCCCCCTTTTGGCGCGCGGTAAGTTTTCCAGCCGCGTGTCTCGGCGGTGATTGCACTTAAACACGAATCTCGCTACCATGGGGGTGCATGAATGACTGCCAAAAAAAGGCAGGCATTTATCTGAGAGGTGGGCCATTGTTTGCCCCATGCAAACTTTGCCATTTGCCGACCACAAGTTTTCCCGCAGGAGGCATGGTTGTTTTTTACCGATTGGTTGTGAAACAGTACCACTTTTGGGAGGTCAAGTGCTATGAAGAGAGAACGGGTTACTCGGCGTTGGATCTTGCAGTCGTTCACCGTCAGTGCCGCTGCGGTTCCGCTGATTGTTCAGGCAAAAGCATTAGGGCTGGAAGGAGCTACGCCGGCTAGTGAACGAGTCACACTCGGGCACATCGGTGTGGGCGGACGGGGACGCGATCTGTTGCGGGGATTCCTGACATGTCCGGGTGCACAATCGCTGGCGGTAGCCGATGCCTATCGCGACCGTCGTGACGCTATGGCCGAAATGATCAAAGGAAAGGCCTACGGAGACTTCCGTGAGATTCTTGCCCGTGACGACATCGATGCGGTGGTTATCGCTACACCGGATCATTGGCACGTGCCGATTGCGGTCATGGCGGCCCGGGCAGGAAAACACGCTTATGTGGAGAAACCGCTGGGTTTGACCGTCCAGCAAAACCTTATCTGCCGCAAGGTGTTTCAGGAGACAAAACGGGTCTTTCAGTACGGCACGCAGCAGCGGAGCATGGCTCATTGCCGGTTCGGTTGTGAATTGGTCCGTAGTGGCAAAATCGGCGAACTCAAGCGGATTGAGGTGATCGCTCCAGACGGCGGCGCTGGTGGCTCCACGGAACCGGCACCTATTCCGCCGGAACTGGATTACGAAATGTGGATCGGTCCGGCACCGATGAAGCCCTACACGGTTAGCCGTTGTGTGACGCCGGGCACTTACTGGATTTACGACTATTCGATTGGCTTTCTGGCCGGTTGGGGGGCGCATCCCCTGGACATTATGATCTGGGGCTGTGACGCGGACCTGGCCGGTCCCATGACTTTCGAGGGGACCGGTGAGATCCCTAAAGAAGGCCTTTACGACACGGTGATTCACTGGGACGTGACGGTTCAGATGGGTAAGGGCGTCGTCATGACCTTCAAGCCCGGCAGCGATTCCACCAAGTTTATCGGTACGGAAGGCTGGGTCGAGGTGCGACGTGGCGGGCTCGACGCCGAGCCGAAGTCACTCTTGAAGCTCGAACTGGGACCGAATGACGTCCATCTCACAAAAAGCCCGCGACACGATCAGAACTTCATTGAGGCCGTCAAATCCGGTGGAAAGGCCATCGCCCCCGTTGATGAAGCGGTCCGCTCTGACATCATCAGCCACATGTGCGATATTGCCATTCGCACAGGCCGGAAGATCACCTGGGATCCGCACAAGGAAGAAATCGTGGGTGATCCTGAGGCCTCGAAGATGCTCTCGCGTCCCATGCGGGCGCCGTGGACGTTATAGCGCCGGTGAATGATTCAATGATACCTGGATGTTTTGGCAATCGCCGCTTGTAGGGGCGAATCGTGTTTCGCCCTTACAAGACAAAAATGGAAGGACCCGTTTGTTGCGTCCGTTTCTCGGAGGGACCTGCTTGTCAGGTCCGCCGAATCACGTTGGATTATCCGTTCCGATTCACCGGGCACGATAAACGTGCCCCTTTATTCTGTTCGTTGCATTACCCACAAATATGACAGACACATTTGACTGTGTGCGAACATGGAAATCACAGAGAAAGGGCACTTACTGGTTTTTGATGTTATGCCGCTCGGCGGGCCACGCGAATGATTTGCCGATACTTCTCCAGGGTCTTCGCTGCTACACGGTTCCAATGGAGTTCTGTAACAGCATAATGTTGGGCTGCTAAGCCGGTAGCAGCAAGAAGGGATGGATGGGCACGACTCAAGCGGACAAGTTCACGGGCGACATCGGCAGAATCACACGTCACGCCCCATCCCGCACCAGCCGCAAGAACTTCTGGCAACACGTTCGTTTGCGACGTGATAAGCACCGGCAAGCCGTAAGAGAGGGCCTCCAGAACGGCAGTTGGATGTCCTTCCGTGCGGGAGATGTGGAGAAAGAGATCCGCCGATCGGAACTCGCCGGACTTTGCTTCTCCTTGAACAGAATCTTTCAAGATCACCAGATCGCCTATGGCCCGTCGTGCGATCTGCTGACTGAGCCAGGCCGCCGACCCCCGACAGTCTGGTCCCACAATCCGCACCTGGACGTAATTGCGCCGCAGCTCGGCCTGGCAACGGGTGACAGCGTCGAGCAGAATATCTAAACCCTTGTGCTCGATATGAAGCCGCCCAAGAAACAAGAAAACCCTTTGCGGTTGACTGCCGGGAGTCGCCAAGGAAGCCTCGTCAGGCGGCCAGATACCATTCCCCACAATGATGACAGGCCGTCCCCAGTCTCCCGATCGCTCGAATTCCCCTTGAGTGAGATATTGAATGGCCGCACAGCCTGCTACCAGGGAGTCAAAGAAACTGCGGCGGCCAAGCCACTTCTTCCACGGTTTGTAGGCCAGAGCCTCGCGAGTCATCCCGCCGTGAGGACAAATGACGTAAGGAATGCCCCGAGCTTTCAGCTCGTCGGCCACTCGCGCATGAAAAGGGATGAATGTACTGTGAAAAACCACCAGATCGGGAAGGAACATCACTCGAGCAATTCGATCAACCCACGAGTTTTCCCGTTTTTTTAGGAGAGCATGTTTTGTAATGACGGAAAGCTCGTCGGCTTGCCACGGCTCAGTGTCGTCCGAGCTTATCAGCAAACCAACACGCGTCCCGTCAATACGGCTTTGGGCTTTAGCGAGATTGATGGCGCTCTGGCGAACGCCGCTGATTTTTTGAGAGTGAATTGGGGCAATGTGAAGAATATTCATGGTGAGGATTCGAGTGAGAACTACAAAAACCGTGGTGTGATTGTTACCAGTATATCGGCCAATGAATCAACTTTTGATAACTGCCAGGACATGTTTTTGATGCTGGGTGGAGAAATCTTTGATGGGAAACATCAAATCTTTGGCTATGTTTTAAACTGGGTCCGGAGCCGCTTTCGCGGTGATTTTCTTGCCCGCACAAAATGGCAAGAACTAAACCAGCCTCGATAGGCCAGTACAGGTGACGATAATTGACGGCTGTCATGGCAAAGGCAAACAAGGCTGCAAGCAAGCCGGTACGGAGAGTGGTCCCCTCTGCGTGATCGAGCTTTATAGCACGTGACAACACGAACGCCACAAAGAGTATGCCCGGCACAATACCGATGATGCCGTAACTCAAGAGCCATTCCAGGAACGCGTTATGGCAATTCCTTCGGAGCGTCCCAGAATCGTCCCAGGTAGCCCCGGGATCAAGCTCACCAAGGGCAACGTCAGCACCGCCCGTGCCGGTGCCCGCAAGAATTCGGCCAGGATCGCGGGTCCATGCCCGAATCACATTTTCCCAAATGGAGAGGCGGTTTCCCGCAGTACTCACTGTAGCAATATCTTCCTCGGTAAATCGGGCAATCAGTCGAGGAACCGGGTTAATCCCGAAAACGGCTGTAAGAAGAACACTCGCCAGTAGCAGCAAGACCGTAGCCGCCATCAAGTCCCGCAATCGATGCAACGGTTGAAGCCCGGCGCTTCCAAAAACGACAATCGAACTGCCGATAAAAAGACTGAACGCACCGCCACGGGACCCTGTCATTAAGCAGCCAACCGCGGTGATAAAAGTTGCCAGCAGGACAAGCCAGTCAGCTTTTCCAAAACAAAATGCATGTTTTGGCTCGGTTCTGCCTATGTTAGGTTGGTTTGGGTAAAAGAACAAACCTTGCGGATGCGACCAATTGACGGGCGAAGTTTTTTCGAAATGGTCGTCTCCCGGCTGTTGCAAAGATTTGTGGTGATTTAAGTTGTTGGACCGACTAGAACGCAAGAACAACACCAGTCCCAGGACACTGGCGAAGGCAAATTGCCCGCCCATCTGGTTTGGATTTGCCCCAAACGTTTGATCATTCAGTGGAAGAAAACCAAATTTGACAAAAGTGTGATAGAGCGAACCGTGGTAGGCCTGGTAATTGAGATAAAATACCAGCAGAACAACTAAGGCATTAACCAGGACTGTCCATCGCGCCGTCCATAACCAACGCCTGTATTCAACGATTAACGACGCGATAGCTGGGCCGCTGAGAATGTAGAACACAATAACCGCGCTGCTCAGTCTTGATGGTGACTCTCCATAAAAAACGCCAATCACCGGGATTGCCGTGATGAGCACGATCGACCAGTGGGCAAGAAGGCTGGGGCGGGTCAACCAGCTCAATGTTCCCAGGGCAACAGCCGGGGCGTAGATGAGGAAATGGGTGATCTCGGGAAACTCAATCCCGCAAAAGTCCCCCAGTCGCTTAAGGGTAATTGCAAGACCAGCCATAAAAACCGCCATAATAAGCGCGAATTGGGCCAGTTTCATGCTGCTCTTCCTTTGACCATCGGTTGATCGGCGATGCTTCGCCCCTGGATCATAGCTGGATCACCTTTTACGGAGTCCGTTTCCTGCCACACGGCAATGAGCGAAGCGACGCATCGTTCGAGCGAGAATGGACTCTCGGTGAAGGCATGCCAGGCTTCGGACCGCATTTGGGAAGTAGGACAGCACTGAGAATTGACACATCTGGCCCACTGTTCATTAGGCAAGTCCAATGGAACAAGAGTCATTCCGGGAAGGCAAGCGGCAATCTCCCGATGGGGTGGGATATCGGAAGCGACGACCGGCGTCCCCACCGCCAGGGACTCGAGAACAGCACCGGGAAGACCCTCCCATAACGACGGGAAGATCATCACATCAGCCAACCGCAAAAGTTGTGGAACATTCTGCTGTAAGCCGAGGAAATGGACGGCTTTCCCCAGGCCATATGCCGCGATTTGCTTGGTCAATTGGTCCCATCCCGCGGATAGATCCCCGACAAGAAGGAGGTGGGACTGGGGCGATTGACGATGGACATGATGAAAAATCTCAATGAGCCGTGGATGGTTCTTAGCTCGCCGATAACTTCCTACGTGGATGATCAGCCGGGTATCGTTGGGTAATCCGAGCGATGCCAAAAGTCTTGCCCGTCCTTCTCCATTTTCAAAATCCATTGCATCCCGCAGATCGATGCCGTTGTAAATGACCTGGCAGCGTTTGTTACATAACCAATGGGGGCCCCAAACGGCATCCATCACGCAGCGGCTGACACCGAGAATGCGGGTTGCCGAACGATCAATCAACCATTTCATAAGCCAACGGAATGGTCTTCGCAGAAGGTTTCTTTTTCCGTCCGATTGGCTGCGAAAATGGGCAATTCGCTTGGGTGTTCCGGCAAGGCGCGCCAGTGCGAGAAGAATACCGGACGAATAATGCACGTGAGAGTGAACGACATCGTATCTCCCATCCCGCAGGAGGGCCACAAACTGGTTAGAAAAACCAACCTTGCGAAGGGGAAGATAATGAACGGTGGCCCCCAGGGCTTGAACTTCTTCATCCAAGGCACCCCGTCGGCCTGAAAGGACACAGTAGTCAATCTGAATGCGCCGACCCAATTCCGGATGGCGATGGATGTATTGAGCCACTTCCAACGTTCGTTTTTCCGCGCCCCCGCAATTCAGCCGGGAGAAAATGTGGAGAATCCGCAACGGCGAAGTTTCAAAGTTACGTTTCTCGACCATGAGAAACCATGTCTCGCAAAAACAGGTGCAGCCGGATGGTATGGCCCGATCCTCGAGGTAAGACACATGACACGGTCTGGGAAGAGTAACAAAAAGGTCACACCCGCTTCAAGCCGAATTTCGTCGGTACGGGTCCGGAGCGGATTCAATCCAACGGGCGGTGTCGCTCAGTCTGCTGCCTCGGGCTGTGGGATGGACCGAGTCAGGGAAGAAGCCCGTTCGCTTCGCACTCTGAGGGCCGAAGCGATAAACGCCTTGAACAGAGGATGGGCTTTCGTCGGTTGCGATTTGAATTCCGGATGAAATTGGACAGCAACAAACCAGGGATGATTAGGGAGCTCAATGACCTCAACCAATTTGCCGTCGGGACTTGTACCCGAGATAGCGAGCCCGGCTTGAGTCAGGCTGTGACGATACTCATTGTTAAACTCATACCGATGGCGATGCCGTTCGCTGATTTCTAGCGTGCCGTAGGCTTGAGCCGCAAGGCTATCTGGCTGAAGCACGGCAGGATATGCGCCGAGGCGCATGGTGCCACCTTTGTCCGTCTTTGTTCGCTGTTCGTCCAGAAGGCAGACGACCGGATGGGGAGTATCCTTGTGAAACTCAGTAGAATGGGCGTGAGCCAATCCGGCGGCATTTCGGGCAAATTCGATGACCGCGCACTGCATTCCCAAGCAGATTCCGAAAAAGGGAATCCCGCGCTCTCGGGCGAAACGGATGGCCTCCACCTTGCCTTCGATGCCTCGTTCGCCAAATCCCCCGGGAACCAGGATACCATCCACGCCCGCCAGTAATCGTTCTGGCCCCTGCTGTTCTACTTTTTCGCTATGAACCCGTTCAACCCTGACCTGAACCTGGTGGGCGATGCCTGCATGGTCGAGGGCTTCATAAATCGACTTGTAGGCGTCGCGGTGTTCAACGTACTTCCCGACTACCGCGATCGAGACTTCTGCCTTGGGATTCCGGATCCGATGGAGCAGTTCGTGCCACCTTTCCAGATTCAAAGGACCGGCTTTCAGACCAAGTTTTCGGACTATCAAGTCATCAAGGTTATTTTCCACGAGACTGAGAGGAACTTCGTAAATGGAAAAATCCTTGTCCCGTTCTTCAATGACGCACTCAACGGGGACGTTGCAAAAGAGGGCAATTTTGGCTCGGGCGTCACGAGTAAGGGGTTTTTCCGTCCGGCAGATCAGAATGTCGGGCTGGATACCGATTTCCCGAAGCTGTCCCACCGAATGCTGCGTTGGCTTGGTCTTGATCTCCCCCGCCGCGCGAAGATAGGGAACCAGCGTCAGGTGAATGTAAAGACAATTCTCTCGCCCTAAATCGAGCGACAGTTGCCGGATGGCCTCCAGAAACGGGAGACTTTCGATGTCGCCAACCGTACCGCCGATTTCGGTGATCACAACATCCACACCAGTGCTCCCAAGTGTGGTGATCGCCCGTTTGATCTCGTTGGTGATATGTGGAATGACTTGAACGGTTTGGCCCAGGTATTCGCCTCGGCGTTCTTTCGTGATAACCGAGAGATAAATCTTGCCCGTCGTGTAATTGCTGTCGCGAGTCAGCGGACTATTGGTGAAGCGTTCATAATGGCCGAGGTCAAGATCGGTCTCACTCCCGTCATCGAGCACATAGACCTCGCCATGCTGGTAAGGACTCATTGTCCCGGGATCGACGTTGATGTACGGATCCATCTTTTGCATCCGCACGGAAAGCCCGCGGTGTTCCAAGAGCATGCCGATCGAAGCGCTGGTCAATCCCTTCCCCAAAGAGCTGACCACACCACCGGTGACGAAAATATGTTTGGCCATGAGTGCAAGTCTCTCGTAAAAAACAAAAAAGCCGCCGTTACGGGTTCATTTGACGGGGTTGACCATTCACAAGAAATGGAATAACAGGCGTTGTGATGGCTGAAATGACCGAACGGCAGTTCAAGAATCAATCTTTCTGGCGATTGTACCGCGCCCTATACCGCTCGACAAACCGGCGGTAGTCGTCGGGGGTATCGATCCCGCACGTGGGGGTGTCAATAAGACCCACGACGATTTTGGCCCCATGATACAAGAATCGGAGTTGCTCAAGTTTTTCGAGCCGTTCCAGCGGGGGAACCGCTAAACCAGGAACGCGTAGGAGGAAAGGACGCCGGTAAGCATAGAGGCCGATGTGCTGGAGAAAACACGGCGGGTCTGCCGCAAGCAGGCCATCATCCCATTCCCGCGGATGGGGAATCACGCTGCGGCTGAAATACAGTGCATAACCATTCCGATCACAAACCACCTTGACGCAGGCCGGATCGGTTAAAGCATCGCGATTGCGGATCGGCGCCGCCACGGTAGCGACTTCTGCATCGGGAAATCGTTCCAGTAATTCGATCGCCAGGTCGATGGCTTCCCCTGTGATCTCCGGTTCATCGCCCTGGACGTTGACGAAGATATCGACGTCAGGCAAAGCATGGGCGACTTCGGCAACGCGATCCGTCCCACTCTGCGCGGCAGGACTGGTGAGCCGAGCATCGCCGCCGAACTGGCGGACGACTTCAGCTATCTTCTCGTCGTCACATGCCACACACAGTCCGGCAGGTCGTCGCGCCTGCGATGCCGCCTCATATGTGTGTTGAATGAGCGGCTTGCCTGTCTCACAAAGAAGCATCTTTTGAGGCAAACGGGTGGAGGCCAAACGAGCGGGAATCACAATCCAGCTTTTCATCGGACGTAACCCATGCGTTCAAGAAGCTCTTCTTCCATGCTGTGACGTCAACACTTCGAAGAGGGAGAGGTAGCCATTGATGCTTACTGGCTGCTTTCTGTCCCCGTCGTTCCGAGGACGGGCACACTGAGTTTCTCGAAACCTTGCAGATCGGTTTCAATCACGATCTGGCCCGTGATAGGTGCCACCTGATCACCAGATTTGAAAATAACGGGAATGACATGGACACTTTTGCTCGTTTCGGGCAAAACAAATGTGAAGCGATCATCGGGACCCTTGATAGCCACAACTCGGAACGGCTTGCGGGCTTGTATGACAAGATTCTTGGTCACGACCTGACCCGGCAAAACACGACCCAGGGCCAGTTGTGACGGCTGGATTGAAACCTGAGGAACAACAGACCCTTCCACGGAAAGGAGGATTCTTTGGGCTTCTGCCAGCGTGTCGTTCGTGTACAACTCAATATGCTCCTGTAAGTAACCCGCAGGGGCCTGCGGCTTGAGCGTGACCACGATCTGGTAGCGAACCTCGCCCGGTCCGCGTCCCGTCTCGTTCATTTCCACTTCAAGATAATCAGCACTTGGGACTGCCCGCACAACTTGCCAATCGCTCCGTCCCGCGTAGCTGAGTTGAACCGTTCGATGAGCGGTCGTGCCTTGTGGGACGGCATTAAAAAGCACCGCCCCGGGTTCAAAAACGATGTCGCTACGAATGTAAACGTACGTGTGAAGCTGGACCTCGGCCGGAAAAGGCTTGTCGAAAGTTACCGTGATCGTAGCGTCTTTCCGGCCAAGAAAGCCTCGTGTATCCACGGTGGCGACGATGGCCCCGGTTTCAAACGTCTTCAGCGTGTCTTTGGTAAAACTGGGCTGCGTACACATGCACGACGTTCGAACCGAAGCAATGTGGACATCCTCCACATAAATGTTTTGCAGAGGGAAGACGTGCTCGACTTTGGCTCCGCGGGCAACCATCCCGAAATTGTGGCTCGTATGATCGAACATCGCTTCCGCCCATTTCTGAGCGAAGAGCGGCGAGCCGCGTAACGGCAGGATTATCATTCCTAACAAAAGAAACCACCCGAATCCTTTCAATCGTGGTCTCCTCATGATGCAACTCCATTCCTATGTTCAGCACGACACCGCCCGCTGCACGCCACCCCACGATTCCTGGCAATCGGCCAAAAGTTCGTTGCCGTCAATCGGGGCAAGCTGCCCGGGAGGCCTCCCTATGACAGGACATCTCTTTGCCTTCAGGTGGAAGAATACCGTTATTGACGACGAACTGCAACGCGAAATTGTTCGATATCCCATAGTTGTGGGTAGTGAAGAATACATCTGATTAGGGGTTTGGGTAACCGAAGTGGACGCTTGTCACGCCCACTCGGAGGGGCACGTTTATCGTGCCCGCTCGGAGGGGCATGCTCGTCATGCCCGCTGAAGTGGAATGGATTATCAAACGTCATGCACCGGACCCGACGAGCGCGTCCCTCCGGGAAGTGGACCTGACGGGCCGTTCCCTGGCTGCCAGTCTCTGGTTACGGTTCCCGCAGGAACCTGCGATCTTTGAACGGCCCCACTCGTCTCAATCCCATCACTTGTACGTCTGACGTCTGCACTGCTCAGAGTTTTGTGGGACAGCTCCGCGGTGACAAGAAACTTGATACACACTCGCTGAGCACACACATTCCCAACTTGTTCTGCAGAATGCCGCACGGGATACTATTTAGACTGAATCATGCGAGGTGTTTCCCGGGAGTTCTATCAAGGGATCTGGCTTACGATGTCCAAAATTTGGCGAAAGATTTGTTTGGTGATGACGTGCTTTCTCCTTGCGGCTGTCTTTTTTGGCCACATCGGACTGGCAAACGATGCTGAGCAATGGGGAGTTGCTGAACTGACCTTTCGCGGTCCGAGCGACGGCAATCCGTATGTGGACGTATGGCTGACTGCGGAGTTCTCGCAGGGTGATCGAACAATCAAAGTGCCCGGCTTCTGGGATGGTAACGACGTGTATAAAGTCCGCTTTTCACCACCGCGCCAGGGGGAGTGGCATTACACGACTGACAGTAACCGGCCAGAACTTGCTGGGAAGAGCGGCACCATTCAAGTCGGACCTCCATCGAAAGACAACCACGGCCCCGTTGAAGTCTTCCAGACATTCTATCTCCGCTACGCCGACGGCACGCCGTATCACCAGTTCGGGACGACCTGTTATGCCTGGATTCACCAGCCACAGGAATTGCAGGAACAGACGCTTCAGACATTGGCGCAATCGCCTTTCAACAAGATTCGGTTCTGCATCTTTCCCAAGAGCTACGCCTATAACCAAAACGAGCCCGAGCGGTTCGCCTTCGTGAAAAAGCCGGATGGGACGTTCGACTTCAGTCGGCCCGACCCTGAATTTTGGCGCCATCTTGAACGCCGGATCCTCGATCTACAAAGGCTCGGGATCCAGGCCGATTTGATCCTCTGGCACCCCTATGACCGCTGGGGATTTGCCGACATGAGCGACGAAGAGGACGACCGCTATCTGCGCTACTCCATTGCGCGGCTTTCCGCCTTCCGCAATGTCTGGTGGTCGCTGGCCAATGAATACGATTTCATGACCGAACGGCCTGCGGGTCACCGCGGCAACAAGCAATGGGAAGACTGGGACCGCTTTTTCCAGATCCTGCAGAACGAGGACCCGCACCAACGGCTTCGCGGCATCCACAATGGCAGGAAATGGTATGACCATACCAAGCCTTGGGTCACTCACGCCAGTTTGCAATCGTCTGACATGAACGGCGGGGTCCGCTTTCGTGCGCAGTATCAGAAACCGGTCATATACGACGAGTGCCGGTATGAGGGGAACATCCCGCAAGGTTGGGGAAATTTAACGGCACGCGAAATGACACAGCGGTTCTGGCTGGGCACGCTCAGTGGCTGCTATGTCGGTCACGGCGAAACATACAAGCATCCGCAAGACATCCTGTGGTGGTCCAAGGGCGGCGTGCTCCACGGCGAAAGCCCCAAGCGAATCCAGTGGCTCAAGGATTTCATGGCTAAGGCACCGCCCTTTCATGAACTTCAGCCGATGGGTGACGACAAAGGGCGGTTTATCCTGGGCAAACCAGGCGAATATTACCTCGTCTATTGTCTGGAACGACAACCACAGGTGATTGAACTGGCCGGCACACAGCCATACAAGGTCGATCTCATCGATCCATGGGAGATGACGGTGACCCCTGTCGGAACGGCGCAACCCGGCGAACATGCCGTGAGGGCACCTCGTTCCGACGTCGCCTTCCGCTTCACTGTGTACGCACCGGGGGAGTCGCTTCGGCCCGAGGCCCGCATCCGTGCCACTCCCACAGAGGGATTACCGCCGCTTACGGTGAAGTTTTCGGGTGAAGGTGGGCAGTCGCTATATTGGGATTTCGGCGACGGCACATCCAGCGAAGACCCGAATCCAACGCATGTCTTTCAAAAACCGGGGGTTTATACCGTCACGCTGACGATCCGCGAAAACGGCGAGATCGTCGCCCAACAGTTCGTGGAAATTGGCGTCGATCGTGACACAAGCGAGGCGATCGTTCGCGCCGGATTCGAGCGGAACGAAACGCCCGAAATCAAGCTGCACGGTACGGCAAAACGCGGAACGGCTGGCTCGATCCGGCTTCCCGACGGCGAACCCTGGGGCTGGGCAACCGCCGGAGACGGCCCCTTAGATGATCTCCGCGGCCTTCGGTCGTTCACTATCCTCGGTTGGCTCAAGCCTGAAAGCCTCAAAATCGGCAGTGGCGGCAACCGGATCGTGTTCTGTCTGAACAAAGACCATTCTGGCATCGACCTGGTCTGCCTAAGTGACGGCCGATTGCGGCTTTCGGTCAACGAGTGGGCGGACCGAGTTCAGAATGACAGCTCGCCCGGCAAGTTGGTGATCGGTAAATGGACATTCTTCGCCGTGACCTACGATGCAACTCAGCCCCATGACAACGTGAAGTGGTATTTCAGTGCACCACAAGATGCGCCGGGGGGCAGCGAGGTCCGGTTCGACCGCACGACTTCTTACAATCCCGGCCCTGTTGATAAGGACATCGGCCCGTTGGCTATCGGCAACTTCAACGACACGATGCGGAGCTACGGCATGGATCGGCAGTTCCGCGGCGAGATTCGTGGGCTGCAAATCTTCGGCAGCCGAGTCGGTTCTCGTGGAGTCTTGAGTATCGAAGAACTCAGGAAACATGCGCAATGAATTTCAAAACCACTCGTTGCATCATCCTATCGCTAGGCTTTATCTGGCCGGTTTTGGCGACGTGTACATTTTCTGCGGAGTCGGCCAATCCGCCGGGGGGTGCGCTGACCGGTGAGCGATTCCGCGTGATTGTTTCCACCGATATTGGCGGTTCGGACCCAGATGACTTTCAGTCCATGGTCCACTATCTGGTGTATGCCGATCTCTTCGACACGGAAGGTTTGATCTCCTCCCCTCCAGGTGCTGGCCGTAAGCAACACATCCTCGAGGTCCTCGATGCCTACGCAGCGGACTATCCGCGGCTCAAACAGCATTCCGACCGTTTTCCGCCGCCCGAAGCCCTGCGGGCAATCACCAAACAGGGTGCCATCGATCCGGCACCACCGGCCGGTTATTCCGCGCCCACGGAAGGCTCAAGGTGGATCATCGAGCGTGCCCGGGCTGATGATCCCCGACCGCTCTGGATTCTGGTGTGGGGATCGATCACGGACGTGGCCCAGGCGGTGCATGATGACCCTGGCATTAAACCGAGACTTCGCGTCTATTTCATCAGCTCGTGGAACCGGCGGATGGATCCGGCGGCACGTGACTACCTGGTGAACAACCATCCCGATCTGTGGATGATCGAAGCGGACACGACCTTTCGGGGGATGTACGTGGGCGGCGACCAGTCAGATGACCTGGGAAATCGTGAGTTCGTCGCCCGGCACATCCCCGGCCACGGTGCCCTCGGAGACCTCTTTTTTGCCAAGAAGCCGGACATCAAAATGGGGGATACGCCCTCAGTGCTCTACCTGCTGCGAGGCAAGGCAGAGGATCCGACGGGCGAAAGTTGGGGCGGCTCGTTTGTCCAACCCGACGCGGCACGTCCCTACTGGACGGATAATTCCGACCCGGCGCTCCGCGAGGGAAACTTTCCCGGGGCCAAGACCGTTAACCGCTGGCGCAAGGATTACCTTCGCCACTGGCAACAGAGGATGAAGTGGCTCAAAGCTCCGTGAACTCATAAAAAAGAGGAAAGATTGGTGACATCGCAAGTGAAAGCAATTTTTCGGACAAGGCATTGCACCATGAACCGGACTCGGTTTTTCGGTTGCCTATTTGGACTGGCCGTTGCCGTGGTGACAGCGATTCAGGCATCCGCGGTGGAGAGGGCTTCGCTCGAACCCCTCCGGGTGGCCGATAATGGGCGGTTTTTTGTCACGGTCAGTGGCCGCCCCTTTTTCTGGCTGGGCGACACGGCCTGGCAGTTAATCCATGATTTGGACGAGGCAGAGATCCGCCGTTATTTTGCGGATCGACAGGAAAAGGGCTTCACAGTCATCCAAACTGTGGTGCTCGTGGAACTGCGTTCAGATAGACCCAATGCCTTTGGCCATTTCCCCATCGAGCCTCGCCGTCCCGACCGGCCTATTGTTAAAGACGGCCCAAACAATGATTACTGGGACGATGTCGAGCGAGTCCTGCGGTTGGCCGAGGAGCACGCGCTGTACGTCGGTTTGCTACCCACTTGGGGGAAAAACGTGACCTCCAATTGGCAAAATGGCCTGGTGGATGGTTTTTTCACTGTGCAGAATGCCGAAGCCTATGGGCGATTCATTGGCGAGCGGTTCAAGTCGCATTCGAACATCATCTGGATCCTGGGAGGCGATCGAGCAGCGCCCACCGATGAAGCCCGGGCCATATGGCGGGCTATGGCCCGCGGGATCGCAATCGGTGTCTGCGGGACGGAAGATTACTCGAAGGTCTTGATGACCTATCACACCAGTGGTCCTGGGAGCACCGCCTGGTTCATGAATAACGAACCTTGGCTGGACTTCCACGGCTTGCAATCGGGGCATGGACGTTGGGCGCTGAACTGGATCATGGTCGAACACGCTTATAGCATGAAGCCGACCATCCCCGTGGTGGATTTGGAGTCCAGCTACCCGGGATTCCGACACGGTCGTCCGCCCACCATTGCTACCGACGATGACGCCCGCCGAGCGGCCTATTGGGCGGTTTTCGCAGGCGCGGCAGGCCACACCTACGGTCACCACAGTATCTGGCAAATGCATTCGCCTAAGTATCCTGGCGTGGCCGACCCAAAGGAGTATTGGTACGAGGCCCTCGATGCCCCCAGCGCGCGACAGATGGGTCACCTGCGCAAACTTATCGAGGCTCGTCCTTTTCTCACGCAACGGCCGGACTTGTCGTTGTTGGCCTTTGAGCA
>Ga0308417_1001061_pt1 | contig 19160 bp, 17 predicted proteins | sample HotsprSampleOS65_FD_203528 | JGI IMG/M metagenome (GOLD analysis project Ga0308417, IMG submission 203528) | Hot spring phototrophic mat microbial communities from Octopus Spring, Yellowstone National Park, Wyoming, United States - 20090730_OS65 ... | reverse complement strand
AGGTCAGATACGAGTGGATACCCAGCTCCCAGGTGTCGCGGAAGGCGCGGATCTGCTCCGGCTCGCTGGTTAAATCCTCGTCCTTGCCGTCCTTGACGTCGCGCTTGTTGACGAAGGGCTGGAAGTTCGAGCCGTACTTGATGCCGTAGGGCGGGTCAATGTAGATCATCTGCACCTTGCCGGCCAGGCCCTCCTTTTCCAGCAGTGAGTTCATCACGAGCAGAGAGTCGCCGGCAATCAGGCGGTTGCTCCAGTTGTGCTTGTGTTTGTAGAACTCAATTGCCTGGTGCAGTCCTTCTTTCCGCTCCTTCTCAAAAAGTCCGGGCTGCGTCGGCTGACCGTTGCCGTTGCGCCTGCGTACCGCCTCGATGATGCTGCGCGGATCAATGCGTTCGTGGACGTGCAGCGAGACGGTGGGCACCTCAAAAGACGTATGTTCGGCTTTACCTGCCCACTGAAGCTGCGGGTCGAGGTGCGGGTCGTAGGTGTAGCCCTTTTTCTGCTGCCCGATGTCCAGGTCATTTTCAGGTCTCACAAGCCCTACCGGTGGATTATTGGGTCGCTCTCTATCTTTGTGCTCGTAGGTTTCGATCGCGCGTTTGTTGCCGGTCTTCTTCTTCCGTGCCATCAAGTCCTCCCGGTTGGTTCATGTGCCGGTTTGGGAAGCTAACATTCTGCGCTACACCGGCATCAGGTTATCTGGTAGGGAATACCTTGTTGCTTTGCCCATTCGCTCAGCTTCACCTCGCTTGAGCAGGATTTGGGCCTGGCGTGTTTCAGTGCGCTTTTGTTGTCTACCTTCTAACCGTGCCGGTCGCCATTTTGCAACGCTGCCGTGCGAAGGCTCAGTCGTCGCCAGGGTTTCGATGCTCGTGCGCTCGGCGGCAGGTGCTTCGGTGAGCCAGATCAGCGTCTCGACAGCTTCCAACTGGCAGAAGAAGCGCCGCGCGTCGAAGTCCTCCGGGTCGCGCCAGTGATCGAGTAGTTGCTTCGTGATGCTGGTGACGCCCGGATAGTCCTCCTCACGCTGGGCTTTGCGGGCGGCTCTGGTTGACCAGCGGAATCTCCACAAAGATACCGGGGTTGTCGAAGGCCTGGGAATCGCTCGACGCCACCACGTAGCTCGCCGGGCGGCGGCCCTTCACTAGGTCAAAAACGGGGTCTCGCACTCGCCGCGCCAGTGATGCTGGGGTTCTTCGTAAGGTGAATGGATGATGAGGCGGTCAATGGTGGTGCGGGGCATCGTGATGGCCGCGTCCTGTTCTGTTTCAGGCGACTTCCAGCACGGCCTCGAACAGGAATCGCCGGAGATCGGTCTTCGGCAGTCGCCTCGACAGGTAAGTTCAGGTACAGAGGGTCAGCTTGCTCATCAATCTTCAGTTTCATCGTTTCGTCGCGTCAGCGCTTCGTTTTTCCAACCGCAGCCGAACACACGCACCTGCTCGGATGCCAGGGATCAGTAATGATGAGCCGTGTACCGTACCGTTTGCCCTTGTATTGCATCTGCACGCGGAACATCCCAAAAGCCCATCCCCAGTCACTAGCCACCAGTTACCAGCCACTAGCCATACAGCATGTAGTCGCGCCCCGAAGCGGCGTCGGCTGGGAGGCCCATGTTGGGTGGCAGGGCGGGTATTTGCTGATTTTTACTTGAGAAGCCGTTCATATTCGTCATGCGTACCAATCCAAAACCACGTTACCGTATCACCTCTCAGCAATCCAAGCGCTCTGTATCCCAAACCAATGCGTATTGAGTAAACTGGCTGGCTTTCTTTCACTCGCTTGAAGAAAAGGCTTGGATGGGCTGGATTATCTCGCCACAATTTGTAAACCTGCCGTGCTCGCTGACGGATTTCTGGTGGCAAAGCCCAGTAATGTTTCCAGAATGACGGAGTGGTTTGTGAATTCATTGATGCTCGATGAATTCACCGTGTGCATCGAACATCGGCAATACTTTACCTTCATTTATCCCGGCTTCGACTGCCACTACCAGCGCCGCCAGCTTATCATCGTTGGTTGCCGCAAATTGCGTATCCCATATCGCTTCATCTGCTGCCACTTCTTCAAAGGTTTCTTCGCCGGGCAACGGATGTGTTTTGAGGAAGAGCGCAAATTGATAAAGTTGTACCGTGCGCGCCAAGGGCATAGCCGCAGCAATGTCTGTGATGGCCTTTATCAAATCTGCGTGAGTCTGTCGTATCTTTGTTTCCATAATTTTCACTCCGTCGAAATGTGGATAGCCGTCAGTGACGCCGTGCTTGCACAAGCCTGATTGGCTGCTTCCCGATTTCGCCGCAGGCGCTCAACGCGCTGTTGACGCTCTCCTGGGGCAGGAGACTCAAGTCGCCGCACAAAATCAGCGGCGTCTCCAATTCAGCCAGGAAGCCACACCCAGAAAGCGGGGAAATCCGCCGTACCGTGACGCGCCTGTTCCTCCGCGATGTTTGCCGGAATCGAGACCGCCGCTCACGTCAGTTGCGAATACATCCCAATACGTCTCTTCTTTGGGCAAGCGCAGGGAGCAACAATAGATCGCCTCGGCCAAGGCCATTCATTTCTGCCAGGCGATCAACTCCCGGTAACGTTGCAACAATGCCATACGGCGTCAACGCTCCCTGGCTGCTGCCCACTACCCACCATTCACCACTCGCCACTCGCCACTCACCACTCGCCATGTTGCTACCCCTCCACGACGGGAAACTGCGTCGGGAGCGGCGGTTGCGGCACGATGGACCGGTTGGACACCTGGACGCCCCGCAGATGGCGACGTATTGGACCGCGATAGACAGCCCCGCAGCGGCGGCACCGGTAGTAGGTTTCTCCAGGCTTCAACTGCTTGCGCAGCTCGTCCGGCACGGTCAGCCATTCCCGCAGGTGACCGTTGCAGACACTTTCCTTGCCTTTGTCATCCACTTTCTTGACCGTGCAGTTGTGTTGAATGTCAGGGTTTTGCAGGGTTAGAATTTCCATCACCGTTTCCTCCCGGATTAGGGTAACGTCCCGCAGCACACTGTTGACTGGAAAGCCTACGGTACACTGTATGCGACCACACGCCAAGCACGCACCTGCGCCAGGGCGCACCAGTGGTAGAGATGGCTTCAATCCTGTTCGTGGAGTTGCGACGTGCGTCTGCCATTTGAACCGGCTTCCTTCCCGGATGTGCTGAACACACTGCTTCAGTACGACCTCACGCCAGCCATCATCTTCCTTCCAAGTCGCCGTGGGTGTGACGAAGCCGTGGACAGCTTCCGCCGGACGCGCCTGCCGGATTTGTCCAGCGAGCAGCAGCGGCGCATTGCCAATATCGTTGCGGAGTACCCCGACGAAGCCACCTACGTCGAACAGCACCGGCAGTTCTTTTTGCTGTTGCGAAAGGGCATTGCCGCCCACCACGCCGGCCAGTTGCCGGCCTGGAAACACGTCGTCGAACGGGCGATGGCGGCTGGCGCGCTGCGCGCCGTTTTTGCGACCTCGACACTGGCCGCCGGAATTGACATGCCAGCGCGCTCCGTGGTGATTACGGCTTCCAGCCTGCGCTCCGATGACGGCCACCGGGACATCAAGGCCTTCGAGCTGGCCCAGATGACCGGCCGCGCCGGCCGGCGGGGACGTGACCGGGTCGGGTTTGCCATTTTCGTGCCCGGCCCCTTCCAGGATATGCACGTCATTGCCGAAAAACTGCTCAGCCCGCCGGAGCCGGTCGAAAGCGCCTTTGATGCCAACTACACCATGGCGCTCAACCTGCTTCAGAAAATGTCGCCCCAGGCAGCCCGCAGTCTCATCGAGCGCAGTTTCCGGCACTTTCAGAACCGGAAGCTCGCTGACCGCCTGCGGCCACGACTTCAGGAAGTCAAAGCCCTGCTTGATGCCGACGCCGAATTGTGCCCGGCCGGCGACCGCGCCCAGACCTTTGCCGCGTACCGTCCGATTGCCCGTGAACTGGCGGCAGCACGCAAGCAACTGCGCCGCTGGCAAAATGCCAAACGGCAGCTCGATCTTGATGATCCCGACACCCGCGCCGATTATGAAGCGGCTGTGAACACGGTAAGACGGCTCGAAGCCGCCGCCGCCGATTTTCCCTGTTCCACGTGCTCGCAGGTCAGCAACTGTGCGCCCCGCGCAGCGGAAATGCTGGAAGCCCAGCGGCGCTATGAGCACCTTGCGGCCCGTTGCTCTGAAATCGAAAACGGTCTGTGGGAACGCTTCAAAAAATGTGTCGCTGTGTTGCAGCACTACGGTTATCTTGACCAGCATTGGCAGCCGACGGCCGATGGGCGGTGGGCCGCACAGTTGCGGGTGGACAATGCGGTTTTCGTCGGTGAGCTGATCCGGGCTGGCATCCTCGATGTCGAAAGCCCGCGTCACCTGGCCGCCCTGTGTGGAGCCATTGCCGCCGAAGACCGCGAGTTTCCGCTCTATGAAGAAACCCGCGCCGAATATCTGCGTCCGCTGCGGCAGGTGCGCGGTATTGCCTACGCCATTGCTGATGTGCAGGCGCGCTATGACAACTACTGCACGATGACGATTGACTACGATGCCGGCCGGTTGCTGTGGACATGGGCCGATGGACAGTGCACTTGGGAGGCCCTGCTGGCCATGACCGAAGCCGTTGAAGGCGATGTGGCGCGGCTGTTGCTGCGTACCTCAGATTTGCTGGGGCAGTTGGCCGGCCTTTCGGCTTCGCATCCCAAGCTGGCGGAGCAGGCGCGGGCGGCCATCTATGCCATTCGCCGTCCGCCGGTTGAAGACTGACCATGGACGCTGCGCGGAGGGAATGCCGCCGGCTCGATGTGGGTTGCGGACGACGGAAGCTGCCGGGGGCAATTGGATTAGACCAGGTGGCTTTGCCCGGTGTGGATGTCGTCCACGATTTGAACGTCATCCCCTATCCGTTTCCTGACGGGGCGTTTGATGAAATCCACGCCCGGCACGTCATCGAGCACGTGGCCTCGGTTCCGGCCTTTCTGGCTGAACTGCACCGCATTGCAGCACCGGGGGCGCGGCTCTACATCGAGACGCCGCATTACTCGTCGCTCGGTTCGTGGAATGACCCGACACACCGCTGGCATCTGAGCGCCTACAGCTTTGACTATTTCGCTGTCGGGCATCCGGCGGCGCACTACGCTGGCGGCGGCTTTCGCCTGCTCCGCATCGAGATCACCTTCCTGCGCCTGTGGCGCTGGCTGGGCGTGGCCTGGCTTGTCAATGCCGTCAACCGGCATCCACGCTGGCGAATCTTTCGCAAAACCTGGGAGGAATACCTCAGTTTTATCATTCGGGCGCGGGACATCCACGCCACGCTCGAAGTCGTCAAGCCGGAGACGGAGGCAGCGTCCGGCTTGCAGGCCGCGCGGCAAAACGTATAGCCTAGCCGTTGTGCCACAGCACCGGGCAGATGCTGGTGCCGGGGAGGCGTCGGGTCGGCCCCAAGGTGGTCGCCGACGGAAGCCTTGCGCAGGTTTTGCAGGGGAAGTCAATGAAGTTCCGGTCGTTCGGGATAACCTGGTGGTTGGGAGTGGCCTTGTTCACCGGCCTGGCCGCCGCCCAGGAAACGGCGCTGCCAGCCGCGCCACCCCGCGACCTTGTCTTTCCCGGAATGAACCTTCCCGGCGATGAGCCGCCGCCGGAGTGGGTCCGTGCCCTGACCGAACGGGCGGAGAACTACTTTGTCCTGGGCACACGGGCGTTTGATGCCAACCGTTCGGAGTCGGCGCGCGAATACTTCAACCTGGCGCTGGATGTGTTGCTGGAATCCCCGACCGGCGCGCGGGCGCATCCGGCGCTCAACGCCTATTATCGCCAGTTGATTGAGCGCATCCGCTACTACGACCTCCAGATGCAGCAGACCGAAGTGGGCTGGGGTGAGCAACGTTTTACGCCTTCGCCGCTCGATCTGCTGCGGGATGTTGTGGTCTCCGATGCTGATCTCGCCGACGTTGAAGTGCGTGGTGAACTGGACTTCACGGCCGTGGCGGCGACGCCTGAAGTCCGGCGGTTTCTGGCCTACTTCACCCGTGGTGCCGGACGGGCGACAATCATCAATGGTTTGCGCCGGAGCGGACGCTATCTCGACCTGGCCCGGCGCATCTTTGCTGAAGAAGGCGTGCCGCAGGATTTGGTATGGCTGGCTCAGGCCGAATCCGGGTGGAATCCGGGCGCCCTTTCACCGGCTGCTGCCTATGGCATCTGGCAGTTTATTCCTTCCACCGGAGCGCGGTTCGGACTGGTGCAGAATGCCTGGATTGACGAGCGGGGCGGCATCGAGCAGCCCACCCGTGCCGCTGCCCGCTATCTGAAATGGCTTCACCAACGCTTCAATGGTGACTGGCTGCTGGCGATGGCGGCCTACAACTGCGGTGAAGGCAATGTCGAGCGGGCGCTGGCACGCAGCCGTTACCAGGATTTCTGGTCACTGCAGCGGCAGGGGTTGTTACCCCGTGAGACGCAAAACTATGTGCCGATCATCCTTTCGATGATTCTCATCGCCAAGCACCCGGAACTCTACGGCTTTCACAATGTGCCGCGTGAAGCGCCACTCCGCTACGACGTGTTGCCTGTCACCTCCACGGTGGACCTGCGAACTGTTGCCGCCCAGGCCGGTCTCTCACCGGAAGTCATCCGCAGTTACAACCCGGAACTGCTGACCTATACCGTCCCGGCCAACTATCGCCTGCGGGTTCCGCCCGGTGCGCGGTCAGGAGTGCAGACGGCACTTCTGGCCCTTCAGGCGACACCGCCGCGTCCAGACGGGACGGTTCGGACGCGCCTGGCGCGCCGGAAACGTCCGTAGCCGTAGCCGATGCCCTTGCCAGTCCCGACCGACCTTCCGCCCTCTGTGTTTCCAGAGGTGCTGCCACCACATGCCGGCGCCTGGCTGTGCGTGGTGGATGTGGAAGGGATGGTGCGGCAGTGGTCGGTCGGGGGTGTGGACGGCTGGCGTGACCGGTTTGCACTCGGCTCCGTCGCCAAGCTCGTCGTGGCGCTGGTTGTACAGTCCCTTGAGGAACATGAGCAGGTGCGGCTTGACGAGCCACTGCTGCCTGGTTGCCCGGTCACACTGCGGTGTCTGTTGCGCCACACGGCCGGGCTGCCGGATGTACTGCCTTCGTCTTCACTTGACCTGGCACAGGCACTGTCCAGCCGTCTGTTGCCGCCGGAGACTGCCTTTTCCTACAGCAACCTGGGCTTCGCCGTCATTGGCGCCTGGCTGGTGTCGCGCACGGGACAGCCAGTATCAGCACTGGCGGCACGCCACGTCTTTGCGCCCCACGCCATGGATCGGGCCAGCCTGCGCGATGATGTGTTGGGGGCAGCGGGTGGGCTGACGGCGACCGGCGAGGATGTCGCCCGGCTGCTGAAGGGGCTGCTGCGTGCGCCGTCGCTGCTCAAATCGCTGGTGACGGCAACGGTCAATGTGCCGGGGCAGCCCGGTCTGTCGGCCGGGCTGGGCTGTTTTCGGCGCGTTTGTGGAGATACCTGGCTGGTGGAACACGAGGGGTTCACCGGCGATGCCGCCTGCGTGGTGTGTCTGGCACCGGAAGCCGGCTGGGGCTATGCCATGTTGACCAAAGGCTGGCCGTACCGCCTCCGCCGGACACGCAACCAACTTGAAAGCGCCTGGTTTGGGCCCCTGCCGGCAGCCGAAATGCCGCTGCGGCGGCTGCCGGCCGAAGCGGCGGTGCGGTATGTCGGCGACTATGTGAACGGCCCCCGGCACGTGCGTATCGTCAGCCGGGAGAACGGACTCCACCTTGAGCGCGCAGGGCAGCGTTTCCCGCTCGTGCAGGCAGGTGAAGAGCACCTTGCCGTGGCCGTGCCGCTCCGGGACAGGCCCCCGACGATTGCCGTCGTCACCGGGGCCGATGGCTGCGCCGTCGCCCTGTATCCGTTCGGCTCGCTGCGCGCCCTGTGCCGCTCATTCGGTTGAGGCCGCCGGCTGGTTTTCCAGCGCATTGTGCAGCGCATGCCAGGGCAGGCTGGCGCATTTGACGCGCACCGGATAGTGGCTGACGTTCTCAAACATGGTGAGTTTGCCGAGGTGATGAGGTTCACGCGCGGGGTCAAGCTCACCCTTGACAAGGCGGTGAAACTCCTCAAAGAGCTGTTCGGCCTCGGCCCGCTTCTTGCCCTTGACGCTGGTGGTCATCATCGAGGCGGACGCCATGCAGATGGCACAACCGGCCCCCTGGAAAGCCACATCTTCCAGCGTGTCATCGGGCCCGACGTTGACATAGACCGTCACCCGGTCGCCGCACAGCGGATTGGCCCCTTCGCACTTGTACTGTGCGTTCTCGATAGCCCGAAAGTTTTTCGGGTGCTTGCTCAGATAGATGATTTGTTCGCCGTAAAGACTTTTGTTGCTCATGGTGGTGACGCCCTAAAGGGCAAAGACAGCAATGGTCTTTTCAATGGCCGCACCAAGGGCTTCGATCTCCGACGGCAGGTTATAGAACGCAAAGGAAGCCCGCGCCGTCGCCGGGACGCCATACCGCGCCATGAGAGGCTGCGCACAGTGGTGTCCGGCACGGATGGCAATGCCTTCCTGGTCAAGCAACGTGCCGATGTCGTGGGGATGGATGCCGTCAATGACGAAGGAAATGATGGCCGCTTTGCGGGGCGCCGTTCCGATGATGCGGACGCCAGGGATGGCCAGCAGCCGCTCTGTGGCCTGTTCGAGCAGTTGGTGCTCGTAGGCTGCAATGGCTTCCAGCCCGATCCGGCGCATGTACTCGATAGCCGTCCCCAGTCCGATGACCTCGGCAATGGCCGGTGTGCCGGCCTCGAACTTGTGGGGAATCGGCGCGTAGGTCGTCTTTTCAAAGGTGACGGTTTCGATCATATCGCCGCCGCCGAGAAACGGATTCATCCGTTCGAGCCACGCCGCCTTGCCATACAGAATGCCGACACCGGTTGGGCCGTAGGTTTTGTGGCCGGAAAAGACATAGAAATCACAGTCAAGCGCCTGGACATCCACCGGCATGTGGGGCGCGGCCTGCGCGCCGTCCACGAGGACGGGAACCCCTTGGGCATGGGCCAGCCGGATGATTTCCTCCACGGGATGAATCGTGCCCAGCGCGTTGGAGATGTGGCCGACGGCCACGAGCCTGGTGCGGTCAGTCAGGAGTTTTTCGTAGGCTTCCAGAATCAGTTCGCCCCGATCATCCACGGGGATAACCCGCAGGTGTGCGCCTTTTTCCTCACACAGCATCTGCCACGGGACGATGTTGGCGTGGTGCTCGGTGGCCGAAATGATGATTTCGTCCCCGGCGCCGACGAACTTCCGCCCGTAGCCGTGCGCCACAAGGTTGATGCCTTCGGTCGTACCTTTCGTGAAGATGATCTGGCGTGCTTCGGGAGCGTTGATGAGTTGCGCCACCAGGTGGCGCGTCTGCTCGTAAGCCTGAGTCGCCTTGGCTGACAACAGGTGAATGCTGCGCCGCACGGTCGAGTATTCTTCGGTGTAAAACCGGTTCATGCGGTCAATGACCACCTGCGGTTTCTGGCTGGTGGCGGCATTGTCGAGATACACAAGTGGGTGGCCGTTGATGGTGCGCCGGAGCGTTGGAAAGTCTGCCCGCAAAGCGGTGACATCGAGCGCGGGTGGCGTTGCCAGAACTGCGTGAGCCGTCATAAGACACAATCTCCAGAAGCCGATGGTTCGACGCGCTTGGCCAGCGCGCCGTCGAGCCGAACCTTGAGGGAGGGGACGGGAAGTTTTTCGCTGACCTCACGGGCAAAGCCGAACGTCAGCAGGCGGCGGGCCTCGGCCAGCGTCAGCCCCCGGCTGCGAAGGTAGAAAATTTCGTCTTCGTCAAGTTGTCCAACGGTCGCGCCGTGACCGCATTTGACATCATCGGCAAAGATTTCGAGCTGGGGTTTGGTATCCACCCGCGCCTTTTCAGAGAGCAGCAGGTTTTTGTTGGTGGTGACGGCGTTTGTCTGCTGGGCGCCGTGGCGGACGATGACCCGTCCGTCAAAGACACCGTGGGCCTGTTCGTCAAAAATGCCCTTGTAGAGCACTTCACTCGTGCTGTTGGGAACGGCGTGGTCCACCGTCACGTGGGTATCGGCAAGCTGCTGTCCACGCAGGGCCTGGAGACCATAGAGCCGGCATTCGCCGCCTTCATCCAGAAACCGGGCACGGATGTCCTGCCGCGACAGTTGTCCGCCCAGGGCGTGGGCGTGTCCCGTGAAAGCTGCGCCCCGGCCGATGTCCACCCGAAGGTCAGCAATGTGATAGGCGGCAGAACCTTCAGTCTGCACCTTGATGTGGGTCAGGTTGGCCCCCTGGCCCAGCCGTACATCCGTCACGGCATTGGTCAGGTAAGGGTGTGTGCCGAACCGTCCTTCCTCATCGCACAGCACGGTGTGAATCTCGACGACGGTCGCAATGGCGGCTTCATCGAGTTCGATGATGACGCGCGGATGTGTCATGCGGTCATCATCAGTCGGCGCGGTGACAAAAAACAGTCCAATCGGCGCGGCCACGGCTCTGCCACGTGCGACCCGAATGGTGACGCCATCGGACAGAAACGCCAGATTGAGCGCCCGGAAGGAGGAAGCATCGGCTTCCGGCAGGGGTGCCGGGCCATCGAGACGCCGGATTTCGACGCCTGCCGGCAGTCCGCTGAGGTCAGAGAGCGCCGCCTGGAAAGCGCCGTTGACGAAGACCATCCGTGTCGTTGCCGACTCATCGAAGAAGGCAATCCCGGATTGCAGGTTGGCGGCCATTAGTCCGTCCGCCGTGGCGGGGCGAAAGGAGCGTTTGGTCAGGGGGGCAAGGTTTGTGTAGCGCCAGGCTTCGTCCCTGACCGTCGGCAGACCGAGCCGCTCGAACGTGGCAAAGGCGTCTTCCTGCACCCGTCCGTAGGGTGAGGTGGCGCGTGCCGGCGCTAGCGCGGCAAAGGCTTCGGCAAAGGGATTGGGCGTTTTGGCCGTTTCAGCTTTCATGGTCAGGCCCCCACTCCGGCCGCTTTGGCTTCGACTTCTTCCCGAATCCAGTCGTAGCCGCGCTGCTCCAGTTCCAGCGCCAGTTCCTTGCCGCCGGATTTGACGATGCGCCCGTCGAGCAGGACGTGGACAAAATCCGGCTGGATGTAATCCAGCAGCCGCTGGTAGTGCGTCACAAGGATGATGGCGTTGTCGTCGGTATGGAGCCGGTTGACGCCATTGGCCACGATACGCAGTGCGTCAATGTCCAGCCCGGAATCGGTTTCATCGAGCACGGCCAGCTTTGGCTCCAGAATGGCCATCTGCAGGATTTCATTGCGCTTTTTCTCGCCGCCCGAAAAGCCCTCGTTGACGGACCGTTCGATGAAAGTGCGGTCCATCTCCACGATTTTGATCTTTTCCTGAAGCAGATCGTCGAACTCCAGCGGGTCGAGTTCTTCTTCGCCACGGTGCTTGCGGAGCTGGTTGTAGGCCGCGCGCAGAAAGGTGGCGTTGCTGACGCCGGGGATTTCCATCGGATATTGAAACGCCAGAAAAACCCCTTCGCGTGCGCGCTCATCCGGTTCAAGTTCGAGCAGGTTTTTCCCGAAGTACAGGACTTCACCGGCCGTGACCGTGTAATCGGGATGCCCGGCCAGTACCTTGGACAGCGTGCTTTTGCCTGAACCGTTGGGGCCCATGATGGCGTGAATTTCGCCGGCCCGCACCGTGAGGTTGACCCCACGCAGAATGGGACGGTCTTCAACGACCGCGTGGAGGTTTTTGATGTCAAGTATGATTGGGGCTTCTTTCACTGCCGTATCCCTTTCTGTACCTTGCCCTGTGTCTTGCGCCCTGGCTGTCAAAAATGGCGCGCGTTGTGTCTAACCAACGGAGTTTTCGAGCTTGAGGCCGAGCAGCCGCTGGGCTTCGACGGCAAACTCCATGGGCAGTTCCCGGATGACTTCCTTGCAGAAGCCGCTGATGATCATCGAAATGGCGTCTTCCTGCGGGATGCCGCGCTGCATGAAGTAGAAGATTTGCTCTTCGCTGATTTTGGAAGTCGTGGCTTCGTGCTCGACGCGGGCGGTGTGGTTCTGCACTTCAATGTAGGGAAAAGTGTTTGCGCCACAGTCGTGACCGATGAGCATCGAGTCGCACTGGGTGTAATTGCGGGCGTTTTCAGCGCTGGGCAGGATTTTGACCAGCCCCCGGTAGCTGTTGTTCGACCGCCCGGCAGAGATACCCTTCGACACAATGCGCGACCGCGTGTTTTTGCCAATGTGGATCATTTTCGTTCCGGTATCGGCCTGCTGGCGGTGGTTGGTCAGTGCCACGGAGTAAAACTCGCCCACTGAGTTGTCGCCGATGAGCACACAGCTCGGGTACTTCCAGGTGATGGCCGAGCCGGTTTCAACCTGCGTCCAGGATATTTTCGAGTTGCGTCCCAGGCATTTGCCGCGCTTGGTGACAAAGTTGTAAATGCCGCCGCGCCCTTCTTCGTCTCCGGCATACCAGTTCTGGACGGTGGAGTACTTAATCTCGGCATCCTCCAGCGCAATGAGTTCAACAACTGCGGCATGCAACTGGTTTTTGTCGTATTTGGGAGCGGTGCAGCCTTCGAGATAGGAAACCGATGCTCCTTCTTCACAAATAATCAGCGTCCGCTCGAACTGTCCCGATTCCGCGTTGTTGATGCGGAAGTAGCTCGACAGCTCCATCGGGCACTGGACGCCCCTGGGCACGAAGACAAAGGAACCGTCGCTGAACACCGCCGAGTTGAGCGCCGCGAAGTAGTTGTCGGTGATGGGCACGACCGTGCCGAGATACCGCTGGACGAGTTCCGGGTGTTCCTTCACGGCTTCTGAAAAGGAACAGAAGATGACGCCGTGCTCGCGGAGTTTTTCCTTGTAGGTTGTGGCCACCGAAACGCTGTCGAAGATGGCATCCACGGCCACATTGGCGAGCATTTTCTGCTCGTGCAGGGGAATGCCGAGCTTTTCAAAGGTGGCGAGCAGCTCCGGGTCAACTTCGTCGAGGCTGTTGAGCTTCTTCTTTGGCTTCGGCGCCGAGTAGTAGATGATGTCCTGATAATCAATGGGCGGATACGTCACGTTCTGCCAGGTTGGCTCCGTCATCTTCAGCCACTGCCGGTAGGCTTTGAGCCGGAACTCCAGCATAAAGGCCGGCTCTTCTTTCTTGGCCGAAATCAGCCGGATAATGTCTTCATTGAGGCCACGCGGGGCAACATCGGATTCGATGTCGGTTGTAAAACCGTATTTGTATTCCTGTGTGGCCAGGGTGGCAGCAAGCGCGCTCATGACGATATTCCTTCCTCGTGGTTGACCAAGTGTGTGTGCCGGGGGACAGCCCGCACCGATGCCCAATCGCTGGCGGTCAGACGGACATCGCCGCTGAAGAGCGTGCCGGGCGCTGGATTTGAAACAGCCGTTCACTCACTTCACATTCGTGGTGGACGAGCTGGGCGAGGGTAATCCGGCTGAGAACCTGCTTGACGGTCTCATTGAGTATCTGCAGCACCGGACGGATGCCGCAGTCTGTGTTGTGGACGCAGACTTCCTGAATGCCTGAAAAGTTCTTGCAATGTTCTTCCAGATCGGCATGCTCGAAAACACTGATGACTTCGCTGACCGTGATCTGGTCGGCCGGACGGGCCAGCATGTAGCCGCCCTTGATCCCGCGCGCCGACTTCACAATACCGGCGTTGCTCAGCAGCCAGAGAATCTTGCCGGCATTGGCCGTGGAAATCCCTTCCCGCTCGCCAATCTGCTTGAGGGTCAGCCCTTGTCCCTCGGGCTGGCGGGCAAGCTGGATAAGGCAGCGAAGTCCATATTCTTCTTGCGCCGTAATTCGCATCGGTGTGAAACTCTACTTCATGATCCGGGGCTTTCCCTCGGTCGGATTCCAGTGCCATCCACCTTACCGAATACTTTACTTTTTCGTCAACAATATCTGCCTGGCTTCGACCGAGTGGCGAACAGCTCGTTCACAGGTGGGTGATGAGTCGTGAAACCAAGGTCAAAAGTATCTGACCATGAAAAGGTTACGGCCTCCGAAGCGCTTGAGCTGAAGCGGCGGGTGGGGAGCAATCTCGAACTGCTTCGCCGGCAACGTGGGTTGAGCCTGGAACGGCTGGCGGCGCAGTCCGGGGTGAGCCGGGCCATGCTGGGGCAGATCGAGGCAGGCGAAAGCGCGCCGACGATTGCCGTCCTGTGGAAGATTGCCCGTGGGTTGGGCGTGCGCTTTGCCGATCTGCTGGGCGATGAGCCGGAGCAGGCTGTGGTGGTGTTGCCGCGCGCTGCCGCCAAGGTGCTGCGTTCCCAGGATGGACGCTTTGAGAGCCGCGCCCTCTTTCCCTTTGACCGCGAGCGGCGGGCCGAGTTTTATGAACTGCGGCTGAGTGTGGGGTGCGTCGAAGTGGCCGAGCCGCATGCCGACGGCACGTACGAAAACCTGGTCGTGCAGCAGGGCTGCCTGGCGCTGACGATTGGCGACCGCGAGACGATCCATCTTCTGCCCGGCGATGCCATCTATTTTCGGGCTGATGTACCGCACGTCTATGCCAATCCGGGCGCTGAAGAAACATTGGCCTATCTGGTGATGACCTACGCCAGCCCGCGCCTGTAACGCATCTGTAAAGCCGGGGGCGCCTGGGTATTATCGGCCGGCGTGCGAACAAGTACCAAAGTGTGTAAACTTTCTCACGCACGGGTGACTTGGCGCGCTCCGGCGAGTTGCGTATAGTCCCTCGTGCCCTACCCCCGCGGCTGCCTGCGTTGATTTCTCCGGGAATTCATCACCAATGAACATTCGACCTTTCAAGCGTCCCCAACCTGTGCGCCTGGGTGTTTTGCTGCTCAACCTGGGCGGGCCGGAAAAGCTGGCCGATGTTGAGCCCTTTCTGCGGAATCTCTTTTCTGACCCTTCCATCATCCGTCTGCCCATTCCTGCGCTCCAGCGGCCGTTTGGCTGGTTGATTGCCCGGCTGCGCCGGGGCAAATCCCGGCGGTTGTATGAGAAAATTGGCGGTGGCTCGCCACAGCGGCGTATCACCACTGAGCAGGCTGCGGCGTTGCAGGATGAACTGGCCCGCCAGGGGGTTCAGGCGCGCGTGTATGTCGGGATGGTGTGCTGGCATCCGTTGATTGAAAGCACGTTTCAGCAGGTGCTCCAGGACCGCATCACGCACCTCGTTGTGCTGCCCCTGTTTCCCCATTTTTCCGTGACCACCACGGGAGCGGCTGCCAAAAAGCTCATTCGCTGCTTTGACCAGCACGGCGGCGTCCGGGAGATGCGGCGCAGCTACGTCACGCATTACGAGACGGAGCCGGGCTACATTGCGGCGCTGGCTGATCTCATCGCGGAAGAAATGCGCCGGTTTCCCGACCCGCGCCCGGAAGCGATTCAGTTGCTGTTCAGCGCGCACAGCATTCCGACCAAGTATGTTGAGCGGGGCGACCCCTACCTGCGGCACCACGAACGGACCATTGCTGCCGTCATGACGGCGCTTGAGCGGCGGCTTGGGACGCGGCCGCCACATCGGCTCTCCTTTCAGAGCAAGGTCGGCCCGGTACGTTGGCTGGAACCCTCCACGGAAGACACCCTGCGGCGGCTGGCAGGCGAAGGCCACGAACAGGTGTTGACTGTTCCCATCAGCTTTGTTTCCGAGCACATCGAAACACTGTACGAACTCGACATCCAGTACCAGGCGCTGGCCCAGGAGGTCGGCATTCCCCATTTCCGCCGTGTTCCGGCACTCAACTGCCACCGCGCTTTCATCCGTGGTCTGGCCGGGTTGGTCCGCGCGCGTCTGGCGGCAGGCTATCCGTTGCAGGCGACGGAACAGGCGGCCAGGGGGTAAACCAGGGCGGTACTCGTCATGGAACGCCTGCTTGTCATTGATGATGACACCGAACTCTGTGAACTCGTGGTGGAGTACCTGACGGCTGAAGGGTTTGCCGTCGAAGTCGTTCACGATGGCGAGTCGGGAGTGAGGCGGGCGACGAGCGAACCGTATGCGCTCATCATTCTTGACGTGATGCTTCCCCGGCTGGATGGTTTCGAGACGCTTAAGCGGATTCGGTCCGTGTCGCACGTGCCAACCCTGATGCTGACGGCGCGCGGCGACGATGTGGACCGCATCGTGGGCCTCGAAATCGGTGCGGACGACTATCTTTCCAAACCTTTCAATCCCCGTGAACTGCTGGCGCGCATCCGGGCCATTCTGCGGCGGACCAAACCGGAGTTGCTGGCTGAAAAACTGGTTGTCGGGGATGTCGAACTGGACTTTGGTTCCCGCAGCGTCCGCAAGCAGGGACAGGTGATACCTATAACCTCGGTTGAGTTTGACCTGCTGACGGTGTTGTTGCAACACGCCGGCCAGATTGTCTCGCGCGATGATCTTTCGCTGCGGGCGCTGGGAAGGTCGTTTCATCCGCTCGACCGCAGCGTGGATATGCACATCAGCAACCTGCGCAAGAAACTCGGCCCGCACGTGGATGGCAGCGAGCGCATCAAGTCCGTCCGTGGCGTCGGGTATCTGTATGCCGTATGTCCACCGGCGGGAACGCCTGCGTCTTCTGCCTAGCGCTTCATTATGCGCACCCTGTTCATCAAGATTTTCCTGTGGTTCTGGCTGGCGATGGCCGGGCTGACGGTTCTGGTCACGGCGGTCAGCTCCCTGACGGCTTCCGATGTCGTCTGGCCTGGCCGCCGGACCCTGACCGCCGCGACAACCCTGTATGCCGAAACGGCCGTGCTGCTCTACGAACAACAGGGGCCGGAAGCCGTTGCCGGTTACTTCCGGCGGGTGATGGAAACGTCCAAGTTGCAAGCCGCACTGCTCGATGAACAGGGACAGCCGCTTGTGGGTACGATGCCGCCAGCGTGGCCGATGAGTCCTGACGGCAAGCGCCGCGAGGAATTTGCCATCGTGGAAAGCCGAACCTTCCTGCTGCGGACAGTGGAAGGTGCCAGCGGCCGGCGCTACCTGCTGGCGACCGTGTTTGACCGGAATCTGCTGCCGATGCCGCCTTTCTGGACGCGGGCACGCATCATCCGCCTGTCTGTTTTTGTGCTGGGAAGTGGCATCGTCTGCTACGGGCTGGCCTGGTATCTGACCCGTCCCATCGGCCGCCTGCGCCAGGCGGCCCAACGGCTGGCGGCCGGCGATCTGACGGCCCGTACCGGAGCGCGGCTGGGGCGGCTGACGGATGAAATTGGCGGTCTGGCGCGCGACTTCGACGCGATGGCCGAACGCATCGAAGCTCTGGTAACGTCCCAGCGCCGGCTTTTGGGGGATATTTCACACGAACTGCGCTCGCCACTGGCACGCCTGCGGCTGGCGCTTGAACTCGCCCAACGCAAGGCCGGCCCTGAAGCCCAGTTGCACCTGGCACGTATCGAGCGGGAGTCCGAGCGGCTGGATGAACTCGTCGGGCAACTGCTGGCGCTGTCGCGGCTGGAAAGCACGGCGTCCCTGGATGCGACCCAGTGGCTGGATGTGGCGGCGCTGACCCAGCAGGTGGCTACGGACGTGGATTTTGAAGCCCAGGCCGCTGACCGGACCGTGCAGTGCCGCATTCTGACCGATGACGCCCACCGGCCCATTCTCGGCGATGCCGAACTCCTGCGCCGTGCCCTGGAAAACATCATGCGCAATGCCGTACGCCACACGCCACCGTCATCCTGTGTCGAAGTCGAGGTCAGGGCTGTTCCCGACCGGCTTCACATCACGGTTCGGGACTACGGCAAAGGCGTCCCACCGGAGGCGCTGGAGGACATTTTCAAGCCTTTCTACCGGGTTGAAACCGCCCGTGACCGGGCCAGCGGAGGTGTCGGTCTGGGGCTGGCCATTGCCGCGCGCGCGGCGGCGCTGCACGGCGGGCAAATCCGGGCTGAGAATCTCCCGGATGGCTTTCAGGTTACGCTGACGCTTCCGGCGATCCCGGCAGGCGGGACGCCCACGCTCCAGGACGCTTCCGGTTAGTTGGCGTCCTGGTGGCGGAGGATTTCAACATCGAACCGGATAACCAGACCGTCCGTGACCAACTCGTCTATGATGGGCAGCAGGCTGGCAATCCGCTCCGGCATATCAATCACCGTCACCACCAGCGGAAGGTCCGTTGCACCGCCGAGCCGGTCGGCCGCCCGGATTTGCCCACTCAGCCCGAAACCGGCAATGCCACGTGTCACCGTCACTCCAGCCACGCCGGCCAGGCGCAGACGGTGAACGAGCACCCGATGGAGCGGTTCGGTTTCCCACAGGTCGTCATCACCAATGAAGATTTGCAGGGCCTGGGCCGTGCCTTCGAGCTTGCGTGCTGCCATGACCGGACTGCTCCCTTGAAACACGCTGGAGTAGGGAAGTGCCAATGTGGCCGAAGACAAAAACAAAAGGCAAGCCGACCGTGAGCCGGCTTGCCGGGTGTCCGGTGTCACTGGTTGTGGTTTCAACTTGTCGTGTGAAACTTGACCATCCGCAGTTGCCAGTAAGCCGTCAGGTCTTTACAGCCGAAATGGCCATACGGAGCCGACGAAAAACTGCGCTCGCCGGTCTGGCCCGGAATGCGGCAGGTGTTGCGGCCATACACCAGACAGCCATAGCCGATGACCTCATCCACACTTGACCAGATCGAGTAGCGATAGGCCCCTTCGTAACCGGTGCTGGAGTTCAGTTCGGTGAGAAAAGCCGATACGCCATACGGCCCGAACCCACCCAGCAGGTAGCCCGGATAAAACCCATTCGTGTTGCCACAGGTCGGCGTGGTTGGGCCGGAGAGATAGCAGGTGGCCAGCCCCTGGTTGCCGCCGGCAATCCCCACGAAGGTGTCCACGATGGAAGTCAGGCTTGGGCCGAGGTTATAGCTCCCACCGGCCAGCGCATCAGAAGCCGGGCCGCCCTTGATGGCCTTGCGGGCCAGCGTCACGCCCATCGAGTGCGCGATGATGTCCACCTTGGCCGCTCCGGTGTACTGCCTGACCGCCTGGATGAAAGCACGCAGCCGGGTGAGGTGTTCGCGCGAGTGGTACTGCTGCGCCGAAAAGAGGGCATTGGCCGGACCCCAGGTGGTGGCATACAGCTCGCTCGTCTTGTAGCCCTGCGAGAGAAAGTACTGAATCGAGGCGTTCCAGCCGGTTTGACCCGGAACGCCCGTGCCCACGGCTTTGTCGGAGTTGCCGTGAATGAAGATGACCGGCTGGTTGACGAC
>Ga0308417_1001060_pt1 | contig 19175 bp, 18 predicted proteins | sample HotsprSampleOS65_FD_203528 | JGI IMG/M metagenome (GOLD analysis project Ga0308417, IMG submission 203528) | Hot spring phototrophic mat microbial communities from Octopus Spring, Yellowstone National Park, Wyoming, United States - 20090730_OS65 ... | reverse complement strand
CTTCCGCGTCGTACCCATCTTCCGGCACAACGCCATGGACATTCTCACGCTGGCCTGCCTGACGTCGATTGTGCCTTTGGCGTTTCGCTCGCCCGAGGAGGCGCCGCTCGGCCACGGCGCCGAACTGCTGGGCCTGGCCCGCTGGTTACGCGCGGCGGACAGGCGCGAGGAGGCGCTGGCGGTGTTTCGCCGCGCCGTGGCGAGCGGGCTCGGCGATGATCTCATGTTTGCCGCGCTCTGGGAGATCGCTCAGCTTGAGAAGCGGCTGGGACGGCAAGAGGCGGCTCTCGAGGTTCTCGGAGATCTCGGCGCCTGGCCCAATCCCCACCGCGTGGCGGCGCTCATCGAGCTGGCCAAGCATTACGAGCACCGCCGGCGCGACTACGCCCGTGCTCTCGAGCTGACCCGGGCCGCGATCGCCGTCGAGGACTCGGCTGAACTCCGCCGCCGCGAAGCCCGGCTCCTGCGGCGGTGCGCCGCGCCGGCAAACGGAACCTTGCTGTAGGCCGCTGGGAAGTTTTCAGCCGAGCTCAAGCGAGTCGGAGGCCGCGCACCCGGCTCTTGCGCAGCATTTTGAACTGATTCCGGAGCCGCTCGGCCTCGGCGGCCGAGAGGACGCCGCGCAGCCGAAGCGCCGACTGACGGGCGCGCTCCTTCGCCGTCGGATCGACCCTGCTCGGCCCGAGCTCGCTCGGGCATGAGCAAAGCCCGATTCCTCAACGGCCGGTTGCGGAACCAAACTGTGCGGCGCTCGGCGTCACTGGGTTCTGAGGAGCCGGCGTGCCCGGCTCGCCCGGAAGGAGTTGGAAATCTCCCGGAATTTCGAACCATTCCGGCGGAGGCTCCGTGTCAAGCTTCAGATCCTCCAGTTCCGAGACGATGTGCAGCCTCTCGCCCCCGAGCTCCACCCGGAGATCCTTGTGCACCAGCAAGTGGCCGAGCTCAGCCGAGACACACGTCGTTCCAATCACCGGGCTAGCGCCGTTCGGCCCGGTCTGCCGTACGGGGCCCTCGAAGCACCGGACCCCGCGGATCTCAACTGCCTGGCTTTCGAAGTCCAAAGGGTGGGGTATGGATACTGTCGGTCCTAAACTGGTGAAATAAGCCAGTTTTCGATGGCGATTCACGAAATACGATCTTCCCGCGACGACGTCGCGGATCCAGTCGTAGCGCGATTGCGGCGGAACATTCGATCCCGCCGACGAAAATCTGCGTCCCTGGCTGTCGCGCGCCTCAATGTTTCGGATTACGTCCTTGATGACCTCCACGTTACCGGGCTGTTCCACATAAATGGTGGTCTTTGAAATGGCGACGTAAGGGCGTTGGCGCGAGAGCACAGACTGCGAAGGGAGTGCGGCCGGCCCAAGGAAGGCGCACGAGCAGAGAGCTGTCAGCCGGAGAGAACGATACTTCATGGCGTTTGCTCCTTTTCACTCCTGGAGTGCTGCGCTAAGCGTAGCAGAAGCACCCATAGCACCAACGGTAGCCGAACGGATAGGTGTTGCAATAATACACTCGCTCTTCGAACCAGCACTGGTATCCGCAAGTTGTAATCCGGTTCGTTTGTATCAGCGTCCAGCAGTAGCAGGGAAGGTTGCAAGGGTTATACCCACAGTCCGCGAACACCGGAGGCGTCGCAAACTGCAAAAAAATCACCAAGGCCGCCAACAGGCCATAGCACCGCCTCCAGCGGCCCGTCGTTTCCTTGAGATTTGGATCCATCGTCGCCCTCTCAACGCTCCAGGAAGTGTGGTATCCGGGATTTCAATTTTCGACTCCCGGACACATTCAAGATACCCCCCGGGGGGCGGACCTGTCAAGGCTCGGACCATTCTCTAGTCTCTAGGCGCCTCCACCTTCGGCGTAGGGCTGGACGGGGTGCTAGTGCCTCCTCTCGACAGCTCGACTGTCCCAAATTACGCTCCAAACGGGACTTCTGGCGACACGTTCACCCTCTGCCGCACCCTTCCATTGCGTTTGCTCCGCTTGGGCTCGGCGACTCTCCGGCCGACACCGGTAAGGCCGGGCCACCCCCGTGGCCTGCCCGGACCATGGCCCCGAAAAGGCGGGGCTAGGGGCCTTCGGGTCCTACCCACAGATTCTGGCACAGAGCCGGAAATCGAACTTTAAAGCAGCGTTGAAGGAAAGCTGAGCCGCCTCATTCTGCCTCTCGCCCATGGGTCTAGCCCTCCAGAAGGGGCTGGTCACGCTGGAACCCGCAGAAATTTAAGTCGTCGAAGGATATTACAAAGGGTCACTAAAACGTTTAAACGGGAAATTCGAACAATATACCCCCTTTCTGCAGCCTGTCAACCCGCCTCACGTTTCGCGCGTCTACAAGCTCGACCGCGAAGTCAATCGGAGGGGGAGGCCATGCGCCTCCCCATAGGCTCGATCAGCCCCCGCTCACGCTCACCACTGCAACATCAGGGTGATGTTCATCAGCGGCTGGCCGCCGAAGGAGGCCGTGCGCGGATCCGAGCTCACCTTGCCGAAGGTCCGCGGGTTCTGGAAGTCGACCGCAGTGGTGGGCGGGTTAAAGTTATAGGTCTTCAGCGCGTTCTGCATGTCCCAGCGGATCTGGAACAGGTAGCGCTCGGCAAAGTAGAAGTTCTTCTGAGCCGAGGCCTGGCTCCAGATGAGCGGCGTGCCGGTGACGATGTTGCGCCCGGAGTTACCAATCAGGAATGAACAGCGGTCGCGGTCGGCGGGCGTGGGGTTCGAGGGCGGGCAGCCGAGGGCCGCGCCGGGATAGGCGAAGTGGTTGATGTCGATGATCGGGTTGATGTTGAGCAGGTTGAACCGGTCGCCTCCGAAGTCGCGCCAGTTATCGCGCAGCTTGGGCTTGCTGACGACGTCCGGCCGGCGCGTGCCGGCAAAGGTCGGGTAATAGTTGTAAGGGCTGGCGGCGAAGCTGAACGTCAGCGGATTGCCGCTTTCCAGGGTCTGGATCCAGGAGATCTCATAGCCGCCGAACACCCAGCGCTTCCAGCCGCTCGAAAACCAGCGCTTGCCGCGGCCCATCGGCAGCTCCCAGTTGACGACGCCGACGTAGCGGTGGTTGCGGTCGTAGCCGGCCCGCGCCTTCTCGAGCGCGCGGTTCTGGATGGGCGCCACGCCGCTGCCCGAGTTGTCCGTGTCCTGGCTGTTGATGGCCTTTGAGAAGGTGTAGAAGGTGTTGAAGAACAGCCCGCGCGACATGCGCTTTTCGAGCTTGACCGTTCCGGAGTGGAAGGTGGAATGGCCGAAGTTGGAGCGCATGAGCACGCTGCCCATGTGCGGGTAGGGCCGGTAGTTTTGCGCGGCGGCGAGAACCTGGCTTCGGAGCGCCAGGTCGCGCACGGCGTAGTCGATCGGGAAGGTGTTGGCCTCCCAGCGCTCGACGAGACCGACGCCGGCCGAAGCCTGATAGCTCAGCTCGAGCAGGTAGTCCGTGGCCACCTCGTACTGGATGTTGGCGTTCCAGTTCATCACATAGGGGTTACGCAGCGCCGGGTCCCGCCAGGCGGCGCTCCGGGCGCCGAAGTTCTGGCCGACAAAGGGCGCGGTGAGATTCGGCCGGATGTTGAAGGCCGGGGGACGTGTACCCTGGCTGATGGCGTAGATCGGCCGAGGATCGCCGGGAGGCGACTCTTGGTTGGCGATGGCGACATACTCGTCGAACTGTTCGCGCAGGAGGGGAAACTTCACATCCACCGTGTAAAGGCCGAAGCCCGCCCGGAACACCCATTTGCGCAACGGGTGCCAAGCTAGCCCGACGCGCGGCTGGAAGTTGTTGTTGTCGCGCGCGTGGAGCGGCCTGCGCGGGTGGATGAAGGCGCCCCGCCGCCCAGTGACGTCATCGATGGCGTTGGGGTCGAAGTTGCTCATCATCCCGTACTTGGTGTTGTAAGGGCTCTCGTTGGTGTAGCGCACGCCGATGTTGAGCGTAAGGTTCCGCGTGAGCTTCCAGTCGTCCTGGATATAGAAGCTGTGGATGTAGGAACGGGGCAGCCAGCTCGTCAGTTCGCTCTGAAAGAGCGCCGAGGCGACATAGCCGGTGAGGAAACCGGCGAACGTGTTGCCGGTTCGCGGCACGGGCACGCCGTTCGGCTGAAGGCCGGCGGTGACGTTGGCGAAGGAGAACTGCACCGGCCGGGCAAAGATCGCCGAGTTGAGCCGGAACCGGAAGACCTCGTAGCCGAACTTGAGGGCGTGGGTGCCCCGGATCCAGGAGGTGTCGTTGCGGAACGAGAGCGTCTCGTGCGCCTGCCGGCTGGGCGTGGCGCCGGTGATGCCATAGATGGAGTCGGCGCTGTCGCGGCTGCCGGAGCCGAAGGCCGGCATCAGTTCGGGACCCACATTCGGGATGCCCAGCTTCTGCGCCCAGTTCTGGTTGAAGGAGGGCACCTCGGTTTTGGCAAAGCGTTGCTGATAGCCCATCCGGGCGTCATTCACCAAGGTGGGACTCAACACCCAAGTGCCTCCGGCCGAGATGTTGCGGTTATGGGAAGGCGACCAGTTGCCCTGCTGATGGTCGAACTCGGGCCGGTCCTGGCGGATGTTGATCGGCCGGCCGAAGCCGCTGAAGCGGTTCTCGGTGTAGCTCGTGTAGAAGCGCAGGTTCGGGCCGACCTGGTGGTCCAACCGGTTGCTGAAGTCGTCGAAGAAGACTTTGGCGAACTCGTCAGCCAGAAGATTGCCCACCGGGCCGGTGGTGGCGAACGTTCCCGGCCGGTTGGGCGGCATCCACGGGTCGTACTCGAGCACTTTGCGCGCCACGGGATCGAAGCGGCTCAAGGGGATCTGGTTGTTCGGAAACGGATCGCGCACCCAGGCGCCGCCCACTTGACGCGTCGTGGCGGGGTCGAAGATCGGGTTGGCGACGACGCCCGGGAAGTTGAAGTTGCCGGCCTTCATCTCCGACGTCGGGACGACCGATTCGACTTGGGCCACTTTCTTTTCGTGCAGCCGCTGGTAGGCGAAGAAGAAAAAGGTCTTGTTGCGGCCGTCGTAAAGCTTGGGCAGATAGACCGGGCCGCTTAAGTTGGCGTCCGGCATCATGAAGAAGGTCGGCCAGCCGTCGGGTCGTCCCGGGGTGGGCTCGGTCGAGCGCATCTTGTCGAAAAACAGCCGGTGCTGCATGATGCGGGTGCGGCCGTAGAAGGAGGCCATGCCATGGAACTCGTTGGTCCCGCTCTTTTTCACTACGCTGATGACGCCGCCGGCCGAATGGCCGTACTCGGCGGGCACGGCTGTGGTGAGCACCTTGACCTCGGCGACGGCGTTCTGGAGCGGTTTGATGACGCCGGTGCCGCTCAACTGATCGTTGGCCGGCACGCCGTCCTCGAACAGGCCGATGGCGCCGGAACGCTGGCCCGCGATGCTGTAGCCGCCAAGACCGCCCCCATAGGCGTAGCCGCCGGTGACCACGCCGGGCACCAGGTGGAGCGTCGAGTTGATATAGCGCTGATACAGCGGCATCTCATAAAGCACGCTGCCGCTGACCACCGTGCCGGTGGCCGAGGTCTCGGTTTCGAGCAGTTGGGTTCTGCCGGTGACCTCGATCGATTCGGCCACCGTGCCGATCTCCAGCGTCATGTCCACGGCGAGCGTGTCGCCGGTTCGGAGCTGGACGTTCTCACGGACCGCCCGTTTGAAGCCGGCAGCCTCGAAAGAGACGCGGTACTCACCGGGCTGGAGGGAGGGTATGCGATAGATGCCCTCCTCGTTGGTGACGGCCGTGAAGGTGAAGTTGGTTGCCAGTTGCACCGCCGTGACCGACACGTTGGGCACAACGGCCCCCGTGGGATCGGTGACGCGGCCGGTGATGGTGGACGTGCCGATCTGCGCCCAGGCGGGCACAGCCAGCAACAGGAGAATGCAAACGAGAAATCGCCTCGATGTCATTGAACTAACCCCTTCCCAGACGTTCAATTCCCCGCCGTCTGTTCGCGCCGTATTATACGGAAACCTTAGCTTGGCGTCAAGGCTCCGCGCATCCGCCCCGGGCGTCTAGAATAGGATTTCACCTGCCGGGCGACGATGGCCGACTACGTTGAGCTGCTCGCCGAACGCGCTTTCCGGATCGTACCGGGCGCGGCCTACAACCGCGTGCTCGAGGAGCTGACCGAGGGCCGGAATGGGGCAAGGCAGATCTTCTATGAGGTTCCGCTCGGCGAGGGCAAGCCGTGGGAGTGGCTGCGCGATCGCGTCTATCCGGCCCTCACCGGATATCTCAAGAATAAATCCATCGACCCGGAGAATCCGGAAGGAGTGGTGGTTTCGGTATTCCATCGCGACCGCTGCTACTTGCTGAGCGGGCGCGATTTCATCCGGGTCTTTCAAGAGATGGAGGGGATCAACGCCGCCGCCTACCACTTTCGCGTCCTCCAATGGCTGACCCACTGAGCCTGGGGGTCAGAGTTCCCGGCGATTTTCGAGCGACTTTGAAACCGTAACCTCGTCGGCGAACTCGAGATCCGAGCCTACCGGAACTCCCATGGCGATCCGCGTGACCTTTACGCCGAGAGGCTTGAGCAGCCGCGCCAGATAGGAGGCCGTCGCCTCGCCCTCGACGGTGGGATTGGTGGCGACGATGATCTCTTTCACCTCGCCGGAGGCCAGCCGTTCAAGCAGGCTCTTGATGTTAAGCTGCTCGGGCCCGACGCCCCGCAGCGGCGAGATGGCGCCGCCCAGCACGTGGTAGAGGCCGTGGTAGGTGCGCGTGGTCTCGATGGGCAGGATGTTGTGTGCCTCCTCGACGACGCAGATGACGCTCCGGTCGCGGTGCGGGTCGGCGCAGTAGGGGCAATGGGCCGCGTCGCTTACGTTGTGGCAGATTTCGCAGAGGCCGAGCTTGTCCTTGACGTCGAGGATGGCTTGCGCCAGGCGCTCGGCGGCCTGGCGGTCAGCGCGCAGCAGGTGAAAGGCGATCCGCTGGGCCGACTTCTGCCCGATGCCGGGCAGGCGCTTGAACTCCTGGATGACGGCTTCAAGCGGGGCGGCGAAATCGGGCATCTCGAAACGAGCTAAAACAGCCCGGGCGGCAAACCCAGACCCCCGAGCAGGCCCCCGACCTTCTGCTGGGCCTCCTCGTCGACGCGGCGCGCGGCCTCGTTGAAGGCCGCCATGACCAGGTCCTCAAGCATTTCGACGTCGGAGACGACCTCAGGGTCGATCGAGACGCCGAGGACGCGCTTCTGACCGTCCATTCTCACCGTGACCATGCCGCCTCCGGCCGAAGCCTCGACGCGAATCTTGGCGATCTCTTCCTGAAGGCGCTCCTGGACCTGCTGCGCCTGCTTCATCATCTGCTGCATGTTGCCGGGTAGTTTCATCAGCTCTCCTCGCGCTCGCGCGCCGCGCCTACTCTTTGAGATTTCGAACGGCGCGCACTTGACTGTCGGGGAACAACTGGCGGAAGCGTTCGACCTCCGGATGTGAGAGAGCGCGCCGGACCGTCTCGTCTTCATTATCCTTCGGATCGGCCGCGGCGGGCGTGGCCGCGGGCTCGACGATCCGAACGGAGATCTTGAGCGGCCGCCCGGCCAGCTCCTTGACGATCCCGGCCAGCCTCTTGTCCTTGTCCTTGAGGGTGAGGGAGAACTCGCGCAACGTTTCCAATATGAGCTCGGATTCGGTTACCGTGACCCGAGAGTGCTCGACCGCGTCGGCCAGGAAGGTGTGCCCGGCGGCCCGGAGCGCGGCATGGAGCCGGTCGCGCCAGTCACTCTCGGAGGGCGGCGCCGCTTCCGGCGCAACGGAGGGGGCGGGCGCTTCCGGCTGCTCCGGGTTGGAGGCGAGGCGGGACGCGGCGTGGCGGGCCGGCGGCGGGCCGGCGCCCGAGGCTGCTTTCTCGACCGCGGCGAGCGCTTCCTCGATCGATACCAGGCGCCCGGCATGAACCAGCTTCAGCAGGCCGAGCTCGAGGTGGAAGCGGGGCTGGAGCGAGAACTGTAAGTCGCGAAACAGATCGAGCGTGAGCTGGAGATAGCGTGTCAGATCCTCCTCGCTGAAGGCAGCGGCGGTGGCGGACAGTTGTTGGAGTTCGCGGTCGGAGGCGGCCACCAAGCGGCTGTCGGCGCCGGCGATGCGTACGACGAGAAGGTTGCGAAAGTAGCGGGCCAGCTCGCGGCAGAAGTGTTGGAGGTTACGGCCGTCACGCTCGAGCGCCTGGACGAGGTCGAGCAGGCGCCGGGTGTCGGCGCGCGCCAGCGCCTCGGTGACTTGGCCGAGCGAGTCGATCGAGAAAGCGCCCAGCAGCCGGCGGACCTCGTCGGCCTCGAGGCGGCGGCCGCAGCAGGCGATGGCCTGGTCGAGCGCCGACAGCGAATCGCGCACGCTGCCCTCGCCCGCCTGCGCCAGCACCGCCAGCGTCTCCTGGTCGGCCTCGATGCCCTCCTGGCGGCAGACCGACTCAAGCCGCGCGACCACGTCGGCGAAGTCGATCGAGCGGAAGGCAAACTGCTGGCAGCGCGAGGCGATCGTCGTCGGAATCTTGTGGGCCTCGGTGGTGCAGAGGATGAAGACGACCCACTCCGGGGGCTCCTCGAGCGTCTTCAGCAGGGCATTGAAGGCCTCGCTGGTGATCTGGTGCGCCTCGTCGATGATAAAGACCTTGTAGCGATCGCGAGCGGGCCGGTAGCGCACGCTTTCGCGCAGCTCGCGCATTTCGTTGATGCCGCGGTTGGAGGCGGCGTCGATTTCGATGACGTCGACCGAGTTGCCGGCGGCGATCTCGGTGCAGCTCGAGCAGGCGCCGCAGGGCGAGGGCGAGGGTCCGCGGACGCAGTTGAGGCAGCGGGCGAGAATGCGGGCGACGGTGGTCTTGCCGGTGCCGCGCTGTCCGGCGAAGATGTAGCCGTGGGCGATGCGGTTCTGCTCGATGGCGTGTTCGAGGGTGAGCCGGACGTGCTCCTGCCCGATCAGTTCGGCGAAGTTTTGCGGGCGGTATTTGCGGGCGAGAACTTGATACATTCGCCTGGGCCCATCGGCTGCCAGACCCCGGGTGATCCGCGGCACACGGGGCGAGCCGCTACCGTTGCTTCCTTCCGGACCTGGCGGGGTTTGCGGCCTCCCGTTGCACGGAGCCCGGAGTCTGACAGTAGTTCATCCTAGCACGGGGTGAGCCGAAGGGCGAGCGCGGGGCAGGGGGGCGCGCCGATGCCTGAGCTGCGACGGGGGGCGGGTGGACGCCTATAATACAGATGGTGGATGAAATGTTTCGGCCTCCGGTGTGGAAATCCCCGCCTGACGCCTCCAACCGCCTGCACTCTCCCGCTTTGCCTTCAACAGCCCCTGCCCGCTTTTCCACGCCGGCTTTTTCAGAAGCTATCCCGCTGCGCCCGCGGCGCCGGCGGTCGGGCTTGAGCCCGCGGCCGAATCCGGCTAAGTTGGAGGGCGGTCATGGCCACCGGCGACATCACGCTTGAGAGGGCTCTGCCCGCCAATGTCGACGCCGAGCGGCTGATCTTGGGCGCGATCCTCAACGACGAAACCGCCTTCGCTCACGTCGGCAGCATCCTCGATCCGGAAGACTTCAGCCTGGAGAAACACCGTCGCATCTTCCTGCGCATGCGGGACCTGAGCGAGCGGGGCGAACGGATTGATCGGCTGACGCTCGCCAACGAGCTTATCCGGCACGGCCAGCTCGAGTCGGTCGACGGCTTGAGCTATCTGGTCTCGCTCGACGACGGTTTGCCGCGCCTGTACAACTTGGACGGCTACGTCCGCATCGTCAAAGATCACGCGATCCGCCGCCGGCTCATCTTCGCCTCGCAAAGCATCATCGAGCGGTGCTATCTGGGGCGGGAGGATCCGGAGCAGATTCTGATCTCGGCCGAGGAGGCGTTGCTCAAGCTCGGCGATGATCGCGAGCGAGGCGCCATGGCCAATCCCGGCCAGATCCTCGAGGAGTTTCAAGGGGGCATCGAAGCCTTCCTCGATCCGAGCAAACGGATTCGCGGCCTGAGCACGGGCTTTGTGAAGCTGGACGAGCTGACCGGCGGGCTGCATCCGGGCGAGCTCATCATTCTGGCGGCCCGGCCCTCGATGGGCAAGACGGCGCTGGCGCTCAACATCGCCCAGCATGTGGCCACCCACCCGCGGCTGCGCAAGACCGTGGCCCTCTTTTCGCTGGAGATGTCCAAGGAGGCGCTGTTGGCGCGCATGGTGTGCGCCGCGGCGCGCGTCAACCAGCACCACTACCGGGCCGGTTACTTGAACAAGGAGGAGCGGCGGCGGTTGCAGCAGGCGGCAACGGAGCTGGCCGAAGCCCCGCTGTTCATCGACGATACGGCCGGAATCGGCTTGATGGAGATTCACGCCAAGCTCCGGCGGCTGCGGGCCGAGCACGGTCTGGCGCTCGTGGTGATCGACTACCTGCAACTGATGAGCGGGCGCGGCCGTTTCGAGAACCGCAACCAGGAGGTGAGCTTCCTGTCGCGGGGCTTGAAGCTGATGGCCAAGGAGCTGAATGTGCCGATGCTGGTGCTCTCGCAGCTTTCACGCGCCCCGGAGACGCGGCCGGGCGATCATGTGCCGCAGTTGAGCGACCTGCGCGAATCGGGCTCGATCGAGCAGGATGCCGATCTGGTGCTGTTCATCTATCGCGAGGAGTATTACAAACGGGACCGCGAAGATCTCAAGGGCCAGGCCGATCTGATCATCGCCAAGCAACGCAACGGCCCGATCGGCCGCCTGAAGCTGGCCTTCTTGCAGGAGTTCACCAAGTTTGAGAACTTCGCCGCCGATCTGCCGTCGACCGAGGCCGACTGAGCCGCTCTCTCCGGCGGAGTTGACTTTTCGGCTAACGTAAAGTTAAGGTAGCCTATTCCGACCAGCCACGCAGCCGGCCGGAGTCGATGCGATGGGCGAGAACAAGTCCGGCGAGACCACCAGCGTGGTTTCCTATTTGGAGTCGACCCTGAAAAGCGCCGACATCGCCGAGCAGATCGTCATGGCGGCGGCTCGCGAGCTGGGATTCCGGGAAGATGAGCAGTACCACATCGGCATGGCGGTGCGCGAATCGGTGGTCAACGCGGTCGTGCACGGCAACTGTTACAGCCGCTACAAGAAGGTGGAGCTCACGGTATCAAAATACCCGGACCGGCTGCTGGTGGTCGTGGCGGACGAGGGAAAGGGATTCGATCCGGGGTCGCTGCCCGACCCGCTCGCCCGGGAGAATCTGCTCAATCAGTCCGGTCGCGGCATTTTCCTGATCCGGGCCTTCGTCGATGAGCTGGAGATTCGGCGGCGCGAGCCCGCGGGCACGGAGTTCAGGCTGGTGAAATACTTGAATCGGAAGTTGGAATCCACTGATATGGTTCCCAAGGAGGGAGATAGGCAGTGAGTGTCAGGCTGACGACGCGAAAAGTGGGAGACGTGACGGTAGTGGACGCTGCCGGTCGGATCACGCTCGGTGAGGCCTCCAGTTCGTTCCGCGACACCATTCGGGATTTGGTGAGCAAGGGCGAGAAGAAGCTCCTGTTGAACTTGGGTGAGGTCAGCTACATCGACAGCTCCGGCATCGGCGAGCTGGTGTCGGCCTATACGACCGTCACCAATCAAGGAGGGCAGCTCAAGCTGTTGAATCTGACAAAGCGGATTCAGGACCTGCTCCAGATCACCAAGTTGTACACGGTTTTCGAAGTCTTCGACGACGAGACGGCCGCCATTCGCAGCTTCGGCTGAGGCCGGCTCGATTTCCGAAATTTTCCCGGAGAGTCGTTGCGGCTCGCCTGACTATATCGTTTAGAGATGTCCCCGAGGCGGAACCCCTCGGGGGTGTCGCGCAAGCCGGGACGGACGGCGATGGAGAACGGCAACAGTGCGGTCGTCGTGGCCGAGCCGCTCGCCTTGATCCGGGAAGGGCTAGCCGCGCTGTGCGAGCGGATCGGAGGCCTGCGCGTCGTCGGCCGATGCGGCGACGGCCGCGAGGCGATCGAGCTGATCCGCCGGCTCCGCCCCGAGCTGGCGCTGCTTGATTTCGATCTCCCGAAACTGTTCAGCCTCGAGGTCGTGCGCCAGGCCCGCGAAGGCGAAACGGGCACCCGCGCCATCATTGTTTCCCACCGTACCGACCGAAAGACGGTCCTCGAGGTGCTCCGCAGCGGGGCGGGCGGCTATTTGTTGAAATCGGATCCGCCCGAGGCGCTGGCGGCTGCTCTTCGCCAGGTTCTCTCGGGCGGCGTCTTCGTCAGCCCTCAGGTGGAGATGGCTCGCATCTTCACCGGGGGCGATGGCGAGGACGCCCGTGACCCGGTCGAGAAGCTCAGCCGGCGGGAGTTTCAAGTCTACTCGCTTCTGGTGGAGGGCTTGCGCGCCAAGGAGATCGCCGCCCGGCTCGAGTTGAGTCCCAAGACCGTGGACACCTATCGGGCGAATCTCATGCGCAAGCTGGACATCCACGACCTGGCCGGGCTGGTCAAGTTTGCGCTCCGGCGCAACCAGGACGGTTCGGCCCCGTAAGGGCTGGGTTTTGAGGGGCCGCCGCCTGAGGGTGTGCTAAGCTGGCAGCGTGGACCGGTTAACGCGTAAGGAGCTGAAAACAGATAAGTTCGCCCAAGAAGTCGGCCACACGGTCGAGTTTCTGGAAGAACATCGGCGGCAGGCGGTCATCATCGGCGCCATCGCGCTCGCCGTCATCCTGGCCGTGCTGAGCGGACGCTATTACCAGCGACAACAGAAGGCTGAGCGCCAACAAGCGCTCCGGCAGGCCGAACGGATCTATCAGGCCCAGATCGGTCCGGCCACGAACGCTTACCTCGTCTTCTACCCCACCGAGGAGGCCAAAAAGGAGGCGGTCCAGAAGGCGTTCGGCGAAATCATCGAGAAATATCCCCGCAGTGAGGAGGCCGCTGTGGCACGCTATTACCTCGGGGCGATGGCGATCGAACAGGGCGATTATGAGGAGGCCAAGAAGCGTTTTCAGGAAGTGGCGAGCTCCGGCCGGCAGCCCTACGCCTCACAAGCGGCCTTTTCGCTCGCGCAACTGTACGCCGGAGAAGGCAAGCTCGATGAGGCGGAGAAGCTTCTGCGGGAGCTGGTGGCCAAGCCGACCGAGCTGGTCTCCAAGGAACAGGCGACGATCGCGCTGGCGCTGGTGATCGCCCAGAGCAAGCCCGAGGAGGCGCGGAAACTACTCGAGCCGCTCCGGACCGAGCGCAGCGCGATCAGCCGCGCGGCGATCTCGGCGCTGGCCAACCTGCCGAGCACGGACCAGCCGTAGGCCGGCCGGGCGCGATGGTGGGCGGGCTGGCCCGGCTCCGGTTTCCCGTGGCGGAAAGCCGCGGGCGCCGCTATCCGGAACCGCCCCATCCCTACCGGAACGAGTTCCAGCGGGATCGAGATCGGCTGGTGCATGCCCGGGCCTTCCGCCGATTGGAGAACAAGACGCAGGTCTTTACGCCCGGTCTTTCGGACCACTTTCGCAACCGGCTGACGCACACGATCGAAGTCAGCCAGATTGCCCGGACGGTCGCGGCGGTGCTGGGGCTGAATGAAGACCTCACCGAGGCGCTGGCGCTCGGCCATGACGTCGGGCATCCGCCGTTTGCCCATGCGGGCGAAGCCGAGTTGGACCTTCTGATGCGGCGCTTCGGGGCGCGCTTCGATCACAACCTGCACGCTCTGCGAATCGTCGAGAGTTTCGAGCTGCGCTACGCCCGGTTTCCCGGCCTGAACCTCACCTTCGAGGTCCGGGAGGGCATCGTCAAACACAGCCGCGAGCTCGAGCCAGGCCAGGAGGCTGCGCTCGAGGAGTATCTGCCGGGGTTGAGGCCGCCGCTTGAGGCGCAACTGATCGATCTGGCCGACGAGGTGGCCTACAACACGGCCGACCTGGATGACGCCCACTCGGCCGGGCTGATCACCCTGGACGACATCAGCGCCTCAGTGCCGGCGTTCGCCGAGCTGCGGGCGCCGATCGAGGCACAGTTCCCTGAAGCCGACGAGCGGGTTCGGTTTCAGGAGGTGCTGCGGCTGTTGATTGACCTGCTGGTCACCGGCCTGATTGAAGGGACCTGGCAGGCGGTGGAGGCAGCCCGAGTGCACCACGTCGAGGAGGTCCGCCGCTACCCGGTGCGCCTGGCGCGGTTGAGCCAGACCGCAGCCGAGACGCAATCCCAGATCAAAGCGTTTTTGCATCGGGCTGTCTACAACTCCGAGGCCCTCACCGCCGAGCGGCGCCGCGCGGCGGCCATGATCGCCAATCTCTTCGACTACTATTGCCAGAGACCCGACCGGATGCCGTCCCCCTACCGCGATCAGGCCAGGCGGGCTCCGGTGCATCAGGTGGTGTGCGACTACATTGCCGGAATGACCGACGGCTTCTTCGAGCGGACCTACCGGCAAGTCTTTGGTCCGGATTCCTCGCCCGTCTAGGCGGGTTCGGCCGGCCAGGTGACGGCGTTTGAAAACTCGACGCCGCGCACGCCGTGCACCTTGCGGATCTGCCTGTCAATGTCGGCAACCAGCCGCTCGATGGTCTCCTCGGCGGCGTGCTCAACGACAACCTTGAAATACAAGTCCGTGCGTAGCATCGAACTTAAATGGTAAGATGAAAACTCTGCCTCCGCGGGTCCCGCCGCCGTTCTCGTATGGAGCCCTGCAAGCTGTGTGAGACGCGCCGGCCGCGCCGGTACTGCCCCGGCGTAGGCGGCGACATCTGCCCGCGCTGTTGCGGCGAGCAGCGGGAGGTGACGGTAAGCTGCCCGTTCGAGTGCCCCTATCTCGTCGAGGCGCGGCGGTTTGAAAAACTGCCTGAGCTCGAGCCGGAGGACTGGCCCCACAAGGACATCGAGGTGAGCCGGAGCTTCATCGAGGAGCGCGAGCCGGTGCTGGCCCTGCTGGCCGCTCTACTCGTTGAAGGCGCCGAGCGAACGCGCGGGGCTGTCGACGCCGACGTGGCGGAAGCCCTGGAGGCCATGATTCGCACCTACCGGACGCGGCAGACCGGACTGGTCTATGAGACCCGGCCGAACAACCCGCTGGCCGCCGCCATTCAGCAGCACATGAATGCGGGTATCGCGCAATTGGAGAAGCACATGGCCGAGCGATCCGGACTTCACCTGATCCGCGACAAAGACATGCTAGGCCTGCTCGTCTACTTGCGGCGGGTGCTGGGCCAAGCGAGCAACGGCCGGCGCCTCGGCCGGCGCTTTCTGCACGTGCTGCGCGGATTCGGGGCGGAATCCCGACTTGGTCCGGCGCGGCGAATCGTGGCCGGCTAGCTCCGGGAGCTTCGGCTATACTGTTCAAAAGAGGAGGCTTTAGCGTGAAGGTCGGCGAGCATATTCGGCTCGCGGCGCGCCTTCCTTTCCTGGCCGGCTTGGCGACGAGCGAGGAGACGCTCATCGGCGGCCAAGCCGTCGTCGAGGGGGTGATGATGCGGGCGCCGCACAGCTACTGTGTGGCGGTGCGCAAGCCGGACGGCTCCATTGTCACCGACTCCTCGCCGGTGGTGAAGCCCTCGGAGAGGAACCGGCTCTGGGGCTTGCCGGTTTTCCGCGGCATGGCGACGCTCGGCCAGGCCATGTACCTGGGCATCCGGGCGCTCCGCTTCTCGGCCAGCGCGGCGCTCGAGGAGGGGCCGGGCCAGACGAAATCGCGCGAGATCCCGGGCTGGGTGATGGCGGCGAATCTCGCCTTCTCTTTCGGCTTTTTTGTTTTCCTTTACAAGTTCGTCCCTTTGTGGTTGACGACCCGCCTGAAGGCTTCCTTGCCGGCCCTCGAGGGGCGGGTGGCGTTCAACTTGACTGACGGCCTGTTGCGCATCGCGATCTTTGTCGCCTTCCTTGTGCTGATCTCGCGCTGGCGAGACATTCGCCGGGTCTTCGAGTACCACGGCGCCGAGCACAAGGTCGTGTTCAATTTCGAGTCCGGCCTGCCTGTGACGGTGGAGAACGCGCAGAGGTTCAGTCCGTATCATCCGCGGTGCGGCACCAGCTTCTTGCTGGTGGTGATGCTGGTGGCGATCGCCGTTTATGCGATCCTGCCGTTTGAGAGTTTCCTGATGAAGTTTGCCTCGCGCGTGCTGCTGTTGCCCCTCATTGCCGGCTTAAGCTACGAGGCGATCCGCTACTCGGCGCGGCGCCGCGAGAGTCTGCTGGCAGTGCTGACGGCGCCGGGGTTGTGGCTTCAGCGGATCACCGCGCTGCCTCCGAGCAACGAGCAGACCGAGGTAGCGATTTGCGCGCTCGAAGGCGCGATGGCGCTCGAGGCGGCGCAGGGCGGGCGTCTGGCGCTCGCTTGAGCCGTCGCAACCATGAGGTATCTCAAGAAGCTCGAAGCGATCGAAGAGCGGTTCGAGGCGCTGACGCGCCAGATGGCCGAGCCGGAGGTGATCCACGACCCGGCAGCCTACCGCAAGATAGCCAAGCTCCGGGCGGAGCTGGAACCGATCACCCAGAAGTTCCGCGAATGGAAGAAGTTGAGCGCCGACCTCGAGGGCGCCCGCCAGATGCTCGTCGAATCCGACGACGAGCTGCGGGCGTTGGCCAAGGAGGACGTCGACCGGCTGGAGCCGGAGGTCGAGCGGATCGAGGAGGAGCTGAAGCTGCTGCTTCTTCCCAAGGATCCCAACGACGAGAAGAACGTCGTGCTCGAGATTCGCGCCGGCACGGGCGGCGACGAGGCCACGCTGTTTGCCGCAGAGATTTTCCGCATGTACACGCGGTACGCCGAATCGCAGGGCTGGAAGGTCGAGATCACCTCGCTCAGCGAGTCGGCGGTGGGCGGCATCAAAGAGGTCATCGCGCTGGTGAGCGGCGAAAAGGTTTACAGCCGCCTGAAGTACGAAAGCGGCGTCCACCGCGTGCAGCGTGTGCCGGTGACGGAGACGCAAGGTCGGGTACACACCTCCGCGGTCACGGTGGCGGTGCTGCCTGAACCCGACGAGGTCGACATCAAGCTGGATCCTAAGGACCTGCGCATCGACACCTTCTGTTCGTCGGGACCCGGCGGCCAGTCGGTCAACACCACTTACTCGGCCGTGCGGATCACCCATCTGCCGACCGGGTTGGTGGTTTCTTGTCAGGATGAGAAGTCGCAGATCAAGAATCGTGCCGCGGCCGAGCGGGTGCTGCGCTCGCGCCTCTATGAGCTGGAGCTGGCCAAGCAGCAGGCCCAGATCGACGCCGAGCGCCGCAACATGGTGAAGTCGGGCGACCGCAGCGAGAAGATTCGCACCTACAACTTCCCGCAGAACCGCGTCACGGATCACCGCATCGGCCTGACGCTCTATCAGCTCGAGGAGATCCTGGACGGGCGGTTGGATCCGCTGGTGGATGCGCTGACCACCTACTATCAGGCCGAGCGGCTCAAGCAGCAGGAGGCGGCCGCCTGAGCACGCGATGACACTCGGCGCCGCGCTACAGCAGGCCACCGAGCTGCTGGCGCGCGGCGGGGTGGAGCCGGCGCGCCTGACGGCGGAAATCCTGCTGGCGTACGCCGTGGGCTGCTCGCGCTCCTACTTGTACGGCCATCCCGAGCGCGAACTCGACCGCATCGAGTGGATCCATTTCGGCCGCTACCTCTACGAGCGGCTTCAAGGGAAGCCGACCCAGTACATCACCGGACGCCAGGAGTTTTACGGGCGCGAGTTTCGCGTCACGCCGGCTGTGTTCATCCCGCGGCCGGAGACCGAGCACTTGGTCGAGGCGGCGCTCGAGCTTCCCCGCCCGCCGGGGGCCGTGGTGGATGTGGGCACCGGTTCCGGAGCGATCGCGGTGACGCTGGCGCTCGAGATGGGCTGTGCGGTGGTGGCGACCGAGATCTCCTGGGCGGCGCTCGAGGTGGCGCGGGAGAACGTGCGGCGGCTGGCGGCGCCGGTCGATCTCGTCCAGTGCGACTTGGCGGCGGTGCTGGCGGATGAGTCGGCCGGTCTGGTGGTTTCCAATCCGCCCTACGTCGCCGAGTCCGACATCGCCAGACTTCAGGTCGAGGTCCGGGACTGGGAACCTCGCTTGGCCTTGAGCGGCGGCGCCGCCGGGTTGGACTGCTATGCCCGTTTAATCGGGGAGGCGGCGCGGATCTTGCGGCCGGGGGGATGGCTGGCGGTTGAGCTGGGCGCCGGCCAGGCCGAAGCGGTCCGGGGGATGCTCGGCCGCCCCTGGACGCAGGTGCGCCTGCTCGAGGATCTGGCCGGACAGTGGCGGGTGGCGACGGCACAGCTCGATCCGACCGGCTGAGGTACGGCTCACGGGACTGGGTGACCCGACAAAATTGTCGGGCCCTGCTTGACGGCGGGCCGCACGCCTGCGTCTAGGGTTTGAGCCCGAACAGCGTCGGAGGCACGCGCTTGTAGGTGAACCGCTCCGGATTGACGGCGGTGGCGCCGCCGGTGTCCACCTCGATGATTTGAGCGGCGACGGGCTCGTAGGCGGCGCGGAAGGCGATGGCCGCTTTGACGACCAAGATCTTCTGCCGCTCCGGATAGACGCCGCAGCTCACCAGCTGATGAATTGAGAAGGGCACCATACGCCGACTCGTCAGCATCAGCAGGTTCTTGAGATCCCGCGTCGAGCCTTCCGCTTCGATGACCGCCGTCAGGCCTTGATCGTAGTACCGCTGGCCGCCGTGGCGGATCTCGGTCTCAATGAACTGGCCGTCATGCAAGGACTTAACACGTCCCCGGATGCGCACCGGCTCGCCGTGAAGCTTATCGGTCTTGCCGCCGACGAGGGCGTCGAAGGCGCCGCCGATGCCGGCGCGCACCGCCGCCTGGACGGCTTCCGGGTCGGCGATGGCCACGAACCAGCCGTCGGCTTTCTGGCGGATCAGCTCGCTCAGCAGAAACGTGGCGTCGCCGGCTGAGCCGCCGCCGATATTGTCGCCCATCTCGACTAGCACGACAGGAAACTTCTCGGCCGTCATGGCGCGCCGCACCGCCGCTTTCGGATCGGGCAGCTCGAGCTTGAGCACCGCGCGCGTGGCCCAGAGCATATCGCTCAGCCGCCGTGCGATCTGGCGGGCCTTTTCGGGCTGATTGTCGGTGACGGCGACCACGGAAGCGCCCATGGCGGGCACGTCGGCATACTGGTAGCCGCCGGCGACGCTGACGGCGAGTACGCCGGGTTCGCGTTCCAGACGCCGAGTCTCTTCGACGATAGGCCGGAGCGGCTCGACATTGGTGTTCTGAAACCGAATGTTGTAGAGCATGCCGGGCTTGACTAACGCCTGCGTCGGGCGGTATC